>Ga0307507_10004505_pt1 | contig 24573 bp, 27 predicted proteins | sample 7_EM_MG_FD_207223 | JGI IMG/M metagenome (GOLD analysis project Ga0307507, IMG submission 207223) | Populus trichocarpa ectomycorrhiza microbial communities from riparian zone in the Pacific Northwest, United States - 7_EM | ecosystem: Host-associated > Plants > Roots > Unclassified | place...
AGGCCGTTTACGATCCAGTGACAGAGGAAGGGCCAGACGCCTGCTCCTGGGGAGGAGAGGCGTTTGATGAAGGAGAAGATTGCTTGGGCTAAGGACAGCCTGTGTATGAAGTGGTCGGCGGAGGTCAGGGTGGGATTGAACCAGTATCCAAGCCATCTAACAGCCCCAGAGGGGTGGAAATGGTGCCCTTGCTGCTCAATAAGGGCTGTAGATGGGGGTTCTCTGGCTCGAGGTGCAGCAGTGGATCAATTTTTCGGTTTTAGAGACCGAGAAGGCGACGTCTCTGTCAAGGCCTTTTGTTGCTATGATGGAGAAGAGTTTTTGTCGCCGGCGTATGTTGCTTCTATGGAAGGTGGAGACCACCGTTAGGGAGAACTCGTCGACGTATGAGATCATGAGACCTTTGATTATCGACATGTGGAGGGGGATGACATATAGGAAGAAGAGGAGGGGGAGATGATCCTTGGGGGGTGCCTACGGAGACCGGGGAGGAGAGGTTGGTTGATCCCTGGAAGAAGAGGGTGGCGGTCGTTTTTTGATAAGAAGCAGGATACCCAGTCGACCATGTAGGAGAGCACGTGGGAGGCCGGGTGTCTGGCCCTGTGGGTGGTGGCGGAGACGTTGTGGAAGCCGGATTTGATGTCCTGGAATAGGGTGGAGATTTTCAATCTAGCTCTTGGGAGATTCTTTATCTCATGCGGGAGGGTGTTAGGGGTAGCCGGTGTAGGGACCTACAACCCCGGACTAGGCCTTATAACCGGATTGTTCCATAGATGGAGAATCTTGTCTAGGAAGGCTCGTAGTGAAGTGTAACTAAGTTACTCACATAGTATAAAGATAATTAGGAAATAATAGTTTTAAAACTTTAAACATATGATATTGATAAGAGCTCTTCTGCCGTGCTTGATGATTCTGTTTAAGCTAGGGAGGCACTTCGATATTTATATTCCGCATCTGAGTATTCGTGGGCTACATGTCCTAACCATATTAACTAAGTATCAACCCAACTAAGTTCTCCAAACTTGTAAGTGCGAACACATCTTGACTATCACAACTGTGCGACTCCATATTTATATTATGAAGACGTAGACTACTATATTAGCGTGAGGGTGTGTCAGTCCCGTGAATAATAGGTCAGCCGGGGGTACACGTGGCCGACTAAGGCAAACATAATAATATCTCTTCACCAAACCATATATGAAGTGGCCAGCTTCAAAGGGGTCGGACGATTCAATCCGCGAGAGAGCTGTACTCTTTGCGCATCAGATTTCCAAACTGACTTGTGGCCGGAATTGCTCGAATAGCAATTGGCGCTCACTAGCCCTTGTTGGTACTGCCTGGTTCTGAGCGGGCCCTGATGTCTCCGATATGTGTCTTCTGGTATCGTTATATGATATTTTACCTAAGTCTTTCATCAGCAAACATAATACTCTGCGCCAGGGGCGCCCCATGCGTCTGGCGCATCTAGCGCACATAACGCTTGTCGCGAATCAGGACGCAACGTCAATCTGCCGTTGTGTCCTGATTCTGCGTCACCTGACGTGCTGCGCCCTGACAATATCCTGACACGGACCCTACTTTTTCTGCGCCCTGACTGAGCCTGGTCCTCCGCTCTTGCCTCCTGAACACCTCTGATTCTCGATTGCTGCACCAGGGCGACGCCTGATGATCCGCCCCTCCATCCTGATCACCACTGATCCTGGTGTCTTCTGTCCTGACGTCCGATCTTTATCTTCCGCGCCTGGGCTATGCTTGTGCCGACGCCTCACATGATGATCTCATGATCCTGAGCTGTCTACTCCTGGTATCTCCCTCCTTTGGCTTCTACCTCCAGACACACTCTGCCGGCGCACCATTATCCTGATTTCACCCTCACTAGGTGCTGTGTGTCCTGATCGTAGCTTGACCTTTTCTATTCTATCTGTAGGCTCCTACGTAATATGTAGATACCCTCATGATGCCTCCCAGATGCGTGGGGAACTATCTCAACTCGGCCCGACACGATGCCGATCTTGTGCCCGCTGTATCCTCTTCTTTCCGACATCACCCCGTTACGTTTACTATAAGATCGCCGAGACGCCCCTCTGGCATGTCCCTTTCATTGATTCTACTACTCGTACTCCGAACGCGCAGATTACCCTTTACGTTCTCATATCAACACATCGCCGTCTAACGAATAGTATTAATTGATAAAGCTACTCGACGCATAAGCGACATATTCGACACATCATTTCTTAATTACCCTCACCAACGCTCCTATTGGGCCCCTGTTCCACATCTCCCCGCTCACACTCACTTGTCTCCGGTTGTGCTGGCTCTATTCCGTCAAGGCTCTGCGAGAGGCGTCACGATGGAGTAGAACTCACAGTCCTGTTCAAAGATGGTTCCCTGGTCACCTCCCGTAAACCATCTGCGCTCGGCGGAGAAGAATCGAGAAATCCGAGAACCAGGGCAGCTGACGTCTGGAGGAAATCAAAGGACAAATCAGTGTCCTGCCAATCGTTTTGACTATCCTGCTGCCCCACTGGGGTCCCAATGCGCCGGCTGCTCGGAGTTTGAATTCCGTGGGCTGGCCGTTGCGTAGCCTGGCTGGATGGTTGACTCTGCCGCTCGGCGGCTACCACAACCCAATAGCCGGGAGTTTGCCTTTGGTGGGCTGGCGTCGCGTAGTCCGGCTGGATGCCTGACTCTGCAGGTCAGCGGCTACCGCTGCCCAATCATCGGTATACCCTTCACAGCGGTCTTGTCGCACGCCGTGGTCCTTCTCCATCTTTGCCCGGATGGTCCCGCGAATCTTGTCCAGAATTATCGCCTGTACCCAGTCTGGGCAATCCGCCCACGTCTCAGTTTGCCGAGCAAAAAGGTCTTTAGTGGTTGGGATCATGTTAGCGTCCTTGAGAATACGAGGTGGGTTTGGTTTCTGGCTGCTCTCCTACCCCGTCAGTCTTGAACTCGCCTGATTCCTTATATGCTCCTGTATGCCATGCTCGTATAGTACGATCGAGGATTGCACACGTTAAGCAAATCATTGTGCCCTTGATACGCCCAGGAAAATCAGGTTCGACAATCCCACACATTTTCCTGCCTCTGAAGTACTTACCCCATATGGCCTCCGGAATTTGGGGCGCCCAAATCGCAATTTCAATTTCTAAGCCTAGTGTAATACCCGTCAGTTATTAGAAGAGAGTTGTCCAACTAAGGCGCACCAACCTCATATCCGTTTGGGGAGCACCTAAACCTATCCTTTTCCAGCAGGTAGTCCACCGGGCGAGCAATCGCCTTGGGATCTCCCGGGAGATTGTATAATTTTCCGATCTCATATTTAGCGTGGGAAACAAACTGGGATCTTCCCCCAGAGTGTCAATTGAGTACTTTTTCAGAATTAGTACTATACCCAGCTTCACGAGGGCATCATCCCTCTGTATCTGTGTCCAGTTACTATCTTTATGTTTTCCTCTGACGCTTCCATTTTTCCTGCATCAGCTATATAATCAAGCCCGTTAAGCCAAGCACCCTGTACCTCAGACGTCAAAGTAATTGGGCCTGGGAGTGGGTCAACAAACCGGGTGTACCAGAGAATGAGAGCTTTGGCCTGCGTTACTACAGCCGCCTCCTCCTGTCGCTGTATTTCGCCATGACTGGGTACCCGTCCAGATGTCCTCAGAGTGTGGCGTACTCGATTCGCCGGCTGGACTCGAACTTCTAACTCCCAACATAGTGGCACTGTGAGTGGCCAGTGGGGATGAATATCGGGCGACACTGGATGCCAGGAGCACTGGCAGAATATATGCTCTACCGGGCGTAATACGTCCTCGACCTGCTAGCGTCCGCCTAACGAGTGCTGCCTCCTGTGATCCGGAGGTGGTTGAAACTCCCACAGTCGATACCTGATTGTTTTTTTGTTTGTCCGCTGTTCCTAACCGGTGACCCAGCCCTGCTCTAGTAGCCCCTGGAATATCATTGTCTTTCGCGTCTGGCTCCGTGTCCGATTTAGTCTGATCTGATCCGCGAGAGTCTTGGTACTCATCACTGCTATCATCGCTTAGACGAACTGTTTGCGTTGGTACTTGTGCGTCAGGTTCTGTCTCGATATAGGTATACGTGGTGCTCTGTATCTTCCTTGTCCGGGGGTGCTTTGGTAGTCTTTCGAGGTCTCCGGTTGCGTTTGGTGGTGTAGGGTGCATATGTGATGGCTGCTCTTTCGGCAGTGTGCTCGGCGAGCTGCCGGATTGGTTTTGTTGTGTTCCCGACCTCGATCTCGCTGATCGTATGCCATCGGGTACGACTTGGCGTCTACCTCCGTTCAGATTTCCTACTCGGGCCGTTGGCTGGCTGCGTGAATTGGCTTGCATTTGTCTAGACATGGTGGAATGCTGAAGGGTTGATCAACGTTAGGCAAAATAGGAATTAGGACGTAGAATAATGGAATTTATCTTTTGTGTCGCGACGATTAGGAATCTGTCGTTAGGTTCATTGGACGCGTCAGGTCTTATAGGCTAGGACTTAGTGGGGGGGGGTTGGGTGAATCACATACTATCACTCGGTATTGGAAGAAAATATTCCCCTGTAAAAAGGGGTTTTCGGTTTGTTCAACATTATGATCATGATCTCGACGTCCTCAGGTATCATGGTTGTCCCGACTCTAGTTGAAAAGGTTCGGCGAGATGGGCGTTGCCAATGTAGGAGGCAAGGCAAAATCTAGCCACAACGAGTATCGGATAGCGACACTAATTCTAGGAAGACACTAGCCACGCCTAAACCAGATTAGGACTATCGAACCTGATCTACTAACGTCTAATCAACACCACTGAACGTCTGGAATTGTGTATTCACGCCATGCATTTGACGTCCCCAGGTATCATACTTGTCCCGACTCTGGTTGAAAAGGTTTGACCAAATTGCCGTCTCTAATGTAGGAGGCTAACCAAAATCTAGCCACAACGAGTAACTGTTAGCGACACTAATTCTAGCAAGACACTCGCCACACCTAAAGCAGATTAGGATTATCGAACTTCATCTCCTATCATCGAATCAACATCAGTAAACGTCTAGAATTCTGTATTCCCGCCATGCGCTCATGTGTTTGCCTAGTTTAGTACGCCGACACCAGCCCAGTTAAAGAGAGAATACGCTGCGTGCTTGATCCAGGAAGAAAGGTTTCATATCTTAACGCAAGGAGGGGTAAGGACTAGCAATACTGGATACGAGAAGCTGAAGCAAGGGCGCCCAATGATATGTTTACTATCACATACCAGCTAAGGAACCACTAACTGAGAAATCTGACTAAAGCGAAATAAGATCTAGGGAAAACAAGAAAAGAAAAAAAAAGTACCTGAGAAAGTAGGAAATCCCAAATTATTTTGGTCGAGCCCCGCGTCCTTTTGAACGGCGTGGTTGGGGCAATGGCAATTTGGTGTTGTTTGGGGCATTACTCAAGCTGTAGGTTGAAGAAGCCCTGGGCGCCGGGGGTGTCACGAGGGCTGCTGGTTCTGTCGGGACTGGGAGCGTGGTGGGCGGCTGTTCAGTTGTGCGAGCTGCTTGTTCTGTCGCGCTCACTGAAGTTGTGTGAACCTGCGCATCAATCGGAGCAACGGCGGGGGAGGCTCGACGTTCCTCGCGGATTACGGGCAGGCTGGTAGGAGGGCTGTCCTGGGCAGCATGATGTTCAGAACGCAGCGCGGCTGCCGGTTCAGTGGTGCGAGATGGTTGTTCTGTGTCTCCCACTGGAGTTGTGTGAACCTGCGCATCAATCGGAGCAACGACGGGGGAGACTGGACGTTTGTCGCAGAATCTGAATAGCCTAGAAGGAGGGGTGTCCTGGGCACTATCGAGTCCCGAACGCAGCACAGCTGCCAGCCCGGTATCTGTACTGTAGTCTGCCATCCAGGGCATCTCCTGTAGAACCTTCCGGAGGTCTTGGAGTTTCGTTTGCGTAGATGGCGCAGAAGGCCCAGAGGGCGACTCCCGCGAGAGCGGAGTGAAGGGATTCTTTCTGGGGGCATCCTCTATTTCTCGTGGGGTACCCCTCCGTCGTGTCAATGGGCCCGGGGCTCCCAATTCCTCGTCCTACGGCGTCCATTAGCCATCGTGTTTTGATCTTCATGTTAACGTTAGGTGTCGATACTTATATCGTCCAAAACAATCGCCCCCCCGCCAGGAGGCCCCTGCGGTTCCCCCTCGCTCTCGGCCCCTAGCCAGTCCTCCTCCTCCTCCTTCTCATCCTCATCCTCATCATGATGCTCATCCGCTTGCATGATCCCCACCGCATTTTCCCCAACGTTGAGATTGAGAAACAGGTCTCTCCCTTTGGCAGGCTCGGGTGTCTGGGCTCTATCGTCTCTATTCTTGCGACCTGACTCGACGACCAAGACATAGAGGGGATCTTGGCCATGGTTTGCAAGGAGCCACGCTAGAATGTCCGTATTGCTATTGAGAAAGATGAGCTGTCGCAGGGGGAGAGGTTTTTCGGGCTCTTGACGTAGCCTGACGGCACCCTCACCAGGCGCCCCGATCAGATATCGTGGGCATCCGATTGACTCCTCCACACGCTGCCCTCTAACCACCCCGACCAGATTTTTCATGCTCGGTGTTGTCAACACACCCCATGCGATTCCCCGGTCTGAGTCGCTAGCACACCAGGGATGGTCGTGGAACTGAGGTCCCGTGTCTGGGGCTCCCGTTCAGCGAACGATATGGATTCTTACTGCCCGTGGACAAAGAGTTGACGATTGCAACACGGTCAAAATAAGTTAGTGCGAGGCTGACGGGAGATAGATGGTAATAATCAATTACTCGGAGATTCTGCGACGTGTCTACCACCAGCCCGCTCCGCCATTTGCCGCAGGTTAGAGGTGTGGAGTTTAATAGCCGAATCTCTAACTAGCATTCTCAGGTGACGGGTGAGTTCCACGACGTCATATGCGTGGTGGTTTTTTTCAATATGGGTGACGCGATCTTTCACGGGCCGAAGGGCGCGAGCGAAGACAGTGATTGCTTCCACTTGGGCGTCTGTCAAGTGACTGGGGTCAAGGTTGCGGGCTGTCATATAGGTCTTGAGCTGCTCACCCCAATCGAAGTTGGCAGCAGATGTGACGCCGGGATCGAAGAACCCGCACCACGATTTAGCGTAGGCAATCTCGCCATACGCCTTTCTAATTTGTGCTCAATTGTTAGCGTGACAGATTCTGATACCTGGGTGGGGGTTTTCTTTGACCTACCCAGTGCCCGAGTCTTCGACGGCTGGCTCGAAGTGCGCGCGCTCTGCTAGGTGTCTGTTTACAAGAAAGTTCGTTGTGAGCGCTATATCCTGCAACGCGAATCTGGTGCGTTCCATGATTACTTACGCTCTCTCCTCAGTGGGGCGACGGGCGACTATACGCGGCAGAGGCTTTCTTCGTTTTGCCCTCTCAGGGTCAATCCTCTGGGGCTGCGCAGCAGCGAGTCTAAGCCGAATAGAAACATCAAAATTTGCTCACGAATATATAGACGAAGTTTACTTGCTTTCCCTTCTCGAACTACTGTTTCCGTGCACTCGGGGTGCCTTGGGGACGTGTGCGATGTTTAGATTGAATAGAACTCAATGAAAAAGATTTGAAAAATTATTGATATGTCGACTGAGAGACGAGGATCTTGGAGGGAGGTTGACGTAGGTAGGTGGGAATCTGGCGCCAGACGTGGGGAGAAGAGTGAAGAGGAACGTGTGGAGAGTGGGAAGGCCAAAGTGGAAGGAGTGGTAGGAGGGGTCCTTATATACACCTCGTGTATGCCGGGTGTACATTTCCTGACGGTTAGCCCTGGGCGGGTGGACGGTACGAGCAAAGAACGGGAAGTAGGGTCTGCTAGTACAACCACGTCGCACACCGAAGTGGATACCGGTATCGTGGGCCAGATGAACTAGCCACATAGCGGATCCATGAATTGTGATGGATAAAGATATACAACATAGACAATCCACTGATTGTGAACACTTCTGAGTCTCAGAGATTTCCACCACCTGTGATGAAATAAGGTTTTAAGCCTCACAAGAATCGAGATGCAAATAGACGTAAGGGACGCAAGGTCTCTTGGTGTCTGCCAAGGCACCATCGACATCACTTTAATTTTTCATCCATCAAGCGCAAGACCACATATAAGCGAAGCCAGACGAACGTGAACTGATTAGAGGGAGATTGTCAGGCAGGCAGGCCGGCAAGCAGGCAGGCTATAAGAAATATATTCAAAACCCCTAAGAACAGTAAGGCTAAACAATATCACTAATACACTATAAGTCTAGGTAGACTTAGCAAACGATAGACGCGGCGTCAAATCAAACTCTCAGAGGCTCGAACGGTATCTCTTGGGCTTACGCTCGTGACCATCCTCGTCATCGAAGGAAGCACTGCGCTTCTGTACCTCCTCGCTTTCTAAAAGTTCCCTAGCCATGGAAGCCAAACGACATCTCTTGGACATACACTCATCACAATTTTCGTCGTCAAACACACCCCTGCTCTTCCGTGTCATGTCGCCTTGAGCAGGACCCCGTCCCAGTTACGCCGAGTGTTGTATATTCCTCCGGCTTGACATTTTGAGGGGGAGTGGTATACATTTCCCGGGGGATTCCCGTCTCTCTCCACCGGCGGATGACAAGATCCCAACGCTGCCCTCGCGTCCATCCCCTGCGCCGGAGATATTTCATGACGCGCCGGATCATGCTACAAGTGAAGCGTTAGAGTCATCTCCCTCTTGCGGTTCACTTGCTTCATAGGCCGGCCCGGGATCAGCTCTGGGCTCCGGTCGGCCTGCCTCCGGATCAAATGAACCTCCACGCAATTGGTCTCTCCTATCCCTTGTTTCGCCCAATTGATCACAGCCCCTGGAACAAGATAGTTGTGCCCCCTCAACCCGGGTGTGGGTTCCCTACTTACCTTATTCAGACAATGACAATAGATTAAGAGATCAAGCGGGTCTTCAAGAACTGGATTCGACAGGAGCCAGGCCCTTACCGCTTCATCATTATCAATTAAGCCATAATTTATCCACGAGAGCGGCGTGTTGGGATAGTCTCGTAGGAGTTGGCGTCCTTCGCCTGTAGCGCCAAGTATGTACTCAATCGTCTCATGTCGTATGGATCTCGTAATCCTCGCTGACAGTCCACGGATGTCATAGGAATCCAACTCAGCAAACTCTACCCGGTTGACAGGGCGCTAATTTAGCCGGCAATAATTAGGGTAGTCTGCGGGGCTATAAGCCGCGTGGCGGATCCAAACAATATGCACTGCGCGTGGACTTCCGAGTAGAGCGCTCCAATATACAACTCCTTAGTCAGTAAGTGAAAAACCCAAACACGCGGATTATTTTGAAAAGGACTCAGCTGTTGGCGCCCGGCGATTTAGCGGGAGATAAGGAATGATTGGTGCCGGTGCCGGGCTGTCAGGTGGGCTGTTAGGTGGGCTGTTAGGTGGGATGTTTGCTGGGCTGTGTGCTGGGCTGTTTGCTGGGCTCTTTGCTGGGCTGTTTGCTGGGCTGTTTGCTGGGCTGTTTGCTGGGCTGTTTGCTGGGCTGTTTGCTGGGCTGTTTGCTTGGCTACTGCCCGAGCTGCTGCCTGCGCTGCTGAGTAGGGTATCGAGTAGGATTGGTGCTTGCGGCGACCCAGCCACTACGGTAGCCTTTTGTGGAGCAGGTATTCCTTCTCCGAGTATCAGCTGAGCAGCTTGAGCGACTTGTCTTTGCGCTTGGGGTTGGTGAATCGGTGGTTGAGGTTGACCCATTGCGACACCTGGAGCGACTTGTGCTTGCGCCGGAAGAAGAGGAACGACTTGTCCTTGCGCTTGCAGTTAAGGTTGGCCCGGAACGAGACCTGGAGCGACTTGTCCTGACGCCGGAACGATAGGAACGAGTCGTCCTTGCGCTTGCGGTTGAGGTTCACCTGGAACGACACCTGAACCAACTTGTCCTGGCGCCGGAACGACAGGAACAACTTGTTCTTGCCCTTGCGGTTGAAGTTGACCCGGAACGACACCAGGAACGACCTGTGCTTGGGCCGATATGGCACCTGCAATGACTTCCCCTTGCGCTTGCGGTTGGTTAATCGCCTGGAGAGCGTTTTGGGGTACGGGAGCTGGGTTCGGATCAGCCTTAGCAAGACCCCATTGAATTGGGGCTGCCAGAGGTAGTAGCCGCAGGGCAACAATCACCTGCGCAGTGGGGACTCCTCACTGGCCCAGTGCAGGTGCAGGCTGGCCCTTAGCCACAACCTGAAGCTGCTTGTTCATGGTGGTTGTCAACTTACTCATATAGTCCTTAAGAGTTGAACGATTCCCTCATCGGCCTCCCGCATACGAGCCACCTTATTCGCAGCTGAATCTGTGGCGAGCTGATCGCACGCAGGGCGCAATCTCCTCATTCCTGCGACGATTTGCTGGAATTCTCCGATAGCAAAATTAGCGAGTGGCGTGAAGTTACTTGCTACCACCTGATCTTTCAGAAGTCGCCGCCATTCTTTATACACCACCGCGCCTGCATTATTAGCTGGGAAGCCCATGGCTCCCTTATATTGAGTAATTGACTGACCTCCAGGATTAGGGCGTGTTGCGCTGATCACCCTAGGACAGAATTAGGCGGAAGTTGGTACGTCTGCCCCGCCGGAGCCTGCTGTGCTCCTGGATTATGGATGTAGACGTATCGTACGTGGATGATATTGTGGGCCATATTGGTTGATTCCTGGTGTATCAAGAGGAGAGTCTTGGAACTAGGGGGCTGAATATGGTGGGAGTTGTGCACGTTGTGAATGTGAGATGTTTTTCGCTATGAAGTCCCTTCTATGGCGCTCTATCCACTTTATATATACAACTCCCAGACATTCTAGGGAGTTTGAAAGAATCAGGCTGTGTTTCCAAGATTGGCTAAAAATAGGTAAAGCCTGACGCTCAAAGACAGGATTCTGCCATTATCCGATGCAACTTGAATAACGGATGATCCGCGCATTGGCTCAGGAACGGCTCTGGTCTTGAAAGAAACTATAGCTGACGCTATGTGACGTCTGCGCTAAGCCCGCTGGGCGACTAGTTCCTCTTCGGAGCGTCAGAGCTCCTTGACCCTCCGTGCGAACCAGACGCTTTGGGCTCAAGACTAAACATAGCGGTACAAGTACCCTCCAATCTAGACATAACTCACGATATAGACTCAGCTGACTCCCACCACTCCTAGCAAATGTCCATTCTGCCGACGAAAATTCTTCCGGTCAGGGGCATATGAGAAACACCTGCGAACAGCGCAGGCAAATCTAGACATTGTTCTCGCGTCCACCATAGGATACCCATCATCCGGAGATAGTATCAAAGACGTGGAAACAAGCATATTGCACCACCTAGAGGCGAGCGAGCTCCAGGATTCCGACTCTGAATCCGATCTGGATCCAACCGGACTCAAGCTCGACGCATTTAGTGCTCAAGAGTCTGATACTGAGATACCGGACGACTCCACGGCTTCGTTACCCGGCAGACTGGCGCATTATCCACGCGCCGGTGAAGCAATTGAAGACGTCGACGGCTTTGCGCAAGAAAACAGCAACCTCGGCGAGGATCCGTGCGCACCGTTCACTTGTGCGCCGGGTTTCAAACTGGCGTCTTGCTTCATTCAGAGTAATGTACCTAGATCACAAATCAATGAATACTTCTCGAGTGGCCTCGCTAGTTCTGCGTTAGTCAGCTATAGCTCTATGCATACCCTCGAGAATCCCCTCCAGTCGTTGCACCCGCACAGTTCGTATCTCCAATGGTTTGAAGGACAAGTTGAGGATAGCAAGAGAACTCCGCCCTTCTTTTATTGTAACGTCCTGGATTGTGTCAGATATCTCCTTCGCGAGATTGCATAGCAGGATGACTTGGGCTACGCGCGGCGGCGTGAATTCGATCCTAATGGTGAAAGGATCTATGCGGAAATGCACACCGCAGACTGGTGGTGGGATGTTCAAGTACAGTGCCCTAACCTCCTTTACAGTAACGTTAGCTGACTAATTATAGAAGACACTTCCACCTGGTGCGACTGTAGTTCCCATTATTGGGACGTCCGATCAGACCCATCTCAGCAACTTCTCCGGTGACAACAAAGCCAGGCCTGTCTATATTACGCTCGGAAATATTCTGTCAGCCCGGCGCAATAGCCCTAGATCAATGGCTGTTCTGCTTCTCGCACTATTGCCTGTCCCAGCCAAACTCTCAAAGTCCAGCAAAGCGGATCAATACCAGGAACAAGTGAACACCAACACACTGCAAGACGTATTCGAATTCTTTTTGCGCCCCTGCAGCACGCGGCGCTAGATGGGGTCCTAATTTATTCTGCTGACGAGAAGGTTCGGAGGTGCTTCACAATCTTGTCTGCATGGGTTGCGGACCATATGGAAAACCTGACATTACACGGGTTAAAATCCAACGCCTCTCCTACATGTGAGGTGCCTGCCGGGGAATTAGGAACCAACATCGAGAACTATCGAGCTAGAGATTACGCAAGATACGAACGATATGAATATGGAAATCCGTTCCCAGGCACGAAGTCAGACGGTAGCCAAGTCAAGTTCCGCGGCCGTGGTATCAATGTTGGCCAAAACGTTTTTCATGGACTTCACCGGGTCTCAGCGCCTGATTTGCACACCCCGGCCATGCTCCATACAGTGTATCTCGGATTATTTAAGCACATGATGGACTGGATCCAAGCCTTGCTCAAGAAACAGGGCCGACTGCAAGCTTTTGACGACGTTTGGAAGGCATTACCGCCATACCCTGGGTTTTTGGTACCCAAAAAAGCCTACCGTCAGGTTGCGCAGTGGCAAGGGAAAGAGATGCGGAATCTGGGGCGCTGTATTTTGGGAGTTCTCGCCGTGGCACTGCGTCAGCCCCAGAGTTCACAAGTGATACCTTTCAAACATGCTCTCGGATGTGTCAGAGCGCTCGGCGACTGAAGTATGATGGCACAATACCGAAGCCAGACGTCTGACAGCACAGCTTATATGGAATATTATTTGAACCAATTTCACACGATGAAAGGTATCTTATTCGAGTTTCGAGTAACTAAGGGTACACTGGCCAAGGTTGACGAGCAACGGAGGGACATAGACATCACAGAACGCAGATGAGCCAGCCCGTGGCTCACTCTAAACAGTGCCGGATCTGGGACGACGATCGCGAAGAAGAGCTCGAGCGACGTATGGACTTGATCCATCCCGAACTGCATTTCAACTTTGTCAAGATACATCTACTAAGTCATTTTAGTGATCATATACGCCAGTTTGGCAATATACGGATGTATTCCACGGAGTTTGGAGAGCTCGCGCATAACGAACAAATCAAGGCTAGATGGCGATGATCGAATAAAAATGATGCCGTGTGTCAAATCGTGTACAGCCCCAGTCGTCAGCACGCCATCCCAATGAGGTTATTGAACCTCGAATCTCTTCGACGCTGCGGCGCCGATCTCTCTGCGGATGTCCTGCAACATTTGGAGAGTACAACGAGTGCCGTAACTGCCCCGGTCGTCCGTAGGAGGAGCCTGAAACGGCGTCGGCACGACTTGTTCAACATCTTTGATTTTAGTAAGGTGTCGGGGGTCTCCCTCGCGAGTATATGTCGCGAATTGATCCGATATTGCCGGCATAACCTGCCTACAGAGCGCAAGGTTCCTGAAGATCATTTGATACTTCAATCACTCCGGGTTGAACTACTAACGCAACTCGAAATACCGGTCGTGGCTTTCCAAGAAAGCGACATTTACGACATCCACCGTGCGCGATACACGGGGGCCCTACACTTCAGAAACCAGGGGAGTCGCAATGATTGCGTTTGGGTCCAGGGTGGTTCTGAAGAGATGTATGGTGCACTGAGTAGCCCTCTGCCGGCAGAGCTGGTGGCGCTCTTCACAATCAGGGACTACACCTGTGACAATGCTCTGCGTCGGGTTGCGGCTATTTGGATGTTGAGTGCAGTCAACCCAGGATTCCCCTCGGACATACATGGCCTTGAGACAGTTCAGATGAGGGAGGATGCTCGAGAGTTGACGATAGTTGACGTAGGGACAATTCACTGCCTGCCGCACCTGATCCCCGAGGGGGAACGGCGCTGCCTGGTTAATAGCCGCATTGATTTGAGAACGTTCAACGAAGTATATTAAGGAATCGGAATACGGGGGGGGAGGGGAGGCTGGCTCTGCGTGCGTGTCCTAGTACTCGCGCGGCTTTGCCGTAACAAAAAACGCCATGTGGCGAATTCTGGTGAGAGTTTTCTAACATCCTCGCCACAATTCGCCAGACGGCGTTTTGCACATCGTCAAGTTGTATATGTATGATATATAGAAGCAATTGCCTAGAGAAATAAAGAGTACTCGGTAGTTTACCCTATAGACGTGAGATTCTGAACCAGGGCAGGCCGACGTTAGAGATAGCAGGAGAAACAAGTCAGGGGGCGCGGAAGAGGCAATGTGAAGCTGGCGCCAGCATGAGAAGGAAGTGAAGAGAACCGGAGCTAAGGTGTAGACAGGGTATCAGTACGACGCGACGTCGTGTCAGGGGATAGAGGGCGTTGCGACAAAATTCACGGCGCACAGGGCGTAGAGAACGCCGAAGCGACGTCGCTTGCGTCAGGGCGCAACGCGACGGATCTGAGGCAAGGTATTTCTTTGCTGATGTTATTCTGATTTCATCCGTCATCTTAGGGAACTCTCGTTCCTACCCTATGGGCATTCTAACTGAGGAACGCACACTTCAATCCCTTATACGTCTCTGCGCTATTATTGCCGTCATTTAATGCCTTGTCGCATAATTATATTTCAACTAATCATAACCTTGACGCGGCTCTGAATCGAACACATGACCTTTTAGTCAGGGGCAGGTGACTATCATGTCAAGTTTGACCGAGATGTATATCTGGCACTTGGTACCTTGACTGATTTGTACATATGGGTCGCTGCGTTAGCCTTATGGGTCGCCATTCTTTGTATGCCTTACACGAGCTCCCTCCCTTCTAGGCTTCGTCCTTGAATACCCTATTTTGCTTTTTTCCTTTTCGAACTCGAAGTAGTAGGGTGAAAAACCTGATGCGTTGGTTTGGCCAAATGAGGAAAATGTTTCCTGGCCTTTCGACTGCTGTGCGGCCGGGCATCCCGCGATTTTATCTGCGGAACTCTGCTACCTGCTCCTGAGCGTTCTCTAGCCCTTCTGGCGGTTCCCAGGTATTCTCGTCCTCTGCACAATCTTTCCATTTAATCAATTAACGAAGTTCCTTGACCTCTTTGTTACTTCTTCCAACCTCCCTCCTCTAAGTGATAATTTCACTCTTCACGACCCTTTCTACCTCTCATTCAAGGTCCGCTTCGATATCTCCTCAAACTCGTGGAGGTTTCTCTCTTCCTTCCCCTGGTGATGCTCGGTACGGTTCTAGTAACGAAACATGAAACATTGGGTGGATTTTCTACCCCGGCGATATTTCTAGTTTGAAAGCCCGCACTCCATTGTTGACTTCTGATATCTTGAACGGCCAGTGCATTTTTGGACATAATTTTTTCGTCACTCGTTGTCTGCGGATATTATTGGCATTCAACATAACCAAATCTCGAAGCTTAATTTCTGGTTATTGCCAGGCTTTCTCATGGTAGTATTTACTCAATTTTTTCTCCAGTTTGTTCTAGCGCCTTTCTGGCATCTTGCTGAGTTACCTGCATCCAGTGTGGGTATAGTCTTGCTCCAGGGTTTTGAGCTTCCCCTTCCTTCATCCACTCTGTCTGTGGGTGAAACCCGTAGTTGGCCTAGAACGGTGACATTGCATGTGCTTTGGTGGTGGAGTTATTGTACGCGTGTTCGGCTAGTGGTTGTAATCCATACGAGTGGTTCTTATCGTAATTGACGAACTTGCGTAGGTATCCTTCCCATGTCTGGCTGGTTCCTTCTGTCGGTCCATCTGTTTAGGGATTGTCTGCAGTGGATTTGTTTTCATCTTATGCCTAGCGAGTTGCATAATGACTCCCGGAATTCTCCAGAGAACTTGGCATCCATATCTGAAATAATTTCGGTGGGCAGACCGTGAAGTTTCACGACTTCGCGTATGAATGTGTCGGCCATATCTTTTGCGCCTGCATTTTCATTAAACAGATAAAGCGTGCCATTTTTGTAACCTAATTTACGACCATCATGATCTGTATCTGACCTTGTGAGTCTGGTAGATGTGATATGAACTCCGTCGAGATGGAAGTCCATGCCGCAAAGGGGATATGTACTGGTTGTAGTACTCCATATCGTGCCTGCCTTGGTGATTTATTCTGCTGACATTCGTCGCAGGATCGTACACAATCGTTGATCCATGCTGTGGGTCCCATCCAATTACAATCCCTGATGACCATTTCAACTGCTTTCTCCTGTCCGTAATATCCTACTACTTGCGAATCGTGACATCCTTTTGCCATGGTTGATTTTAATCCTTCGTGGTTTGGAATGTATGGTCATTTCTGATAATAGAGCAGTCTGTCTTTATTTGTCAAGTTTTTTTGGGAACTTTGTTCCTTCGTTTTCTAGTGTCTAGAGTTCCCTTTTTCGTGCCGTCCATTCCTGGTCTCTTTTCGCTTGCCGCTACCACGGTTGCTATGCAGGCGGCCTCAAATACTTGCATTTCCACGGGTGAGATGATGGCGCTTGACATCAAGACAAGCTCCTGTCGTAGTCTACAATGGTTGCCGATGTCCTCGATATCGTAGTATTCGGTGTTATTCGGAGTTTGCTTGCAGAAAGCATATCTTCGGCTGGGCGTCTGTGACTGATATTGTGCGTGTTGGTGATATGTCTGTGGTCCCAAAACCACGCGCCGCTCGTTTCCGTCAATTATAACTCGCCCACTTCTATTAGCTCGAATGTGTTGATCTTGTCTATGATGAGTTGAGCGATTCGGTCTCCTTCCTGGATTCCGCCATCGGCTTTGCCGTGGTTAATCATAATAACCCTTATTTGCCTGGTGTAGTCTGCGTCGATGCCCCCTCGATTGATTGCGATGTCTTTTCTTCCTTGTTAGGCCACTTGGTGGGGCAATCCGGGCATCGATTCCTTTAGGTAGTCCAATGCCTATTCCCGTCTCCACTAGGACTTGTCCTTGAGCTGGAATAGTCAAGTCGCTTATCGCGTAGATGTCGTGTCCTGCCACTAGGCTTGATCCTTAGGTCGGTAGTATAGCTCTATTTGACAGTTGCTTACCCCTGATTCCATTTTTTGTCGCGGGTTCAGGTTCTGAGATGTAACATTCATCTCCGTCATCCTCGTGCATGAGTGATATTTGGAAGTGTTCTGTTTTCAATATTGACTATTCGCTAGGTCTAGGTCCCTTCGCAGGACGGTACTCCCGCCTTCAGCCCAGTGCATCAGGTTTCCCTCCTCTTTTCTCCGGGCAGTATACACTCTTGAAATGGTAATCTGACAACCTCTGTGCCCACCTGATTTGCCTCTGATTCCAAAACTCTGTCGGGAGGAAGTTCTGTAGGTTTTGGTGGTCGGTGTATACCGTTACAGGTTTATCTCCTCCAACCAGATAGTTGTTCCGTTCCTTGAAAGCTTCCAGTATTGCGAGTAATTCCTTGTCGTCAATGTCGTAGTTTCTTGCCGCCAGGTTTAGCTTTCTGGAGTGGAATACTACTAGATGTAGCCTTTTGTCCTTAAACAGCGACAATACGCATCAGAGTGCAAAGTTGCTTGCATCTGTCTCGACCACTCTTCCCCAAGCTGAATACAAGTGTTCTAATATAGGTGCCGTGACGAATAGTTTCTTGAGTTCGGTAAACACTTGGTCTGGCTTAGATCCCCAGTAGAATTTGGTTATGTCACCTGTGAAAGTTTCCGTTAGTGGTGTGCATATTGTTGCCAAATCTTTGATGCATTGTCGGTAAAAATTTACAAAGCCTATGAAAATCTGGACCTCCTTTACCGATCGTGCGCCTTCCTAGTTTATTACTGACTCAACTTTTCTTTCCCTTATTGTGACTCCATTGATTCCTACTATCGATCATAGGAAGTCGACAGATTCAACATGGAAAACCAATTTGGTTAGCGATCCCCAGTTGGTGCACCTCTAGCTTTGCCAGGACTTTTTTACCCAATTCGAGGTGTTCTTCATCACTTTCTGAGTATATCGGGATGTCGTCCACGAAGACAACTACCCCTTGGTCAAGCAATTCTGCTAGGATTTTGTTGATCATTGCTTGGAATGTTGCGGGAGCGTTGACAGGTACAAATGGCATGACTTGGTATTCGAAATGACCGTATAGGGTTCTTAATGCGGTTTTTTTTCATTTGTCTCCTTCCAGTATTCTTCATAGGTGGTACCCATCTTTTAAGTCGAACATGGTGAATATCTTAGCCCCTGCTACTGGGTCTTTTGACTCTCCCATTAATGGTAGGGGATACTATTTTCGAATCATGAGTTTATTGAGGTTCGGGTAGTCGACATATAGCCGTAACTTTCAATCGCCTTTTGGGACCAACAGGATTAGTGCCCCCGCTGCTGATTGACCGAGGGCAATCTTTCCTTCTTTCAACATTTCTTTTTGGTACTTGTCTAGTGTGTCTAGCTGATAAGCCGACATTAGGGAGATTGGTCACCAGGGCGGTTCGGCTCCTGGCGTGAGGTCTCTTGCATGATCGAATGATCTTCACTTCGCTAATTCCTCTGCGCTTGCTGTAAGAAATAGTTTGTAATAGACCTTGTAGTATTGTGGTATTTTATCCTGCAATACTTGGTTTGGATCTTCTTGTCGAGATATCCTCCCGAGATACTGAGCCTCTTCGTCGAAGGCAACCGTTTCATCGGATTTAAACCTTCCTCCTAAACCTTCATCTTCGACGTGTCCCAGAAAGCACTGCTCGGTGAATGTCCAATTTTCGGGTTCGTCGATATTAGCTATGGGGTGTTCCTTGTGCCACCATCCAAATGGGATGATAAGGTCATATTTGCCTGCCCTGGCTACCTCACAAGATATGTCCCTGCAGTGGCTATTTTTTCCAATTTTCGAGAAGGATAAGATGTGGGAAGTGCTTTCCCCCCGATGGGTTAACTTCGCCGTCGAATGCTAGAATGGTTAGCACCTTCTGCTGAGTGTCGTAAGGTATGTGGAAGTGGTTGACTAAGTATTAGTTGATCAAAAAGATTTTTGATCCTGAGGCAAGCCGTGCTCGGATGCGTATTCGCCTTCCGGCTGCTTCAATCAATCTGGGGCCTTCCGCGCATTTGTTGTGTGGAGGTTTTGGGACCCGAATCATAAATCATTTGCCAATCGGCAGCGTATCTTTACCTTTTCGTTTATCATTTATTCTATCTTTCGGGTATAGGTAACAGGGTTTCTTACTACACCCGCGTGGTTTCAACCCATGAAGTCTCCTCAGACAAACTGAAAATGTCTTTTGTTTAGTTATCGGGCAGTCCACTACTAGCGGTCTTTACTTCCTCCTGAGGAATTCCCATAACCTCTGCTGTGCCAGTTCTGAGACTAGCTGCTAGCAAGGTTTCTAGTGGCATAGTTCAGGTATAAAGGGATTCTAAGCCAGATCGGCGAACTCAAACTTATCTTTTAGGCGGACCTTGTATTCGTTGGACAGCAGAGAGGTACTTCAACATACGTATCCTCTCACTCACGTCATCGGTAGGGGTATAAGATTCTCAGGGCCTGCCCTTGAAGAGCGATCACTTTTTCTGCTATTTGCCACTAGTATGAACCTTTCCTTGAGGTCCTCGTTGGACTGGTCATACTAAGTTTCTCTTTTTTTGTATTTATTGTCATGCTAACTCTTTTTCTTCATCTGTATACCGGATGATACATTCCCCAGTTCGCTTCGCTTGGTTCTCTTTTGCCTTGAGCATGATGTCTGATCTACTTGTCGTAGTCTCTCAGGTTTGTTATCGATTTCACAGGGAGGGCATCCTTAGCGTACGCGAGTGCCGTGGCCATCGGTGCCAGGAGTAACTCATATGAACTCCATATCGCTAAAATCCCATCCCAAGGGTCTTTCAATTTCATTCACACGGGGGTCCCTTCGGGTAATTTTTGTCTAGTCACCATGGAGGTTTCGGGTCGTCGAATGGGGGTTATAGCGCCAGCTTTCGATTGCCGGAAAGTAGGGTGCCGTGGTCTTTGACCAAACTATTTCCTCGGTTGCATACCGATCGTGGATACTTGGATTGTTTTCCTACAGTTTGCCCATTGGTGGTTATTCCTTCCCCAACGGGTACACTGTTGTGCCCTCTTCCGATCTTCAACTACTTGGTCCTTAATCACTTTGTGGGCTTTATTCCAATGCTTATCTTCTATTTTTCCCTGTGTTGATGCTGGGCCCTTTCCTTTCCTTTCAACTTCCATTTTATTTTTGTAGGCCCTCTTTCCTTCAACTACATATTTGATTCTTTGTTTCCTAGGCTTTGTGACAGGCTGTTCTTCTCTCTTGCTTTTCCCTCATGAATCGTTTCAGGAACCACGGGGACCAGAGTGCTGCAGGCCAGTTGTTCCACGAATATTCCTTCTCACCTGCACACTGTCCTTAGTACTGTCATCCAGGGACTATCTGTTGCGTATTCCTCGTTTGATAGTCGCAGTAGTGCGTCCTTTGGGATATCTTGTTCTACCATTTGTCGCCATCCGACTCCACCGATTCCCATGTGGGTGTTGTGGCTTTCCATTTCGTGGAGGTAGCGGTCAATGTTACCTTTATACATAACTTTTGTCATTAATGCTAGGGATCTTGCTCCCTCATGGGTGAGTGCAAATCGTATGATGCACTGTCCTCTAAATACCTCCCAAAACTGTTAACCCTCCATGATCAGATAGTGTAATTCTCCAGTCATCTTATTTGGATAGGTAAATGCAAATGCCGACACGTCTTGTGCATTGATTCGCCCTAGCCCGTATTTGATTCAGTCCTGATCCGATCTCCACTGGTCAGGGTTTCTTTTGAAGTCGTCCTCGCGTTGAAGTAACCAAAGTTTAACATTTTGGTACCTCCGGTTTGTGAACAGAAGTGTGGCGTCAGCCTGTCGGTTACGACTGCTCTCGATGGCTATTCCTATCACTTGAGTCATCATCGTGACTTGTTGGTCAATAGGATATCCTCTGTCTGGCCGCCAGCCTGGGTTACCCCCGCCTCCTCCTCCTCCACCCCCCTTGGTCTGACCCATCAAGCCTAGGATCGGGGTCATTCTCTTGTGGAGTGGGCGGGGGACCTGGGGTCCCACGTCCCTTGTTTCCCGACCTTGCTGATCCTCCTTCCCACTGTTTCCCTTTATCTTAGTTGCCTTGTTCTCTCGCATTATGTTCCCGTCTTTCTTGCAGCCATTGTTGTACTCGATCAGGGTTTGTAGCGACTTGTGTGGCTGCAGGAACGTGCGTTGGCAGTGGAGCCGGGGTAGTAGTGGTAGGGGTTGGTTGGAAACTGGCCAATCTTTGTATTATAATAGTCATCTGGGCGGATAACTCTTCGGTTACTCGTTCTTGAGTTTCAGCCCGTCCGTTAACCACTCGCTGAAGTCAGACACTGTCTGCGGCCTATTGAGCCATTAGTCTGATTACTTCTTGCTCTAGAGCATTTGCCCTATTTGCGGAAGTCTCGCCATGTCCCCTTATGTCAGCATGTAGTTTGGAACTTACTATTTCATGCCAACTCCGTCGTTCATTTGCCTCTCGTTGCTGCTTCCCCACATGATCGAGCTCAATGGCTAGTCTGGTTATTTTCTCCTGTGGGGTCTGCGGGGCGTTTTCGACTGCGACAATTATTCCCTCGAAGGCTATCAGGCTTTCTGGGTCTAGTTCTTTGTCATCCTTGTCCTGATGCCGGGTGTCTTGGATTTCAGGTACAAGTCATTGAACTCTTTCGTCCAAATCCCCAAGTTTTACTTTGTTTGTTACTATTTTCCCATTGAGGTGTTTCATCGGCAGTCCTGCTCGTGCCGCTAGGGCTTTTAGGAAGGCATTATCGTTCCTCGGCTTTGGTGATCCTGGTGGTCTGCCGAAGCCCGAGTCTTGTATTCTCCGACCGATCCCTCGTAGATGCCCCAGGGGGTATGGGGAGCTCGTCCCTGTTGCAACTTTGTCTGAATGGATTGGTCCGTCATTGCTAGACATCACTGAGGTCTCGGTAATACGTTCCAAGAGGTCTGCCCGGGCGCCGCCAGATATCTCCATTGGATCTCCACTGGGAATTTGGGGCAAAAGAGATATTGTGTATGTCTTTTGAGTTGATGGTCTTGGGATATTGAATGCACAGATATCTTGCTCGGAGATTTCATAAACCTACTGATTATCTTCAAAGGTGTGAAAGGTTTCTTTCACGAAGGAAATAGTTTCCAGCTTGTCTTCGTCCGTCTCCCTATTTCACCGGCAGCGGTAGAGTTGAGTTGTCTTGGTTTGGACAATTTGTCCGACTCTATGTCCAAATAGCTGGTATCTTGTAGTGCTATTTGGATTTCGAAGGTGGATAGGCGGTGTTCCACGCTTCGTTTGTATCTTATTCGGTTTCTTGGTATGTTTCAAGAAATGCCCGACTGAATTCGGTAGAGGGTGGTGCAATAGGACCATCGTCTATATACCGAGGGAGATATTGTGGAGTCCAGTGATTCTGGAGCTCGTCTAGTTCTTGATCGATAGTAACCCTGTAGGGTATGAAAGATGAGTATTAGGGATGATCTCGGTATGGGAATGGTTCCAGATATCTTCCTCGGGTTCGATTCTCCAAAAGGTCGAGCCTAACTCTCTGATGTAGCTTTTCAGTTATATACTTCATCGTGAGAGTTTTATTCATGTGTAGTGAACCTTGGTAACACGGAGAACTATCAATATTGTGTTGGGGGGAGCCGGGGTGGTGACCTATAATACCGGACTAGGCCTTATAATCGGATGGTTCTATAGATAGAGAATCTTGTCTATGAAGCCTCGTAGTGAAGTGTGACTAAGTTACTTGCCTAGTATAAAGATAATGAGGAAATAATAGTTGTAAAACTTTAAACTTATTATATTGATAAGAGCTCTTCTGCCGTGCTTGATGATTCTGTTTAAGCGAGGGACGCACTTCAATATCTATATTCCCCGTCTGAGAGTTCGCAGGCTACATGTCCTAACGGTACTAAATAAGTATCAACCCAACTAAGTTCTCTAAACTTGTAAGTGCGAACAACTCTTGACCCTGACAACTGTTCGACTCCATACTCTCATTATGAAGACATAGATCACCCTATTATGGTGACTGTGTGTCAGTCCCGTGCAAAATAGGGCAGTCTAGAGTACACATAGCTGAATAATGCCAACATAATAAGATCTCTTCACCGAACCATGTATGAAGGACCCAACTTCAAAGGCGCCAGACTATTCAATGCGGGAGAGTCTCTTACTCTCGGCGCATAACGTTTCCGAACCGAGTTGTGGCCATAATGGGTCAAATAGCAATTTGCGCTTACTGTCTGATCTTCGTAGTGACTTGTTTTGACCGGGCCCAGATGTCTCCGCTATGTGTCTGCTGGTATCGTTATATGACATTTTCCTTAAGTGTTTGTTCTGATTCCGTCCGTCATCTTAGGGCACTCGCGTACCTACCCTATCGGTATCCTCAAACGGGAACGCACACTTAAATCTCTTAGACACCTTTGCGCTATTATCGCCGTCATTTTATAACTTGTCGTACAATTATATTTTAACCAATAATAACTATAAGAAGGCTGTGAATCAAACATGTACCCTTTTAGTCAGAGGGAGGAGACTACTATCCTAAGCTAGACCGAGATGTATCTCTTGTACTTGGGACCTTGACTGATTTGTACGCATGGTACGGTGAGTGAGCCTTCTTGGTCGGCATTCTTAGTATGCCTAACAGAGTGCCAGGCATGCATCACAGGAGCTGAGTCCTGGCAGCGAGCCGCACAGGTTTGAATAGAGGCGACCCTTGAATCTAGCGATGACCGACATTTTGACCGGCATTGCCCGTTCATGGATTTTCGAAATGGTTTTGAGAAGGACGATGATGCGGAAAGTGGCCGGGGAGTCCTACAAGGCCTTGTCGGGCGTGTCCAGGGCCACACCATTGGCGCTTTTTAATGTGGGGGGGTGGTATGCAAACGCCGCTAGGGGGGAGACGAGTCCCACGATAATTGCTGGGTTGATAAGGTTGACCTTTTTCCATACTGGATAGGGAACCCCGTCGGGGCCTGGTGCTGAGAAGGGGGAGGACCTGGAGAGGGCGCGCTTGATTTCTTCTTTGGTGAGAGGGGTAGCGGAGGGGTTCTTCGTCAGGCACCCCTGGCTAGGTAGAGGGTCCTTGGGGGGGAAGAAGTGTTCCACAAGCGCTTCGTTTACCCCGACTGGGTCTGAGGCGTCAGGGGGGGAGGGGAATCTGGGGGTCTTGCTCAGGGCGAGGGGTTGCTTGGCCGTCCAGATGGTGTTCGGGGAGGTCTTAGCAAGAAAATTGGCCCAGTAGGAGGCTTTAGCTCTTTTGATGGCTCCAAAGTAGCCAAGCTTGGACTGTCTTGCTATAGTATACGAGTCGGGGGTATGGAGCTTTTTGGCTCTTCGAGTGGCCTTTGTGAACTCTTCTCAGAGGATTGT
>Ga0307507_10004506_pt1 | contig 24568 bp, 17 predicted proteins | sample 7_EM_MG_FD_207223 | JGI IMG/M metagenome (GOLD analysis project Ga0307507, IMG submission 207223) | Populus trichocarpa ectomycorrhiza microbial communities from riparian zone in the Pacific Northwest, United States - 7_EM | ecosystem: Host-associated > Plants > Roots > Unclassified | place...
TTGACGAATATCAGGAGGTGACGAACAGGGATCAGTAGCAGGTATTTTTTTTGTTACCCTCCCTCCAAATACCCCTGTTCGTCAGCTCCTGATATTCGTCAAGACCCCATGAGAGACTGTACGGTACTGCTAAGGCAGCACAAGGGCTATCGTACTGGGCTGTCGTGAGAAGGCAGTGACCGGGCAAGGCGGAGATTAATTTGCCATTGAGACCTAGATCATACTCGTACTCGGGCACTAGAATAAATGATCCATTACCAGTAGAGGCATTCAGCGCCGGGCCCAGAAGATCTGCAATATTCAGATGCAAGTAATGCGGCATATTTTAGTCTAACTACTGAGGACTGGAACTGTACTAATACCGGTAATCGATCAATTAATTAATAAATAATCAAGAGCCTTGGCGATGGTGGCAGATGATGTAATTCCCGGCTTATCGATTGGTCCGAAATTCCAACGTTTATTAACTATATCGATTTCATCATTTGTGCTCGTTCTGTCACATTCCTTCCCTCCCTCCCTCCTCCTCTCCTCCTCTTCTCACTTCCTTCACTCTTACTTCTGCCATAGTACGCTTTTTTGGTGATTATTCTTGGGTGTATCTATCTGCGACACGGAGACAAGACAGCACATAAAGTTGTGGTTGTTGATTTTGTGAGGTAAGTGAGCGGTAATCATGAACTAGGCTTCCTTTTTTTTTGTTTGGTGTTTGGTTCAATACTTGAATTTTCGATGAGAGTGGGGGTTTTTTCTCTACTGACGAGCTCATTTCAAGCGCACTGCGTCGGTAGACTTAAACAGAGACGAAACCAAACCACAATGAGTTGTATGTTCTCTTCCCTCCCCTTCTTCCTATGATATCTAGCAATGCGCTCACCCACCCAGCCCAAGATACGACTGAGGCGGTCACAGCCGCTCCTACTTCCGAGCAAGAGCCGCTTTTAGGCAGACCTGGGGATGTCTCGCAGGGCGAGGATGTGAATTTGCTTTATAATCTTGTTGCTGGTTAGTTGCCTAAACACGACTCCCTCCCTCCCGCCTCGTCTGTAGGGGAATAGTAAACTAATAGGTCACCTACCTCAGGAACGGCCCCACTTGCACAGGTCGGGGGTTTGATTGTGGGTCTTCCGAGTCGCGAATTTCATAAAGAAAAACCCTCCTGAGGTTTTCCGCGGAGCTTCCTTTTTTAAGCTAGCTAACTATGGTGACCATTGTTGTGTAGCTCGTAGCTTTAGTTTGGGCGGCTGTGTTTACGCATCCGATTCTTATGCCGTTTTCCTTACACCCGTTGCTTAATTCGGTGAGTTATTGGCAAGCTTAATCGGGTTCCGTGGGTTTCTAGGGAGTCGGGTTAATATTTACTTTTGCTTTATTTACTTAGCTGGCGATATTGTTCGCCCTTGAGGCGATATTGGTCTTGCAGCCTACCCACACGGCGGATCAGAGACAGAAAGTGAGTCCTTTACTGTGCTGGCGATGTGGTTGGCTGAGGAGGGGAGGCTTGATTTGCTAATGTGCGAAGGGTACCTATGTGCACGCCGGTTTCGTAATCCTGGCTGCGCTGTGCTTCTATGGTGCTCTTGCTGCTATCCTTGTGCACAAGAAGCGAGCTGGGAGTGCGTTGTTCTAATGTTTCCTCCCTGTTCTCGGATATTTCGTTTTAACGCTTCATAGTGTCCCACTTCGAATCGCCACACGCCATCCTTGGTGTGATCATATACTCAGTCCTCCTTGTTCAGGCGTTTATCGGATTTACACAATACTTTGTCCCGGGCCTCTATGGTGGTGTTGATAATGCGAAGGCTGTTGTAATTCCCCTTAATCGCCATTCCAATATCGAATTACACTGACTTATCGGGTTAGTACAAATACCATCGTCTCTCCGGATATCTCCTCTTAACTCTGTTTCTGGTCAACGTTATACTTGCCAGCTTGACCTCCTATGGAGGCGGAGTTTTGAACCTGAAACCTTGGGGCGTGGCCCTAGTCGGCGTGTTGACTGTCGCTGGTGAGCCGGTTATTCGGGTACTATAGTGGCAAAACTAACACAACACGTAGGCGTCTTCCCGCGTATCAAGAAGCAGAAGATCCGGATACTCTAAATTGCCGGTATCGCACACAAAAACAGAATGCAGTGCCTCTTTGTCGCCTCTTTTAGGGACTAATCTGGGATAGCTCGAGACTATACCTAACACCCCTCCAAATACGGCAAGAAAAGTAAACGGCACGTTCCTATTTCAGAAATGTCAAACGAGTCATATTCTCACCAACTAACTCATTCTTTAACTAACTTAATCGGTTTTATTCTTGCTTGCTTCTCTGCTTGCTTACTTGCGGATTTTGGACACAGACTTGCGCGCCACAGGACATGGGAATGGCCTATCCTGGAGCGGGAGGGACAATCAGCTTTTTGTTTTTTCTCTATTTTTTCATTCTTACGTTCTTTCGTCACTAAATTCTGCCTTATACTGTAATGCATCTTCGTTGAATTGAATTGAACCTTTTCCTAATCTACGCACTGATATACGGAGTGAGGGACCACGTAGCATAGTCTGTGTCATGAACTATCACTCGAGCCAGAATTAAAGTTTGAACTGTAAATTCACACAGTGAACGATACGATAGAATACAATACAGCAGTGACTTGCCATAAACTTGCTAGATGATTTTAGCTAGGCAGACAAAAAAGTACTCTAGATCCCAACTAAGATGTAGAAGGGGGGGAGGATTTACACGTGGCGCATAGAGGGGAAGAAAACCCTAATTTAGGGGTTTAAATGCTCAATCATGACCCCCTGCATTGCGGCTAAGAATATCGTGGATTAAACTTGGCTATTTCTCAGCAGCTTCCTGCACACAATCCTCCTTGTATGCTACTGTACCAAAGCCTCGTTTTTTAGGTATTTGTATGGTCATTACCCGGCGTCAAATTTCGTTTGAGCGGGATTCGGTTTTCTGGCATTGTACCTTATAGTTGTGACTTACGGTACAGTATAGTGTCGGTTGTTTGTGATAGAGTAACTTATGGTGTTATCTGGACGCTGGTGTTCTAGGACGTGGTAATGTTTCTCCTGTCTGGCTGGGGGGGTTATGGGCTGTGTCTGGCTTGGGGGTCGGATGGGATGGGTCTGGGAGGAGAGGGTTGTGGTGGGTAGTAGGAGATTTGGGTAGGATGGAGCATCCCTTTAAACTCGTTTGTGAGATCACTCTCGATAAGTTGGGGTAGGGTAAGGACTTAGGATGGGAGTTAATTTCGCGGTTAGAAGATTCCTTGCTGTGTTGATTTTCTTGGATGAGTAAGGGGAGAAGGTGTGGATAGGATCTCGACTTCATTTTCGAACTCACAGTTGGAGGGATTGTGGTATTAGGCGTAATGTTCATTGAGCCGTGTCCATAGTGGAAACCAGCCACCATCGTACTTTAGCTAGGAAGTAGCTTTTGCGTCGCTTTCGCGGATGTAAGAAATACCTGCAGTCTATATTGCTTTTCTCTATATTGTCTAAACAACCTCCGCGCCTACGATTAGGAAGGGAGGAAAGCGGAGGAGAGGGGAATTGTAAGAAAGAAATAAGATAAATAGGCGAATAATAAATATGCAAGGAGGATCTAGAAGTAGAAAACGAACAAACAAAAAAGTAAACAATAGAAAATTCAAGCCATACCGAGTTATCTCAATATAACAGAATTTTTTCCCCCCACAAATGCCAAACCCTACATTATAAATAGAAACTGACAAATCCTGACTCGACTACATAGGAAAATCCGTAAAGAGGCCTGGATGGGTATGCGGTAGATATGTGCATTCCCATTGTAGATCAGTTCCTTCGACCAAGGCCGAATGTTTAGGCTGGGGTTTCTGTGGTAGGCTGACTCCGGGAGAGAAGGAAAGACAGCAATTACCGCAAGGCGGCGTTTTGGGCTGCAGGAGAAGGTTGGGCGGGGATGAGAGGAGGGAGGAGGCGGGCACGTTTATGAGCTGTTGCGGTCCTTGTGGAAATGGCATATAGGTTATTAGTACGGTGTTCGGGGGTGGTAAGGAGGGCGGTGTCTCTCAGGTTTAGGCCGTGCTGTGGGTGGTAGATGTTCGGGGTTGTAGTAGAGCTACCACTTTCGCGTGGCTATATGCAGTAGCCCTCTGGAGTGGTGTTTGGCCCCACAGATCTAGTTTTTCGGGGTCGACGTCGTCCCGTTCGAGTAGCATTTTCACCATTCCCTCGTGTCCATTAATAGCAGCACAATAGAGTGGCGTTTGGCCCCAGTGATCTGGTTTGTCGGGGTTGACGTCCCGTTCGAGTAGTATTTTCACTATTTCCTCGTGCCCTTTCTTAGTAGCAAAATGGAGCGGTGCTTCGCCCCACCTGTTGGGTATGTTGGGGTCGACATCGCGCCGTCCGAGTAGTATTTTCACCACTCCCTCGTGCCCTTTCCCAGCAGCCCAATAGAGTGGTGTTTCGCTCCACCAATTTGTTTTGTCGGGGTTGACGTCGTCCCGTTCGAGTAGTATTTTCATGACTCCCTGGTGGCCATTCTCAGCAGCACAATGGAATGGTGTGTTGCCGTTCCTGTTTTCGGGTTTGTTGGGGTTGACGTCATCCTGTGCGAGTAGTATTTTCACCACTCCCTCGTGGCCATTCCCAGCAGCATAATAGAGTGGAGTATTTGAAAAACAGTTCCCTTGGTTGATATCACAACTTTCCACCCCTACTAAACTAGCTACAATCTCATCAATGCCAAAGAAAGATGCGCAGTGTAGCCCACCGAACACGTGAGGTTCATCGTAATCAAATGCGCCGAAATACCATTCCTGTGCTTCTATGAGGATTTCAATTGATATGTGGTTACTATTGTAGTCATCGAATAACTTCAGGGCAAGTAGTTTCGCGCAATCAGAAAGATCTTTTTTTGCATGTATTCCCCAATACAGAGAGGAATATTCGAGAAATGGCGTGCTTTGGAGATCAGGAGAGCGACTGGTCGAAATAGCCTTAACCTGCTGTGAATTTAGGTAACTTAAGCAGGTTTCTGTAATTGTCGAGTGAGCTGCACCAAAAAGCTCGGGATGAGCACGGAGATACTCATGAAGAGTAAAGTGGATTAACCGGATGGTAGAAGCCTCCTTATCTACGACGACAAGTCCTTGGCAACAGGCTAGTAATGTCCTTATTGGGGGGATATTGTCGGCATTGAGATTCGGCGACCCTATTTCGACTGCTAAAGCATGGCACAGTTCATCGGGCTTTAGGGGCCGCTCCGCGTGAGAGATCCACATCAAAGTGGCCATTCCAAGCCTCGCTTTCTCCCCACCCTGTCCCTTTATCCGACCCAGGGTTGTACCATAAGCATCCCCCAACCCTAAGTCATCGGTCATTGCATTGAGCCTTTGTCTCCTGCGATGAATTGTGGTTTCTTGTAGGACCGCATCTATATTGAGTGAGACTAGCAAGAATCTAGATATGTATCTGTCAGTAGATAGCTTGGGGTAACTTCCGGAGTGTCATTGCTTCTACATGCATTTCAGAAATATCTTCGGGAATTTTCTTCAAGATGTCTGCTTCGAGACTACTGTCCATTGCATCTGGGTTTGTGTCCTCGTCTAGCTTGCTACGGAGATATCCAATAATATCGTCTCTCCTGGGGCTTATGGATATACTCGTTATTCTCATAGTGAGACGCCTTCCGATCTCAGGAAGAACGTGCGGTCTTCCAGTCATGAATATTCGGGTATCTGGAGATCCTTCGAGGATTTGGTTTAACGAGTCAAGAAGCTTGACTCGATGTCCCTCCACACATTCATCGAGAGCATCGATGCATATGAATGTGGGTTTTTTGGAAGAGGTGGTCTCTAGCATCTTGACAATATCAGAAAGCTGCAGTCCCCGTCCACCAATGGCATTTTGTTGATCCTGGTATGCTCGCGATATCTCCTCCGGGATTTCTTCCTGTCCACAAACTAGCTGTTTTAGAAGGGAGCCTAGCATGTTCGTGGGAGACTGTTCGTTTTGGGCGGCGAAGTCAAAATAAAAGCATGCAACGGTGGCATTCTGTCCTCGAGCCTGGTTACACAAGCTGTCTATTACCAATGAGCTAACATCGTTGTTCGTCAGCACTTGCCATTTTTCTTCCATTCCTCGAGGCTTGTCCTTGTTACCTAATGTAAGTTTTTCCAACCCCCGGATCTCCATAGCAAAACAACACCGCGTTATCGGATGCACCCTCCCCGCTGCTGGAGTACCAGCTTCTAAACTCTTCGGTTTGTAAAATCCATTCTCCAACATTTTCGACTCGGCGGCCTTGAATATCTTTGTGGCGGGACCTGGGATCTAGCGGAGATAGCCAGGTTAGGATATTCGATCGGTCACTGGTAACCGTAAAATTAATAGTGGTGTTCAAAGAGCCGATATTATTACTGAATAGTTGAGACATTTTTGGTTCTTTGCTGCTGAGCGTAGTGTAGGTGATGGGTGATGGAGTTAGTCGACTACTTGAGTTCCTGGGGGCTTTGGGAAAGCGGGGTTTTTGTGGAACCTCATGGATGGATGCCTCTAAGCCATCCAATCAATCTCCCTAAACCTGTCTCAACAATGCCCTGCTTGTGTCTACCGCGTCGACAACAGGAAATGCCACCCTTATTTAAGCGCCATCTTGCGGCTCAGCCTAACTTAAATCTTGCGCTCCGATTAACGAACACTCTTGGGTGCCGCTAGACGTATATACAGGTACATTAAATCTTATGAATGAATTACCGGTAGTTGGGAGGCGTGTGTGCCATATAACTTAAGGTATTATAGTATAATTCCTAGTGATGTCTATACAGACCGGAAAGCTCTTCTCACTACTTCGTACCTGATTCTGTGAGGGTAGGGGCGGTGATTTCTGATATACATTGTGAGCTCCAAGTATAGTACTCACACAACCCAATGTAGCGTCATGGCAGGTTGCTACATTGTCCATAATCTACCCTGGCTTTCTAATGTCGAGGGGTAGGTTCGTCAAAGCATTGGATGTGCTGATCGACAATCTCCCAACAAAGACTACAGTAGCAAAACTCGGAACCTGAGATTTATCACTTAAGTGACGAACTGAGGGAGCAGTGTAAATCTCTGGTGACCCTCTTTGTATTCTGTCTCTTAAAACATAAAGAAAATTACATCGATTAGTACAGGACATGCGGGAAAAAACCTCAACTCTGCTCTAGTCTGTCCATAAAACCTGACACAATTGACTACTAATATTTCTAAGCAGGTGGCTTAGCTGTCACTACTATTTCCTCTCTTGTTTTGTAATGCCGTCACAGATCGTCACTCGTCTTGGTTTAGTGTTCAAATGGCAATTTTGCATAGCATACAATAGGATACTATACGATTCAGGATGGTGACTTACCGTAAACCTGTCAGAATCTATTGATAAAGCCAATATGAGAAGTGCCTTTGATCTCAATAATGAGGTAAGAGGGGCGAGGATTTACACTTGGCCCATAGGGGGGAAGAAGCCGCTGATTTAAGGTTTTAAATGTTCAATTAACCTCCTGAATTGCGGCTAAGAATACCACGGGTTAAACTTGGCTATCCCCAGCAGCGTCCTGCACATAATCCTCCTCGTATGCTACCAAAACCTCTTTTTTTATTTTAGTATTTTGTATGGTAATTACTCGGCATCAAATTTCGTTTGAGCGGGGTACCGTACGACTTTCTGGCATTGTACCCAGTGTTCCCAACGGGGCAGTCCGTCCGTCTTGAGTCAGGACGAGGACGGACGACTTTTTGCCGTCCCGTCCCGTCCTCCAGCCAAATTGCCCGACGATTCCGAGTGGAGGACGTCGGGCCCGGCGGTCCCCACCGTTATATTAACCCCTGTAATGTCTCAGTTTGGCCATCTGATTCTTGCGCTAGGATTTGTTTTGAAACGAAACGCCAAGAATTAAGGCTACACAAAATAGTAAGCCCAATTTCCACTTCCTCTCTCACTCGAGTTTGAGCCGCTTGCCATTGTCGGAGTCAAAGGCCACTCGGCGCGCGGCTCGGGGTGCTCGTGGTCGAACTACTATTACAACCAAGGGACTCTTAGTATCGTTCGAACCAATCCTCCATACCTTCAATTATGCCAAGGTCGAGAGTGTTGAGATACCTAGCACCGTGCTAACATCAACATCCCAGATGGTTTCTTCTGAAGCGGAATCCTCAAGTGGAATTGACATACGGGATATTGTAGAAATCGAGGAATCGAGATATGGAAAATAGGTGAAGTCAAACTTGGTGGTGAACTACTGTATCAAGCCGATCTTGCGATTTGTATCAGATACGGTACTATCTTCCATTTTAAACAATTGTCGAGTTTACAGCCCCTTTATTATTGGTATTCGATACTACCTTAACATATTTCCCCACTTCATAATTCCATTTGATCTATGAAGACTCTATTGCTAATTGGACTCCTGGTACGATTATCCTCCACGCGAACCCACCATACCAACTGCATCCCATCATTTATTCCAGTCACCAGTATTCACTAACAGTGTTCCGCTGTCCCCTAAGGTCCTTTCCCTGCAGTCACCCACTATCCCCTGCCGTCATCTTCCATCCCTAGCGTTTCTTCATAGGGACTGCGGTCGCCGACCGTCACCTGTCGTCACTCGCAGTCCCCTACAGTCCCCAGCTGTCCCCTGCCGTCCCCCACCGTTGACTACAATTCCCACAAGAAACCCGCAGTCTTCATGCAGACCCTGCATATTAGTGTCTCAGATTGCCGTCCCGTCCAGTCCCGGGCTCTTGGCAGTCCGTCCTCCGGGCCCTGTCGGGCCCCCGGACGGTTGGGAACACTGATTGTACCTTATAGCTGTGATTTATGGTACAGTATGGTATCGGTTGTTTGCGATATAACAAATACAGCATTATCTGGATGCTGATGTTCTAGGACAGGGCGGTGTTTCTCCTGTCTGGCTGGGGGGATTTATAGGCTCGTGGTGTCTGTCTGGCTTGGGCGTCGGATGGGGTGGGCCTGGGGAGGAGGGAATTGTGGTGGGCGATAGGAGGCTTGGGTAGAGTGGGATTCCCCCTAAGCTTGTTTGTAGGATCGCTCTTGATAGGTTGGGGCAGGATAGGTGCTTAGAATTGGAGTTAATTTCGGGGCTAAAAGGTTCCTTATTGTGTTGGTTTTCCTAGTTTTCCTGGATGAGCGGGGGCAAAAAGTGTGGGCAGGGTCTCAACTTTATCTTCAAGCACACAATTGGAAGTATTGTGGTATGTAGGCGTGATATTTGTTGAACCGTGTCCATGGTGGGAACCGATCATCAACATATCTTAGCTACGAGGAAGCCTTTAGCCTTTATGTCGCTGTCCTCGAGTATAATAAATACTTGCAGTCTATGTCTTTTTCTCTATATTGTCTAAATAACCCTCACGTCTGCAATTGGAGGGGAGGAAAGTGGAGGGGAGGGGAATTGTAAGAAAGAATTGAAATAAATAAATAAATGAACAACGAATGTGCAAAGGGGGTAACAACTAGAAAATAAATGAACAAAAACAAGTATAGTAAATATAATGGAAACCTCAAGCTACTCTGGGATATCTTACAAGAATTGAGATAGCTCCCCCACCAACGCCAAACCCTAGATTATAAACAGAAACTGACAAATCCGGACTCGACTACATAAGAAAAAATCCGTTGAGATTTTTTGGACGGGCATGTAGCAGATAGGTGCATTCCCATCGTGGATCACTTCCTTTGACCAAAACCAGATGCTTAAGTCGAGTTTCTGTGGCAGGTTTAGTCCGGAAGGAAAGGAAAGGCGGCAATTACCGCAAGGGGGCGTTTTGGGCTACAGGAGAAGATTGGGCGGGGATGAGAGGAAGGAGGCGGCTGTAGCGACAAGGGCGTTGATAGAGCTATTGCGGTCCTTGAGAAAATGTCATATAGGTTATCAGTACGATATTCGGAGGCGGCAAGGAGGCGGGGTCTGTCAGGTTTAGGCCGCGCTGCGGGTGGTAGATGTTCGGGGTTGTAGTAGAGCTACCACTTTCGCGTGGCTATATGCAGTAGCCCTCTGGAGTGGTGTTTGGCCCCACAGATCTGGTTTGTCGGGGTTGACGTCGCCCCGTTCGAGTAGTATTTTCACTATTCCCTCGTGCCCTTTCTCAGCAGCACGATGGAGTGGTGTATGGCCCCATAGATTGGATTTGTCGGGATTGACATCGTGCCGTCCGAGTAGTATTTTCACCACTCCCTCGTGCTCATTCTTGGCAGCACAATATAGTGGTGTTTCGCTCTACTTATTGGGTTTGTCGGGGTTGACATCGCACCGTTCGAGTAGTATTTTCACTACTCCTCGTGCCCATTCTCAGCAGCACAATAGAGTGGTGTTTGGTCGAAGAAACCTGGCTTGCTGGGGATGACGTCGCCCCGTCCGAGCAGTATTTTCACCACTCCTTCGTGCCCGTTCCAGGCAGCCCACACGAGAGGTGTATTATCACTACTGTCTCTTTGATTGATATCACAATCTTCTGCCTCTACCAAACCAGCTACGATCTCATCAATCCCAAAGAGGGATGCACAGTGTAGGCCACTGAATGGGAAAGATTTATCGTATTTCAAATAGTTGGAACGCAATTCTTGTGCTTCCAAAAGGACTTCAATGGATAGGTGGCTCTGGTAGTCGTCAAATAGCTTTAGGGCAAGTAGTTTCGTGCAATCTGTGAGCTCCCGTTTTGCATGCATTTCCCAATACAGAGAAGAATATTCGAGAAAAGGTATGTTTTGGAGGTTAGGAAAGGGACTGGTCGAAAGAGCCTTGACCTGCTGCGAATTTAGGTAACTTAAGCAGGTTTCTGCAATTGTCGAGTGAGCTGCACTAAAAAGCTCAGGATGAGCCCGGAGGTATTCTTGAAGGGTAAAGTGAATTAGCCGGATAGTGGAAGCCTCCTTATCTACAGCAACAAGTCCTTGGCAACAGGCTATCACTGTCCTTATTGGGAGAATATTGTCGGCATTGAGATTCGGCGATCCTATTTCGACTGCTAAGGCGTGGCATAGTTCATCGGGTTTCAAGGGTCGCTCTGCGTGAGAGATCCACATCAAAGCGGCCATCCCAAGCCTCGCTTTCCTCCCACCTTGCCCTTTTATCCGACCCAGCGTTGCACCATAAGCGTCCCCCAGCCCCAATCCATCGGTCATTGCGTTGAGCCTTTGTCGCCTGTGATGGATTGTGGTTTCTTGCAGGATCGCATCGATATTGAGCGAGACTAGCAAGAATCTAGATATGTATCTGTCAGTGGATAGCTTGGGGTAGCTTCGGGAGCGCCATTGCTTCTACATACATTTCGGAAATATCTTCAGGAATTTTTTTCTTCATGATGTCTGCTTCCAGACTACTGTCCATCGCATCTGGGTTTGTATCTTCGTCTAGCTTGCTATGGAGATATCCGATAATATCATCTCTCTTGGGGCTTATAGATATACTTGCTATTCTCCTAGTGAAGCGCCTTCCGATCTCAGGTAGAACGTGGGGTCTTCCAGTCATGAATATTCGAGTATCGGGAGAGCTTTGGAGATTTTGTTTAACGAGCCAAGAAGCTTGACTCGATGTCCCTCCACACATTCATCGAGGGCGTCGATGCATATAAATGTGGGTTTTTTTGAAGAGGTAGTCTCTAGCATCTTGACAATATCGGAAAGCTGCAGTCCCCGTCCACCAATGGCATTTTGTTCATCTTGGTATGCTCGTGATATCTCCTCCGGGATCTCTTCCTGTCCACAAACTAGCTGTTTTAGAAGGGATCCTAGCATGTTCGTGGGGGACTGTTCGTTTTGGGCGGCGAAGTCAAAATAAAAGCACGCAACGGTGGCATTCTGTCCTCTAGCCTGATCACACAAGCTGTCTATTACCAATGAACTAACATCGTCGCTCATCAGCACTTGTCATTTTTCTTCCATTCCTTGAGGTTCGTCCTTGTTACCTAAGATAAGTTTTGCCAACTCCTGGACTCCCATAACAAAAGAACACCGCGTTATCGGATGCACCCTCCACGCTGCTGGAGTACCAGCTTCTAAACTCCTCGGTTTGTAAAATCCATTCTCCAACATTTTCGACCCGGCGGCCTTGAATATCTTTGTGGCGGGACCTAGGATCTAGCGGGGATAGCCAGGCTAGGATATTAGACCGGTCACCGGTAACAGTAAAATTAATATTAGTGGTGTTCAAAGAGCCGATATTGTTGCTGAATAGTTGAGACATTTTTGGTTCTTTGCTGCTGAGTGTAGTGTAGATGATGGGTGATGGGGTTAATCGACCCCTTGAGTTCCTGGGGCTGAAGAAAAGGGGGGTTTTTGTGGAACCTCATGGATGCCTCTGGGCCATCCGAATAATTTCCCTAAACTTGCACCAAGAATACCCTGCCTGTGTCTACCGCATCGGGAGTAGGAAATGCCACGCTTATTTAAGCGCCATCGTGCAGCGCGGCCCAAATCTTGCACTGTGATTAACGGATATTCTTGTGCTCCAGCTCGACATGTGTAGGAGCACACTAAACTTTATGAACAAACTAACCGAAAAATGTGCATGCCACGTAACTCAAAGCATCACAGCGTAATTCCTTGTGATGTCGATATAGACAGGAAAGCACTTGCAGCAACTTGGTACCTGGTGTCAGAAATAGAGAAGTATTCTGTTGTTGTTCTATCTAAGAGGAAGCAAACAAGCGTGGAGCAGAAGAAGGAAAGATGGGGCGAGGGGAGATCGGTGACGTAGCCATCGGTTAACTAGTATACATTCAACTACGATTTCTAACACCTGGTTCTGGGAAGGTACGGTACTTGTAGGGGCGTGCTTGTGGTATTCGTTGTGACCTCCAAGTAGTATTAACACAACCCAGTGTGGCGTCGTGGTAGGTTACTACATTTACCACAATCTAGCGCGGATTTCTTGTGATCGAGGGGTAGGTTTGTCAAAATTAAATATTGAAGACCTCTAACCCAATTCGGGGGGTCATTGAATATGCTGATAAACAGCTTCCCACCAGAACTCAGTATAATTCAGGACCCGAGATTTGCCTCTCAGCTAACTAACTGAGGCAGCCGTGTAAATCTCTGGTACCTCGCTTGGTACTGAAGCGATGACTTTCGGTCAAGGGTGTAGTATCCTCCGGAGAGAGATACAAACAAAACAACGAGAGGAAAAGCAGAAATGATATCACGATCAAGAAACCTAATAGTACTGAATGTGGGCAATCGCCGCTCGCACACAAGGTAGCATAAAAGAAATCGATGATGATGATAAAAGTCACTGGAAAGAAAAAGAAAAACGATATCTATCGGTCAAACACAAAGAAGCGGAGATATCTATGTCCACGTTGTCCCCTTGTTGTTCCCACGTCGTTCCCTCGTCACCTTTGCCTCTCCTCCTCCCCTTATAAATCCACGATCCAAGCCAGCCCTTAGTCATCCACCTCCACCGCCATCACGATCCCGGGTCTCTGTATCAACTAGCTAGCTATCTGATTCTCCAGCTCAAAAATAAAATAATAATATTATAATACAAGAAAGAATTTAATAGAACGCTAGGACAATTTTCAACTCCACAGTACTCTGCACCCTAAAACATAAACAAAACTACCCCGATTAGCAGAGTAAATACTGGGAAAAACCCTTAGCTCTACTCCAGTCTGTCCATAGAAATTTCTACAAGTGGCCGCTATTATTTCCAAGTAGGCGGCTTGGCAATTACTACTATTTTCTCTCTTATTAAATTTTTATATTACGGTCACGGATCATCACTCGCCCTAGTTTAGTCTTCGAATGGTAATTTTGCATAGCATACAATTAGATATCATATGATTCAGGACGGCGACTTACCGTAAACCTGCTAGAAGCTATTGATGGGGCTAATATGAGAAAGCACTTTTGATCTGAATAATGACCTAAGGGGGGAGCATTTACACCTGACGCATAGCAGGGAAAGAAAACCCTGATTTAGGGCCTTAAATGCTCAATTAACCCACTGCATTACGGCTAAGAGTATCGTGGATCGAACTTGGCTATTCCCCAGCAGCGTCCTGCACACAATCCTCTTCGTATGCTACCAAAGCCTCCTTTCTTTTTCATTTTAATATTTTGTATGGTCATTACCCGGCATCAAATTTCGTTTGAGTGGGATACGAATTTCCGGCATGGCACTTTATAGCGGTGATTTACGGTACAGTATAGTATCGATTGTTTGCGATATAGGAGCTTATGGTATTATCTGGACGCTAATGTTCCAGGACGGGGCGGTGTTTCTCCTGTCTGGCTGGGGGGATTTATAGGCTCGTGGTGTCCGGCTTGGGCGTCGGATGGGGTGGGCATGGGGAGGAGAGAATTGTGGTGGGTAGTAGGAGATTTGGGTAGGATGGAGTATCCCTCTAAACTGGTTTGTGGAATCACTCTTGACAGGTTGGGGTAGGATATGTACTCAGAATGAGAGTTAATTTCGCGGTAAGAAGATTCCTTACTGTGTTGGTTTTCCTAAATGAGCGGGGGTAAAATGTATGGATAGGGTCTCGACCTCGTTTTCGAACTCACAGTTGGAGAGCTGCAGTATTCTATATAAGCGTGGCTATTGAACTGTGTCCATAATGAAAACCAATCACCATCATATCGTACCTTAGCTAAGAGGTAGTTTTTGCGTCACTTTCACGGACGTAAAAAATACATGCAGTCTATATTTTTTTCTCTATATTGTCTAAACAACCATCACGCCTACGATTCAGAGGGGAGGAAAGGGGAGGAGAGGGATTATAGGAAAAGTAAATAGATAAATGGACAAGAAATGTGCAAAAGGGATTTACAACCAGAAAACAACCGAACAAAAAAGTGAGTACGATGGAAAATTCAAGCCACACTGAGCTATCTCGAAATAATAGAAATAGCTCTCCCGTTAACGCTAAACTCTAGATTATAGACGGAAACTAACAAATCCTGACTCGACTGGATAAGAAAAATCCGTAGGGAGGTATGGGCGGGCATGTGGTAGATATGTGTATTCCCATCGCGGATCATTTCCTTCGACTAAAACCGAATATTTAAGCCGTGTTTCTTTGGTAGGCTTGCTCCAGGAGGAAAGAAAAGAGGGTAATTACTATAAGACAGTTTTTTAAACTGCATGAGAAGGTTGGGTAGGGGCGAGAAGAGGGGGGGCGGTGGCGGTGACAATCACGTTTATAGGGCTGTTGCGGTTCTTGTGGAAATGGTATATAGGTTATTAGTACGGTTTTCGAAGGCAGTAAGGAGGCGGGGTCTCTCGGGTTTAGAGCGTGCTGTGGGTGGCCCTAGGCAAAAGTGTTCGTGAATTTGCTTAGTCAGAATCACTTTCCCAACACATTCGCCTAGGGACTGTAGATGTTAGGGGTTGTAGTAGAGCTACCACTTTCGTGTGGCCATTTCTAATAGCCCACCCGAGTGGTGTTAGGTCGAAGTCATCATATCGGTCGAGGTTGACGTCTCGTTTGAGTAGCATTTTCACCACTCCCTCGCACCCATTCTCAGCGGCACGACTGAGTGGTGTTTGACCCATGTTATCCCGTCGGTCGGGATTGACGTCATTCCGTTCGAGTAGTATTTTCACCACTCCCTCGTGCCCATTCTCAGCAGCAGAGGAGAGTGGTGTTTCATAGGTCGAATCTGGTTTGTCGGGGTCGACGTCCTCCCGCCCGAGTAGTATTTTCACCACTCCCTCGTGCCCATTCTGAGCAGCTAAAAAGAGTGGTGTTTGGCGAAGGATGGCGAGGATACCTGGTTCGTCAGGGGTGACGTCGTCCCGTCTGAGTAGTATTTTCACCACTCCCTCATGCCCTTTCTCAGCAGCACAATGGAGCGGTGTTTTGCCACAGCCGTCTGTTTTGTTGGGGTTGACGTCGCCCCGTCCGAGCAGTATTTTCACCACTCCCTCGTGCCCGTTCCAGGCAGCCCACAAGAGAGGTGTATTATAAACACAGTCTATTTGGTTGATATCACAACCTTCCACTTCTACCAAACCAGCTACGATCTCATCAATCCCAAAGATAGATGCGCAGTGTAGACCACTGAACACGTGAGGTTCATTTGAAAGAAAATTGTGATAATAGAATTTCCTTGCTTTCAAGAGGATTTTAGTGGATATGTGGCTACTGCAGTCATCGAATAACTTTCGCGCAAGTAGTTTCGCGCAATCTGAAAGTTCCCTTTTTGCGTGCATTCCCCAATACAGAGAAGAATATATGAGAAATGGTGTGCTTTGGAGGCCAGAAGAGGAACTGGTCGAAAAATCCTTGACCTGCTGCGAATTCAGATAACTTAAGCAGGTTTCTGCAATTGTCGAGTGAGCTGCGTCAAAAAGCTCGGGATGAGCACGGAGGTACTCGTACAGAGTAAAGTGGTTTAGCCGGATAGTGGAAGCCTCCTTATCTACGAAAGCAAGTCCTTGGCAACAGGCTAGCACTGTCCCTATTGAAGGAATATTGTCGGAATTGAGATTCGGCGACCCTATCTCAACTGCTAAGGCGTGGCACAGTTCATAGGGCCTTAAGGGCCGCTCCGCGTGAGAGATCCACATCAAAGCGGCCATCCCAAGCCTCGCTTTCCTCCCACCTTGCCCCTTTATCCGACCCAACGTTGCGCCGTAAGCACCCCCTAGCCCCAATCCATCGGTCATTGCATTGAGCTTTTGTCGTCTGTGATGGATTGTGGTTTCTTGCAGGATTACATCGATATTGAGCGAGACTAGTAGGAATCTAAATATGTGTCTGTCAGTGGATGACTTGAGGTAGCTTCGGGAGTGCCGTTGCCTCTACATACATTTCGGAAACATCCTCGGGAATTTTCTTCATGATGTCTGCCTCCAGACTACTGTCCATCGCATCTGGGTTTGTGTCCTCGTCTAGCTTGCTACGGAGATAGCTGATAATATCGTCTCTCTTAGGGCTTATAGATATGCTTGTCACTCTCCTAGCGAGACGCCTTCCGATCTCAGGCACAACGTGTAGTCTTCCAGTGATAAATATTCGGGTACTTGGAGACCCTTGGAGGATTTGGTTTAACGAATCAAGGAGCTTGACTCGATGTCCCTCCACACATTCATCGAGAGCGTCGATGCATATGAACGTGGGTTTTTTGGAGGAGATAGCCTGTAGCATCTTGACAATATCGGAAAGTTGCAGTTCTCGTCCGCCAATGGCATTTTGTTGATCCCGGTATGTTCGCGATATCTCCTCCGGGATCTCCCCCTGTCCACAAACCAGCTGTTTTAGAAGGGAGCCCAGCATGTTTGTGGGAGACTGTTCGTTTTGGGCAGCGTAGTCGAAATAAAAGCATGCAACGGTGGCGTTCTGTTCTCTAGCCTGATCACACAAGCTGTCTATTACCAATGAACTAACATCGTCGCTCATTAGCACTTTGCCTTTTTCTTCCGTTCTTTGGGGCTCGCCCTTGTTACCTAATGTAAGTTTTGCCAACCCCTGGACCCCCATAGCAAAAAAAAACCTTGTTATTGGATACACCTCCCTCGCTGCTGGCGTACCAGCTTCTAAACTTTTCGGTTTGTAAAATCCATTCTCCAACATTTTTCACTCGGCGGCCTTGAATATCTTTGTGGCGGGACCTGGGATCTAGCGGAGATAGCCAGGCTAGGATATTAGATCGGTCACCGGCAACAGTGAAATTAATAGTGGTCGTGTTCAAAGAGCCGATATTATTACTGAATAGTTGAGACATTTTCAGTTCTTTTCTGCTTAGGGTAGTGTGGATGATGGATGATGGAGTCTACTACTTGAGTTTCTTGGGGGCTTTAGAAAAGCGGGGTTTTTGTGGAACCTGATGGATGCCTCTGGGTCATCTGATCAATCTGTGCCAACAATACCCTACCTGTGTCTACCGTATAGATACATACCGCGGGGTGTCAAATTAACGCGAACACTTCTACCTCGCAACCAAGTACCCCAGCTTAATACCAGCAACAATAATTCGAACGACCTTGACAGCGAAGATCAAATACGCTTAGCTTTGCTCCCAGAGTGAAAGGGTGCTGCCATCAGGATGGGCAATTGGCCATATCATTTGGGTCTGGTGGCTATCGAGGGGAATACTCTCACCGATTTTCAGGTGTGGTACCTGGTTGCGAGGTACAAGTGTTCGCGTTAATTTGACACCCCGCGGTAACAGGAAATGCCACACTTACTTAAGCGCCATCTTCAGCTCAGCCCAAATCTTGCACTGTGATTAACGAATACTCTTGGGTGCTAGTTGGACGTAAATACGAGTACATTAAACCTTATGAACGAATTAATTGGAAAGCATGTGTTTCGTATAACTTAAAGTATTATAGTATAATAATTCCTCGTGATGTTGGTACAGACTGGAGAGCTCTTCCAGCCACTTTGTACCTGGTTCTGTGAGGGCAGGGGGGGCACTTTCTGATATCCATTATGACTTCCAAATAGTACTGACCAGTCCAGTGTAGCGTCATGGCAGGTTACTACATTTACCACAATCTAGCGCGGCTTTCTAGTGATTGATGGTAGGTTCATCAAAACCAAATACCGTTGGACAGCTAAACTCAAGAGCAACTCTGACAGTTTTCCACTGGAGCCTAGCATAATCCAGGACCCAAGGCTTACCACTCATTCGGCTAAGCAAGGCAGCAGTGTGGGTTTCGGATAACCCTCTTGGTATTCTGAACCCTAAAACATAAACAAACTGCCCCGATTGGTATGATATCATACAATATGTGCGGGAAAAACACCCTTAACCCTGCTTCGGTCTGTCCATAGAAACTGCTACAATCGACCACTATTATTTCCAAGAAGGTATCATGGCTTAGCTATCACCACTATCTCCTCCTTGTTTTATCACTCTGTCACAAATCATCACTCGTGAACGTTTAGTATTCGAATAGTAATTTTACATAGCATACAATACGGGACAATACGATACCAGATAGTGGCTTACCGTGGACTCACCAGAAGCTGTTGGCCGGGCTAATATGGGGAAACACCTTTGATCTCAATAAAGATGTAAGAGGGGGGAGAGGTTACATCACCAAGAGTTGTGGAAAACAGAGCCCAATCTAAGTTCTTAAATGCGCAATTAACCCCTACATTGCGGATAGGAATATCGTAGATCGAACTTGGCTCTTCCTTAGCAGCATCCACCTGCACACACTCTTTCTCGTATGCCGCCAAACCCTCATCTTTAATCCTTTGGTCTAACCATTACAAGTCATCAAATTTTGTAAAAAGAGGTCTGGTTTTCCGGCATCGCACCTTACAGCTATAATTTACAGTGCGGTATTGGTTGTTTGCGACGCAGTAACCTACGGCATTATCGAAACACTAATGTCCGAGGACTTGGCAATGTTTCCCCTGCCTGGCTAAGGAAATTTATGGACTAGGTGTCAGACCAAATGGCCCTGGAGAGAAAGGAATTGCGGTAGGAAATAGGAGACTTGGGCAGGATGGAATATCCCTCCCGTTTATAAGTCGGTATTGAAAAGCGCTGTTGGGCGTTTGATCACTCTTGACATGCTGGGGCAGGATACAGGTACTCATAGAATGGGATCTAATTTCACGGTTAAAAGACTCCATACTGTATTAGTTTCTTTGGATAAACAAGACCAAAAGGTGAGGACAGCATCCCAACCTCACCTTCAAGCTCACATATGGGGGCTGTGGTATGTAAGCGTGGTATTCATTGAACTGTGTCCACAGTGGAAACCGGTCACCGTCGTGCTTTAGTTAACAGAGAGCTTTTGCGTCGGTTTCCACGGGCGTAAGAAATACTCCCGCTTTATATATATTTTTTCTCTATATTGTCCGGACAACCCTCGCGTCGACACCTTAGAAGGAAGGGGATGGGAATTGTAAGAAAATAAATTAATGGACAGCCATTGTGGAATGGGGATTCATAACTGAAAAGTGAACGAACAAAGTAAATATGGTGGGGGTGCCTGCTTGTCTCAAGGCAGTAGAAATAGGACACCCACGGACGCCAAACTCTAAATCAGACAGGGAGTGACGAATCCTGACTCGGCTACCTAAGAAAAATCCCTAGAGAGGTTTGGGCAGGTATGTGATGGATATGTGCGTTCTCATTGCGTGTGATTCCCTTCGACCAAAATCGAATGTTTAAGTTAAGTTTTTGTGGTAGGCTTACTCTGCAGGGGAAGGGAAAGAAGTCAGTTACCACAACCATAAGGCGACGCTTTAAACTGCCAGATGAGGAGGTTGGGCAGGGATGAGAAGGGGGACCTCGTGGCAGCGACAAACATGTTTACAGGGATTGGTGCAGTTTTTGTGGAAATGGCGCTAGATTATCTGTATCCCAAGGCAGTGGGGATGCTTCCCCGGTATTAGATCATGCGAAGGTCAACGGACGCTGGAGATTGCGGTAGCGCTATCACTCCAGAATGGCCTCTCACAGCAACCCACAAGTGTGGGGTTAGGCCTAAATTGCCCGGTATGTCGGGGTTGACATCGTCCCGTCCGAGCAATATTTCCCCTACTCCCCGTACTCACCAAAAAAAAGTGGTGTTCGGCCGTCCTCTTCCGGTTTGTCGGATTGACGTCATCCCGTCCGAGTAGTATTTGCACCACTCCCGAGTGCTAGTTCCGGGAAGCACAATAGAGTGGTGCTCGGCCGATTTGTGCTCGTTCTGTCACATTCCCTCCCTCCCTCCCTCCCTCCTCCTCTCCTCCTCCTCTCCCCTCCTTCACTCTTGCTTCTGCTATAGTACTCTTGTTTGGTGAGTATTCTCGGGCGTATCTGTCTGCGACAGGGAGACAAGACAGCACGTAAAGTTGGGTTATTGTTAATTTTGTTAGGTGGGTGAGTGGTAGCTTTAATCATGAACCAGGCTTCGGTTTTTTTGGTTTGGTGTTTGGCTGGAGGGGGCGGTACAGTTCTTGAAGCTTCAATGAGTGGGGTTTTTTCTGTACTGCATTGCTTCGGCAGACTTAAACAGAGATGAAGCTAAACTACAATGAGTTGTATGTTCTCTTTCCTCCCCTTCTGCATATGATATCCGCGGTGTGCTCATTTTGCCTAACCCAAGATACGACCTAGGCAGCCACAGCCACTCCCGCTTCAGAGCAAGAACCGCTTTTAGGCAGACCTGGGGATGTCACGCAGGGCCAGGATGTGAGTTTGCTTCATAATCTTGTTGCTGATTAGTTGCCTAAACACAACCCCCCCCACCCCGCCCGTAGGGGAGTAGCCAACCAACAGGCCACCTACCCCAGGAACGGCCCCACTTGCACAGGTCGGGGGTTTGATCGTGGGTCTTCCGAGTCGCAAATTTCATAAAAAACCGTCCTGAGGCCTTCCATGGGGCTTCCTTTTTTAAACTAGCTAACTATGGTGACTATTGCTGTGTAGCTCGTGGCTTTGGTTTGGGCGGCTGTGTTTACGCATCGGATTCTTATACCGTTTTACTTACACCTGTTGCCTAATTCGGTGGGCTATTGGCAAGCTTGATCGGGTTCCGTGATTTGCTAGGGAGTCGGGTTAATGTTTACTTTTGCTTTATTTACTTAGCTGGCGATATTGTTCGCTCTTGAGGCGATATTGGTCTTGCAGCCTACCCATGCGGCGGATTAGAGACGGAAAGTGAGTCTTTTCCTGTGCCGGTGATGTGGTTGGCTGAGGAGGGGAGGCTCGATTTGCTAATGTGCGAAGGGGACCTATGGGCACACCGGTTTCGCAATCCTGGCTGCGCTGTGCTTCTATGGTGCTCTTGCTGCTATCCTTGTGCACAAGAAGCGAGCTGGGAGTGCGTTATCCTATTGTTTCCTCACTGTTCTCGGGGATGTTGTTTTAACGCTTCATAACATCCCACTTTGAATCACCACACGCTATCTTTGGTGTGATCATATACTCAGTCCTCCTTGTTCAGGCATTTATCGGATCTACACAATACTTTGTCCCGGGCCTCTACGGCGGTGTTGATAATGCGAAGGCTGTTGGAATTCCCCCTAACCGCCTCCCGATGTTGCATTACACTGACTTATCGAGTGAGTACAAATACCATCGTCTCTCCGGATATCTCCTCTTAACCCGGTTCCTGGTCACCGTTTTTCTTCCCGGCTTGACCTCCTATAGAGGCAGGGGTTTGAACCTAAAACCTTAGGGCGTAGCCCTAGTCAGCATGTTAGCTATCGTTAGTGAGCCCGTTATTCGAGGCCGATAGTGGCAAAACTGACACACGCAGGCGTCTTCCCGCGTATCAAGAAACAGAAGATCCGGATATTCTAAATTGCCGATACCGTACACACAAACAGAATGCAGTCCCTCTTTGTCGCGAGCTTTAGGGACTAATCTAGATTAGCTCGAGAACCATACGGGACACCCCCCTCCAAATACGGCAAGAAAAGTAAACGGCAAATTCCTATTTCAGAAATGTGAAATGAGTTATATTATCACTCACTGGCTCATTCTTTAACTACTCTAAATTAATCGGCTTCATTCTTGCCTGCTTTCCTGCTTGATTACTTGCAGATTTGGGACACAGACTTGCCCGCCACAGGACATGGGAATGGCCTATCCTGGAACGGGGGGGGACAATCAGGTTTCTTTTTTTTCTCCCTCTATTCTTTCATTCTTACGTTCTTTCATCACCAAATCCTGCCTGCTTATATTGTAATACATCTTCGTTGAATTGAATTGAACTTTTGCCTAGTCTACGCTCTGATATACAGAGTGAGGGACCACGTAGTATTATCTGTGTCATGAACTATCACTCGAGCCAGAATTAAGGTTTGAGCTGGAAATTTTCATAGCGAATGATACGATAGAATACGATACAGCAATGACTTACCGTAAACTTGCCAGATGCTTTTAGCTAGGCAAACGAAAAGTACTCTAGATTCTAGCCAAGATGTAAGAAGGGGGGATGATTTACACCTGGTGCATAGGGGGGAGAAGAAAACCCTATTTTAGGGGTTTAAATTCTTAATTAACCCCCTGCATCGCGGCTAAGAATATTATTGATTAAACTTGGTTATTCCCAGCAGCGTCCTGCACAAAATCCTCCTCCTATGCTACCAAAGCCTCTTTTTTTTTATTTTAAGTATTTTGTATGGTCATTACCCGGCATCAAATTTCGTTTGAGGGGGATACGGTTTTTCGGCATTGCACCTTATAGCTGGGTCTGCGGTGCTTGTACAGTATAGTATCGGTTGGCTGCGGTATGGCAACTTATGGTATTATCTGGACGCTTGGGTGGCGATGTTTCTCCTGGCTGGCTGGGGAGATTTATGGGCTCGTGGTGTCCGGCTTGGGTGTTGGAAGGGATGGGTGTGTGGAGGAGGTAATTGTGGGGGTAGTAGGAGACTTAGGGGGGATGGTGTATCCATCTAAACTGGCTTTTGAGATGGCTCTTGGTAAGTTGGGATAGGATATAGGTACTCATAGAAGGGAGTTAATTTCGCAGTTAGAGGATTCCTCGCTGTGTTGGCTTTCCTGGATGAGTGGAGGCGAAAAGTGTGGACAGGATTTCGGCCTCGTCTTCGGGCTTAGTGTTGGCGGAATTTGGTACATAAATGTGATATTCATCGAACAGTGTCCATAGGGGAAACCAAACCGCCATCATACTTTAGCTAAGAGGTGGCTTTTGCCTCGCTTTCCACAAGTGCAAGAAATACCTGCAGTCTATATTTTTTTTCTTGTCTATATTGTCTGAGCAGCCCTCACGCCGACGATTCAGAGGGAGGAGGAAAGGGGAGGAGAGGGGGATTATATGAAAAGTAAATAGATAAATGAACAATAAATGTATAAAGGAGGATTTACAACTAGAAAACAAATAAACAAAAAATAAATACAATGGAAAATTCAAGCCACACAAAGTTATCTCCAAATAGTGGAGATGGTACGGTGCCTCCCACCAACGCCAAACCCTAGATTATAAACAGAAACTGACAAATCCTGACTCGACTACACAGGAAAATCTGCGGAGGGTTTAGGCGGGCATGTGGTACTGTAGATAGTACATTCCCATCGCAGATCACTTCCTTCGACTAAGACCGAATGTTTAATCTAGGTTTCTGTGGTAGGCTTACTCCGGGAGGGAAGAGAAGGTAATTATCACAGGGCAGCATTTTAGGCTGGAGGAGAAGATTGGGCGGGGATGAGAGGAGGGAGGAGGTGGTAGCGACAAGTACGTTTATGAAGCTGTTGGGGTCATTGTGGAAATGGCAGATAGGTTGTTAGAATGATATTGGGATGCGGTAAGGAGGCGGGGTCTCTCAGGTTGGTTTAGGCCGTGCTGAGGGTGGTAGATGTTCGCGGCTGTAGTAGAGCTATTACTTTCGTGTGCCCCTTTATAGCAGCTCTCTCGAGTGGTGTTCGGCCCCGCCGATCTGGTCTGTTGGGGTTGACGTCGTCCCGTTCGAGTAGTATTTTCACGACTCCCTCGTGTCCATTCTTAGCAGCACGGTGGAGTGGTGTTTTGTTCGACATATCTGGTGTGTCGGGGTTGACGTCGTCCCGTTCGAGTAGTATTTTCATCACTCCCTCGTGTCTATTCTCAGCGGCACAATAGAGTGGTGTTTGGCCCCGCCAACTTGGTTTGCTGGGGTTG
>Ga0307507_10004507_pt1 | contig 24542 bp, 25 predicted proteins | sample 7_EM_MG_FD_207223 | JGI IMG/M metagenome (GOLD analysis project Ga0307507, IMG submission 207223) | Populus trichocarpa ectomycorrhiza microbial communities from riparian zone in the Pacific Northwest, United States - 7_EM | ecosystem: Host-associated > Plants > Roots > Unclassified | place...
TTTAGGGCCTGTTCGGCATGTCACTTTTATAGCATAAAAGTGACTTTTATGGCATAAATTTTGGCATATTAAAGTTTTTATATAGGGGTGTGTTCGGCACTGAGTATTAAACTATGATATTTTTTTATTGTGTGTATAAATTTTTATTCTATATATTTATAGCAGGGCTAGGTTACCAAGTTAATAAGCTATGAAGAGCTTAATTAACCTGTAGGAAATGCACCTTAATATAAGTTATTAACTAATATCTTAGTGCCTTACAACAAACATTCCACCAGGGAGAAACCCTATTTCTTATTTTTTCCCACCACTGTTGTATATTTGCCGAACACCTATATATTTTTTCACCACCGAATTTTTTTATTAGCATATATGCCATTTTCAACTTTTATTACAATATATTTTTATTGGTACATGCCGAACAGGGCCTAATAAGCTTAGAAGCCATTTTCAAGAATTGCCATGGTATTTCTAAAATGCTATCATGCATGCCGAACAGGGGCTTAAGAAACGCTCAAATTTAAATCCTTGTTATTTCTAACGGGTCTAGAAGGAATCAAAGTCACTTGGTTAAAGTTTTGGTGAAAATTAATGGAGATTTTCTTTGACGGATATTATGGTGGCCCGAGGGAGAGATTGGGAGATTAGGGCTTCGGTGGAGGGGGGGGCATTTCGCGGGCATAAAGATCTCAGTTCCCGAAGGGTTTTGCAGAGTGGCTAGATAAGCACTGTACAATGATACGCTAGAAATCTCAAATAATTGCTATGAAGTTGAATTAAGGTGTCAAGCTAAGCATTCCAAATTTAATTAGTTGTATTGTCGGTGTACAAAATTAACCGCGGATCAACGAAGAGGGAAAAACTTCCGCCGTGACAACAACATTCCACCACCAACCCCACTATCATTAAACCAAGGAGGGAGAAATCAAAAATGTAAGTACAGGGTTGAATACATAGTAAAATTAATATTTGAGCTAGAGGAAGTTTTTTAGGTGGTGTTAAAAGCGCGGAGTGATGAGGAGGGTTGCGTTGCCATCGATCGTTGTTGATCCGCAGTTAATTTTGTCCACTGACAATAAGAAAATAATTGCTCCTCCTGGGCGGCGAAGTCGAAATAGAAGCACGCAACGGCAGCGTTTTCCCAACGGCCTACTTACATAACGTATCTATATCACCAGCGAGCTAACATCACAGCTCATTAGCGATAATTTTCTTTCCTCGGACATCTTCTTTCTTACCTAATATAGTCTTGCCAACCCCCGGACCTCCGTGACAAAACAAGGCTGAACCATCCGGACTACCGCCGCTGATACCACCAAACCAATTCCGATATTCCTGAGTTTGTAAGAGCCAGTCCCCCACTTCGTCGACCCTACGGGTTCGAAAGTCCTGGCAGCGTATCTGAGGCTTAAGTGGAGACAGCCAGGCCAAAATTTCGGACTTCTTGTCAGCCACTTTAGCTATTCCACACATTGTTAGTATTATTAAAAGAGTTGATGTTGTCACCGATGTGGTGCTGAGAGATTTTGTATTTTTCGCTGTTTTGAAGGTTATGGAGGATGGGTTCTCGGGTAATTTCGTGCAATGGAGCCGCTTGATCTAATTCCTGGGGTGTGAAGAAAAGCGGGGCAATCAAGGCACCTAATCCTGGCACAAGATCTGTGAAACTAACCTCATCGTCGGCTACCATGCGCAAATCCTAAGCGGCTGATGGGGGGACGGAGCCGCATGTAAGTGCTGTGATGCACTGTCTGATACCCGGCATCAAGAATCATCGCTTCCCAGCGAGTGGGCGACACCGGTACTTTCTTTCGCACGTTGAACCGAACCACTTTTAAAGCTGGAAACCATAATTCTACTCGTACTGTCGAAGCATTCTCGCTTCAGTTTACAGGCGTCAACCGTTGCCACATCGCTTTGGGTTTTTGGACTTTTGTTCATAAATGCCGAGAATACGTGACCAGGGACTTCTACCCCAGTTCATAAAGCCACTCGGCGAATGTCTTCATGAAACGGAAATTCTCTTTGACGGATCATGGTAGCCTAAGGAGGAGTAGTACAGGATTGGGACTTCGGTGGGGGGGGGGGCATCCCGGGAGTGCAGCGAAATCTCACTTCACGAAGACTTCTCCAGAGTAGTTGTAGGTCCGGAGAAAGCTGTGATCAGATATCGGGAAGAGGTTGTGCTTCCAGCCTGTCACGAGGCATTGTACCGGTCGTGAGGGTTTTCATACTCGCTGGTGTGCCTCATGAGGATCGCTCGGATTCGGTAGTATCGTAGGGTATATCCTAGGCTGGTGTGCGCTGCTCATAATTAGTGGGAGCCGGTTAGGCTACATGCACATTCTAACGCTAACCGCTTTGTTTGCACCGGGAGCTGCAGCTTACGTCCTTCAAATTCCAGGGTTTTCCCTCCTTGTACTTTTCTTCCTTTTAGACAATTAATCAACATCTCCTTCTTCCTTGCTAACTTAGTCCTCACCACGCAAACGGCAAAAATTCTCTACTGCTTTTCCTATATCTACGGAATTTGGTTTCATAAAATGCGGAACAAACGCGCATCGATGAACCGGTCGCCTTTGCCTAACAATGCCCTAATTGTTGTACAAACTTGGGTGCTATTTAGTACGCCTCGTTTGTAACAATTGTTACTTTTAGCCATGGTTTCCCCAAAATCGGTAGCATTTAGTATGTCATTATTTACAAACCGCAATGCGCCAAATAGCAACTCTCCGACAGAGAAAGGATCTATCACGGAAAAGAAAAGTAAGATCCTGATCCAAAACCCGGTATTAACATCGACCTCACAAAGCTATCCTCTATGGGAGAAACCCCACTCACCGATCAAAGCTAGCTGCTCTACTCAAACCGGGTCCACCCTCGGCGCATGTATTCTCCTAACAATCTTCAGAAGCTCACCCCCTCTCCCATCCCTAATCCTCTCTGGATTCCAACACCCGCACACAACCCTCACTACCGAGCTCGCAATTGCAATGATGCTAGCAGCCCACATAACAACAAACATATTCCTCCCTAGAGCTCCGTTAATATGAATTTCCTCACGGTCTTCGAAGAAGTTTCTGTACAAGCAGTAGAGCACCGTGGAGATTGCCGCAGCTGTGGTACTAAAGAGGGCCGAGAAGAAGGATGTGAAGATGGAGAGGATAGGGCTCCAGTGGCGAGGGGAGGGAATTAGGTCTAGGATTCGGTTAGTTTGCGGAGAGGGAGGAAGATACAGGAATGTATGATACTAAGGATGAGAGTAGCAACACTAAATATTAGTGCCAGAAAGTAGAATATGAACACGCAGTAATCAGTTCTCCTTGCTTTGTTAACTGTGTAAGAGACAGTATCTGGCATTGGAACTATCACGACCCATTCCTCCTCCTCTCCTCCGTCAACAGATCTCCTCCACCTATCATCGGTCCCGAAGAGAACTAACTGCCAGCCCCACTAAACAACTTTTCCACTACCTCCTCCATCGGATTAAACCACCAAAATTCCTGTGGCACCTCACACACCAACGCCCTGTCCCCAAAACCTTCACAGTAATTCCACAACCCAACTTGGAAAAAACTGCTCCGACCGGGGGTGCCCGCAACGCCTTTATGCCGCGATACGTCATAGAAGCGGCGGAAGTAGAGGGATCTCAGAAACGAGGTATTAGACGTCGATCCTAAGAGCACGAGGAGATGTAGCAGGAAACTGGCGGCTGTGAGGAGGAGGAGGATGGTGAGGGGGGGTTGGAGGATGGGCAGGTATAAATGTAACATTGCGAGATAACTTTCGTAGGGGATGTGCGAATCTAAAGAGATAGCGGACAGGAGGGAAGGCGCGAGGTACCTAGTAGAATAATGGTCAGGGCGGATGTGGTATATACGTAAGATAGGCGCAATTGTGCCGTCAGAGAATGATCTCAGAGAATAAGAAATGCACTTCTGGGGGTTTCCTAGAGGATGTTTGTGATTATTGAGGAATTGCACGGCTAGGGCTGGCGAGATATTTTTGAAGTATTAGTTCAATGCTGCTCGTTATGGGTTTTGTGTTGTTTGCGTACTTGATCATTGTTCATCACTCGAGCCGCGCTCCCTAGCCACAATATTCGGGGGGACGTCCCCCCCTCCCCCGAGAGCCCACCCCCTTGTCCGGCCCAAAACGGAAGCTTTACTTATCACAAATATACAATATCCGAAGCAATTGGAGAGATGAAAATAGAGTTTATTCATTTCTCTTTGCTCTTTAACTTATTCGTGACTATCAATGATCCCATTTCTCCCACATCGCCAACATCCTTTTCATTCATCCCACCACCCTCATTACATTTAGGCCATAGTCTCTCTTCCCTTCGAATTTGCGCCCCCACTTCTCCGACAACATCTCACTGGCCCGCCCCGGAGCGCTCTTTCCAAATTTTACGGTAAGGTACTGTACCTGGGAGAGGATTGACGAAAAAACCCTAACCCTATCGGAAATGATTTCTTCAACAGGGGAGACTGTCAGGGGTCTCAACTACTCTCCAAAGCCTTTCCTTTCACTGTTATTGAGGGTAAGCCAGAATTTCTCGTTTCCATTCTTCTAAATTTTTTACTACTTGGTGCCTTTTAGCTAATCTCCTTCTCCATCCGACCCAGTTCCTGACATAACGACTCACCCCTGTTTAAGCCTTTTCTCCCGTGGTGACACTAGTGGCAGGTACTGTGAAAAACTGCTTTGGTAAGGTGTTGAGGAGAGCGTCCTTCCTTGATAATTACCATAGTACAGAGGGATCTATAAATACAAGAAGGGAACCTATCAGCCGCATCACGAAAGTTGTCGACGCAATTGGTGGTAACGTGCCTGTAGGCCCGTCCTTAAGGTGCGGTCGGGTCGGGAACCGGGTAGTCGGCCAAAAAAAGAGGGGGAAAGGATAACTTCAGCTGTGGGCGAGAAGTGGGTACTATATTAGATAATTTCAATTTCAAGGGGCCATGGACAAAGAGGTAAATAATAAGTTAGAGCTTCTTTCATTCATTTGGTTTAGGGCAATAAGTTAGCGCTGAAAATATTGAGAATTGTGAGATTAAACTATTCTAGGGAATCACTCCCTACAACGCCCCTTTCGTATTATGTGGGTAGGGTTACCTCCCGCTTCATCAGTTTTCTTCTAACTTAGAGGCCTACCGGGGGTTGTCAGTATCACCGCCCCACAATACCCCGCCACTAGATTACTTGTACACAGATTATAAAAAGAACACGCTTCCGTAATCCACTCATTTTTCACATCCTCTCTACTAAACCCTAAGCATTTATCCAAAGCCGATTCGTGCATCCACAACCCCCGGAGCCTGTCAGAGGACGTCCCACCAGAACTTCCTCCAATGAAAGCTAAGAATAAATTTATCCTTCTGTGTTAAGCAAGATTCAAACGACACTAGGGTTGCGGGTTCTAAGCTTACTGTAAATCCGCCAGTCTATCATGCCCTTTCGTAGGCGCAGAGGGGAGCTGTATCATCGCCAGTATGTGGCCATTCCCGTCGGGTCTACAGGAGTTGACATCCGACAGCCCAACCGTGAGCTAGCTATTGCTTTGGGCCCCTTCTGAACGGTCCACGTGAGAGGAGCCCTGCCCTTACAGTTTTGTTGGTTGAGTTTGGCGTCTTTCCAGTCCAAAATCTTCTCAACCACTGCCTAGTGCCCTCAAACCCTGGCCGACAAAAGTGGAGGCGAGTCCTAGTTTTCTGGGATAGAGGGGGCGTCTTGCTGGCGGAAGGGTTCAGCATTGGCTGGTGCCCACCAATTGCAGATTCTGAGAGAGGTGTATTGCCCTCATAACCTTGGCTATTGGAGTTGACGCCTTCCAAGTCCGAAGGTTGCTCGGCTACCGACACGAACACTGGGTATGGAGGTAACGGGGGTGGGCGGAAGAATGGCTGGTGAGCGTAAGTGGGAGTAAAGGGAAGAGGTGTACTACCGTGGTTGTCCGTCTTAGGGGGGCTGATGTCTTCGGGGTCCGAAAGTTCCTTTATCACTGGCCTATACCCTTTAATTGCAGCCCAAGAGACTGGGACTGGCGTCCTACTATTGTTATCTAGTTTGTCGGGGTTGGCGTCGTTCCTGCCGAGGGGTTGCTTCACCGCTCGCTCGTGCCCACCACCTGCAGCCTCGATGAGGGGTGTAATGCCATGGGTATCTGGCTTGCCGGGGTTGACATGGTTCCGGTCCACAAGCCGCTTCACAATTGATCTGTGTCCTTTAATCGCAGCCCAAGAGACTAGCGTCCTACCACCGTTATCTGGTTTGTCGGGGTTGGCTTCGTCCCGGTCGAGAGGTTGCTTCACTGCTCGCTCATGTCCGCCAGCTGCAGCCTGGATGGGGGGTGTGATGCCATGGGTGTCTGGTTTGTTGGGGCTGATGTGGTCTTGGTTTAAAAACTGCTTTACAATTGACTTGGGCTCTTTAATCGAAGCGCAAGAGGCTGGTGTCTTAGAAGCGTTGTTAAATTCGCTGGGATTGATGTCGTCCTGATGGGAGGGTTGCTTCACCGCTCGCTCATTTCCATCACCTGCAGCCTCGATGATGGGAGTAATGCTATGAGTATCTGGCTTGTCGGGGTTGACATGGTTCCGGTCCAAAAGTTGCTGCACCACTGACTCGTGCCCTCCGGCCACAGCCCAGGTAAGTGGCGTCCAACCATCGTTGTCCGACTTGTCGGGGTTGATGTTTTCCTGGTCTAAAAGTTGCTTCACCACTGATTCGTGGCCTTGCATTGCAGCATACGAAAGTGGCGTCTTATCCTTGTTATCCGGCTTGTCGAGGTTGACGTCTTCCCGGTCCAAAAGTTGCTTCACCACTGACTCGTGCCCTTTGATCGCCGCCCAGGAAAGTGGTGTCCTACCCCAGTTGTCTGGTTTGTCGGGGTTGACGTCTTCCTGGTCTAAAAGTTGTTTCACCACTGACTCGTGCCCCTCGATCGCAGCCCAGGAAAGTGGCGTCCTACCCTCGTTGTCTGGTTTGCCGGAGTTGATGTCTTCCCGGTCTAAAAGTTGCCTCACCACTGACCCGTGCCCTTTAATCGCCGCCCAGGAAAGCGGTGTCCAACCATCGTCGTCTGGTATGTCAGGATTGATGCCTTCTCGGTCTAAAATTTGCTGCACCACCGACTTATGGCCTCTACTTGCAGCCCAGGAAATCGGTGTCCTACCCTCGTTGTCTGGTTTGTTGGGGTTGACATCTTGCCGGTCCAAAAATTGCTTTACCACCGGCTCGTGCCCATTAGCTGCGGCGCAGGAGAGGGGTGTATACCCCCTGCTGTTTGCAGTGTCGGGGTTGATGTCTCCCCGGTCCAAAAGTTGCTTCACCACCGACTTATGGCCTCTGCCCGCCGCCCAGGAAAGTGGTGTCCTACCCTCGTTGTCTGGTTTGTCGGGATTGACGTCTTCCCGGTCTAAAAGTTGCCTCACCACTGACCCGTGCCCTTTAATCGCCGCCCAGGAAAGTGATGTCCAACCACCGTTGTCTGGTTTGTCGGGGTTGACATCTTTTCGGTCTAAAAGATGCTTTACTACTGACTCGTGCCCTTTGATCGCGGCCCAGGAAAGTGGTGTCCGACCATCTTTGTCTGGATTGTTGGGGTTGACGTCTTCCCGGTCCAAAAGTTGTTTCACCACTGACTCATGCCCTTTCATCGCAGCCCAAGAAAGTGGTGTCCAACCATCGTTGTCTGGCTTGGCGGGGTTGACGTCTTCTCGGTCTAAAATTTGCTTTACCACTCGCTCATGTCCACCAGCTACAGCCTCGATGAGGGGTGTAATGCCACGGTTATCTAGCTTGTCGGGGTTGATATCGGCCCTGTCCAAAAGCTGCTTTGCAACTGACTCATGCCCTCTGATCGCAGCCCAGGAAAGTGGTGTCCTACCCTCGTTGTCTGGTTTGTCAGGGTTGATGTCTTCGCGGTTCAGAAGTTGCTTCACCACTGACTCGTGCCCTTTAATCGCAGCCCAGGAAAGTGGTGTATTGCCCTCGATATCTTGCCAGTTGGGGTTGGTGTCTTCCCGGGCCAAAAGTTCCCTCACCACTGCCTCATGCCCACGACCCGCAGCTTGGGCGAGGGCTGTATGGCCCCTGTTGTCCGGCCTGTCGGAACTAACATCTTCGCGGTCTAGAAGTCGCCCTACCACTGACTCGTGCCCGCTAATCGCAGCCCAGGAAAGTGGTGTCCTCCCCTGGTTGTCTAGCCTATCGGGTTTGACGTCTTCCCGGTCCAAAAGCTGCTGTACTACTGGCTCGTGTCCATTGACTGCGGCGTAGGAGAGGGGTGTATAGCCCTTGCTGCTTGCGGTGTCGGGGTTGATGTCCCCCCGGTCCAAAAGTTGCTTCACCACCGACTTATGGCCTCTATCCGCCGCCCAGGAAAGTGGTGTCCTACCCTCGTTGTCTGGCTTATTGGGGTCGACGTCTTCCCGGTCCAAAAGTTGCTTTATCACCGGCTCGTGTCCATTGACTGCGGCGTAGGAGAGGGGTGAATAGCCCCTGCTGTTTGTACTGTCGGGGTTGATTTCTTCCCGGTCCAATAGTTGCTTCACTACAGACTTATGACCCCTACCCGCAGCCCAGGAAAGTGGCGTCCTACCCTCGTTGTCTTGCTTGTCGGGATTGACGTCCTCCCGGTCCAAAAGATGCTTCACCACTGGCCCGTGCCCTTTGATTGCAGCCCAAGAAAGTGGTGTCCTACCGTCGTTGTCAGGCTTGTCCGGGTTGACGTCTTCACAGTCCAAAAGCTGCTTCACTACTGACTCGTGCCCTTTAATCGCAGCCCAGGAAAGTGGTGTCCTACCCTCGTTGTCCGGCTTGTCGGGGCCGATACCCCCCCGCCCTAGTAATAGCTCCACAGCCTCCCCATTTCCGCTCCTCACCGCCCATGTGAGTGGCGTCATACCTACAGAATCTTTTTGGCTGGCACTACCGTCATCTATTTCTAACAAACCAGTCATAAGCTTCACAATCCCGAAGAATGATGCACAGTGTAGCCCACTGAACCGTGAAGGAGCATTGACGTCCAGGGAATCTTCCGGATCCAATATTTGCTCAAAAAGTGAGTTAGCTGCTACGCAGCTCTCGTCGTTGTCCAACAGCTGCATTGCAAGCAATACAGCGCGATCTGAAAGTTCTCTCTTTGCGTGGGTGCCCCAATATCTTGAACAATATTTGAGAAAGGGCATACTTGAGAGGTCTGGTTGCGGGTTGCCTGGAAGAGCCTTGGACTGATCCGAATTCAGATAAGTCAAGCAAGTTTCCGCCATCACCAAGTGAGCTCGAGGGAAAAGATTGCAATGAGTGCAGAGGTACTCGCGGAGTGTGTAGTGGATTAACCTGAAGGTCGTGGCTTCCTTATCGACCGCCACTAGCCCTTGACAGCAGGTGAGCAACGTTTCTGTCGCAGGGACATTGTCGCTATTGAAATTCCTAGATCCAATCTCCACAGCAAGCGCATGGCATAGTTCATCTACTTGTAATGGTCTTTCCGAATAGCATATCCACATCAACGTGGTCATGGCAAGTGTTACTTTCTCCCCTTCCTGAGCTCTTATCCGTTCCAGTGTTGCCTCGTATGCCTCTTCTAACCCTAACCCATCCCCCATCGACTTGAGTCTCTTCCGCCTCCTATGGATTGTTGTTTCTCTCAGGATTGCCTCGACCTTGAGCGTAACTAGTAGGAATCTAGATTTTCACCGGTCAGTGTTTGGCTTACAAAGGCCCCCCAGACCCCTCACTACAACGTACGTTTCCGAAACTTCGTCGGGAATGCTTTTCATGATATCATTCTCCAACCCACCATCCATCACTTCGGGAGTTGTATCCTTCCTCAGTCTTGCGCGCAGGTATGTGACTATATCACTATCCCTAGGCTTTACCGATAGACTTATGGCCCTCCTACCCAGTTCTCTCTCAACCGCTCCCCGGATATGTGACCTCCCGGTCATGAACATTCGGGTATTTGGTGACCTCTGGAGAATTTGTCCCAATGCACCAAGAACCTCAAGCTGATACTCCGGAATACATTCGTCAAGCGCGTCAACACAGATAGACGTTCGCTGTAAAGATGTGACCGCCGGGAACATTTCCACAATATCCTGAAGTTGCAGTCGCCGGCCACCAAGTAACTTCTTTTGGCCCCTAAATTTCTTCCTGATTTCCCCCGGAATTGCTTCTAACCCACTTAGAAGCTGACTAAGGAGAGAGCCGAGCATATTTGTTGGAGACTGGGCCTCCCGGGAAGCGAAGTCATAGTAAAAGCAGGCAACTGCCATATCTTGCTCCATGGCCTGGTTGCATAAATAGTCTACCACCACGGAACTGTCATCGCGACCTGTCAACAATAATGTCCTCTTCTTGTTTCTCACTCATGGTCACTCGTACCAGATGTAGCTCTTGCCGACTCCCGGATTGCCATAACAGAGCAAGGCCGCATGATCAGATCCCTTACACCAGTTTCTAAACTCTTTGGTTTCTAGTAGCCAGCCGCCTATGCCATCTACTCGCTGACTGCTAATGTCCTGATGTCGCACCTGGGGCTCTAAGGGAGACAGCCATGCCATGATTTGAGACTCATCATTGGCAGCTGTAAAGCTAAAGTTATTCGACACATTATTGAAAGAATTGATGTTGCCGGCAAAAGCTCGAGACATCCTTTGATTCTTCGTAGCTAGGAATGCTATAGAGAACAGGTTGTAGAGGAGCTTTTGATCGCTTGACAAAGTTCGAGGAAAAGTGGGGTTCATTACTCCGCCCTGCGACTATCCTATCTCAGCCCATTGCACAATCAGCTAACCTAGCATTTGTGCAACCAAATCTCAGATCCCGTGAGTGTTTAGAGAGGCTTAGCAACTATTGGCATGTGATTTTGGTCGATGTTACAACGAACAGGGGGTTGGATCAACAAATGATCGAATGACTTGGAACGCGCTTTTTCGAGCCTGGAGGTTCTAAGATAGAACCCTTCTAACAAAACAGTAAATAACGGCATTTGAAGGTATGATAGTTGGAAGTAAAGAAACAAATAAAATGATAGGGAAAAGAAAAAGCAGAAGCATATAAACTAGTAGTGTCGGTGCACCTCTTTCTCTGAGCAATAAATACTCACACAGCTGAGTTAAAGGTGAAGACCCCCGTGCAAAATGTCTTGCTTCAATTCAACTAGGCGAGCATTCCACGATTTTTACTCACTAAGGCACCACAGAGCCCCCTTCAATCCCCATTTTCAGAAGCCTCTATTCAACCCCTTCTAACCCCCGGGTTCGATTACGGTTCCGAAGGCTTAGTTAGCCACACTAGTTTTGGTTTACTCAGACCGAACCCGAACGCCAAGCTGTGCGAAGCCTTGCTGGGGTGCCGCTCCTGAGTCCCTCAGCCTAATCCTACGTGTGCTCGAGTTTGGGAGAAGCGCCACACAGCGCATCCCGCTAGCCAAGCATCTCTCGCGAATTGTATGCCTAGTCCTAGTGGCATACGAATTAACCAATACGAGTATCCCAACTCCCACTTGGGCAACAATAAGTCAGTGACTACACTTCTAGATTGTGTCTAGGCTATGATTGAGCGCCTTATCATTCAACCAGCGGTGTAACGTATTTGGCAAAAGAAACCTTGCGAGGCAGAGTTATGGATCACTATCAGCTATCAATATGACTAACGGTAGTACACTTATCATACCAGAACAACAAGCAAACTTGAAAAAAGCAAGAATTTCGCCGATTTGTGTGATCCCCCCACTTACCAGTAACTTAGCCAACCAAATTCTGGACGTGGCTTGAGCTACTGTGTCTTTTAGGTAGATCTGAATTTCAACCTTCCCACCCTAGTGTCAGAAGCAGAATTAAGTAGGTTATCCAGCCTGAAATCCCTTAAATCATGACTAGTAGGAGCCAGGGAGTAGTTAATAGGGTATTTCCGAGATATTATGGGATTTTTGCACCCTCTAGAGTTTTCTGTTTGGTAGATAGACTGGCCCGCAGAAATTTCTGCCTGATATTATAAGGTGCGATCGCTTTTCCTAGTTAGACAAGGTTCAGTACAACCACCCAGCCAACTGGTTCCAAGAAAATATATGTGGACCATGGGACGGATAGACCAGCTATTGGTGAACTTCTATGCCAGCTTCCCTGCACTCGCTGCCATACCGTATCCTTTATGGAAATTTGTCGGACACCCACCAGTGGTAGGGGGTTAAGTTGATCAATATTCAAAGTATGGAATAAGAGAGGTAAAGTTGATCCAAACTGTCCGCTGTCTGAACACGCACTTAGAAGCTTGATATCGGAGGAGGAGGATGTCTTGATCTTAATTTTATCGTCGTATTTAGGAGGGAAACAAACATCATTAGATACAAAACTCAGGGAACTTCCGCATCCCATCTTGCTTTCTTTCTCAGCCTCACTCTCCTCGCCACAACATCCTCTGCACTCTTTCTCTTCCCATCTAACCCCACCAAATCACTTCTCTCCCATTCCCTTCGCCTCCTTCTCCGACTTCCAGATTATTCTTGTTTGTCCTTTATGTGAGAGATAATGAATTCCAGATATGTGACCGTTGTTCTTGATGAGCCAAGGTCTTGCTATCAATCACATCACAAAGCGCCGGTGATTCGCAACAAGAAGTACCAGAGCTATGATAAACCCACCATTCCCGATGGGGATGCTACCGAAAGGGAAATAAAGGATGTTAGTGAAGTACTTAAGAGCGTAGGAAAATACAGGTATCCTATCAGTCCGTCACCAGTCTAGACCCCGAGTGATAGCCAATGATCAGTTTGTCCTCTTGCCTCCATGCACGCTGTTTTCTAGGCACTATACCAATGTGCTGGTCTGACCCCTCCTGCCCACTATCTCTGCTCCCTCAGTTCTAGCACTCGACTCACCCCCTACACCTGCTGGCACCGCGTTTATTCCTAGCATCTCATTGCACTCACCCTGCACCAGTCCTAACACAGTTTCACTTTATGATATTTCTTTGGCAACTCCGGTTGCTACCTTCCGCATCCCCAGCCCAACCCCCTGTTGATATCAAAAATGAACAGGCCCCTTTCAAGACCTCTGAGTGGTGCCTACGATTTTTAAGGTTTACACTATGAAGGGCTTGCCTATTCGTAGACTGACAAAGTCCCAGCATACTCCCGTCCAGAAAGTCCCCACGGATCTAAAAGTTCTGCAGTCGTACTTGGCGGCAACAGAAGCATCAGTACTTTAGTACGTTTTCCTCACACGTCAACTAATAATAAAATTCATCATCTAATAAGACGTCAGGCCAAGATCTGATAATAAAGCGATTTCGGGGCTCCATTGATATTTCCTCGAGGCTCTACTATTACAGTGGGGGGGTGCCGTTCCTTGGCAGCTGAATGAGGTTTATTTTGTGGTAATACAGTACTCTGCTAATTACTACGGCATAGTGCTAATACTTCCGCTGCCAACGGGCCCCGGCACGGTACTATACAGAGCAACCATTCTACAAGCCTTTGCTAGCATCGTGATGGCAAACAGAACAACGAAATGACGAAAATAACTGGGAGAGAAGTCGAACCGTTGCATGGTATGAAATCCGAATTGCCTTAACTTTAGCCTTCTAGGATTCAGGAAACATATTTGGAGGCTGCTGAGGTTTTGGAAATATCATTCCGGCCTTTTGAGGTTAGTAGATACCCATGCCATACCATAAGAACTAGAATGATTAAGAATCTCGCTAAGAGGTTGGGGTTCTCTCTCCTAATGAGGTCTGTTGGATTTTCTATTCAAGTTTGTCTCAACAGAGGGCTGAAAGAGAATATTTTTACAGTGTTTCTCCACTCAATTCAAAAGGGGAAGTTCTAGACATCCTATCGCCATTATTAACCATTCTAATTTTAATGGTAGCTATTTTTTCAAGATAAGGTGAAGTTCTCCACACCAGGAATGATACATGGGAAAGGTAGACTCAGCCATCGGTTACTCACTGGGCAAGTTAGGCTCACAGAAGTATCGGTATCAGCAGGGGGATGATTGGCTACTGAATGAACTGGGTCTGGAGAGGGAACACAGATTTTAAGCAACACGCACACGATCAATGAGGGGTATCGCTCGGTTCACGCTCGTCGGCCCACAATCAACTTTAACTCTCTCGATTAAACGTTCATGATCAACCTTTGGTAGACTGGCCCGTGCAAGCACAGGGGAATCAGAAAGAGCAGAATAGACTGAAGGAGGAAAAAATAGAGAACACAAATTATCGCCACGGTAGTATTCTTGGGGATGTTCGTGATTGTTCGTGATCGTCCTTCTCGTTTATGGGATGTCTCTAAGAGTAACGGAAGTGCCAAAATGGCGCTTCTAGACCGTTCAAGAATTGCCACCTCCGTTGACCTTACAGAAAGCCAACTATAAGTGGGGAACACAATTGAGGGGTGCATAGTACAAAAAGTAGCAAATATGCCTCCGTGCTGACATCATTTTACCTGTTGGAAACTCTAGTCACAGTCACGGCTGTGTTCTTGCTTTCTCCGTTACTATTGTAACGAGTGACACCTCGTGACCACTTGCGTCATCCCCTCCTCTTACAACACTGCGTGTCCTTTCTCCTATTGGTTTTTCCTTTTCTTCTTTCCTCTCTTAATTCCTCTCTTTAGTCCATTAGCAATACAAGTTGTTCGCCCTCTTCCTCACTTTACTGGAACTTGTGATACCGCTCGCTTCGCTTGCCCACTCCGATTCCCGAGATATCTCAACATTACCCTTAATCCATGGTGAAAGTCTTCACGGAACAGAATTTATCTTTGCCCGTGGGATAGGGCAGATATGATACCTATGCAATACCCCCGCTCAATTAAGTTACGGTAATCCCCGCGGAGGCGAGACTCTGCTTCCCGGAAATTTTTACTCTGTGAGTGAGTCATCCTTCCACTAATTACCAGACTATTGCTCAATTCAGACACTGAGATTAACACACCAATATAACTGCCGAAGCACATTTCCACCGACATCATTCCAACCACTCTCTACTTAAACCCCAATCCTCCTATCATTTCCCACAACTTAGGCACAACGGCGATAAAGATGACTGAAGTAATGGGAATAGAACTCAATAATAATCTCTTGCCAAAGGGGTTTCCTAGACTGCAAAGCAGATAGACTAGGGTTGACGAACATCTCTGATTTCATCACTCACACCATATCCTCCTTACAAACTCTTCGAGTATACCTCATCAGAGGACGCCAGGTTAAATAACGTGTAAATAAAATACAGGGTATGGATTAAGGAAAGAAGTGGCACAGGAGCTATGATAAACCCACCTGCCCTAGCCAAGACGTCAACTGAAAAGAAGATAAAGGACAGCAAGGAAGTATTTGAGAGAATAACAATATACTATGACATACTACCAGAAACCAATAAGATCTAGGCTCTGAGTGGTAAGCCATGATCACACGAACCTCTTCCCCTCACACTTAATTTTATACGTACTACATCTATTCACTAGCCCGTCGGGGAGCAACACCATTGATATCACCTCCGAGAACAACAATTAGACATTTTCAGTAGGTCATCCTACTCGGAAACCCTTCAAGTTGTCTTCACAACATGCTTGGCCTGGAATTCCGAGTCTTGTAACTTAGGGCTATGCGGTTATACAGCCACCCCACGTCCTCTCGACAGTGCTTAGAGTAAGCACTCCTTGCTATGGTAGCTTTAGGAAAATGGTGAAAGTGGTGAAAGTGGTCTAGATAGTATAGGGGTCTCAAACGACATAATCCTTTTCAGTGGTGCCTTGGTGAAGTGGAGAAAACCCAAGACTTCCAAATAAGGTTTCTGCCCACTGGAACCATACCATACAATTATAGGCTGACAGGCATATTCTTGGGTTTATTGTAGTGCTTGAGAACTGTTGTGATAGGGGTTTAGGTGAAGGTCGTGTTTGAGTATTGTTGCAGCCACTCGGCAAAAGGTTATTGTGGAACGGAATTTGTCTTGCCTGTAGAATGTGCAATTGAATTTCTTCAGGTCTGAAAAGCCCTATTTTACACTTCTCCCAGGTCTCGCCATCCACCTAGGTGTCCAAGACTTTTAGGTTAACAGAAAATAACCTGTTTTCCTGCCACCTAGGTCTCCTTGCGCAAACTCTCTAATGACTACAGCCATTGTCGCTAAGCCCCACTGTAGTACTTTCCGATTAGCGAGGACCAACGAACTTTACTTTTAGCATGATAGCAAATGAAATAACGGAATGAGAAAAAAAGTAATCAGGAGAAAAGCCAAATCGTTGCATAGTATGAAATTCGAATTATCCTATACGAGCAGCTCTCTAGTAATTTAAGAAACATTTTAGGGGCTGATGAAGTTTTGCGAATGTTGTTCTAGCGTGTTGAAACTAGTACTTGTAGATGCCCTAGCAGAGTCTGGTAGTATCATCCTCGGGGCTAAGGTAAAGCTCTTTGTGTTACTCGATGCATGGGTAACTTAGGGTAAACCCTCTATCCTACGGTACTTGCCGGGTAGGTGGAGCCGCACCAGTACAGTACTATCGTAGGGTAACCAAGCGAGAATCATGGGTACAGTATGATATCATACACGAATGTTAAGCAACACGCACACGACCATAGGAGGGGGGTGTCGCCGTGCTCACACTAGGACATCCATGATCAAACTTCCTCTATCGAACGTCCTCGCTTGTATGTCTACGGTCAAAACGTCCTCGAGGAACAAGATTGGGTCCGGAAAGGGAACATAATCGTTAAGCAACACGCGTGCGATCGATAGGAAAGGGGTATCGCCGGGTCCGCTCTCGTACGCCCACGATCAACCCCCAATCAGACATCGACGTGTTCGCACAGGTACGGGGAAAGCAGAAAGAACAGAATAGACAGAAAGAAGAATCATTCAAGAAGAGGAAATGAATAAATTATCGTTGCGTTTGTGTCCCTGGAAATGTCCGTAGTCGTCGATGGATATCTCTGAGAGCAATGGGGGTTCCAAAAAGGTCCCATAGACTACCCCTTAGAAACCGTCCCTCCACGAACGCTATAGAAAACTAACTAAAAGTACCGTAGGGAACATAAATGAGGTGTATGTAAGAAGCAGCAAACGCATCTCCCACCCCACAGCACGTTAAGCCACTCGGCGAAGGTCTTCGCGAAACAGGATTTCCCTACTATGCCCGTGGAACAGGCGCTCCCCCGTGTGATCCCTCCGCTATACGCCCCCCACCCCCTCCTTAAGTTACCTCTTGGACGGCGGGAACTAAAGTAACAGAAATACAACTCCGATCAGCGCACGGCTTAGGGATGAGTGGGGAAGTTCGCTTGTTCGTCTCTAACTAACTGCCTAAATGGTAAAGACAGGAGTAGATATAAATTACAAACGAAATCATCCTCCAATCCTTCCATCGATCATCACACATATCTATTTTCTTCCGGACATGTCTCCTTTCTTTAGCGCACACCACACCCGTACTAACAAAGGAAAGGTAGGAATTATAAAGACTCCCGCCGATCATAGTCTTCATGCGTTCGACCCTTCCATTTTCTTTTTAGCGGATGTATTGATCCTAAGCTTAAGCGCATTCTCGAAGCCTATTTGAACAATGAAACAATATTCTGAGCCTGCCGAGCAGCACCTAACACTTCCATAATCCCCGTTAAAGAGAAACCCCACTTCCCGCGAACTTTTACCAAGTGGGTGCACCATCATCCCACCAATTAGTAGACCGTCACTGTATTTACCACCGAGAACGGCCCACCAATATAACCGCCTTGGCATGTTTCACTGACACCATTCCAATCACTGTGGACCATGCCTTTCCCTACTAACCCTCCCTATGCGAAATAATTGCGAGAACTTACTATTACTTCCTCTATCTCAGATCGCTTGTTGCGTGCGACAAAAACTCGATGATAATCCCTTTCTAAAGAACTTATTTAGATAGCAAGACAGGTAGACCAGCCCCAGTGAACACCTGCGCTAGCCTCTCCAAACTCACTATCCATACCTATCCTTCATCCAAATTCTCTGAACACAGCCCATCGGTGGGGTTTTAGGTTAAATCATATACAGAGTCTGTGGTAGGGGGCGGTACGGGAGCTACGATAAACACACTTGTCCTAACAAAGACATTAACTAAAAATGAAAGAAAGGTCTTCAATGAAGCATTTAAGAGCTTGGGAGAGTGCTGCTTTCCCCTGTTGGTCCGTAGTGTCGAAAAGAAAAAAAGATTGTGTGCGAGGTGGGGGCTTGAGAAGAAAGTAAAGAGTTCGCTGAATGTGAGAACAGTATGATTGTGGAAGGAGGATCAGAATTGTCTGATTTCCTTTTTCCATTGCTACTTGGGCGCTGGGCCATGGCACTTATACCTGCGAGAGGTATCTATATACAATGCCAATGATTATGATACGAGTCCCGCTATCTCCCTCATGGCAGACTTCCGTCACGTTGAAGCCATATTTCCAACAACGTAGCCAATCAAGGCGCCGAGTGATAATACATGATCCCACAAACCCCCCCGCCCTCCACGCATACTGTACTGTTTCCTGGGCACTACACCTATCTATTAAACCCCGCTGCAGAAAATTCGTTGAAATTCCCTCTAGCAACCAGGGTCAGAGACACCCAGTGGGCTACTCTGCCCTGGAATCCTTGCTTTCACAATTTGTTTATCCCTTGTCCGAGGCCTCATGAGTTGGACAGATATACGGCCACACCACACCATCCCGACAACACCCAGAGTAAGACCTCCTTGCTAGTGTTAGGGAAGTGGTGGAAGTGGTCTGGCTGGTCTAGGGGCACGGAATGACATAATGCCTATCAGCAACGGCTGGGGGAAACGGGGAACACCGGAGACTTGCAAATAAGGTTTCTGGTGGCCGAAACTGTAGCGTGAGGGTTATCAATTAAGAGGAATATTTTTGGAATCGCTTGTGATACTTGGGGACGACCGGGGCATGGATTTGAGCGTAAGCTGTGCTATAAAGTATTCCCACAGTCACCCGGCAAAAAGGTTGTCATGAGGGACGAATTTCTCTTTGCCCGTGGGAGGGGAACGCCCCCCCTCACTATAGAGACCCACTTGCGCAATCCCCCTCCCCGATCAGCCCACCAAGATCTCCCTTAAAGGAAAACTCCGTTTTGCGAAGGCTTTTGTTGAGTGGTTGCAAAAGCTCATGGTGTGAGGGGTAAGTCGATACACACACCTCGCTCATAGGCGGATAGAGAAACGGATGAGTAACTTAGGAGTTTGGGTGGTAAACCGACCTAACTGTACTATACAAATGGTAATATCAATCTAACGATAGCCTACCGTCGGCGCTAGTGGGTTAGGGTGGACACGCAGGGGCATAGTTAGGAGATGGGGGCCGCGCGCTGTTTTGGAAACGAGATTGAAAGAGTGGTTAGCAAGTCTTCGGAAATGTTAGGTTCGGAGATGGATAGCCAGCTAGATTAGTGAGTAGTGACTCGAGTACTAAATTAATTAAATATACAGTGCGAATCGCAATAGCTATCTGCGGTATGATTCGCACACAAAAAAACCCGTAGTCAAACAAACAGTTCAAAAGATAAAAATAAAAAAGCGAGTCTATGACAAGAAAGCCGTCCACCTAGAAAGTAAATGCAATAAAATGCACAAGTTGAGGAACTCGCCACTTCTATATGCCAAACACCTAGAAGGGAAATTCTTAAATTTTTACTCGATCCCGTCATTAAATATCCAGAAGGTTTATGATAGTTGTACATGATATTATGTGCTGCGTTCCGGGGAGACAAAAAATCTAATGTACAGAGAATCCCGAAGACAGGGAATGAGGACTAACCCAAAAGAAGAGGAAAGAATAAAGGGGGGAAAGGGGGTAAAACTGTATGATAGGATCAAGAGGCCTGGACACGACGTAGAGGAGGAGTGGCCTGGGGAATGGAGTATAGCGGTGGGCACGATGCAGGAATATCAGGTGGCCCGGATAAAGGACTTGAAGGGGTAAGGAAACCCGCAGCTCGTGGACTTAAAGCAGACTGGGGTTGATGATTTCAAGACTCGAAGTAAACTCAACAGTCGATCGTACCCCTTCGTAGGCGCAGAGGAGAGCGATATCATTGCTAGTACCTGGCCATTTTCCGTCAGGCCCGCAGGAAGTATTATCCAACTGCCCAATAATGGGTTGTCTATCGCCTCATGCCCCTGCTGAATAATCCATCAGAGAAGAGTCCTGACCTTGCAGTCTCGCCTGTCGGGTTTGGCGTCTTTCCAATCCAGAATTTGCTTAACCACTGATTCGGGCCCTCATATCGTAACCCACGAAAGTGGGTGCCAGTTTTGGTTGTCTGGGGTGGAGGATTGACGCCTTCGGGGTCCAAAAGTTGCTTCACCACCAGCTCACGCCCACCACCAGCAGCCTGGGAGAGGGCTGTGTATCGGTTGTTATCTGACCTGTCAGGGCTAACATCGCCCCGGTCCAAGAGTTGCTTCACTAACTCATGCCCACTAACGGCAGCCCATGAAAGTGGTGTATTGCCCTCCTTGTCTGGCTTTTCGGGGTTAACTTCTTCCTGGTCTAAAAGTTGCTTCACCGCTAACTCATGCCCTTTACTCGCAGCCCACAAAAGTGGTGTTCTGCCTTCGTTGTCTGGTTTATCAGGGTTGACCTCTTGCCGGTCTGAAAGCTGCTTCACCACCGACTCACGTCCGTCACTCGCAGCCCATGAAAGTGGTGTCTTGCCCTCGTTGTCTGGTGTGTCGGGGTTAACGTCTTCTCGGTCCAAAAGTTGCTTCACCACTGACTCGTGCCCTTTAATCGCAGCCCAGGAAAGTGGTGTAAGGCCCTCATTGTCTGGCTTGTCGGGGTTGACATCTTCATGGTCCAAAAGTTGCTTCACCACTGACTCATGCCCACCACCTGCTGCCTGGGAGAGGGCTGTATATCCGTTGTTGTCTGACCTGTCAGGACAAACATCTCTCCGGTCCAATAGCTGCTTCACCACTAACTCGTGCCCGCCAATCGCAGCGCGAGAAAGTGGGGTCTTACCCCCGTTATCTTGCTTATTAGGGTTGACGTTGTCCCGGTCCAAAAGTTGTTTTACCACTGCCTTGTGCCCATTAATCGCAGCCCAGGAAAGTGGTGTCATACCCTCGCTGTCTGGCTCGTCAGGGTTGACGTCGCCCCGGTCCAAAAGTTTGTTCACCACTAACTCGTGCCCTCCCATTGAAGCCCAGGAAAGTGGCGTTATACCATCGTTGTCTGGCTTGTCAGGGTTGACATCTTCACGGTCCAAAAGTTGCTTCACCACTGCCTCATGCCCACCACCTGCTGCCTGGGAGAGGGCTGTATATCCGTTGTTGTCTGACCTGTCAGGACAAACATCTCCCAGGTCCAAGAGTTGCTTCACCACTAACTCGTGCCCATTAATCGCAGCCCGAGAAAGTGGGGTCCTACCCCCGTTATCTTGCTTATCGGGGTTGACGTTGTTCCGGTCCAAAAGTTGCTTCACCACTGCCTCGTGCCCTTTAATCGCAGCCCATGAAAGTGGTGTCATACCCTCGCTGTCTGGCTCGTCAGGGCTGACGTCGTCCCGGTCCAAAAGTTGCTTCACCACTGACTCGTGCCCATTAATTGCAGCCCAGGAAAGTGGTGTCCTACCCTCGCTGTCTGGCTCGTCAGGGTTGACGTCGTCCCGGTCCAAAAGTTGCTTCACCACTAACTCGTACCCTCTCATCGAAGCCCAGGAAAGTGGCGTTATACCATCATTGTCTGGCTTGTCAGGATTGACATCTTCACGGTCCAAAAGTTGCTTCACCACTCCCTCATGCCCACCACCTGCTGCCTGGGAGAGGGCTGTATATCCGTTGTTGTCTGACCTGTCAGGACAAACATCTCCCCGGTCCAAGAGTTGCTTCACCACTAACTCGTGCCCACTAATCGCAGCGCGAGAAAGTGGTGTCTTACCCCCGTTATCTTGCTTATCGGGGTTGACGTTGTCCCGGTCCAAAAGTTGCTTCACTACTGCCTCGTGCCCACTAATCGCAGCCCAGTAAAGTGGTGCCATACCCTCGCTGTCTGGCTCGTCGGGGTTGACGTCGTCCCGATCCACAAGTTGCCTCACCACTAACTCGTGCCCTTTAATCGCAGCCCAGGAAAGTGGTGTAAGGCCCTCATTGTCTGGCTTGGAGGGGTTGACGGCCCCCCACCCTAGCAATAGCTCCACCGCCTCCCCATTTCCACTCCTCACCGCCCATATGAGTGGCGTCATACCCACAGAATCCCTTTGGTTGGCATCACAGCCATCCATTCCTAACAAACTAGTCATAACCTCAACAATCCCGAAAAACGATGCACAGTGCAGCCCACTGAACAGCGAAGGAGCACCGATATCCGGAGAATCTTCCGGATCCAATATTTGCTCAAAAAGTGTGTTAGAGGCGACGTGGCTCTCATAGTTGTCCAAGAGCTGCATTGCAAGCAATATCACGCAATCTGAAAGTTTTCTCTTTGCGTGGGTACCCCAATATCTTGAAGAATATTTGAGGAAGGTCATACTTGAGATGTCCGGTTGCGGTCTAGCTGGAAGGGCCTCGGCCTGGTCCGACTTGAGATAAGTCAAGCAGGTTTCCGCCATCAGCGAGTCAGCTCGCGGGAAAAGGTTGCAATGAGTGCAGAGGTACTCGCGGAGTGTGTGGTGGATCAACCGCAAGGTCGTGGCTTCCTTATCGACCGTCACTAGTCCTTGACAGCAGGTGAGCAAAGTCTCGGCCGCAGGGACATTGTCACTATTGAAATGTGTTGATCCAATCTCCACAGCAAGCGCATGACATAGTTCATCCACCAGTAGTGGCCTTTCCGAATAACATATCCACATCAATATGGTCATGGCAAGTGTTACTTTCTCCCCTTCTTGAGCTCTTATCCGTTCTAGTGTTGCCTCGTATGCACCTTCCAACCCTAACCCATCCCCCATCGCATTGAGCCTCTCTCGCCTCCGATGAATCGTTGTTCCCCTCAGGATTGCCTCGACCTTGAGGGAAACCAGTAGGAATCTAAATTTTTACCTGTCAGTGTATGACTTGCAAAGGTTTCTTGGGCCCCTCACTCCTACATACGTTTCCGAGACCCCGCCGGGAATACTTTTCATAATATCCTTCTCTAACCCACTATTCATCACCTCCGGAGTTGTGTCCTTCTTCAGTTTTGCGCGCAGATATGTGATGATATCATCATCCCTCGGCTTTATGGATACACTCATTGCTCCCAGACCCAGTTCTCTTTCAACCGCCCCCCGGATATGTGACCTTCCGGTCATGAAAATTCGAGTATTTGGCGACCTCTGAAAAATTTGTCCCAATGCACCAAGAACCTCAAGCTGATGTTCCGGAATACATTCGTCAAGCGCGTCAACACAGATGAATGTTCGCTGTAAAGATGAGACAACCGGGAACATTTTCACAATATCCTGAAGTTGCAGCCTTCGGCCACCAAGCAGCTTCTTCTGGCCCCTAAACTCCTTCCTGATTGCCCCCGGAATTGCTTCTAACCCACTTAGAAGCTGACTAAGGAGTGAGCCGAACATGTTTGCCGGTGACTGAACTTCCCGGGAAGCGAAATCATAGTAAAAGCAAGCGACTGCCATATCCTGCTCCATGGCCTGGCTGCATAAATAGTCTACCACCACAGAACTACCATTGCAACCTGTCAGCAATAATATCCTCTTCATCTTCCTCACTGATAGTCACTCATACCAGATGTAGCTCTTGCCGACCCCCGGATCGCCATAGCAGAACAAGGCCGCATGGCTAGATCCCTTAAACCAGTTTATAAACTCGCTAGTTTCCAGCAGCCAGCTGCCTATACCATCTACCCGCTGACTGCCAATGTCTTGATGTCGCACCTGGAGCTCTAAGGGGGACAGCCACGCCATGATTTGGGACTCATCATCGGCAGCCGCAATGATAAAGTTATTCGACACACTATTGAAAGAATTGACGTTGCCGGCAAAAGCCCGAGACATCCTTCGCTTTTTCAGAGCTGGGAATTCAATAGAGAACAGGTTGTTGTGGAGCCTTTGACCGCCTGTCAGAGTTCTCGGAAAGGCGGGGTTCATTGACTTAGCCATGCCCCAATCGCAACCAAATTACCGGTAGCTGACCAGGGGCTCGCGAAGCCCAAACCCCTGCACTCACGGACTCCATGGGAGCAGCACACCTTGCCTCTTGCCAGCCGAGCATCTCTCAAAAACTCTCTACGAAGGTACAGCATGTAAGTTTTGAATATTTTACTGGCAGGGGGTTTACGCTAGCAGGGGTGAGGAGGTGAATTGGGCAACCACTATACCCAATTCGTTGTCCTTATACCAAATTTGCTGCCTTGGCCCCTGCTAGCGTAACACCCCCTGCTAGTAAAATATTCAAAACTTACGTGCTGTACAGTACAAGTACCTCCGTACTAACCGATTTCAAAGGTCAAGCTTCTTCCCCCCTTTTTTCCTGCTAAGTGCTTTTTGCACTTTTGGAAACACCACACCTACACTATCGCGAGTTTTCCGCGTAACGTGACCTGTCAGGTTCCACG
>Ga0307507_10004508_pt1 | contig 24541 bp, 5 predicted proteins | sample 7_EM_MG_FD_207223 | JGI IMG/M metagenome (GOLD analysis project Ga0307507, IMG submission 207223) | Populus trichocarpa ectomycorrhiza microbial communities from riparian zone in the Pacific Northwest, United States - 7_EM | ecosystem: Host-associated > Plants > Roots > Unclassified | place...
ACGGTGACTCATCAGCCCCCTACTTAGGCACTGCGATCCTTACGATCCTTTGCTTTTGACACCTATTAGACAAGAACAAATCCATCAGTTAATAGGCCAATCAAGTGCACTTAGGTGTTACCGACAAATTTAAAATATTGCTTTATAACTACTCTAATTCTTACTTACTTTAATCCTAACCTTAAATATACTATTAAAACAGACTTGTTTAATTATACACTAGGGTGTCACGGAACGCAGGCAATGGCTATAAAGTGTATGTATTTCGGAAGTCTATAAAACGTTACACAATCGATTATAAGGGTCAAGGGCGTAAGGAGGTAATATACCCTTGCGTAGCTGATATAAGCTGTACACAAGGTGTACGTAAGAGCACGGGGTTCTCCTATAGAGGCCCCTACGGTCAGGTTCCGTAATACTACTCCCCCTCCTATTAAGGCGGAGCTCTAATAACGCTATGGTTGCTATATACATATAGGGGGAAATGCTTAGGGTATCTAGAAGAAGGAATATTATTATAGGTATAATGGGCTTATACAGGTACTTCTGACTTAAAGCTTATAGGTTGCTACTATGCAAAGGTACTGGGCTATAGAGGGGAAGGAGGCTGTTAGGGACTTAGTAAGGTGCAAGGGTGTTGCTAAGGCGCTAGTAGCAAGCAAGCCAATAGCGATTTTCTATCCTAGGGATGGAAAATCCTAATTAGTTAGCTTCTCCTTAGCGTCTAGAATCTAACTAATTAGACAACTTTAACCGGCGGTTAAAGTTCCTTAACATCTTATTAAAGTAGTTACGTAACAGTAATATACAACAATTTAGCTGTGACAGCTCCCATAGGGGATTAGGTACAAAATCTCTACTTAGGCCTAGTTTCTATGGGTTTGCGTAGTAGAAATTACTAATTAAATCTTTTGCGTTTTTAAAATCTTCCTATAGTTGCTATTCTGGCTAATCTATATTAAATCCTATATAGGTAGCTTTATAGTAGAGCCGCCGTTCTCTACCTTTGCCAAAGTATTTAGAGTTAATAATTTATTTAACAGTCCACTCCTTATAGTTTTCGTCGTTATTCTTATCTCAGATTAGTACTAGTAGGGGTTTAGGCTGTATTTATCCTGGTAGAGGGTTAGGCTGGTAAAGGTGTAGTAGCTATAGGTAAAACATGGGCTATATCCCATGGGTAGCTAAGGTAGGCGGGAGCTCTAGTTTGTATACAGCTCCTTTATTAATAACTTATTTAATCTAGTAGGGGCTAAGGTTCTTGTAATTAAGTGACTTTATAGGTCTCTATATAAAGATATTGCGTGTATCTAACCATACCCAGTTGCCAACACGCATCTTAGGTGGTAGTATTCTGTAGCGGTTAACAAAGTAAGCTTATTTCGCTTGGGCCCAGGCCATCTCTCCTTTATAGTAGTTAAGTAGGTCTTTTATATAGTCTGCATATTAATTGGCAAGTAGCATCTTAAGGCGTGTTCTATATAGCAGTTTCTTATTAATAGGCTTTAGTGGCTCTATACCAGATTATAGGTAATATCCTTTATTTATAAAGAACGGGGCAAGTCCTATAGTGGCTAAGATGTAATTATTTGCTGCAAATTTACCTAGCGGAAGGTAGTATACCTAGTTATCCTAACTATAGGCGACTACCTGTCGTAAGTACGCCTTTATACTAGCGTTAGCGTTTTCTAGTTATCCCGCAGTTTTATAGTAAAAGGATATAGACATCTTAACGGAGATACTAAGGCATTAGCAGATCCGCCTTCATACATTAGAGTTAAATTGCGTGCCTTAGTTAGACATAATAGAGTTGGGTAACCTATATAGTTGGTAAACTTCGCAGAGGAAGGCGTTAGCAATGTTACTTATAGCTACGCCTTTAGTTGGGACATAGTGGCGTTCTTTTATAAGTCGGCATATTATTATAAGGATGTTCTTATAGGTTCAGCCATGTTATTTACAAGGTAGTAGGTTAATAACGAAATCTATAGTGATATCTGCCTATTGTTATATAGGTACTAGTAGAGGGTATAGCAGTCCTTAGTACTTTATATAAAATACTTTAGCATATTTACAGCTGTAGTAGGCGCTTACAAAGCATTTAACTAAGTCTATTATTTTAGGCTAGAAGTAGTATTAGCTAAGAAGCTTATAGGTTCCTCCTTTACCTAGGTGGCCGCTTAATTAAAGGTTATAGGCCATTTAGATTAATTGCTGTTGTAGGTCTTCTAAGTTAGGGATAAATAGACAGCCTCTATAATAGAGCCTATTCTCTTTTACTTCTAAAGCTGCTATATTAATCTAGCCTAAGCTTTAGAGGTTAGTAGGCAGTATATGGGTACCGGTAATCTTTGCGGTAATTAGTTAATATAGTAATAGGTTAATAGGGGTGTCATATACTACAGTAATAAGTTTGTTAATTTTAGGGGGTAACTTTAGTTTTGTGGTATAAAGCTAAGGGGCGGTTGGTTCTGTCTTAGGTAGTATGCCTAAGGCTAAGTTTCGTGCTTTTAGGATTGTTTGTTATTGGAATTAATTATAAGGGTTATCTTTTAACTAAGGAAGGTCTTATAAACAGCGTATTAGGCTATTAGGCTTAGTACCTTATACTCCTAGCCTATATACAATTTTAAAGTTAAAACCAGAGAGGAACTCGTTCCAACGTACTTGGCGTTAGTTTAGTTATTTTATAATTATAAAGTACTTAAGGTTGCAATAATCCGTAAGGACCTTAGTTGGCTAGTTAGGTTCTGCTAAGAAGAGTTTTAATTAGAATTCCTTAAACGCTTATATAATTACAAGGAGTTCCTTATTATAGATCTTATAGTTATATTCTTATAGTATAAGCTTAGACAAGTAGAATGTGACTAGGTAGAGGAAACTATTATCACCTATCTAGGAGAGGACGCCTGCGTTAATATGGTCTAAGGAGTTAGTCTTAAGATAAAGTTATTGTCCTAGTATAAAGTAAGCTAGGATAGGTACTTTAGTAAACGCATTTTTTAAGTCTTGGAACGCCTTTTTATATTTAGGCGTCTAGATAAAATGTAGATATGTTTTTCTTCCTTTTATAGAAAGGCCCTTTATTTACATTATTGCTATAAGTGGTGCTACAACACCCAAGAAGTTGTATATAAATTTTTAATAGAAGTTAGCAAAACCAAGGAAGGCTTGTATGTCCTTAATGCAAATAGGGGTTTGCTATTCAGTAATTATACATACTTTTTTAGGGTCTATACGGACACCCTTAGTAATAATAATTAGTCCAAGGTATTTTACTTCTGTAACTAAGAATTTGCACTTCTTTATATTAATGTAAAATCCTACATCTCTAAGGCGCTATAGGACCTTTTAAACGTGCTCAGTATGCTTAGAAGGGTTGTTACTATAAATAAGTATATTGTCTAGGTACGCGGAGTAGAAGTTATTAAGGTAGTCCTATAAGGCATTATTAATATAGCTTTAGAAGCTGCCTAGGCTGTTACATATGCCGAAAGGCATAATAGTGTATTTAAATTGGCTAAAGCGCAATGTAAATGCGGTTTTCTATTTATCACCTTCCTATATTCAGAGGCAGTTAAAGGCGGTAATGATATTAAGTTTAGTATAGATTTTGGCTTAGCTAAGCCGTTTAAGGGTCTCGCGTATAAGCGGTATAGGGTATTAATTCTTAATCATAATAGCGTTAAGTCCTCTATAGTTAACACAGAATTAAATACCTCCTTCTAGCTTTTTAGTAAGGAGGATAGGAGCGGCTGCTAGGGATATACTGGGACGAATAAACCCTTTATTAAGGTGCTTATTAATATACTTTTTAACAACTAGGAGTTTGTCTTTTAACATTAGGTAGAGTCTTTTATAGGGCAGCGTTTTTCCTTATTTAATATTAATGGCATAGTTGTTAGGTTAATGTAGGGGGAGTATATCTATGCTCTTTTATAAGCATACGTTAATAAAGTTATAGTATCTCTTAGGGAGGAGCTTGCGGAGTTCCTTATTAATAAGTCCTTTTTTAAGCTTTATAAACTTCTTAAAGTCTAAGGGTGAAAGTCCGTAGAGTTCTACGGGGGCATTATTTTCTAAAAGGTTGACTATATCTATCCTGTTACTATAGAGGACGTAGTCCTAATCTTTACTAAGCTTATATAGTTATAATTAGGAGGCTGCGGTAATGGTCTAGCCTTTCCTATATGCTATGCGGTAGAAGGCCACGGCGCTTATATGGTGGCAGTTGGTTATAGGTGGGATAATAAGGGTTTTCTTGGGTTAATATCCTGGGGAGTAGATAAAGGCGGCTAGGCTGTGCCCTAGGCAAGTCTCTCTACAGTATTTAGAGTTAAAGGTTACCTCTCTCTTTTGCCAGTTAATGGCGGGGTTATGTTATTTAAGCTAGTTCATTTTAAGGATAATAGGGTAGTTTATAAGTGGTGTAATATAGGCCTAGAGCTCCTTCTGGTATCCGTTTATATTTAGGTAGAGTTATACTATATAGGTAATCTTTTGTGTAGTATAACTACTGTTAGCAAGTTATAGGGCGCGGGCTTTAGTAAGGGGTAAGGTAGATAGGTTATAAGTGCGTATAAATTAGGTATCTATAAATTTATTAGAAGCTCTGCAGTTAATTATAGAACAGGTTTTATATTATTTCTTGGCGGTAGTTCCCTCTATAGGTAAGACTATTTGCTTTTATCTTTCTATTCTTACTAAGCTATCTATTAAGTAAGCTAATATGTAGATCCCTCTATTGTTAGAGTGTCCCAACCTATAACTTAGGGCTAGGACTTTGTATTTTCCGCTTCCGTATCTAATTCTACTACCGTTACTACATCTTCGTCTTGTATGGTAGCAGCATATAGCAACATATTTAGTGTCTGGGGCATAGGGTTAGATATTTAACAGCGGCTGCTGAACCTAGCTATTAGGCAGTTTGGGCTATAGCTATAACAGCCTTTTTAACGGCATCTATAGCAACGCCTTAGCTTTTGGAGTAGCTTATGCTCTCCATCTAGTAGCTTTTTTAGGAAGGCTGGTATAGAGAGGTCAATATTAGGACTAGTGGTGTTGCTTGGGGTAGTAGGCATTAGTGGTTTAGTATGTCTAGAGGGCTTCTATAGGGAGGTTTTTAGGTAGGGGTTTGTAGTAGTAATCTGGTTCAGCCGTCGTTCAATCTTCTATAGGGCTACTACTATATTGTAAACGTTATTATAGTTATAGCTGGCGGCTGCGTAACTAAGGTAATAAGTAACCTTTTTAAGGAGATCTTCCTGGTCTTTAGCGTTGTCTTGGGCAAGGACTCCGGTATATTTCTAGAATTTAACATAGAACTTATTAAATAATTTAGTAGGACTCATCTTTAGGGCGCGTAGTTTAGCTTAACTAGTAGCCACTAGGTTATAGTTACGGTATATTTAGTTAAGGTCGTTAAGGACTTCCTAATAGGACTGCCACTTCTAGGGACTGCTAGTGTCACGGAGTAAGCACAAGCGATGATAATATATAGCGAAGTAGATATTATTAAGCTATGTACATAAACTGTGTAATAAAGTCAAGACGTTATGTAAGGAAAGGAAAGTAGGAAATAGGGGAAAAAGGGTATATAACGTTTGCTTGGTTGCTAGGTTAACGGGTACTATACTACGCACGGGTAGGGTAGAGCTTAGGTGGCGGTTCTAGTAGAACTTGGCAGAATTCGGCAGTTAGAGGTCCTTAAAGTTGCTAGTTAGCAACTCTAATAGTAGAGACGGCAAATTACGGCGGAATATGGCAGATTGCTGTCAGATTGCTGTCTTGTGGTTAGTCTTTAGTTATTTAGTTAGTAGAAATAGGTGGACGTATATAAGGTGTTATGGGGGTGTCCCATAACAGTACCCCCCCTTTAAACTTAAGCATCTGCAAGATAGGGCTATAGTAGTTCTGGGTGGAGTTTATAAAAGTCTTCTGTGGCTTATATAAGTTCTATAGAGTTGGCAGGTTCCCATAAGGGTTTAGTAAAACCTCTCCATTTTATAAGGTATATATATTTGCGTTTCCGTTTATTATACTTAATGTTATTAACTCTTTTAATGAGGTACTTATCCTTACCATCTACTTTAACTAGTAGGGGAGGGTCTTGGATCTGTCTAGGCAGGGCATCTAATATAGGGGCGGTAGGGTGGAGGACTAATGTATAGAATATAGGGTGGATTTTAACTGTATTAGGGAGCTTTAGTCAGTAGGCATAAAGAGAGACAACTTTTTTAACCTTATAAGGGCCAGCGTTCTTCCAATTAAGTTTCTTAGTAGGTTATTTTATGTTTAGATTTCTTGCGTCTAGCCAGATAAAGTTACTAATTTGGTAAGCCGGTGCTAGGGTTCGGTTCTTATTTACTGCGGCTTTATAGATAAACTGGGCCTATGTTATTTTATTAGCAAGGAACTCCTATAGTTCTTCTATCTTCTTTATAAATTTGTTTGCTTCTATAACTTATAAGGCCTAATAAGCTGGATGAGGAATATTACTAAAGGGTTTAAAACCTATTTGTAGGTGCTGGCTGTAATTAGCTAGGAATAGGGAGACCTTTATGGTTTCTAAGACGGAGTTATTTGCAGTAAACTTAGCAAATGCAAGCCAGTCTATCTAGTCGTCCTATAGATATAATATATATATCTAAATATACTATTCCATTATAGTATTTGCACGTTCTGTTTAACCATCTATTTCTAGGTAATATGTTGTAGACAATAGTGCTTTAATACAGAGTTGGGTAGTTAGTTCTTTCCAAAACACTAAGATAAACTGGTGGCCTTTATTAGAGATAATTGTTTTAGGGAGTCTATAGAGTTTCTATACATAATCTAGGAATAGTTAGGCAACGGTAGGTGCTAACATATTAGGGCAGGCGATTAAGTGTCTTATCTTAGATAGTCGGTCTATAACTACTATAATATTTATATAGCCTTTACTTTTAGGGAGATTAACAATAAAGTTAATTAAGATGTCCTTTTATCTTCAGTCCGGAACAGGCAGTGGCTTTAGAAAGCCGTTATATATCTTATATAAAGCTTTAGCTCATTGGTAGGTATAGCAGCTGGAGACATACCTTTGTGTTATATTATGCATATTTAGCTAGTAGTACTCCTATTAGAGTAGCTCCAGGGTTTTTTCTTAGCCTAGGTGGCCGGCTACTAGTAGGTTGTATACATGTTTAAGGAGCTTAAGCTTAAGTTTATTGTAATTAGGGATAACTAGGCGGTTCTGGTAGTATAAGCAGTCTCTATAAACTTTATATTTACTTAGAGAGATCTTTTTAGAGCGTCTAACGCTATCTTAAATTAGCTTAAGTATCTCTTGGATAAACTTATTATTTAGGTATTTGTTAATTATAATCTATTTAATTAATTAATTAGTTATTTTAAGGACGTGTACGGTAAGGTCTTTAGCTAGGGGATTAAATAATTTAGGACAAAGTAGGGTTTGTTTATAGTAGGCACGCGCTTCTTCTTATACTGTTATATCTTATAAATGTTAAGTTAGGGTATTAGGTTTTTAACCTTAAACGCCTAGGCGGTATGTGATTAAGAATTGGAATTAAGACAGATATTCTAACCAGCGGGCTTAACGATGACTTAGCTGTTTTATAGTTATAAAGTACTATAGATTCTTATAGTTACTAAGGACCTTAATTGGAAATCTAGTGCCTTCTAGTTTAGGTTGCTATTATTTAAAACATCTAATAATGGCTAATAATTCTTTATTATAGATCTTGTAGTTACATTTAGCTAGACTTAGTTGTTTTAAGAAGTATACTATAGGGTGCAGTACCCCTTCTTTATTATACTGAGATAAAATGCCTCTAGTAACGTAGTTAGATAAGTTAGCTTCTATAATACTCTTTTAGTTTAGGTTAAAGTATTAGAGTATAGGTGTAGTAGTAAACATAACTTTTAGATAGGCAAAGGCCTTTTTATATTCCTTATTAAAGATAAAGGCTTTGTCCTTTTGGGTTAGAGCTATAAAAGGTAAAACTAAGGCGGAGAAGTTATTAATAAACTATTAATAGAAATTAGCAAATCCTATAAAGGCTTTTACATCCTTAACATTCTTAGGTTCTTACCAGTTTATAATTACTTTAATCTTCTTTAGGTCCATTTATATACCGTCTATAGAGATAATAAGTCCAAGGTATAGAACTTCTATTTTATAGAACTCGCATTTATCTATATCTAATTATAGTCTAGCTCCACATAGGGCTTCTAAGACAAGGTTAATATATTTCTTATATTTAGCTAGGTTATTGCTATATACCAAGATGTTATTAATATAAGTAGTACAGAAAACGTCCAGGTAAGATTATAAGGTATTATTTATAAAGTGTTAGAATAAACTTGGGGCATTCGCAAGGCTGAACGGCGTTACTAAGTATTTAAATAGTCCGTATCTAGTACGGAATGCTATAAGCTATTTATCTCCTTTTGCAATATAGAGGCGGTTAAATGCGTGGATAAGGTTAAGTTTTGTGTAGTAGCGAGCCTTACTTAATTAATTTAGTGTTTCTTAAATTAACAGGAGCGGGTACTAATTCTTAATAGTGATAGTATTAAGAGCTTAGTAGTCTATATAGAAGCGTAGACCGCTGCTAGGTTTCTTAATAAAGATTACAGGTACAGCTATAGGCGAAGAGCTTGCTCTAATAAATCCTTTATTTAGGTGTTTATCTAAGTACTTCCATAATACTTAGAGTTTATTTTAGGACATTCTGTATAAGGGTCTAAATCCTAGTTGTTTTCCTTCTTTAAGTACGATCTTGTAGTTATATGGTTAGTGCTCTACTAACTTATTAGCTTCCTTTTGTGAAAATACTTCCAGATGCTTATAATGGCATACTGGTACTTTTATAGTAGGGTTAGTGTACTTCTTTAGTACTAGGGCCTTTTTAATATCAGCCATTGTAACAGTAAAGATTATATATTTAGGTTTCCTGGCAAGTTATACTAATAGTGTAGCTCTAATTATATAGATATCTGTAAAAAGGGGGGCAAGTTACTAGCTAGCAACTTCCTTTTAATTATCTACTGTTTCTTGTTTAACTTTAGGTTTAGTGTTAGGTATAGAGTTAGTGTTAGATTTAGGTTTAGGTTTTTTAAGTATCCTTTTTATAGTAGAATACCAGTTCTTCTAGTACTTTTGTATATTAAGCTTAAGTTTAGGCTTCTGCTTGGTTTGGGGTGGTACAGTAATTAGGGTTAGTTTATATAGTTTAGTGTAATTTTTAGGTTCTTAGTGGAATTAGGTGGACTTTTTAGGTATAGGGTAGACGTTAGTGGAAATTTTAGACTAATAGATCCTAGTGGATTTTTTAGATTTTAGTTTAGGGTCTGTGTAGTAAGTTATAAGGCACTTCTACTTATAACAGGAGGCGGTAAATAGAAGCTTAAGGTTGTCCTAATTAATGGTTACCTTATATAGCTTTATCTAAGATTGTTTAAGTATTACTAAGTAACCCAGAGTAGTAACAAAAAGCTTAATTAGTTTTTTATGGTTTAGGTATTAGAGTCTTAGGAATACTACATAGGTAATATAGCCTAAGACAGTATATTTGCCATTAAATCTAAATATATTAATATGCTAGTTAAGGGGGGTTAGAGTAAAACCATTATCTTATATAAAGATCTTATTAATAAATCCTATGCTACTGGCTCCTGTATTAATTAGGACTTAAGTATTAACCTATTAATTATTCTGCTAAAGATAATAGTTAACAGTTATGCTGCGATCCTAAGAGTTAGAGTTTGTAATATCTAAAGCATTTAATAAGATCCTAAGGTAGTGCCGTCCTAGAAAGCAACTTAGCTCTAAAACCTTCCTTTTAAAGGCAATTAAGGTGGAGTTCTTATAGTATATTAGTTGTAGCTTCATCCTTATAAGTAATGCTTACTAGATATAGGGCTAGAACTAGGTAGAGATTAGGGATAGTAACTAGAGGATTAATGCGGTAAACGGCTGCTAGTATTGGCCGTTTGTAATTTGCGTTGGGGTATAGGGATAGAGCAGTAGTTAGAGAGATAGGAGCTACTTCTACACTTAAAATAAAGGCCTAGCTTAGTGTGTTATTCTTATTTAGAGGACCCTAGTGGGGCGTATCCTAGGGTTCCAGTGTTAATATCTATGGCATTAGGGTGCTTAGGCTAAGATAATAACTTAGTAGACGTTTATAGGTTTATTGTATTATATTAAGGAGCGGACTTTAGTGTCAGGCGTAGTATATTATTGTATTATTTATTAATAATGTTTATATAGGCGTTAAGAGCTCCTGGTAAGTCTACACCTATTAGGGAGGTTTTTAGTTTAGGGCTTAGGGATTTAATAAGGCTATTAATTAGTATGGAGTTATTCCAGCCTATTTCTTTTATATAATAGTTAAATTTGGAGAAGTATACTAGGAAGCTTTTTATTCCTTAAGTTATATAGTTTATTTTTCTCTAAGCAGTAGCTTGGCAGTTTAGGTCACTATATATAGCTTTAAGAAGTATAATTAGGCTTAGTACTAAGTTTGGTTAAAGAGGTTTAATAAGGTTAGCTGCGTCTCCTCCTAATTAACTTAGGGCGTAGCAGAGTTAGTTAGCTTTAGTTAGGTAGCGGTTAGTATTACTAGTTAGCTTATTTTTAAGCCGGCTTAGGAATAATTAGAGTTTTTATTGTTTACTAGTGAATATTAAAGGGTCTAGTAGTTGTTTAGATTGTTATAGTGTAGTAGTTAGTTTGGGGTAAGTAACTACTATAGGTTTAGGGCTCTTGTTCTACGTATTTATCTCTAAAAATAGTATTTAGTCTTAGGGCCCTAATATGGGCATCTTAAGGGTGCAGATTTCTTCTTAGAGGTCTTTAATTAATTACCAGTGTCGTACTTCTTGTTTGGCTTATTATTAAGTTAAAGTAGCTTAGTTTTGTATAAGGGCGTCTATAAAGGACTTCTATATTTCTGCTAATTATTCTTAGAGTGCGGATATAATACTGATGGCTATTATAGGGGCTTTAGGGTTGTTCTGTATTTTAGAGGGTGGTATATAGGGTTAACGTAATATAGTGTTATAGAGTAAGCATAAGCGATAATAATATATAGCGAAGTAGATATTATTAAGCTATATATATAAACTGTGTAATAAAGTTAAGATGTTGTATAAGGAAAGGAAAGTAGGGAATAGGGGAAAAAGGGTATATAACGTTCGCTTGGTTGCTAGGTTAATGGGTACTGTGCTATATATAGGCAGGGTAGAGCTTAGGTGGCGGTTCTGGTAGAACTTGGCAGAATTTGGCAGTTAGAGGTCCTTAAAGTTGCTAGTTGGCAACTCTGACAGTAGAGACGGCAGATTGCGGCGGAATACGGCAGATTGCTATCAGATTGCCGTCTCGTGGTTGGTCTTTGGTTGTTCAGTCGGTGGAAACAGGTAGACGTGTATAAGGTGTCACGGGGGTGTCCCATGACAGCTAGTCTCCTATTAAGCAAAAAGCCTATTAAATGGGATGCCCTTTGTTTGTCCAATAATATAGCCAATCTTAGTATCTTCTATAGGGAAAAGGCAGGCGCTCTAGGTTAGTTTCTTGCGGGTTTATATCTTCTAGTAGCTATATTCCTTGCGGTTACCCTTAAAGATTAGGGAATTAGGGTAGCGTATATTAGACCCTATAGTAGTAGTTTAGGTTTAATTATTATGGCTTTTATTATTACCGCTGCTGTGGTAGGGGTTCCTATTAAGTAAAGCTGCTTAGCGCTAACCTTCTGTTAAGCGTTAAGTAGGTAAGATTACTGGGGGTGTAGAGACTTAGGTAGCGTTATATACAGTAGAGAGGTATCTGGTATTATTACAAATGTGCTTATTAAGCTAAGATTGTAGGTATTTAATTGTACCCTCTCTTTTAGTAACCGTAGCAATAAGTATAATCTTGGTCTTCTTTAATCATTGGACGTTGTGTTTAGACGCATAGAGGTCATCTTTAATCTCTTAGCGTATATTATCAGCAAGCGCCTTATAAGCTTATAGGTCTTAGATAATATTATAATCTTAGGCAGCACATATCTTAGCTTATATAAGCTTTAGATGGTAGTTCTATAAAAGGCGGTAGTATTTGTCGGGTTCTTATACTACCATTTTTGCAAACATCTCGGCATCTTATATCTTGATCTTAATAGGTAGTAGCCCTTCAGCTTATTTATCCGTGGTTGTGTAGTTAATAAAGGATAAGATATTATTAATGTCCCCCTTATAGTTGTTATAATCTTTTAAGCTACTAGGCTTCCTTTTAGGGGTTAAAGCTAGGGCTGATAAATTAAATCCTCCTAGGACTGATTGGTGTCGTAGTTTTAATATAGGTATTGGGTTGTTCTTTAAGTTTAACATAGTGGCTAGTAAGGAATTTCGTCTTACTATTATTGATTCTTTGGGAGTACAAAGTAAGGTAACTCGTGGACACGTTGCTTTTGGCAGCGTCTGCGGTATTATAGAGATGTAGAATTAGTTATAGGCTAAGCGTTAGTAAAGAAAAAAGGCATAATATAATGTCATGGAACGCAGGCAATGGCTATAAAGTGTATGTATTTTAGGAGTCTACAAGACGTTACGCGATCAATTGTAAGGGTTAAGGGCGTAAGGAGGTGATATACCCTCGCGTAGCTGACATAAGCTATACGCGAGGTGTATGCGAGAGCATGGGGTTCTCCTATGGAGGCCCTTACGGTCGGGTTCCGTGATATAGGGGGAGTATTATTATAATATAATAAGAATGGTAAGCTATATCTAGTAGCCTTTCTTTTTTAAAAGCTCGTCCCTACTAAATTAAACTATAAAATATATAATAAGGAACTGCTTACAATTATTAGATATTTTAAATAATAGCGTTCTAAGCTTAAAGGATTATTATTCCTAATATATATACTAACGGACTATAAGAACCTATAGTACTTTATAACTATAAAATAATTAATATAGCGCTAAATTTGTTAGGCCGAATACCTCTTATAATTTAACTTTAAGATTATATACTAACTAGGCAAACTTAATTAAAAGCCTAATATATTAATATAATAATTATAGGACTTACCTATAAACGCTTTAGATAAATGGATTATAAATTAATTATAGATTTTACTGCCCCCTAAATATTTTAAAAAACTATATCCTATATTTTTAGATATAGAACTTAATAAAAACAAATTAGAAGTTAATAAATAGGAAATAGAAATTAATAAGCTAATAGAATACAAATATAAGAATAATATATGGATAATTAATATAATAAAAGCGATTTAAATAGGAAAATAATAGTATAAGGATATTACGCTTGCTAAATGCAAAATTTAAAATAATTAATTATACTATTAATAAAAGATGGTAGTTCTAAATTTCAAATATTTACAATTTAAGATACTTAAATTTATATATAATTCCCTTATAGTAGGGTATCCTAGCTATATAAAGACCTATAAAATTGTCTAATAAGTATACTACTAGCCTATAATGCACAACTATATATAAAAATACGTTTAAGCATGCAGGATATATATATATAGAAAAACATCTTATATAAAGAAGTAAGGAGTACTTTAACCATTACTAATTCTAATATAAAAATAGTATGATATCTTAATTAACTTTATAGTTTGTTGGAATATATGGACAGAAGTTACGTGGTTACGTGTCGTCAACATGTCGTCGTCGTGTCTTTGATTAGTCATCCTTATAGTAACTAATCAGCCCCCTACTTAGGCACCGCAATCCTTATAATCCTCTGCTTTCTCTACCTATTAAACACCAGACAAATCCAGAGATTAATAGGCCAATTAAGTGCACTTGGGTGATACCGATATTAATCAATAGTTAACCTTACCGGTTGGCTATAGAGCAATAAGGTTTACTGCCGCCCTAGCGACTTCATTTAATCACAAGCGGCATTCCAGTACCTAGTAGCAAAACCAGTACCTAGCAGCTCTAGCAGTACCCAACCCCAGCAGCTTAGAATATATAATAAATATGTAACGCATAAGACATTCTACAGCAGCAAATTAACCCCTAGTATGACCTCTTTACTAAGCGCCATACCCCTAGCTTAACAGCATCAACCCCCAGTACAACCTCTTCACTAAGTGCCGTATCCTAGCATAACAGCACCGAACATCCAACAGCCCTTAGGCAGTACCCTAGCAGCAGCTACCTTAGCAGTACTATGGCAGCGCTCTAGCCGTACATAGTATACCAGCTTTTATAGCACCTAATATCTAACTACCCAACTACTTTACGCAGTACCCTAGCGTAGCTACGCAACTTAGCAGCAAACTACTACCTAGTGTGCTTAGTATACAAATCAACATCTAATAACCTTATGTAGTAATCTAGTGTTATAGCAACCTAGTAGCGTCAGTAGTACCTAATACCCAATAACCTAACAGCCTTGCGTAGTACTCTAGCATAGCGACGTACACTAGCAGCATTAATAGCACTAAAGCACCCAGCTTTGCTAAAGAAGTAACCAGCTCTAGAAGAGCACCCTATATAAGCTTAACACCCTACTACATTAAAATCACGTTAATAATGTGCTCTCTAGCCCCCCCTACTCCTCTATTAGCATTTATAGCAGTTACTAGCGCGCCCTTATCTTATAATAATTTTAGCTCTGCCAAACTCTTAAAGTTTTACCAGTATGCTATCCCTATAAGCTTAACACTCTGCTATAATCCTAGCAGCTCTGCTATATTAAATACCATATTTAATAGCGCGCCTATAACGCTAGCGCGCTCTCCCCCCCCCTTTACAGCCTTTATAAGCCACGAAAACCACATTAACAGAGTCTATATATTAGTGCCTCCTTCTTCCACCTTATTGCCTACATTATAACAATTATAACTCCGCTAGAGGAATTAAGACCTGCCAATACGCCTATAGACAAAGATAAGAATTTATACCAATATGCCTATAAATACAACCCCATTACTGGCATTATACTACTACCTAAATAACCCTATTACTAGTACCGTACTACTACCTATATAGATAATAATCGTGCTAATATATATACAATACATTAACCAACTAATAGCGCCAATATGCCTGCTATTACGACTTAACCAAACGATTATACTAATACGCCCGTGATTTACCAACTAACTAATAGACGAGCTCTATATTTAACCACTATTACCACCTAATGCTTATACCGTACCGCTACCTAAATCTAACAGCTGTTGTGCTAATACGCCTACAACCTAAATACAACTAGGTAGAGCTTTGCTCCCTAGAATACAACCCCATCACTAGTACCATACTGCTAGTATTAGAATATATAGACAAAGGTTACATGGTTATATGTCTTAGGATAGCTGTTTTACGCACAAAGAAAGAACTGCCAATGTCGGAATATATAGACAGAAGTTATATGGTTACGTGTCGTCAATGTGTTGTTATCGTGTCTTTAATTAGTTATCCTTATAGTAACTAATCAGCCCCCTACTTAGGCACCGCGATCCTTATAATCCTCTACTTTCTCTACCTATTAAATACCAGACAAATCTAGAGATTAATAGGCCAATTAAGTACACTTAGGTGATACTGATATTAATTAATAGTTAACCTTACCAGTTAGCTATAGAGTAATAAGGTTCACTGCCGCCCTAGTAGCTTTATTTAATCGCAAGCAGCATTCCAGTACCTAGCAGCAAAACTAGCACCCAGCAGCTCCAGTAGCACTTAACCCTAGCAGCTTAGAATATATAACAAATATGTAACACATAAGACATTCTACAGCAGCAAATTAACCCCTAGTATAACCTCTTTACTAAGCGCCGTACCCCTAGCTCAACAGTATTAACCCCTAGTACGACCTCTTCACTAAGTGCCGTATTCTAGTATAACAGCACTAAATATCTAATAGCCCTTAGGCAGTACCCTAGCAGCAGCTACCTTAGTAGTACTACGGCAGCGCTCTAGCCATATACAGTATACTAGCTTTTACAGCACCCAATATCCAACTACCTAACTGCTTTACGCAGTACCCTAGCGTAGCTACGCAACTTAGCAGCAAACTACTACCTAGTGTGCTTAGTATACAAATTAACATCTAATAGCCTTGTGTAGTAATCCAGCGTTACAGCAACCTAGTAGCGTTAGCAGCACCCAATACCTAATAACTTAACAGCCTCGCATAGTACTCTAGCGTAGCGACGCACATTAGTAGTATTAGCAGCACTAGAGCACCCAGCTTTGCTAAAGAAGTAACCAGCTCTAGAAGAGCACCCTATACAAGCTTAACACCCTACCACATTGAAATTATGTTAATAATGTGCTCTCTAGCCCCCCCTGCTCCTCTATTAGCATTTACAGCAGTTACTAATACGCCTTTATTTTATAACAATTTTAGCTCTACCAGACTCTTAAAGTTCTGCCAGTATGCTATCCCTATAAGCTTAACACTCTGCCACAATCCTAGCGGCTCTACTATATTAAATACCACATCTAACAGCGCGCCCATAACGCCAGCGCGCCCTCCCCCCCTCTACAGCCTTTATAAGCCACAAAAACCACATTAACAGAGTCTACATATTAGTGCCTCCTTCTTCCACCTTATTACCTACATTATAACAATTATAACTTTACCAGAGGAATTAAGACCTACTAATACGCCTATAGATAAAGATAAGAATTTATGCCAATATGCCTATAAATACAACCCTATTGCTGGCATTATACTGCCACCCAAATAACCCTATTGCTGGTACCGTACTACTACCTATACAGACAATAATCGTGCTAATATGTATATAATACATTAACCAACTAATAGCGCTAATACGCCTGCTATCACAACCCGACCAAACGATCATGCTAATGCGCCCGCAATCTACTAACCAACTAATAGACGAGCTTTATGTTTAACCACTATCACCACCCAATGCTCGCACTGTACCGCTACCTAAATCTAACAGCTGTTGCGCTGATATGCCTATGACCTAAACACAACCAGATAGAGCTTTGCTCCCTAGAATACAACCCCATCGCTAGCACGGTACTGCTAGTGTTGGAATATATAAATAAAGGTTACGTGGTCACGTGTCTTAGGATAGCTGTTTTACGCATAAAGAAAGAACTGCCAGTGTTGGAATATATGGACAGAAGTTACATGGTTACGTGTCGTCGACGTGTCGTCGTCGTGTCTTTGATTAGTCATCCTTATGGTAGCTAATCAGCCCCCTACTTAGGCACCGCGATCCTTACGATCCTCTACTTTCTCTACCTATTGAACACTAGACAAATCCAGAGATTAATAGGCCAATTAAGTGCACTTGGGTGATACCAACAAGTTAACTTGCCTAGTAGTAACAGGTTTATAAATATTATAGTAGTAGTTAACTATTTTATAAAAATGCAATATATAATTCCTATGGACTTAATTAATACGATATTAGTAGCTGAATATTTTATTAAGCACGTCTTTAAGCTATATAGACTTCCTAATATAATAATATCCAACCATAGAAGCTAGTTTATTTTAGACTTTTAGCAAGCTCTATATAAACAATTAAGTATTTAAATATAACTCTTAACTATATTTTATCTAAAGATAGATAGTTAAACTAAAATTGCAAATGCGATTATAGAATAATACTTATAAATATACTGCTCCTACCTATAAGACTACTGGGAAAAATAGCTACCTTTAGCTAAGTTTACCGTAAATAATATAATAAATATATTAATAGGCGTAACGCTGTTCTACGCAACCTATAGATAAGACCCTTAACTTAGATTTAAACTATAACCTAAAATTAACATAATAGGACCCATAATTAAACGGATTTAGTTAATTAATATATATAACTTTGCTAATTAAATAAAGTAGTTAACAGAACTATTATAAAGTAAATTAACATACGCTTAAATATTATAAGAATGGCATATAAATAAAGGACGAGCTCCCGTATAGGACTTTAAGGAAGGTAATATAGCTTACCTAAGTATATAAAACCTAAAGACTTAACAGCCCTTAAAGAAACCTAATTAGAAGTTTGTGGGCCCATACTAAATTAAGAAGAAACTAAGCCCATACGTCTATAAGCTTAAACTACTAACTAAGATAAAAATACACCTAATATTCTATGTAAGCTTGCTATAACCTTTAAGAGTTAATTTTATAACTTATAAAATTCCGCCACTACCTTCCATAATTATTAACAATAGCAATGGTTTATACTTTATTAACTTAATTAATAATATGCAATAAAAAATATAATCTAAACAATTTAAACTTCTTATTAAGTGGGAAGGATATAAAATATAAACCTAGGAAACCTATAAACAGATTAAGACTAACGCGCCTTCCCTAATAAAAGAATTCTATAAAGACTATCCTTTATGGCCTGCTCTAGCTAAATGGATATAATATAAAGGTAAATAACTGCCACCTAATATAAATACACAAAATATAATAGTAGGAAACATAAAATATATTATAACGTTTATAAAACGATTATGTAACATATAAGATATTAAGGAACTTTAACCGCCGGTTAAAGTTATCTAATTAGTTAAATTTACCTTGCTAAGAATACTACCTAACATAAATATATAAAACGCAATAACATAAAGATACGATAAGTTATAAGTCTTAACTAAATTAAATTGTTTTAGACCTTTAGCTAAAGGGGGGGGGGGTACTATAATAGGACTACCCCAGTTACAGTAGGAATGTCTTAGTAAAACACTTAATAAATAACTATCTGCAACTATCTACAATTATCTACCACAATCTATTAAATTCCACTATATTCCGCCAACTTAATTAAATTCCACCAAATTCCACTAACGTAATGGAATTTGGTTAAACCCTGTTAAAACCCGCGTGTGTATATACGCACGCATCGACCACTAAGACCCCTGAGTATTTAATTATATAATTCTTTTATTATCCTTTTCTCTTCTTTACGCAATGTCTTATACTCTACAAGAGCTATATACCCATAGATTTAGATAGAATTTATATTGTTTCTTTAAATCTTCCCTAAAGACTCTTCGCGCCCTTACAAAGCTATAAGCCTAAATAGGTTATCTTATTAGTATAGAAGCGTTAAATATCTATAGGATATAGATACTAACTACCAACTATATTATCTAATCTTGTAATGTATAAATTAATAAGTTAAAGAGATATTAATCTCCTAAAATACTAGAACACCTTATTATCTTATAGGCTTAAAAGGATCGTTTTTAGCAAGTCTAGAACCTACTAGATAATCTTTAAGATGGTAGTAAGGACTAAATAGAGAACTTTAACAAAGAACTAAATATAGGACTGCTGTATTTGGTAAATATTAACGTTACTCCTATATTAAAAAGCACTTAGATCTTAATAGAAGAACTCTATTAGCTACCTACCCTAAAGCTAACTCCCGAACCGTCTAAACTATTAGCATCTTTGGCGCCTTAGTAATTACTATTTACGCTATAGACATCGTCTACTACTTAGTTATTTTCTAAAGTTACTAAACCACCATTTATAGATCCTACACTTTATTCTAAACCTTAGACGACAGCAGGCTTATTATTAGGGGGTAAGAGATATTCTAGCTATAAAAAGCGGCCTATAGTAAAGAAGAAAGATATATTAAATTAGGATTTATAATAACGAGCCTTTACGGTTTAAATTAATAATGGTAATAACATTATTAATCCAGATACGATACCATTGGCTTACGCTTTTTATACTGCTGCTATAAAGACGTATAGATATTAAGATAACTTTTCACCACCACTAGGGTTATAGAAAGAGATGCTTAATTATAAGTACGCTATAGAGTTTAAAGTAGCTACTTATACTAAGATAAAGGCCTTAATAGAAAAACACACCTAGGATAAAGTACGGCTAATTAAGAAGGTTTATCGACTTCCTACTATATAGGTCTTTACATATAAGGAAGATTTAGACGGCTTTATTATAAGATTTAAGGCTTATCTAGTTATCTATAGAGATCTTTAAGCAGTCTTATAAGAGGAGGTTAAAGCTATAATAGTAGCCTATTATACCTTCCGTCTACTTTACACTTTTATTGCTGGCTTTAACCTTAACGTTATATAGGTTAACGCCGTTAACGCCTTTGTTAATACTTTGGTTAACAATAAGGTCTACCTTATTCCCCCTAAGGGTATAGACCTACAGCCTAGATTCTCTCTCTGTCTAAAAAAGGCAATATATAAACTTTAGAAATCTCTAAAATTATAGTTTTTAGAAATGTCTACTGCTCTATAAAGTATGGGTTTAAAAGCTGTATTAAACAAGCCGTGTCTCTATATACACCCTACTAAACATATCTTTATATTCTTCTATGTTAATAATATCCTAATTATAGGACACCCGAGCTATTAATAGCAGATAGAGGATATTCTAAAGCAGCTATAAAATTGATTTAAGATCTGCTAAATACCTTAGTTTACGTTATTCCTAAATACTTATATTATATAAGATTGACAAAAGGGAAAGCTCTGGCTCTGTTTAGATTAATATCTTAAGAAGCTAGTCTTAATATACCATCTAGAATATCTAAAGTGTAATGGGCGCTCTTAAAAGGTATATGTTAGATAAGATAGATAAAGGTTTTACTAATGTCCTACTAATGTCCCAGAGGAGACTGGTTAGATAGATAAGGGGCAAAGGGTTTACTAGTGTCTTAAAAGGATTATATAGGGAGCTGGTTCTCCTCTAGAGAAGAACTAGCGATTAGTCTCTAAATAGAAGAGGTTAGAAGCATTTGTCCTTTAATACATAAAGTTCGTTCTACCTTTAACTTACCTTTTACTTATCTATAACTCTTATTTTACACTATTAATTAGATAATTATATGTTTTGGTTAGACTAGCCTCTTATAATTATAATCGCTTACAATCTGTTAGGAACATATGGCTATTAATTAATGATAATAGGCTATACTTCTTTACCCTATAAAGCAACGCCCTTACTATAAGAGGCCTAGAGAGTTTCTTTAGAGGAGCGCATTCCCTCTACTTATAAAGGAGTAGATTAAGAAGCCATGGCTAGTCTATCTAACTTTCTGAGACCCTTAGAAACAATTACCGCTGGGAAGTTATTAGAGCGGTTGCTATATAAGACCTTATAAAAAATAAAGAAGTTGGAGATATAATTAAGACAAGTATATTGAGACTACTAAGAACAATTGTAAGGATAATTAGGAGAAGTATAGATACCCTAGACATAAAGCGGACTTAAAGGGGCAACGCTATACTATGCTGTAATATTAGACAAACCTAAATTCCGCATAAAGGAACCTGATGAGTATAATAGTAATAGTCTCTAAAACTGCAATTGTTTTATCCGTTAATATAAAACCAAGTTTTGGCTGGATCTGAAACATTACTCTAATAAGTATAATTAGACACTAATTGCTTCTACCTTCCTATATGGTACTGTTAAGAGTTTATAGACACGCTACAAGAAGAAACTTACTATACCCCTTAAATTTAGCAAATTTAAGTCCTAGTTAGTTGATTAGGTCTAAGACCCTACTAATTAAGGGATAGATTATAACTAGCGATACTATAATGCTAAACAGTAAGAAGGCCAGAGTGTAGTCCAGTTTATAAACTACTTAGAAGAGCTAGAAGATAATATACCCTACTCAGACCTGTAGGACGACGCTATATAACTTTATTAGCTACTTGCTAAGTTACAACCTAAGATTTAACAGGCTATATAGGAGAAGGGCGAAATTCCTACCTTTTAAGAAAAGCTTATCTCTAAAGCCACTTGGATTGAGAATGCTAAAAGAGACTATTTAGGTAAGCAAAAGGAATGAGACGCTAATAATAAAGAGCGTAGAACTAAACCTTACTTTAATAATAGGGGAAGATTCTGACCTAACCGCTCTATAGAAGGATAATATAAGTAGGCTTTGTAGCCCTAGAGTAACGCTAGTTAATACCAGAATAATAATAGGCAAAACCCTAATCCAAATAAGTGGAATTAAGAGACACGCGTTTGCTATAACTGCGGTAAAAAGGGCCATATTTAGCGCTCCTGTTGGTAGAAAAAGTAAGAGTTAGAATTGGGAAAAGAGAGAGCCTAGTAGACCTTTACTCCCTTACACTAGGCTAGTAAGAGAAGGAGGGAGTAAGCTACCGCATGGTTATTCCCGTCTCCATTTAAGTTAATAATAAATAGGTAACGTAAGACTGCCTTATGGATAGCGGCGCGACTATAGGGTTTATTTCTTAATTACTAGTAAAAGAATTAGATTTGGACCTTAGTGGCTTATAGGTGCGCACCGTTTAAAGTATTGGAGGCTACTGGATTCCGTACTATAGGGAATAAACTTTTTCCATAGCTAGCCAGGACCGCGATGGTTTATAGGACACGTAGGAGATATGCTTCTACGTTATAGAAATTAAGGGGTATAACCTTATTTTGGGATACCTATAGCTTTAACAAGTTAATTTAGATATTAATTGGCCTTTAGCCTTGTATTAACATCAAAAATCTTAACTGCGCATTATAGTTGAAGATTAAAAGACTTTCTTAAACTATGTGCAAGAGGAAGGGTAGGTGTATACTATATATACCACCCTTAACACTAAGAATAGGGATATAGGGTATTTATTTTTAGATATCCGGCTATATACAGTTAAGGAACTAGAGATTTTATAGGAATATATAGACCTGAAGAATATTGCCGATAAGGAAGCTGCATATACCTTACCTAACCCTATATTAGTGGAGTATAAAATAGATACAGGAGATAAGGAACCTCCTTTTGGACTACTATATAACCTATTATAAAACAAGCTGGCAGTATTATGTTAGTGTATAGTAAACAATCTTTAGAGAGGATGGATTTGGCCTTCTATAAGCCAGGCAGGGGCACTAATTATGTTTATACCTAAGAAGGACAAGACCCTTTGCCTTTATATCAACTATTAGGCGCTAAATAAAATTACTATAAAGAACTGTTACCCGCTACTTTTAATAGGGGAGCTTATTAATAGGCTGTAAGGCGTAAAGATATTTATAAAATTAGATCTAAAAGATGTATACTATTAAATCCGGATTAAAGCCAACAATGAATAGAAAATGGCGTTCTAAATATAGTACGGCCACTTTAAGTACCTGGTGATGCTATTTAGGCTTACTAACGCACCGGTGATATTTTAGGCCTATATTAATAAGGTATTGTTGGGCCTATTGGATATAATATATATGGTCTACCTTAATAATATTATAGTCTACTCTAATAACTATAAAGCATATACGCACTATATGCAAATGGTACTAGAAAGACTGCGGGAATATAAGCTCTATATAAACCTAAAAAAATGCTTGTTCTATATTACTAGCATTAATTTTCTAGGCTTTATTATTAGTATTAATGGAGTGTTAATGGAGAAAAGCTAGGTAGACGCTATTAGGGAATGGCTATACCCCATAACGTTTAGGGAAGTATAGGTTTTTATAGGTACGGCGAACTTCTACCAAAGGTTTATTGTTTATTACTTGTAAGTAATGCTCCTAATTACTAATCTGCTAAAGGGATTTAAGGATGGCAAGAAGTTAGGACCCTTTGTATTTGGGGAAGCTGCTAAGAAGGCTATAGACTGGTTAAAGGATTTGTTTATATTGGCGCCTATTTTAATACACTTCTATTAGGAGCTATATATATACCTTAAAATAGATGCATCCGGCTTTGCCCTAGGGGCAATTATATCTTAATTAAAAGACAGAGAATAGCATCCTATGGTGTTTTAGTTAAGGAAAATAACCCCTATAGAATAGTGTTATATAATATATAACTAGGAGCTGCTTGCAATAGTTACAGTAATAAAGCACTGGCGATATTATTATATGGGAAGTAATTATCCTATTAAAGTCCTTATAGACTACAATAACCTATAATACTTTATAACTATAAAGGTGTTAAGCGGTTAACAAGCTAGATGGGCAGAGGCACTATTACAGTATAACTTTAAGATTATGTACCGCCCAGGAAAGACAAATCCCGCTAATAGGTTGTTAAGATATCTAGATTATAAGATAGAGAAGATCTAGGACAGTATAGGGGAAATAATCCCTATATTACAAAATTTGCTTAGGAAGAAAGAAGAATCTTTTTCTAGAACTACAGAATTCCGCAGTAGGGTAGAGGTCCCGGCAATATAGCTGCGAAGCACCATAATAATGGAGCCGTAGAATATGGTTATAGACTAGGTTATAGACCAAGTAGACGACCTACACCACACATGCAACCTTACCAAAAGGTAGCGCCACACTTCAAAACTTACGCATACCCATCTTACCATCAAAAACAATCGATTTTCCAACTTTTAAGACTTAATTCCCACTGCCTAGCGAGCTAGAGGTGGATTTATTTGTCGTTTTACCCCCTTTCCCCCAACAGAAAATTCTTCTTAGGGGTGGTCCTAGCTTGTAAGCGAGGCACGGACAGGAACACCAAAACCAAATACCAAAACCATAAAATATAGAGGCTAGATTTTCTACTACCTTTTAGCCTAATCTCCC
>Ga0307507_10004509_pt1 | contig 24518 bp, 4 predicted proteins | sample 7_EM_MG_FD_207223 | JGI IMG/M metagenome (GOLD analysis project Ga0307507, IMG submission 207223) | Populus trichocarpa ectomycorrhiza microbial communities from riparian zone in the Pacific Northwest, United States - 7_EM | ecosystem: Host-associated > Plants > Roots > Unclassified | place...
ATATATACCTGCCTCGTCTCCTGTACATAGATCCTCACACGACATCGTTTGTCAATGATACACAGTACCTCGTACCTTGTCCCTCTGCACGTACTGTGACATAACACAACTCCCTTAATATACTTGGCGAAATTTAAATACTTAGAAAATGGAAGGAAGTATTGTGAAAGGGTACGGTGTCTCTCAGATAGGAAGTCACGGTGCTGTTAGTTAGTTAGTCAGTCAGTCAGTCTATCTATTGGTCGGTTGGTTAGTTAGAAGTAAAGCAGTTTGTTATAAAGTGCATATAGAACAGTTCATTAATAATATAGGTTAATTGATTTGATAATCTTCTTAATCGTTAATTAATGCTTCTAATAAGCCCTTAAGGGCTTTAAGCTACGAAGAGACTTTACAGTGCATGGGCTCTATGCACGTGACTCATACACGTGACCCACGCCTTTAGAGAATACAGATTATCTAATACACCCCCTTAGCTTCGAGCTCTTTAAGGTCAAAGCTAACTACCTTCTCGTGTCCGTTAATGAGTTAATTAAACCGTAATCTTATCTAAATCCTTCTATCTTGCTCTAATACTATCCCTTAGGTCCTCTAGTTGCTTCTCCTTATTTAGCCGCTCCTTAATATCTACTATTTTAATTATATTAACAAAGCTTTAAAACCTCTGCTTGGGCAGGGCCTTTATAAGTCCATTAGCAATTATCTCCTTTATTACTATCTATTAAAATTATACTTATTTTATTGCGTATTCCTAACATAGCCAGTATTAATAGATGTTAATATATTAGAGCTTTATAATTAGCTTTACCGTGTCTTCTATAATTAGTTAAAGCGTCTAGGTATTATTATATTTAATAATTAAGGGCTTATTTAGGTATAATGTTATTACTTTAAACAACCTACTAATAAAAACAGCTTTCTTTACTGTCTGTAATAGGGCTAATAACTTGGCTTTTATACTTAACGTTATAACTATACCCTGCTTATTTGCTCTCTAGGCAATTAGCCCCCTAAATAGCTTTATAATATATCCTTATAAGCTCTTTCTATTAACGGAGTTGTCTATAAATAATATATCGCTAGTATAGATAAATAATTGCGCTTTACTTTTACCGTCTCTTTTATTATCTTATCCTTTATTGCATATTCCTTTATTTCTCCCTCTACTATTTATTCCTTCCTTATCTCCTCTATAGTAGATTGCTCTGCTCCTTATACTATATAGGTACTAAATTACTCTATATGCCACTTAATAGTGCTCTTAGCTTGGGGTTTAATTAAACCTTACCAGCTGTAATACTGTAAAAGCAATATTTGGACGCGTTATAGTGACTATATAAAGTACTAAATCTATTTTTCTCTAATATAGCATTGTAGAAGCTAGTAGGGATATTAGACGGACTAATAGGTCTATATTAGGGGACGGACATATTAGATAGATTAATTAGTAATTAGTAGGAAGGAGTTCTAATTCTGCTATAGGAGTATCTAGAAGACGCCCTTTAAGATCTATCTTATATTAGTTAGCTATCTTCTTAATATAGGCTTCCTAGGATAGCCATAGGAGCCTCTGGCTATAATTATATAGCATATAGATTTCTAGGAACCATTTTAGTTTACTAAGGGTACTTATCTAGTATTCCTCACTTAGCTCCTTAATTGCTTCTTAAGCTTTCTTCTTGTCTATCTTTTAATAGCAGAAGATAATATTATTAACATAGAAGAAGATAACTATTTTACCTTTTAGTATAATATATAGCTCTTAGGGTACCTCTTTAAAACCCAATTCTATTAGCAAGCTTATAAGATTCTTCTGCTATAATAGTGGTAATTATTATAGTCCATAAAGGGCTTTTCTTAAGCGTAGTACTTTGTTTATCTTTCCTTTATTAAACCCCAACGGTAGCTTTATATAGATAACCTTATCAAGATCGCAATAGATAAACATATTAACTACATCTATCTATATTGTCTTTAGGTTAAATTTTACGGTAATCGCTATAAGGGTTTAGAAGGTTATACTAGCTAATATAGTAACTCTTATAGGTAGGTCTCCTGGGGCCTATTAATTTCCGCATACTACTAAGCGTGTCTTGCATTTCTGGAGGAATTTATACTTTCTATCTTATAGACAAACACCCACATTAAGCTAAGGACCTGCTATCCCTTTATATACTTCTTATCTATTTCTTAAAACGACCTTATTTAATAATAAGATTAAAGGTGGGCTTATTAAGCCTCTTTAAACTAATCTTAAAGAGGGTGTATATTAAGGTCCTAGATTAACTAAGGTGGCGGAGGTAAGTTCTTCCTATATAATCTAATATCGCGTATTCTACCTAATTTTAGCTTACTATTATTGAGTTAACTATTAAGGTTAAACTTCCTTCCTGCTAAGAAGGCGCTATAATAGGCTAAAGTAATCCTTTTGGTAACTAAGTCTTCAAACCTATTATTATAGGCTTCCTTAAATAAGTCTTTAACTAAGTTATTAAACACCCCCTAAGTGTTAAACGTATCTCCTGCTTAATAATCAATGTCTTAATTAGTATCTTAAACTAAAATTACAGGATAATTAACATAAAAGGCACATAGAGATTCTTCATCTTCTTCCGTTAGAGGTAGCGTATAATACATATCTTTAAGAGCTCTTACAAGCTCAAGATCTGCTAACTCATTAAAGGTTTAAACTGGCTTATTATAGGAACTGATAATCATACACCCCCTAAATGATACGCGTACACCCCCCAATTGATATGTATACACCCCCTACCTCATTTAGTTTAGATGCTTCTTCATTAAGTTAGATATTTCCTTATTAAGTTAGAATATCACGTGCGTTTGACTTGTTTGCGCCTGCGTCGCGAAAATCAAAGTGCGCGCCACGTAAATTTTACAACCGCAATATCACGATTAAGTCTTGATTTTAGTTATAGTATAAGTAGTAGAGTCTAAATTTGGATCACGCCTAAGTTGATTAATTGGATTGCGCAGTGCTTTGTAAGGCGTCGCGCAAACTAATTTGGGTGCTACTACCTCTGCTTTGCGCCTACGCCCGTGCCCACGCCCGCGCCCAAGCCTACGCCCGGTGGGACCTAAATTAACACCTTTGCTTCGCATCCAAGAGCCTGCAATTATAGAGCGTCGCGGCAGTTGGCCAATTAACTCTATAACTGGCTCTATAATTGCTAATCGCGTCAATAGATCTACTCATAGAGAGCCCTTAGTATTTGAGCGAAATACTATGGGCTCGCACTTTAATTTTCGTGATATAGGCGCAAACAAGTTAAACGTACGTGATATTCTAACTTAATAAGGAAATATCTAACTTAATGAAGAAGCATCTAAACTAAATGAGGTAGGGGGTGTATACATATTAATTGGGGGGTGTACGCGTATCATTTAGGGGGTGTATGATTATCAGTTCCCCTTATTATTAACGTCATCGTCTTCTTCTTAAATTAACGGCTTAAATACTTCTTTATTATCTTCTAGAAGGACCTTATTCTTGGTTAGGGTATTAGGGAGTTAAATCTTCTTAATTAGCGTATTTAACTTAGTGTGTAGATCCTTTAAGATGTCCATTTACTTGCCGTTAAAGAACATCTTTTTATTAAAGATAATGTCCCTAGTAGAGATAACAATACCTTTATATGGGATCTAGATCCTATAGATATTGGTAGAGTTATAGCTAATAAGGTAGCTAATATAGGCTTATAGATCTAGCTTGCTTAGCCTTTTCTTCTTTAGCTGGACGTCTAATGTTATTATATACGCCCTATAGCCATAGACTTTTAGGTGCGCTAGTTGCGGCTTTCTTAATCTCCTATTGGCTAGGAAGGTATAGAACCTCTTATATAGCGATTTCCAACTATTACTTTCCAGTGGCATTTAATCTTAAAGGTAGACTATATAGTTAACTATCTTATTCTATAGATTGTGTGGTAAATTAGCAGCAATTCTTATTATATGTACTCTCTTAATAATTATACCCCCGAAGCGTTTAGCGGTACTATTTTAAGCTTAGGTATATAGCGCTAAAGGCTTAAATATAATCCCTTACATCTATAGCCATTTAAGGGTTCTCCTTCTCTCTAGCTTATTATCTAATCTAATAGTATTAACTTTAGGGTTATACCTTAGACAAATCCATTAGATAAAATCTTTAAGTACTTATAGTGTCTCCTTCTCCTTACTATGCGTTATTATAAAATTTAGAAAAAATCTTCCTAAGAAGGTGTTATAGATTAGCATAACTTATATAAATCCGGTATGTGCTTCCTTAAGGTTAGTCTAGTTAATATAGAGGTTAAGATAGGGTTTATTAATTTTCCGTTTTAAGAACCTTTATAAGACCTAACGCTTAATTTTGGCAAGATCGCAGTATTAATATTCTATTATCTTAGGGCCTTAAAGCTTAACTCTTAGGGCGTTAATACCTAAATAATAAAGGCTTATAGGTCCTAGATAACCTAGATATAGGTGCTATAGTTATACATTACTTTTCGCATTTAGACAAATGTCTTTTAATAATACTCTACGCTTCTATTAACGGCGTAGTAGTTAGCTTATATTAAACGCTAATAGACTTCCTAGTTGGATATATTTAATAGTCTATTATCTATAATATTCTTCCATTTAATATAGGATTATATTATCTTTCCGAACTAGAAGATTATTATCTCCTTTATTGTCCTAGTAGTACCCTTATTTTTAAAGTAGATAAAACAACACTAGATTTATGTTAAAGTCTGTATAAAAAGTAACGTCCTTAAGACATAGGATTCCCTTACTCTTGTCTGGTTTTGTGACTTAGATAGTAACGTCACTATAATCTAGTATAGGCACTTCTAAGCTGCCGGCGATAGTATATTTATATCTTAAAGCTTTCCTAAAGTTATAGAAATAAGAGAGATTATTAAAGATATAGAGAGTGGTTCCTAAGTTAAGAATAGTTAATAGCTTTAATAGATGGAGTTAACCGGTATAAAACGATTCTAGGAATATCGCATTAGCTTCTCTTTTAATCTTCTTAATTATCTCCTAACTCTCATTCTATTATTATTAAGTTTTATTAATATTTAATTCCTTAAGCTTAAGTCGTTCTACTTAGGCAGCTAAATCCTTATTATGCTCTACCTTTTTACGCACCTTTTTTATTTATAAACCCTTAGTATTAAATCCCTTAGGCTTCTTACACTTAAATAGATACCAATAGTCAGGAAGGGTATATTCCCTTATATCGCATACTAGGCATTTTAGGTTCTTCCACTTCTTGGAAAACGTCTCTTTAGTTAAATTTGTCCCTACCCTTTTTTAACTGCAAGATAAGCTGTTCCCTCTTCCCTTTTAGACTTTAGCAGTAATAAAGATATCCTCTTTAGACTCTTCTGCGAAGTCTACGTTAAATATACTCCATCGCAGAAGCTAAATTCTTTAAGTTTATGCTTAGTAAAGAGCTAGAAAGAAGCAGATCTCCTTTTATTAGGCTTGCTACAGAAACAGCCCATATATTCTGCAATTAGTTACTTAAGGGATTACCTGCTTTAATAGCCCATTTATTACCCGCTTATATAGGCTAGTTATTACCCACTTATATAGGCCAGTAATTACCTACCGCAAGCCAGGCCATTAATGAGGATTCTACGCATATAGAGTTTAAAGAAGATTACTTTTTAATAATAGGAGTCAGCAACTTTTATAAACTTACTTTATAAGAAAAAAGGAAATGCCTAGTAGCATAGAACCTAAGTAAGGTAAGCCTGGGTTTTTAGGGTTTAGGTTAAGTAACTAAGTAAATTGCGCTGCGTAGTTATCTATGCTTTGTTGTTATACTTTTGTTTAGTTATTACTAATTCTTATCTTCGCTTTAAGTTTATTAATTTTCGTATAACCTATATATTATATTAGTTAAGTAATATCCCTTATTTTGCGGCTTTTATATATTCTAAGATTATATTTATACCTTTATTAAAAACCTTCCTAGTATTCCAAAAATAAGGAATTAAAGAGGTCTAAATACCTTCCTTTAGTTATCTTTATATAAGTCTGTCTCTTAATAACCTAAGAGCCTATTATAATGCCTACCTAAGACCCTTATAGCTAAACTGATTACGGCTTTAGAACGAGTAGGTAGTATAACAAGTATTTACTAATAAGTGCACCTTAAAATGCGGCTATGCCTATTTTATACCTTAAGAAGTAACTTTAAAGTGTAGATGGTGTCTATATAAAGCTAATAGCCTAAAGGCACGCTGCTTAATCCTATATGTCTTTTTCAATTCAGCGCTTTAAAGATAAATTATGCTTAGAATTTAAGAATGCCTAAAGACTAAAAATGCTTAAAAAATAAGAATGCTTAAGGGTGAGAATGCTTAGGGGTAAGAATACTTAGGAAATAAGAATGCTTAAAAATAAGAACGCTTGGAAATCGAGAATGCTAGACTATAAGTAAGGCATTTTATATTTTATAGCATAAGTAAAATTATCTAAACTTTAGGGGAATATAAAAAAGATATATAATCCAACGCTTCTATTTCCCCCTAAACCCCAGAATTTTCCATTACTAATACCATATCTCTACTATAATATTTATAGTTTGTCTTACTAGATTATCAGGACAACCTCTTTTAGAGGACGCGAATTTGTTTATCCTTTAGGGCTAACGCATTGAGAATAAAAGTTAATGAGCGGTTAGACTAGCTATTATTAGTTTATAAAGGTGGAAAGTATAGAGATATAGAGTACTTAAACTGTAAGCCGCTAAATCTTAGCCCTTAGGTAATCGTTATCTGCAAGTATATAAGTGTAATCTTAAGTATACTGCTAGAGCGTAGCGGTAACATTATTATACGCAGTACACTATACAGTGTTATCTATGGATAGTTAAGTTAACTACTATATAGAGTTTGTGTATAGCTAAACCTTAGTATAAAGCACGTTCCGTATTTAGTTGTGCAACTAGATTTTAGTTTAAAGGTTATACTGCTTAGAAGGAGGAAATATCTAGATAGTTACTAGATTTAATAAGTTTTGCTTTAACTAGGATGGCCATACCTATTAGCTTTTATGGTTGTCTGGCACTAGGGGTTTAGAGGATTCTTTTATAGTTAAAATATTTAAAGGTGCTTTATCTGTAACTTTAATAAGGGCAGCCTTTAGACTTAACTCTTAACGCTAATAGGGGGGCTTAAAAACGTGCTTACTAGATAACTGGCTTTAGTAAACTAGTTAAAGATGGGGATACTTAGGCATACTTTTAGTAGGTATTAAAGGTATAGAGTTAAAATTTTATTAAAAGGCTAATAATAGTAGGGAAGTTTACTATAAATTAAGGATTGTATCTTAAAGGTGCTTCTTTATACCTATTTAAAAGACATTAAGCTTAGCCTTAAGCGTAAATGTTAAAAGTTAAAGTTTAGAAGATAGAACTATGTTTTAATCTTAATAACTAAGCTCTAATTCGCAAAAACTGAATTCAATTTCCTGATAACGGTTTCCCAGATTTTAGATTTACACTAGCAATTCCCATCTTATAAGGACATTTAAAATGCGCTCGCCTCTTACTATAGTAGATACTTTCCCCTATAAGCAATTATACCACTATATATAGATTCTAGCAGACATATAATTAAGAATGCGTTTACTAGGCATCCTTAACCACAGATACTAGACCGTAAGAAAAGTGCTCTAGTAGCTCTAATAAAATCCGCCCTTATTTAGAGAGCTAAAAGTTATACTAATATAATCCACTAATCTATTATATCTCTTAGCGTATCGATTCTAAAAGCCTTTTTAAATTAAATAAATACTACCGCTTCCCCAGAAGTCTTAGTCGCAATATTAAACAACACTTTTAGTGCCGAATAGCTGCAAGAGCTTATTACCCTAGGCACGCTTATATAGGGTAAAACTAAATAGGTAATATATAAGCGTAAGTATATCTCTAGCATAATTATATTTAGGAAGCTTAAAAAAGAGTATAGCCTAGTGGAGAAGGAGATTCTTAGGCAAGTAGCGTATAATAATATTGTTAAGATTAAGCAAGTATTCTTAAAAGGCGAATTTCTAAGAATTAGTGTTAAATACTATTAATTTACACTTAAAGAAATAATCCATATTTATATTAGACTGGAAGAAGCGCAGTTATAGTTTATTACGCATTTAGTATATTTTTTAAGCTCTTTAACTTATAGTTAAGTACTAAGAGTTAGGTTTTTAACGCATTTGATTACCTTAGGAAGCTGGGAATTTTATATTACTAAGTCAGCCTTATATCAATTCGTATATCTAGCTAAGACGTATAGGTGCTGCTCTATAAGTTTTCTATAAAGAGCTCTATTTATTATACTAACTTTAATATAGCGAACTTTAAAGAGGCTGTTAAAGAGGCTTCTAATATTATCCTAAATACCAACTTAGAAGATTTAGGGTTTGTATTGCTAGCTTATATAAAAAGGCGCCCCTAACTACAACTTAGAGATATAAACTATATTTAAGAGCAAAGGGCTATTAATAAGGTATTTAGCTTACATAATCCTAAACATTGGAGTGGCTGCAATTAATTAATAGATTTTTTGGATAATCTATTTAATTTAAAAAAGATAGCATTTGCGAAATTCTCTAAGCCAGTAAGGACGTTTTATTATTTTCTTGCCTTAATTACTAATCCTTACAGCATTATTTTATTATATCTACTAAGGCAGATGGGTAGTGTTTAGAGCATTATCTTAAGCTAGTATTATTTAAGTTATTTATATTATAGAATAAAGGTAGCGATAAAATAAGAGGCCAAGGATGATTTTAGGGATAGTCTTTGCCTTTTTAAGTACCTATTTAAAAATCTATTGTCCGTTTTCCAATTTTAATATCTGTTTAATAAGCTGTATAAGATTGGAAAAGTAATAAATTAATTCTTTTACCCTAAAAAGTAAATTGTCTTAGCTTAAAACACAGCGCTTATTTATTTTAAGTAAAAATAGAGGCCCTTTAGTGGATTGCTCTTAGCAGATATATTATAAACTGCCCGTGCCTACCACTTTAATATATAGTATATTACATATACCAACAAACCTTAATTCTTCTATTAATTTGTTAATTTAAGCCTCTAATTATCTTAAGAAATATATTATCCAATACCCTAGTAAGACTCTAGACATTAATTATATATTAAACAACCCTACTTTTTAGTCTCCTTCCTTAACAGAGCTAGTAAATTTCTATATATCCATTCTGCTATTCTAAAACTACTTTAATTGGCTAAGTAATGGTTAAGTTAAAGCTTTAGAAGCTATAGTATTTGTTACAAACGCTTTAAGTACAATGTTATAACTACTTGGAGAGGAGTCGCAGGAAGCTAGTTGGTTAATACAGGCACGGTCTAGGATGGATCCGGTGGAACTATATAATGAGGAATGGTAAGCGAGTCACATAATGTTATACGCAGTGTACGGAGTATACGTAGTATACGTCCACGTACAACACGTATAACACGTACCTCACATACAAGAGAGGATTTCTTAGGCGTATAGTTGTGTATTTAAAGGACCTCAGTCCCTACCGTAGATAGTTCTCTCCTTGTAGTAAATCTTAGAATATAATTGGAGTTAATCTATTAGGCAACCACTCCACCAGTTATTATTACGTTGTTGTTTTTATTCTTACCTATATACCTAGCCTAATAATAGAACCTACCGTAGTTTAAGCTATAAGGTTCCGTTACACATTCACTACCAAGGTTACGGTATTTGAACAAAGTCAAACAATATGCCACCAAGAGCAGCACTAGTTACAACGGCGTTGGCAACAGCTATAACCTCAGGGCCAGGAGATACCAGTATAGACAACGGGGATTTTCAAGTAGTTACACAAGGTCAGTTATAGGAAATGGTTAATCACTTACAAGACAATAATAGGATACTCAAAGAACACATTAATGGAATTAGAGTAGTAAAGATCAAGTTACCTTTAATTAAATAATTCTTAGAAGAGAAGTCAAAGCTTAAAGGATTTCTTACGCAAATGCACTTTAAGGTAGTACAGGAAGGAGCGAAGTTAGCAACATTATTAGACTAAGTAGCCTATACAGGATTATTCCTAATAGGGAGGGCACTTAAGTAATTTAAGCCGTATCTTATAGAAATATAGGCTAATAGCATAATAACTACTAACCAGGATGTACGGTATATATTTGCCAGTTGGAACGGGTTCGCAAAGCAACTAATATAGATATTTGGAGACCTAGAGGCCATAACCATAGCGGAACAAAAGCTTTAGAACTTAGTATAACGCACTTTAGCAATTAAGTATACAACACAGTTTTAAACACTAGCTATATAGGTTAAGTGGAATAATAAGGCGCTTATGGCACAGTATAAATAGGGACTTAAGGCTAAAGTCCAGAACGCAATTATCCTAATAAAAGATGCGGATACTCTAAGAGAGTTAATAGATTAGTTAATAAAGATTAATAATAGAATCTATTAAAGGGAACAAGCCAAGAAAGGGCAAGACAGAGTTCTACAGTTATATAAGGCATAGAGTACGCAACAATAGACATAGAGTTAAAAACCATAGAATAGCGCAGAGCCAATAGACCTAAGCGGTACTAAAGAAACCTAAAGATAGAAAAAGAAATTATAGAAACCCAGAGGTTAAGGATTAAGTAATTAAAGGACCTAAGAGCAGAGGCCAAACCAGGGATTTTAGTAGTAGAAGACATTTAGGCGGACTCTATAGCAAGAAAGATGGTTTAAAGATAGAGCTTATATAAATTATAAAAAACAGGGTTATTTCGCCAGAGACTATAGAGGTGGTTAGAGTAACTATATAGTAAAGGGAACCAGACCAGCAGACGGCACATACATATAGAGGGACGATGGTGCACTATAAGGAATAAAAGAGTGTTTAATTAACAGTTTTGCGTATTATTACAATAACGCATGCCGAATTTATAAGGACACTAAGTACGGCGCAAGCTATTAGCCACAGGAGCTATTATTATCTAAGTTTAAAGAAACTAGCGAACCAGCTTACAGATTAGATATTAAAGATAATAAATTTAATAAAGGTAAAGCATTTACCAATAATAAAGCAATAAAGGCAGCTTACTAGGAGCATACAAACCTTAAAGAAGTTAAAACAGAAGCAGAGACTAAGACCATTATAGAACAAGGTTTAGTAACGGGTATTATAACACCATTAGATATAATTTCTATCGCTTTATAAGATAATAGGAGTAACGTTTAAAAGAAACTAAGTAAGTAGACAACTACTAGTACTAGCTTATTACTTAATAAAGGCAAAAGGCTATAGGCTTAAGATTCTTAAGAAGAGATAAAAGAAGCTTAAGATTTTTAAGATAAGATAAGACACACCTAAGGACCCATAATAGATGAAAACTAATGGGAAAGGGTAGCAACTCAGTTCAATAATAAACGAATAAGTATAGGACGCAAGTTTAAGAACTATAAGTTTAGAGAACAAATAAGAACATTAGTAATCTTAGGTAAACGTAGTATTTAGCCTAAAGATTAAACAGTTAATACTAGGATTAAAAAGTAAGATAACTACAAAGATCTAGCTGCAAGATGTAGAAAACAAGAAACTATAAATAAGTTTAAAACAAGAATCATTATATAGCAAGAGTAAAAGCTAGACAAGAGGTCAGCTATACTAGGTTATATAAGGGACAGAGCACCTATATAAAGAATTACTAATAGGCCAAGTACAGGGACACCTAGGGCAAAGTAGTTAGATAAACTAAAATAAAAAGAGGATCTAGATATTCTAACCAGGTTTAAAAAAAGACATACTAAAGGATATTATAATATAGCAATAACAAGGTACTTTCTAATGGATAGACCATACACACTAAACCAGTTATATAGAAAGTGGTATAGGTAATAACACAACAATAAATGGGCAGATTTTTATATATAGCTAAACAAAAAAGTTATCCAAGACCAACCCATTACGGAGAAACGCATAAGTTACATTAAAGGAGTATTAATTATAACGTTAAGGAACCTAGAAGAAGGATTTAGGGACTAGAGAAGTAAGTAATAAATCTTAATACCCGCAGCAGAGATACTAGTAGTTAGGTTAACTAGGTATAGGTTTAAACTTAAAAACAAAAACAAACTAAGAGTTAACCTAAAATATATAGCGCATTATACACTATTATGGATAGCTTATGTGGATAACACGTACAACATATATAGAGTACTAAAAGATAAGAACCGGAAGTACCTAGCAAGAATATATTAGGCACTAGAGGAAAAGCAGTTTAAGAATGCTAAGTATATACATAGTTAGCACCTAGTAGAAGTATAAGGTTAAGGAGACTTAATACTTTAACTAGGAAGATTTCTTACAGAAGAATGCCTAGATAGACAATAGTGGTAGAAGTACCTAGAGAACACTTATCTATAGTACGTAGAGGAAAAGAAACAAACTAAGTATTAGCTAAAGTTAAACTAAGTATAAGCAGGATCTAGCAGCCAATAGTTAGGAAAAGGGGAGGTGTATAAGTCTAGAGGAAACTAGTATTAAAGCCTTAGACTCTTAAAGAAATTTAAGGTTAATACCTAAATTTAAGAGCTAAGTAGCAAGATCAGCAGTTTAAAGTATTAGTAGATAGTGGAGTAACTAGGAACCATATATCACCAAAGGCAGTAGAAAGAATAGGGTTACTATACAGATAGAAGAAATACCCGTATCTACTTATAATAATTTTAGAAGATTAGATAGCCTATAAAGGAGGCATTATTAATCTTAAAACAGGACCTATTTAGATAACTATTAAAGGGAGACCAGTTAGAATGTCTTTTAATATCCTACTATTAGGATAGGATAAGGCGATACTAAAAATACCTTAGTTATAGGAGTACAATCCAAAGATTAATTAGGTTACAGATTAGGTCGATATTAAGAATATATAATAGCGCAAAGTGCGATAGTAAACCAAGTTAGTATAGTACTAAGTCAAAGCAACATACAAAGAGACTAAGTAAGGCTTAAGTTATATACCAAAGAGATACCACAAGTATAGTAAAAAGTTATAGTTACTAGAAAGTAAAAAGCTATTAGAACATACAGCGTAGGACTATAAGATAGAATTAAAAAAGGGAATAAGTCCAAAGTTCTTTCTAATCTATAAGCTTACTAAAACAGAGTTAGTAGCGCTTAAGGAGTTTATCTAGGAGAACTTATAAAAGGGATATATTAGACCATTATAGTTATTAACAGGATATCCAGTATTATTCATCCTAAAGAAAAACGGAAAACTCAGGATGTATATAGACTATAGACAGTTAAATAGCATTACTAGAAAGGATAGATATCCTTTACCCTTAATTAGTAAAATCCAAGACAGAATAGGCAACGCGAAGATCTTTACAAAGATAGATCTAAGATAGGCGTACCATTAGATTAGGATCAAGGAAGGCAACAAATAAAAAACAGCCTTTAGGTCAAAGGAAGGACTATATAAGCCATTAGTTATATAATTCAGGCTTATAAATGCACCAGTAACGTTCTAGAAGCGAATTAATAGTGTATTAAAAGAACACCTAGATAAGTTTGTTATAGTATACCTTAACAACATTATTATCTACTTAGAGAGTAAGGAAGAACATAGAGAATATATTAAATAGGTCTTAAAGAGACTACAAGAAGAACAGATGCTAGTAGCAATTAAAAAATGCGAATTCTTTACCAGGAAGACCAATTTTATTAGATTTATTATTAAACTAGGCTAACTTAGCATAGATCCAAAGAAGATTAAGGCTATAGTAAATTAGTAAGAACTAGAGAACGTTACGCAGTTAAGATTATTCCTAGGGTTTTGCAATTACTGTAGAAGGTTTATAGCGCAATAGTTATAGGATATTAAGCCATTTACGCGGTTAATAAAGAAAGAAGAACTATAGGCATAGGGAAAGAAATAACAAGAACTATTTAAAAGAGTTAAAAAGTTGTTTACCTAGGAGCCAGTTCTTAAGATCTATTAACCAGGTCTAGAGACGGTTATAAAAACAGATGTATTAGACTTTACACTAGGGGCGTGCTTTCTATAGAAATATTAAGATAGATAGCACCCAGTAGCATACTATAGTCGAAAGATAACACCACTAGAGTTAAACTATAATATCTACAATAAGGAGTTATTAGGTATAGTTACAGCACTTAAGAAATAGAGAGCATTCTTACAAGGCATAAAGAGACCATTTATAGTTAAGACAGACCATAAAAACCTTACAGGATTCCTAATAATAAAGGAACTCAACCAAAGACAGGTTAGATAGGTGGAAATGCTTATAGAATACCATTTTGAAATTTAGTATACTAAGGGTATAGACAATACACAAGCAGACGCTTTAAGCAGAAAAGCTAAACTATAAAGTAATAAAAAGCTATCGGGAGCTTTATTATAAAAGGATCAAGACAGATTAATTAGGTATAATTATCTAAAGATTATAGCAACTAAGGAAAATTAGATCTATAAATTACTAGGAAGTAATTAGACATAGAAGATCTAAAAAGTATAGGCAGAGGATCTAGACTTAAAGCAATATAAAAACAGAGAAGCAATATATATACCTAAGTCTATCGCAGAAGAATTTGTTAAGGAATTCTATAAGGGAATAATATAAGGACATAACAGAGCTATAGGCTTAGTATTAAGACTTTAAAAGGAGTATATTATTTAAGAAATCTAGGAACTAGTAAGATAAGTTATAAAGAAATATCTAGATTGCTAAAGGAATAAACTAACAAGGCATAAGCTGTATAGAGGGCTATAACCTATTAAGACACTAGGAAGACCATAGAAGGTTATATTATAGGACTTTATTATTAAGTTACTAAAGTTAAGAGATCCTATTATAGGACAAGATTATAACGCGATCTTAGTAATAGTAGATAAGCTAATAAAGTAGGGATACTTTATAGTATATACTAAAGAGATATTAGTAGAAGATATTACTAAAATCTATATAAAGAAAGTATTCATAAGATATAGAGCACTAGACAAGATTATATTAGATAGAGATCTAAGATTTATAGTAGTATTTTAGGAAGTGTTTTTGGCAGAATAAGGAGTTCGCGCAGTAATATCTACAGCATATTATCCGCAAACGGACGGACAAATAGAAAGACTAAACTAGACACTAGAATAGTATCTAAGGTATTATATTAATTACGCGCAGAATAATTAGGTATTGTTATTACTAGTTATACAGTTTATATACAATACAACACCACAAGAAGGAATAGGGACATTACCATTTAAGGCAAATTACGGATATAAGCCAAGAACATTATTATCGCCACGTTAAGCAAAAAAGACGAGTAGCATAGCTAAATAAAGAATAGAGACATTAATAAATCTTTATATAGACCTTAAAGAGACAGCTAAACTAGTACAAGAATAAATAAAAAGGTACTATAATGCTAAGAGATCTAAGGGACCAGATCTTAAGGAGGGAGATAAAGTATAGCTACTACATAAAAATTTTAAGAGTTGACAACTAAGTAAAAAGTTGGACTACGTTAGACTAGGACCTTTTAAAGTTAAGTAAAGAATTTTATTAGTTACATATAAGTTAAACCTACTAGCCAAAATGAAAATCTACCCTATACAACACGTTGCAATGCTAGAGCCAGCACACGGGAATATTAAGCCACCAGTTTATAAGGCAGACATATATAGAGGATAGAAAGAAGACAAATAGTAAATTTTAAAGATTATTAGTTACGAGGATGTAGATGACGAAATATAGTATAAAGTAAAGTAGATAGGCTATAGTAAAACTACCTAAAAACCACTAAGCAACCTAAGAAACGCTATAGGAAAGGTACAGAAGTATTAGAAGAAAGTAGGTCAGGCAATATTAATAAAGAAGGATCGCCAAAGAATAAGTTACCTAAGGGGGACCCAAGAGGAGCAATTGCTGAGCTACTTAGAGTTGTTTCCCTTATAGGAGGAGAGCCAATCCTTTTATTACCTAGCTTAGACAGACCCTATTAAACAAGTTTCCACTCCTTAAAACGGACCTTCTTACGGACACGTTTAAGATAAAGAAGATGGGCAGAGGCCGATAAACGGGCTTTAAGGGCACGCTGTTAAGCAGCTATAGCCTCCTGCTCCGCTTCCTATAAATAATAGAGCTTATCTAAGGCGCTTAAGAGCTTACTATTAAGCTTTACAGCGGCAGATTAAACACGAGACCCTATAATAAGTTACTTAGGGAACTTAAAGACTATTAAGAGTTATAGAACATGTATACTTAGCATTAGAAACAGAGCGAATATTACAGAATAATTAAATGTTTGCTTTGGTATACTCTAAGTAAGATAAGGGTTGTTGAGATAAGGGACTTGCTATTGCAATATATATTAACCCCGCTTTTGTATAACAAGAACACGGAGACAATATTATCTCACTAAGCAACAATATGGCAGCCATAGTATGAGCATAACATTACGCTTATAAAGAAGAAGAAGCTTTAGGTATAATAAGCAAGGATATTAACTAGACTAATTAAACAGACATTACACCTCTAATAGACGACTTGGAGATATTAGGAATCTTTAAGGACAAAGATAAAGAGAAGGGAGATAGTATTACAGACGCTTTAAGTACAATGTTATAACTACTTAGAGAGGAGTCGTAGGAAGCTAGTTAGTTAATATAGGCATAGTCTAGAATGGATCTAGTGGAACTATATAACAAGGAATAGTAAGCAAGTCATATAATATTATACGCAGTATACGGAGTATACGCAGTGTATGTCTATATATAACACATATAACACGTACCTTACATATAAGAGAGGATTTCTTAGGCGTATGGTTGTGTATTTAAAGGACCTTAGTCCCTACCATAGATAGTTCTCTCCTTATAGTGAATCTTAGAATATAATTAGAGTTAATCTGTTAGGCAACCACTCCACCAGTTATTATTACATTGTTGTTTTTGTTCTTACCTATATACCTAGCCCAATAACAGAACCCACCATAGTCTAAGCTACAAGGTTCCGTTACAGTATTGCAGCTAAAAGAGTAATGCATTTCCTTAATTATTTAATAGTGTTAAGGCTAAAAAAAATAGGCAATTAAAGTAGGTTTAAGGTGAGGTAGAAGCACTTTATAAAGACATAGAAAATCTAGTAGAGTAGGTTAATAGGGTCTTATAATGGGGAAAGTTAATAACTAAAGCACTTAAACCTTTAGTTAAGTAGAAGCCTACTATATAGAGGGGAAAGCTAAAAAGTAATAGCTTATAAAGGCCTAGATTTAGAAAACTAAGTTTAATAAGATAGAAATATAAACCTATTTACAGATAATGTTTAGTATAATTTATTATTACTAGTATCTACTCTCTACTTATTACCCTATATCTTGCTATAGTTATAACTAAGTAACTATATGGTTCTTAGCAATCTTATAAGTAAAAAGGATTACTATTTAACTAGGTTGTAAAAATAATAAGGTACAAATTAGATAACTAGAGATTGTTGCTAAATATAGCTATACGCTAAGGTTATAGCTATTAAATATACTAGGCTGCGCTACTAACTATATAATTACTATAGCCCGTGAAGCCCTACTGCACGCGTCCACGTCGCCGTGGGTGGAAACATTATCTGGAATCCTATTCCTATTAATGGCCAAGTGCAGAGGCGATGGTAGAGAGCCGTTGCAGCACGTGCAGCGCTGTCGTTCGACTCTGTGGTGATGGGCCCGCGACGCGTATAAAGCATCGCCCTTAATAACACTAGGAGCCTTACTGCCTCCGCTTAGAGCTCTTGTTCTACCACCTAGGGAGGCCTAGTAAGGGAAACTGGGATACGAAAACCGCCTAATATACAACTACCTGGCTCGCAGCTAGGCCCGAAACTGGCCTTATCTAGCTAGTCAACGTGGACGCGTCCTAGGCGTATAACAGGACACCCTTAGGCTTGCACTAGCTCTAAAATCGCGAAGTATGTGTAATAAGGGCATAGGGATCCTCCTTTTATAAGAACTTATTAAGGTTAACGTGTCGCAGATACTTTATACGAAACTTATTAAGGCCCTAAGGCCACCACAAAGAACTTATTAAGGCCCTACCTAGAGAACTTATTAAGGCCCCTCTATAAGGGCCTATCTGGTATCCAGTACACTTAGGTAACTTAGAAGAGGGTCTTAATAGGCGTAGTGCGCGCGACCTGGTACAGCAATAGCGACGTAATGGCGACGCGACGGCAACCAGACGGCTTAACGAGGTGGAAACACGGGCAAAGCTCTAGGCAGCGGAAATATAGGCCAGCTTTAACGGCCCTATGGCGTTTAACTTACAGTCGACTTATAGTTAACCCATAGTTGACTTACAGGCGACTTATAGGAGGGTCTTAATAGGCGTAGTACACGCAACCTAATGCGTATATATATAAGGCGACTTATAGGAGGGTCTTAATAGGCGTAGTACTTACAACCTAATGCATATATATAGGGGAGGCTATAGGGGAAACATAGGCCAGTTAGACAAGGACTTAATAGTTAAAGATATAGGCCAGCTTATAAAAGGGGGGGATACAAGCTTGGTTAGTAGGAGAGGGGAGAGTAGGTTGTCTAGTATAGGACCTAGTGTCTCTATGGCCCCTCTCCTGCAAGACACGGTGGGCCTATTATAAGAAGACTCTTATAGGCAACGCAAAACGGGAACTGGCAGCAGTATAGGGTGTTGCGCCCCTATATTACTACTAGCCTCCCATAGGGCGTAGTGTATAGTAGCTACTACTGGCTTTAAGGACCTTACCCCTTAGCTAGGCCCTAACCCTTAGTGCACCTAGTAAGTAGGTAGGATTACGTCCTGGCCAAAGAGACTATTATATGGCTTAAAAGAATGGATGCGCGTATTAGTATACCAATAGACGGAACCATTCGCCTCTAGGGCGGTATGCCGGTAAGATATACTTAAGAAGCAAACAGGAGTTACTTAGGTAGGGGAGGCTTTTAGTTTAGGCTTTAACTATAGAAGGTACCTAAGGCTTCCATATTACAGGATGCAGCCATGACGCCCTTATAGGATTACGCCAGTAGGCATATAAGAAGGGAGTTGCGACCCCTAAAAGCGGCAGCTTATGCCTATACCGGCGGAAATAATAAAGAAAGGCGTAAAACTAGAGGCTATGGAAGGCTCCTAAGCCGTGCGAAAGTATACTAACTCTAGGAGGAGATTCTTATATAGACCACTAGGGGGCGGTTTAGTACTTGGGTTAACCCCATTATAAGATATCCAAAAGAATAGTAAAACCCCCTATTAATTAGTAGTGGCAGCCAACTGCTTATAGAAAGCCCCCTAGGCCTTTAGGCCTAGGTAACTGGGACTAAATACTAGAAAACTGGGGTAGAGGCCTAGATAAGCAGGCATGTCAAACTCTACTATATAACTACCTACTCAGGCAAGGGGAACCCAAGCCGTAGTATAGGTAATACTATGGGGGGTAAATACCTAAGGGCTCCAAGAGGGCCTAACAAAGGCAGAAAATACAATAGCAACACTCTTAAGGACAGGAATAATAGGACTAAAAGATTAGCTTCACTGGGTGGGTGTCCTAGTAGGTAGCCTAAGGTGCGAATATAGCTGGCCAAGACAGACACCAAAACACGTAATACTATTATGCCCCTTATACACCGGCCGAGAAGCAATGCTCTTAGCAGCTGGCATAGAAAACTATAATACACTACTCTTAATACAGAAAGGCCTTAAGGCGGCTACCCGGTGGCTTATTAGCCAAAATGTGCTAGACCAGTTCCGGGTTATAAAGGAAATAGTAATAAAAGGCAAAGGGGTAAGTAACAGGCGCCCCCTAATAACTCTACAGGAGTAGAGTACAGTGTGTAATACTAGCGCGTCTATAGGTTTGTTACAGCAGCAGTAGTTCCTAAGGAGGTTAAAAAGTAAGGTAGTAGAGCACCACTGGTGACTTATAGGCGACTCGCAAGCGAGCCCTAAAAGGTGGGGAGACGGATCACGGGGTTTTCTTAAATAGAGTTTTCTCCCTATATGTATATAAGGAGTAGTCCGCGTAGGCCTAACAGGGATCCAAATCAGACGTTAAGCAATGAATAATAATAATATATAATTGCTATAGCCAAATATAAAGCTGGGCTAAATATGTAGTAAGAACTGGTATAGAAGGGAAGTGGATTTTTAAGAGGTTAAGGTATATAGGAAATAATTACATTAATTAGTAGGAAGAAGAGTTAGCCAATCTATAGAGTTTTATATTTGCTATATTATTAAGAACTATTAACCTACTAATTAATCTATATACTAGAGTTGGACTACCTCTAGGTTAATCTTTACCCATCTCTTAATATTAAATTAAAGCACTACTTGCACCACTACACTAGTCCATAGATTTTAGACTATTACTTTCGTACTTTAGAAGCAGTTAGACTATTATAGCATCCCTATATGCTTTAGCTATAGATAATAGCGTTCTACTAAAGGAGTCCTTTAAGTTAATATTAATACCCCTATACTTAACTAGAAGTTATACTACTATATTATACTTATAATCGACAGCCTATAATAGTGGTATCTAACCTAAGTGGTCTTATATATTAATATAAACATTTTTACATTCTAGAAGCAGTTAAACTATATCTTTATACCCCTTTTCTGCGGCTAATAATAGTGGTGTCTAGCCGTTTTCCTACTTATAGTTTACATTAACACTTTCTAAAAGTAGCTGTACTACTGCCATCCGCCTAAGCCTTATAGCGCATAACAGCTTATATAAAGAGTCCTCTAGGTTAAGACTACTAAGTCTACTTCTAATTAACAGTTATACTACTAATTTGTGTCTGTTCCTTACTGCCCACAACAAAGCCATATGTCTGTAGTATTAATATTAAGTCACTACTCTAATTTTGGCGGCTTTAAGAGATTTTTAAGCAGTTATATCTTGTCCTTATTTTGTAGCCTATATTAGTACTATACCGTCCTTCTATTTGGTATTATAGCGATAAAGGTAGGGATTTATATTACTATAGAGGTGGTTATTTGTCTGGGTAAAAGCGTTAATATCTCCCTCCACTTATAGGTTCTCAGCTATTAATAATAATATTTCATTTGGTAGATTAAGCAGTAACATTCTCTATAACTGTTTATTAGGATAGTAAGTAACGTAGGTAATAGGGTTTTGACCGGTCCCTAGGTTTTAACCGATTTGAAAATCAAAATTCGCCAAAATGCTAATTTGGTGGTAAATAACTAGTAAAAGCCATCACAAGTTATTATATTGTTGGTAAGAAGTCTTAAAGCTGTAAATATATAATAGAGTCTATATAAAGTCGATTTTTGGTATTTTAGGGTTTAATTGGCCACTGAGTTGACCCCCAAATATTATTAACCAACTCAGACTCCTTATCTGAGGACTCTTCGTCGCTTGAATTGCTTATATTATCGTCCTCCTGCCCTTTCTGTAGGTCCTCTGGTAGAGCAGCTTCTTCTGCTAGCTTCTTGGCGGCCTCCTGAAGTTGTTTAACAAGAGCCGCAGCCGTAATGGCGGTAGTAGAGGACTCTTCCGCCCGCTTTCGGAGCTCATCCGCAGTTGATTGTTTTAGTGTTGCATAATTGGCTGCTATAGTAGCTGCTAATCGAGCTTCTCTAGTATGCTTTCTGCGAGCTATACTAGCGGTAGTAAGGGAGTCCTTCTGCGCCTTTTTTGCTACCTTTCCTGCCTCCCCTACCTCCCTATGGTGAACCTTAGCTAGCTTCTTTGCATTAGCAACCCTTTTCCGGGCTGCCTTTCTGGCCTTAACCTGCTTCTTAGTAAGCTCTACTACCGCCTAACAATCCTTCTTAAGCTGTTTCCTAGTAAGCTTAGCTTGCTCTTTAGCCTTCTAAGCGGCCTCTCTAGTAGTAGTAAGCTCCTTTATTGCTTCTAGAGTAAGAACTAATTTGGTAGAGAGTATATTCTATTTACGCTTCTTCTTAGCCTTTCTCTCCTCTGTATGTTGCCGAAGATCGTTATTTTTAACTTGTATAAGCTTAAGGCCCTCCTCTAGAGATTATAAGTGTTGCATTAATTTTAAGACAACTGCCTCTGTTGCCTCCAGCGTAGTTTCTAGATGAAGGATTGTATGCGTATACCGAGCTCGAGCGTACTCACTGTCGGGCAAAGGAGGATGCATAGGGGAGGATAGGATTGTCGCCTCTATATAGCCAGGTGGAGGCGTTGATGGCTTAATAGATATAGGCTGCTTGGAGCAGCGCGCAAGGGCTCGATTTGGGTTAAAAGGAAGGAGGCCTGCAGCCTTAAAAGCGCTTGTAATTAACTGTCTGGTATATACCTGCGGCCGAATCTTACCTAGTATCCGTAGAAAATAGTCTTTATTAATACCAGTAATACCACGCGCTGCATATTTATTAACTTTAGATGAATAGAGCCGCTTAAGAACTGAAAAAATAACCAGATTTAAGGGCTGGAGGAGGTGCGTTAAATGCGGTAGTAGGCAAATTGGTATAATCTTTTTTGACTAGCAGAACTTGATAAACTTAATATTAATATGGCTACTATGGCCGTCTATAACTAGGAGTTAATAGCCGTTATATTTACTGTTATTTCTACCTTTTACTGCCCTCTGCCATGCCTTAGTTTGTCGGGTGTAGCGTTTAAAATGCTCTAGCCACCGTACTCTAAGCTCTTGATTTGACCATCCATTTTTACTTATTATAATTATACACTCGCCTATAGCTTCCTCCGCTTCCTGCTATAGATTCTCTATATACTGGCGTCCTTTAAAAATGATAAACGGTGGAATTATCTGCCTATATATACTAATTGTATTAATCTGTGAGACCCACTCCCTAGAGCCGTTAATTGTCTTAAAATTGATAATATTGCCTCTTAATATAACTACTTTGGCACTATAAGCAAAGCCTATAGCATAGCCAGTTTCATCCATATTCCATACATCCGCGTTATTAATATTATACTAAGTTTTAGCCCTAGAGTAATTGGTAAAAAACCCCTTAACTAGAGCAGGATTATTGCTAGCAATAGCGCGTTCTAAGCTAATTAATTATATATAGCAAGTCCAAAGCTCTTTCTGGCGTTTTAGGAAAGATTGTATCCAATTTTTACCTAGTGGCGCAATTTCGTGATAGTAAGGGACGCTGGAGTTTTCTTGCTGAAGGATAAGGGTAGCAATTGTCCGAATTATATAGAATCGACATGGAAACCCGGCTTTAGCAAGATATATACAGTGTCAAACAATTGCTGCCTCGCCAGCAGGGGTTATACGGTATTGGTTAGTGTGGGCGACTTGGTGAGATTGGTGTTTACCGTGGAGTCGTTTTTAAAAGGTAGTGGGAGAAACTGTCAGATAATCTGTATTCTCTAAAGGCGTGGGTCACGTGCACGAGTCACGTGCACGGAGCACGTGCATTGTAAATCTCTTCATCTGAGCTTAGAGCCCAAGGGGCTCACGAGGCACGACAACGACGATACAAGATCGATCAATCTATCAACCCATTTCATCAATGAACCCCTCTACACGAACTTCGTGACAGTTATGAGCCCGGTCCGCCGACTCAAGAAGCTATTCAGCTATTACTCAATCGTTTGAAGAAATTCTACCTCATCGTCAGACTCTGACACCTCATCGTCAAGACGCAGACTCTGACAGAAATCCCACCTCAATTGTCACAAGACGAGTCTTCGACGAGATTCCACGAGATTCCACGAGAAATCCTACCTCAATCGTCAAAGGACGATCCTGACGACAAGGACGATCCTGACGACGAATTCCATCTCAATTCCCCTTTGCCTATCAGTCAAAATGACTCCACCGACGTCGAGTTCGTCGACCACGATCATCCTCAATAAACCAGAAGACTGGGAGCAATGGATCTGGCAACTACAAGCCCTCGTGGATCAGCAAATTTGGGCCCACGTTGACCCAGCTACAGAAGCACCTCAAGAAGGTCTACTTGAAAAACCACCTCTTCCAAAAGTCACAGATTTCAATGAGAATGCAACCTCATATGCACAGCTTTCGACGAACCAACAGAGAGCGTACGAGAACAGTAGACGATACTACGACTAGGACATAAAGTACTTCCTGAAACAGGAAGAGCATCTGCAACAGATACGCACCCAGATCACGTCCACAGTATCGATCCAGAAGAAGCTACTGCTCGACCCTTCCCTTACAGTCAAGGAATGGCTAATTCGGTTGAAAGAAGACACTAAGCCCTCGAAGAACTTTATGATGAGGAAGGTATAACTGCAGTACACAGAATCACTTAAGGGACTTAAGCAGGCAAAAATTACCCAGTGGCTTGACAGATGGGAGCATGCGATGAAGATGGCAGAGAAGTATAGTCTTCTGTAGATGACTAATGGGATCTGGCTAATGGACCTTGCGAATGCAATACGACCTATAAGCGAAACCTATTTTGTTATGTACACTAAACAGGCAAATGATACCGAAAAGGCTCACTCGTCAGAATACCG
>Ga0307507_10004510_pt1 | contig 24518 bp, 17 predicted proteins | sample 7_EM_MG_FD_207223 | JGI IMG/M metagenome (GOLD analysis project Ga0307507, IMG submission 207223) | Populus trichocarpa ectomycorrhiza microbial communities from riparian zone in the Pacific Northwest, United States - 7_EM | ecosystem: Host-associated > Plants > Roots > Unclassified | place...
CGCTGGCGTGGACGACCAAGTCACAGTTGCCATTGGCCGCCTCGGGCCTTGCGAAACCAACACCAAGCGCGCGTGCTAATTCCGCGCGGGTCGGGTTTATGTCGATCAGCGTCACTTCTGCGCCGGGGAGACGGCCGCACAGATAGGCCACGAGAGAACCGACCACGCCAGCGCCGACCACGGCGATGCGGTCGGCGGGGCCCGGCGCGGCATCCCAGACGGCATTGAGCGCGGTCTCCATATTGGCGGCCAGCACCGCACGTTGGAGTGGAAGATCCTCCGGCAGCGGGATAGCGGCGCTCGCCGGGACATTGAAGAGGTCCTGGTGCGGGTGCAGCGTGAAGACCGGGCGCCCCAGTAGTGCCTCGGGACCGTCCTCGATCCGGCCGACCGTGGCATAGCCATATTTCACCGGAAACGGAAACTCACCGGCCATGAAGGGCGCGCGCATCCGGCCATATTCGCTTGCCGGTATGCGTCCGCCAAACACGAGCGCCTCGGTGCCGCGGCTGAGCGCGCCAAAGAGCGCTCGCACGCGGACGTCCTCCGCTCCGCGGGGAGCGAGAGTCTCCTGGCGAAGCTCGGCTTGTCCGGGCCTGACGTACCAGAGCGCCTGAGCGACTTCATCGATCCGTTCTGTTGGCAATCTCTTTCATTCCTGGATTGGAATTACTCTGTGGTTATCGTGTTATATCATTCGGTTTGGACTGTCTCTCGGGGGATCTCACCTTAGTGTTGGAGCGTTCGCCATCTAGCGCCGTCGGGGCCGGCGCCGAAAGCAATCTGACCGGCCGAAGGGCGCTGTTCGCCGTTCTCTTCGCCACGACAATGGTCGGATCGCTTGCGCTCGCCGCATTGGCGCTTGCGCCGGGCGGCTACGGCGTGGTCGATGGGGTTCTGCTCCTGCTGTTTGCGGTGACGCTGCCCTGGATGGTGGTGGGTTTCTGGAACGCGGTGATCGGCCTTGTGATCATGCGTTTTGCCGCCGATCCGACCGCGGCCGTCATGCCGATGGCGGCTCGTATCCGTGGCGATAAACCGGTGACGGCGTCGATCGCGATCCTGTTGTGCATACGCAACGAGCTGCCGGAGCGGATGATCCGCAACATCGAGCCGCTGCTGGCGGGCCTTGACGCCGCAGGCTGCGCCGAGTGCTTCCATCTCTATGTCCTCAGCGACACCAGCGACGCCGCGATCGCAGCCGGCGAGGAGGCGACCTTGGCCGCTCTGGTTTCGCGCTGGCGCGGCCGAATGGCAATTAGCTACCGGCGCCGTGAGGTCAATACGGCCTACAAGGCCGGCAACATCCGCGACTTCTGCGAGCGCTGGGGCCGCCAGCATGATTTCGCGGTGACGCTCGATGCCGACAGCTTCATGACGGCCGACGCCATTCTCCGTCTTGTGCGCATCATGCAGGCGAATCCGGGGCTGGGCATTCTCCAGGGATTGGTCGTGGGTCTGCCGTCCACCAGCGCCTTCGCGCGCGTGTTCCAGTTCGGCATGCGGCTCGGGATGCGCTCCTACACCATCGGCAGTGCCTGGTGGCAAGGCGATTGCGGGCCCTATTGGGGCCATAACGCGGTGCTGCGGCTTGCGCCGTTCATCGCCCATTGCGAGCTTCCGGTGCTGTCTGGAGACCGGACGGCGCCAAACCATATTCTCAGCCACGACCAGATCGAGGCGGCGCTGATGCGCGCCGCCGGCTTCGAGGTGCGGGTCTTGCCGGAGGAGGATCTGGGTTGGGAGGAAAACCCGCCGACCCTGATCGAATTCATCCGCCGCGATCTGCGCTGGTGCCAGGGCAACATGCAGTATTGGCGTTTGCTCGCGCTTCCGGGCCTTCAATTGGTGAGCCGCTGTCAGCTGGTGCTGGCGATCCTGATGTTCATCGGGTCGCCTGCCTGGATCGGGCTGCTCGTTCTCGGCACGTTCGCGGTGGCAAGGGCTGATACGCCCGCCAGCTTCATTCGCGCCGACGCCGGTCTGGCGCTGTTCGCGTGCATGCTGGGGATGTGGTTTGCGCCGAAGCTGGCGAGTGTCATTCATGTCTTGCTCCAGCCGGGCCTCCGCCGCGCCTTCGGCGGGGCCGGACTGTTCATTGCCAATTGCGCGATCGAAACCGTCTTTTCGATCCTGCTATGCCCGATCCTCTGGGTCGGCCATACGATCTTCATGATCGGCCTGCTGTTCGGCCGCGCGATCGGCTGGATCGGGCAGACCCGAGACGATCACGCGGTGCCGTTCACGCTGGCGTGGCAAAATCTTTGGCTGCACACGGCGATCGGGTGTGCCGCGCTCCTTGTTCTGACGATGTCCCATGCGGCAGCCATTCCCTATGCGTTGTTTGTCGCAGGCGGCCCGGCCCTGGCGATCCCGTTTGCCATGCTCACCGCCTGGCCCGCGTTTGGGAGTCTTTTCGTCCGGATTGGCATCGGCAGGCTGCCGGAGGAAGTCGCGAGACCGGCCGCGCTGCTCGCGCTGAGGCTGCCCGCGATCGAACTGGTGAGGCCGGCCCCCCGGCCGAGCGCGGTCTGAGGTGGTGCGTGAAGCCCTCATGACCGCCCGCGGCATTATCCGGTCGCTTGGTATCTACTACGGCGACAAGTCACGCGCGGCGGCGATGGACCGCCTCTATGGCGGTTTTGTTCGGCGCGGCGATCTTGTCCTCGACATCGGCGCCCATGTCGGCGATCGCGTTGCTTCCTTCCGCCGGCTTGGTGCGCGGGTCGTCGCGGTCGAGCCGCAGCCTGCCATGGTGAGGCTGCTTAGGCTGCTGTACGGGCGCCGCGCAGGGGTTGCGATCGAGGCGGCTGCTGTCGGTCGTGCGGTCGGTCAGACCTGCATGATGATCAACCTCGATAATCCCACCGTATCGACGGCTTCACCCGCGTTCATCCGCGCCGCACGCGATGCGCCGGGCTGGGAGAACCAGCGCTGGGTGAAATCCGTGTCCGTGCCGGTAACGACGCTCGATGTCCTGATCGGCAAACATGGCACACCGGCCTTCATCAAACTCGATGTCGAAGGTTTCGAGGCAGAGGCCCTGCAGGGCCTCTCGTATCAGGTCAAGGCGCTGTCGTTCGAATTCACGACCATCCAGCGGCCTGTCGCGTTCGCCTGCATCGCGCGCTGCGTGGCGTTGGGTTACACGAAGTTCAATGCTGCGCTCGGGGAGAGCCAGAGCTTCGTGAACAGCCATTGGGTCGATGGCGAAGAAATTGCGCACTGGCTGGCAGGGCTGCCGCACGCGGCGAATTCCGGGGATATTTATGCCGCTCTGGCCTGATCGCAGACAGCGATCTCCGTGGCGCTTCCTCGCCATCGGCGCGGTGATTGCAATGGGCTACGGGCTGACGCTAGTGATCTTCTATCCCGGGATCATGACCTACGACGCGAAGTTCGTCTACGAGGACATTGCCACGGGGGCGCGAGGGGACTGGCAGTCCCCGGTCATGACGGTGCTGTGGGGCCTGATCGATCCCGTTGCACCGGGCGCGGCGAGCATGTTTCTCTTGATGGCGACCTCCTACTGGCTGGCCTTCGGCTGCCTCGCCGTCGCGCTGGCGCGCGCTGCAGTCGGCGCCGCGCTGCTGCTGATCGTGCTGGCGCTGCTGCCGCCGGCCTTTGTCTTTGTCGGAATCATCTGGCGCGACATGCTGTTCGCGATCAGCTGGCTGCTGGCCGCGGCGATCGCTTTCGCCGCCGCCAAAGGGGAGGCACGCTATCGGATGGCCGCGCAGGGGGTGGCGCTGGCGCTTTGCGCGTTGGGTGTTCTGTTGCGTCCGAACGCGCTGATCGCTGCCCCGATCCTGTGCGCTTATGTCATCTGGCCATGCCGAATATCCCCGAAGGGGACGGCGCTCCTGTTCGTCCCGGCGATGGTCGGACTCTTCGCACTGGTGCAGGTGGTCTATTACGGCGTGCTCGGCGCGACCCGGCAGCACCCGCTGCAAACCATCATGGTGTTCGATCTTGGCGGCATTAGCCATTTCAGCAGGGAGAACCAGTTTCCGGTCAGCTGGAGCGAGCCAGAGACCGCGCTGCTTCTGAACGATTGCTACCAGCCGACCCAGTGGGACATCTATTGGAAGAAATTCGAGCCGTGCGATTTTGTGATGCGCAAGATCGAGCGGGAAGAGGGGCTGTTCGGCACGCCGGCCATCACCGATGCCTGGGTGCATGCAATCCTGCGCCATCCGTCGGCCTATCTCCGGCATCGCGTGGCCTTCATGTGGAATTTCCTCACCGGCGACAATCTCACCATGTGGCTCGCCGACGTCGAAAACCCGACGGAGAACGTGTTTCCGGACCGCACGAGCTTCGTCGCGCTGGTCTGGCTGCACGACGGATTGAAGCCGACACCGCTTTTCAGCGTTGGCGCCTGGCTGTTGGTCTGCGTGGTCGCATGCGCCTTTGCCTGGAGGCGGCTCCAGACGCCGGAAGGCGCTTTCACCCTTGGCGTCTGCGGATCGGCTATCCTCTACGTGCTGACCTTCGCGGTGGTCGGCGTCGCGTCGGACTTCCGCTATGGCTATTGGGCCGTATTGGCCGGGATGACAGGCGGCGTTGTCGCCGCGCTCGCCCCGACGAAGCGGCTCGAGCCGGCAGTGCCCACAGCTTCGGCCATAAGCAGGTTGTGATCGGGCTGGGCGGACCTACTTGGTCTGCGCCGGTGGCGCGGGCATGGAAGCCGTCCAGCTTTTGTAGTCGGCCTCCGAGACGGTCGGCAGCTTCTTCAGGAACGCAACGATCGACCAGATTTCGTCGTCAGTGGCACCGCCCTGCGCGAAGCTCGGCATGCCAGTCATGTTGATGCCGTTCCTGATCACCCAGAACATCTGCGCTGGCGAGAGATCTCCGACGACGTCCTTCAGATCGGGTGGATCGGGATGCAGTCCTTCCGAGAACTTGGCCCAATTAACGCCCGGTGCGCCGTGGCAATTGACGCAGCCATGGTTGGCAAACGCCTTGGCACCAGCCTGTACGCTGCCCGGGTCGTTGATCGAGGCGGCGGGTGGGGGCTGATCCTGTGCGTGGCGATTGATCGATGCGGTGCGCACCTGGACCAGCGCCCAATTGACAATGGCGGGGTCTTCGGCCGTCCCCGCGACGCTGTAAAAACCCGCGAAAAAATACACCGCCGCGCCGAGACCGATGATGATTGTCAACGCTCCTATCACCGCAAGGATCCGCATGTGAGCCTCCAAAGGGTGTTGTCCAGCCAAGCCACTGTCGCTGCTGCGCCCCCGGAATGACGGTGCGCAGCTGCTGCGCACGATTCATACATGATCTCGCATGGATTGCCGCCCGAAATGCGACTCTATGCCCACAGTCAAGGCTACGACATGGTGGAACGGCCATTGATCCGGCGCGACGAAACCATGACGATCGCCGCCGGGATGTATTTCGCCGTGCACCCCGGATACGCGACCGATTCGATCTTCGCGGTCATTTGCGACTTATATCGTTGGCCCCAATGGGCCCGGCCAAAGCCTGCATCGGACCGAAAAGAACCTGTTCGAGATCTGAGCATAGGCATGCTGAACTGGATCAGACCGGGATCGCCACCGTCAGCGAATATCGGCATCGGTGGTTGTGCGTCCCCGCAACCACTTTCCGACACGATGCTCGAGTCAGCGTCCCTTATCGCCTACGAGCGTGCCTCCTCAGCTCTTCACCAGATCCCCCAGCAGATTCGCCGCCACCGTCAGCTTGGCAAGCGTCAGGCCACCGACGGCGATGTCCTCGACCGAACGGCGGATGCGCGTCGCTTGAGGATGGGCCGCAACCCATGTCTCGACTGCCTGCTGGCCCGACAGGCCGGTTGCCAGCATATCGGCGACCAGCCGCCTCTCAGCGGTTGCGATCTGGTCGACGGCGCGGTCGATCGCGAGACGCTCGAAGAAGTCGCTCGCCGGCACGCCGCGGGCGGCGGCGATGATGCGGTCGAGGCGGAAATTGGCTTCGGCGGCGAAAAAGGTCATGGCCGTTTCGGCGATGGTGCGGTTGCTGCGCCCCGCGACGGTCACGATGTCGGGTGCCGAGACCACGATGTCGAGATCGGCGAGCGCGCCGGCAAGTTCGGCCGGGACGCCCCCATCGGTCAGGTCCTGCCGGCGTTTGCGGCGCCCGGCCTGCAAGTCCTCCGGCAGCGTGTTGGCGAGCCCGGCGGCGATCTGACGGATGCCGGGCGCGAAGCGTGAAATCACGGCTTCCAGACCCGCGCTGAAATCGACATGGCGCACGCACCAGACCATGCGGGAGAGCAGGAGATCCTGAACCGCGGCGTAGAGGCCGAGTTGCAGTTGCCCGTCGATCCTGGCGTCGAGCCCATCAATCGCATCATTCAGCCGCTTCAGCCCGTAGGATTCATCCACCGCCTCGAAGGCCATGACAATGGTCGACACGTCGGCTCCCGTCTCGTCGATCAGGCGCACCACGCAAGCCGGGCCGCCCCGATTGATCATGGCATTGGCGAGACTGGTCGAGATGATCTCCCGCCGCAGGCGATGGGCTTTCACCGCAGCGGGGAATTTATCCTGAAGCTCGAGCGGAAAGTATTGGGACAATTCGCGCGCGAGATAGGGATCATCCGGCACAGCGGAGATGAGTAGGTCATCGTAAAGCGTCAGCTTGGCGTAAGCGAGCAGCACGGCAAGTTCCGGCCGAGTCAGGGATTGGCCGCGCCGGGCGCGTTCGGCGATCGCCGCATCGTCGGGCAGGAATTCCACGGCCCGGCTGAGGAGGCCGCGCTGCTCGAGGGATTGCATCAGGCGGGTGAGGAAGCCGGTCTCGGCCAGGCCCTTGCGTTCGGCCAGCGAAAGCGCCAGCGTCTGCAGATAATTGTTGCGTAGCACCAGGGCGCCGACCTCGTCGGTCATCGCGGCAAGCAGGCTGTTGCGGTCATTCGGACTGAGGCGTCCTTCGCGTTCGGGGCGCGCCAGCGCGATCTTGATGTTGACCTCGACGTCGGAGGTATTGACCCCGGCCGAGTTGTCGATGGCGTCGGTGTTGAGCTTGATGCCTTTCTGCGCCGCTTCGATGCGGCCGCGCTGGGTCACGCCGAGGTTGGCGCCTTCGCCGATCACCCGCGCGCGAATATCGGCGCCCGTGACGCGGATCGGATCATTGGCGCGATCGCCGGCCTGATCGTCGCTTTCCCCCGACGCCCGGATATAGGTGCCGATGCCGCCAAACCACAGCAGGTCTACGCGTGCCTTGAGGATCGCCGTCATCACCTCGAAGGGCGTGGCTTGTGGCTTGTCGAGATCGAGCAAGGTCCGCACTTCCGGCGCGAGCGGGATTGCCTTGAGCGAACGCGAGAACACGCCGCCGCCTTGCGAGATCAGCGCCTTGTCGTAGTCCTGCCAGCTGGACCGCGGCAGGTTGAACATGCGCAGGCGCTCGGCGTGGCTGACGGCCGGGTCAGGTGACGGATCTATGAAGATGTCGCGGTGATCAAAGGCCGCGACCAGCCTGGTCGCTGGCGAGAGCAGCATGCCGTTGCCGAAGACGTCGCCGGACATGTCGCCGACACCGGCAACGCTGAAGGGCATGGTCTGGATATCGGTGCCGAGCTCGCGGAAATGGCGCTTGACCGCTTCCCACGCGCCGCGCGCGGTGATGCCCATCTTCTTGTGGTCATAGCCCTGGCTACCGCCGGAGGCGAAGGCATCGCCAAGCCAATGCCCCTTCTCGGTCGAAATCGCGTTGGCGATGTCGGAAAAAGTGGCGGTGCCCTTGTCGGCGGCGACGACGAGATAGGGGTCGTCGTCATCGTGCCGCACAGTGTCGTCGGGCGGCACGATCGCGTCGCCGTCGAGATTGTCCGTGAGTTCGAGCAGCGAGCGAACGAAGATGCGATAGGCCTCGGTGCCTTCCGCCATCCAGGCGTCGCGACTGGAGGGGGGCGGCAGCCGTTTGGGCACGAAGCCGCCCTTGGCGCCGACCGGCACGATGACGGCGTTCTTGACCTGCTGTGCCTTGACCAGGCCGAGGATTTCGGTGCGGAAATCCTGCGGCCGGTCGGACCAGCGCAGGCCGCCACGCGCCACCTTGCCGAAGCGCAGATGGATGCCTTCGACACGCGGGGAATAGACGAAAATCTCATACAGCGGCCGTGGTGCCGGCAGGTCCTCGATCTTGCGCGCGTCGAATTTGAAGGAGATCACCGGCCGCGGCTGTCCGTTCTGGCCGATCTGCCACAGATTGGTGCGGATGGTGGCCTGCACCAGATTGGTGAAGAGGCGCAGGATGCGGTCTTCGTCGAGCGAGGTGACGGATTTGAGCCGATCCTCGATCTCGGCGAGGATGGTCGTCTCGCGTGCCGCGCGCTCGGCATCGGTGGTGGCGAGGCGCGGATCGAAGCGAGCCTGAAACAGGGTAACGATGCCGGCGGTGATCGCTGTGTTGTTGCGCAACGTTTCCCACATGTAGTCCTGGCTGAACGGCGCGCGGATCTGGCGCAGGTAGCGGGAGAAAGCGCGGATGGCCGAAATTTCGCGCCAGCCCAGGGACGTCCGCAGAATGAGGGCGTTGTATCCGTCGGATTCGGCATGATCGCCAACCACCGCCATGATCGATGCTTCCAGGCGACGGGCGAATTCCGCGGTGATGGCGATCGGCTTGCCGTCGCTGGCCTCGATCGTCATGTCGTGCAGCCAAACCGGCTCGGGTGCGGGTGTGGCGCTAGGCGTGACTTGATAGGTGCGCTCGTTGACGACGCGCAAGCCGTGATGTTCGATGACCGGGACCCGATAGGACAGCGACATGGGCGCACCGCGCGAGAAGACCTTGAGCCGGAAGCGCGTCGGATCATCGCTGTCGATGCGGTAGACCGAAAGTGCCACGGAACGTGCGGCGGTGAGCCTTTCGATCGTGGCGATATCGGCGATGGCCTGTGAGGTGTCGAAGACCTCCGTATAGCCGCCGGTGAAGGCCCTGGCATAACGGTTGGCGAGCAGGCGGGCCCGCATGCCGTCGGTGGTGGTCGCAAGCGCGGCTTTCAGCTTGTCACCCCATGTTGCGGCGATGGCACTGATTCCGGCTTCCAGCGTCGCGCGCCAGACGACGGGCGTTTCGCCCTCATAGCGCCCGATGATATAGTGGACGCGGGCAAGCGCCCCTTCCGGGAAGGAGGCGTAGGAGGCTGACAGGGTCCCCTTGTAGACCTGCGCCAGGAAGGCAGCGACGCGCGCACGCACGTCGCTGTCGTATTTCTCGCGCGGAATAAACACGAGGATGGAGACGAAGCGGTCGAATTTGTCGGCCCGTGCCAGCGCCCGCACGCGGGGACGCTCGTAGAGCATCAGGACTTCCATGGCGAAAATATACAGTGTCTCGACATCGACCTGGACGAGCTCGTCGCGCGGATATTCTTCGAGGATGTGCAGGAGCGCCTTGCCAGAATGACTATCCGGATCGAAGCCGGCGCGCTCGAGCACCTGCGCTACCTTGTGGCGGACATAGGGGAACTGCCGCGTCGACCGGGTATACGCGCCCGAGGTAAAGAGACCGACGAGGCGCAATTCGCCCTCGATCCGGCCGTCGGGCGTATAGAGCTTGATGCCGACATAATCCATGCGGACCCGACGATGAACGCGGCTACTGACATTGGCCTTGATGACGATGAGGAGGGTTGGCTCCCGCAAGAACTCCCGAATTTCCGACGTCATCACCACCATTTCGGTGCCGCGGCGCAGGACCTTCACATCGGGATCTCGCAGGATGCCGAGACCTTCGCCCGTGCGGATGTCCGACGCATCGCTGTCGGGCGAGAAGCGATATTCGCGCAGGCCCAGGAAGGTGAAATTGTCGGCGCACAGCCATTGCAGGAACTGGTTAGCTTCGGCGACCTCGTCGATCGGCAGCGGCGGCGGGTTGGAGCCGAAAGTCTTGATCGCCTGTTCGATACGGGCGCGCATGGCTCCCCAGTCGTCGACGCTCGCCCGCACGTCGTTGAGTGTCTGGGTCATGCCGTCGATCAGCTTCTGCCGGTCGGCATCGGCGTCGAGACGGGCAATGTGCAAATGGATCAGGCTTTCGCGTCCCCCCTTTATCCCTTCGGTGAGCGTTTCGCCATGGAAACGTAGCAGCTTGCCTTGCTCGTCGCGCTCCACGACGATGATCGGGTGGGCGACCAGCGTGACTTCGATGCCCTGCTCGGCGAGCTCCGCCATGGTCGAATCGACCAGGAAGGGCATGTTGTCGTTGAGAACTTCGAGCACTGAAATCTCGCGCCTGTCTGGCATCATCGGATTGATCACACGGATATCGGCGCGGCCCGCCGTGCGCCGCTGCACGTGCTCCCAGGCCTGTTCCGCCAGGAAGGCCAGCGAGGCGGCATCGTAGTTGGCGAGGTCCTCGAGATTGGTGTGGCCGAACAGAAGCTCAGCAAAGGCCCGGGGCGCCTTGCCCGGCTGCACGTTGCTCACGGCTTCGCGGATCAGGGTTGCACGGGCCTTGTCGTCACGCCACGCCATAACGTCCTCCGTTGGCCGCGCCGTGTGACCGCAGACGCTAACGTCTGCGCGATTTTCGATTGCTACTCTTGAAGTATCATTATCTCAATCGAGATTGATGCGTCTGCGAAACTCTCAGCGTCGGAATATTTCATGACAATGCCAATCGATCCCAGGAATACACCTCCAGTTGGAAGTTTCAACCGTTCTCGTCGCATTGAAAGGGCCTTGCCGTGCGGGCAACACCGGCGAAATTACAAGAAATTTCAATCGTGTACCGGTTTAAAAAGTCTGTTTCAACTCCGGCTACTCAGGCGGTTTCTCGGCAAGTATTTGATTTAATGGCGCGCCATTCGGAATACCACCGTGAATCTCCTCGTGTTGGATATTCCGTGTTCGAGGTTGGCGACGGAGATCAATCAAAGAGCAAGGGCCATCTGCGAAGCGCTGCCTTCGGTGTCGTCGGCAAATCCGGAGACCGACACGCCCAGCAGCCGAACGGGTTTGGGACTCGGCATGAGCTTCTTCAAGAGATCGATGGTTTGCTTTTCCAGCTCATCGCGGCTTGCTATGGCGTCGGAGTTCGATCGACTCCGCGAGATGAGTTCGAAATCCGCATATTTGACCTTCAGTGTCACGGTGCGCCCGCGGGCGCCGCCACTCGCGCAATGCTGCCAGACCTTGTCGATGAGCGGCTGCAACATCTCATGCATCGCATCATAGGTTCTCAGATCCTGCGAGAACGTGGTCTCGGCACCGACCGACTTCCGCACCCGATTGGCGCGGACCTGGCGTTCATCGATCCCGCGCGAGATCGAATAATAGAAGGCGCCTGCCTTGCCGAAATTCGCCTGCAGGAAGTCGAAGGATTGGTTGCGCAGATCGAGGCCGGTAAAGATGCCGAAGCTGTTCATCCTTGCGGTGGTCGCCGGCCCGATGCCGTGGAACTTGCCCACCGGCAGCGTTTCCACGAACGCCGGTCCCATTTCCGGGGTGATGACATATTGCCCGTTCGGCTTGCGGTGATCTGAAGCGAGTTTCGCCAGGAACTTGTTGTAGGAAATTCCCGCTGACGCATTGAGGCCGGTCTCGGCCTTGATGGTCGCGCGTATCTGCAGGGCAATGTCGCGCGCGAGCGGGATGTTCTGCAGGTCCTCGGTGACGTCGAGATAGGCTTCATCGAGCGACAGCGGTTCGATGACATCGGTATGTTCGGCAAAGATTCCGCGGATCTGCAACGAGACTTGCCGATAGACCTCGAAACGCGGCGCCACGAAAATCAGGTCGGGGCACTGGCGACGCGCGGTCACCGACGGCATCGCGGAGCGGACGCCGAACTTCCGCGCTTCATAGCTTGCGGCCGCCACCACGCCGCGTTCGCGGGAGCCTCCGACGGCGATCGGCTTGCCGCGCAGATCCGGGTTGTCGCGCTGTTCGACGGACGCGTAAAACGCATCCATGTCGACATGAATGATCTTTCGCTGCCGCTGCGGGGAGGGCGCTACGCCGCCGATGTTGTCCGGATCGTCGATCATTTCCTCGGATCCTATACTCCATCGCGGACCGGGCCTACTGGTGTTGGTCCTCGCCGGCGAGGGCGCGCCTGCCCACCGGCCGCCCCCTGATCGATGGCCTCCCCGTTTTCGAGGGGCGCGGCGACCCTGCGTCGGCTCCATGATACCGCCAGACCGTGATCGGTCGGGCCAACAGCCCAAAGGAATTCCCTGAGGTCGCGCCTGTTTGTCCTTACGCGTGGGGTGGCGCCGGCACGATCCATGGTTCCGCGGCGATGCGGTCCCGCCGATAGATCGCGATCCGCTCGGTGTGGCGCAGCGTCAGATCAATGTCGTCCCAGCCGTTGAGCAGTTGCAGTCTGCGAACCGGATCAACCTGGAAACCGAATTGTCGTGTCTCGATCCCGACCGATTGCGTGTCGAGATCGACCCGAAGCACGGGTGTGGATGTCGCCAGTTCCCGGAGCAGGGTTGCGACATCGTCCTCATCCACAATGGCCGGCAGCAAACCATTCTTGACCGCATTGGACGCGAAGATATCGCCGAATGACGGCGCGACGACGCAGCGGATGCCATAGTCCCACAGGGCATAGACGGCGGCTTCGCGCGACGATCCGGTTCCGAAATTGCGGCGCGCGACGAGGATCCTGGCATTCGCATAGCGTGGCGCGTTCAGAATGAAGTCTCGCCGCGGCCCGCCGCCCGCGTCATAGCGCAAATCGTGCAGCAGATAGGAACCATAGCCCTGGTCGCGCGGTCGCGACATGAAGCGCGCCGGGATCAACTGGTCGGTGTCGACATTGGCGAGGCCGAGCGGACACGCGATGGCCTCAAGCACTGTGAAACGTTCCATGGTCAGTTCTCCAGCAAGTCCATGGTTCGCACATCGGTGAGGCGGCCGGTGACGGCGGCGGCGGCAACCATCGCCGGTGACATCAGATGGGTGCGGGCGCCCAAGCCCTGGCGGCCGCGGAAGTTGCGATTGGTGGTCGAGGCGCAGCGCTCGCCCGAGCCGACGCGGTCGCCGTTCATGCCGACGCACATGGAGCAGCCGGAGTCGGCCCAGACCAGGCCGGCGGCCTTGAAGACCTGGTCGAGCCCCTCGGCTTCGGCTTGGCGTTTCACCGCGCTCGAGCCCGGTGAAACCAATCCGGGCACGCGCGACTTGCGACCGCGCAAGACCGCGGCTGCCGCGCGCAGATCCTCCAGCCGGCCGTTGGTGCAGGAGCCGATGAACACGCGATCAATATCGATCTCGGTGAGCGGAGTGTCCGGTTCGAGGCCCATGTAGTGAAGCGCATCAGCGATTGCGGCGGCGCGGGCTGGATCGGCCGTCGTTATTTGCGGCGTACCTGCCGTGACGGGCAGGGCGTCTTCGGGGCTCACGCCCCAGGTCACGGTTGGCGCGACCGCACTGGCATCGACGCGCAGGTCGCGATCGAACGCGGCATCCGCATCACTCGCCAGGGTGCGCCAATAGGCGATGGCCTCGTCGAGCATGGCGTCCCGCGGCGCGTAGACGCGCCCACGGAGAAAGGCGAAAGTGGTCTCGTCGGGCGCGACCAGCGCGCAGCGCGCGCCGGCCTCGATCGACATGTTGCACAGGGTCAGCCGCGCCTCGATCGACAGCGCTGATATCGCGGGACCGGCATATTCGAGGGCGTGGCCCTGCGCGCCGCCGACGCCGATGGTTCCGATCACATGCAACGCCAGATCCTTGGCGCTGATGTGGGGACCGAGCCCGCCGTCGACGATGATGCGCATGCGCTTCGGCTTGCGCTGCCACAGCGTCTGCGTCATCAGCACATGCGCCACCTCGGAGGCGCCGATGCCGAAGGCAAAGGCCCCGAGCGCGCCATGAGTCGAGGTATGGCTGTCGCCGCAGACGATCAACAGCCCCGGCAGCGTCAGGCCGAGTTCCGGGCCCACGACATGGACAATGCCCTGCGCCGGATGGTCCAGTCCGAACAGCTGGATGCCTGACTTCGCGGCATTGGCGGACAGAAGCGATACCATGCCGGCGATTTCCGGGTCGGCAATGTCAGGTCGGCCGCGCGTCGGGACGTAATGGTCGGCGACGGCAAAGGTGAGCGCTGGCTCCGCAACGGTCATGCCGCGCGCGTCGAGCTTGCGGAACGCGTGGTGCGAGCCTTCATGCACGAAATGCCGGTCGACCCAGAGCAGCGTCTCGCCATCCTCCCGCGTCGTGATGGCGTGCGCATCCCAGAGCTTGTCGAACAACGTGCGGGGGACAGTCATGCGGCTCTGATCTCCGCGAGCATGTCGCTCAAGGTCGCGACGCGGCACAGCGAACGCAGACCATCAATCGCCGTGGCATGGACGGCTGGTGCGAAGGCCGCGCAGCCATCCTCGATCACGATCGTCTCGATGTCGCGGACATGGGCATCGCGCACGGTGGAGGTGACGCCGCCATTGGTGACGATGCCGCAGACCACAAGCCGCGTGATGCCGAGCTTGCGGATCACCCATTCGAGACGGCTCATGTAGAACGCGGAGTAGGCGACCTTTTCGACGGATATGTCGACCGGCTGCAGCATGTCCACCGTCGCCTGGCCCCAGGTATCAGGCGCAAAATCCCCCGTCGTCAGGAACGGGCGCATCTGCTTGAGATGGGGCGAGATCAGCGGCTCGCCACCGCGACCCGGCACCAGCGTGAAATGTGTCGCGATGACCATGCCGCCCGCCGCGCGCAGCGCATCCGCCAGTGGCCTGATCCGTCCGGGAAGGGCGGCGATCTCGGGCGACGACTGGCCGCCGCGGGCATAGGCGCCCTTCGGATGCAGGAAGTCGTTCTGCAGGTCGCACAACAGCAGGGCTGTTGATTTGATGTTGGATGGCACCTCGGTCATCACCGCCTCGCAATGATCAGGTTGCCGAAATCGTCGACCCGCGCCGCGAGGCCGGGATCGACAACGGTGGTGGCATCGGGCTGCTCCAGGATCGCGGGGCCCTCGATGGTGGCGCCGACCGGCAGGCTGAGCCGGTCCCAGATCGTTGTCTCATGCCATCCGCCGTCGAACCACACCGGCCGCGTGCCACGCCGAGCGGCGGCGAGGCTGGCATCGGGGCCGGGGGCCAGTGCGGCCAGATCGAACGGCGGGCGCCGACCGCTTGCGGTGGTCCGCAGGTTGACGATGCGGACCGGAATGCCCGGCAGCAGCCGCGAGAAGGCGCGCGCATAGGCGGCCTCGAAGGCCTTCTGCACGATCGCGGACGTGATCCCCGTGGTCTGCTCGTCGAGCGTGACCGGAAGTGGAACGCCGACGGTGTGGGTCTGCCCCTGGTAATGCATGTCGAGCTCGTAGGCGATGTCGATGCGCTCCATGGTGAGGCCGGATGCGGCGACGACGGCACGGGCCTCCCGTCCCGCGGTTATCATGCGCCGGTCGAGCGCTGAGGTGTCAAGCCTGTCGAGCATCAGGTTGACGGTCGCGACCTGATCGTGCCTGACGTCGGCGATGATGCAGCCGAGCGCCGAGGTGATCCCCGGATAGCGCGGCACCAGGGCCGCGTTCAGGCCGACATCCCGGATCAGCGCGCCGGCGTGCAGTGCGCCGCCGCCGCCGAACGGCACCGCGACGAAACGTGTCGGGTCGTGACCGCGCTCGACCGAGACCAGCCGGATCGCGCCGGCCATTTTCGCGTTGGCGATGCGCACAATGGCCTCCGCGCCGGCCTCCGCGCCCAACGACAGTGGCTTGCCGATATGCGCCAGGATCGCCGCGCGCGCAGCCTCCACGTCGAGCCGCTTCAGTTGGCCGCCGATGGGCTTGTCGGCATTGATGCGCCCAAGCACGATGTTGGCGTCAGTCAGGGTGGGGCGGGTATTGCCTTGGCCATAGGCGACGGGACCGGGGTGGGAGCCCGCGCTTTCCGGACCGACGCCGAGCAGTCCGCCCGCGTCGAGGTGGGCGATCGAGCCGCCGCCGGCACCGATGGTGGTGATCTCGATCATGGGGGTCCGGATCACCAGCCCGAAAGCGATCGTGGTCTGCGCGGCGAGCGCGGCCTGCCCACCCGCCACCAGCGACACGTCGAACGACGTGCCGCCGAGATCGGCGGTGATGACATCATCAAATCCGGCGGTGCGTGCGATCTCGGCCGCGGCGATGACCCCGGCCGCAGGACCCGACAACGCCGTTCGCACCGGAAATCTGCGCGCCGTCGCGGTCGACATCACCCCGCCGTTCGACTGCACGATGTGGAACGAGCCGGAGAAGCGTCCGGCCGCAAGGCCGGCTTCCAGCTTGGTGATGTAGCCGGCGACAACGGGCTGGAGATAGGCGTTCAGCGCGGTGGTCGAGGTGCGTTCGAATTCGCGGATCTCGGGGAGGATCTGCGTCGAGTGTGCGATGTGATCGTTGGGCCAGACCGCCTTCGCCGCCTCATAGGCCAGGCGTTCATTGCTGTCGTTCGCATAGGAGTTGATGAAGATGATCGCCAGCGATACCGCGCCGCGCGCCAGCAGGACGCGGCATTGCGCCTGGACGGCGGCGATGTCCACCGGCACCCGGATAGTGCCGTCCGCGAGGGTGCGTTCGGGAACCTCAAGGCGCATGTCGCGCTCGGCGATAGGAATGAAATCACCCCACAGCCCCCAGGTGTTCGGCCGGTCGCGGCGCCGCATTTCAAGTGCGTCACGGAATCCCGGCGTGGTGATGATGCCGATTTTCGCGCCCTTGCGCTCCAGCAAGGCATTGGTGCCGACGGTGGTGCCGTGAATGATCGCACCGAGACCTGCAACCGGTCCGAGCCGGTTCAGGCCTTCAATGAAGCCCGTGGCTTCGTCGCCGCGGTTGGACGGCACTTTCGCGGTCGCGAATTGCCGTGTGGTCTCGTCGAAAAATGCGAGATCGGTGAAGGTTCCGCCAACATCGACGCCAACCAGTGTCGGGAGCTTGCCGGTCATGCTGGACTCGCAGCACGAAGGCCCGCGGTTGCGCCTGCGTCGAGTTCGCCATCGGCGCCCACCACGGCGCGATAGACGTTTGCAGCCGTGGCCGGAGAAATGAATCCGTTTCTGACATCGCTTGCGACCGCCTTCGGATCGCGTTCGCGTGCGGCACCCCAGCCACCGCCACCCGGAGTCTCGATGCGCAGCCTTTGTCCGGCCGCGAGCTTCACGCCGGTCACCTTCGATGCCATCGGCGCCTCCTGCGGTCCCGAGGCGCCGTCCCAGACGAAGCGGTTCAGGGCCGCTGGTTCACCACCGGCGACGCCGAACGGCGCGAAGCGGCCGCGCTCGCCCAGCAGAGCCACGTCGGCGCCGCGATCCGAAAGGACTTCGAGTTCGTAGACGGCACCAAATCCGCCACGGTGCTTGCCGGCCCCGGCGCTCTCCGGCCGCAGCGCCCATTGCGTGAACATGACGGGATAGGACGCCTCGAAGATCTCCGCAGGCGGCATGGTGGCCGTCGAGATCGGGTTGTTGGCGTGATTGAGCCCGTCGGAGAGCGGATTGCCGCCGAGGCCGCCGCCGAAGAACGAAAACAGCACCCAGCGTTCGCCATCGGCGCGATGGCCGGCAACGGAGAGCGCATTGATGGTGCCGAAGGGCGCGGCGGTGGCGCGCGCGGGGTCGGCCTTGGCCAGCGCCCCGAACACCACGCCGATCATGCGCAGGATGGTCTCGGTATAGCCGGCCACGGGTCGCGGCGCGGTGACGCCCAGAAACGTCGTCTCGGGGATGACGAACAGGATCGGATTGAGGCAACCGGCGTTGGCGGGCACCGCCGTGAACATGTGCTTCAGCGCCACGTAGCAGCAGGCGACCGCGGTCGAGCGCGCGATGTTCACGGGACCCTTGCAGGGCGGCGAGGAGCGCGAGAAATCGAGCGTCATAGCGCTGCCGGAAATGGTCAGGTCAAGGGCAATGGTCAGCTTTTCGTCGACGATCCCGTCATTGTCGAGATAATCCTCGAAGCCATAGACGCCGTCGGGCAGCGCCGCGATGTTTTCGCGCATCAGCGCTTCGGCACGGGCCGAGGCGGCGTCGAGAGCCGCCGCAACGGTGGCGTCGCCGTATTCATCGATCAAGGCCTGGAAGCGCCGCTCGCCGAGATCGAGCGCGTTCAACTGGCCGTTCAGGTCACCCCAGTTCGAGCGTGGCACCCGCGTGTTCGATTGCAGGATGTCGACGATGTCCTGCTGCAGCACGCCGCCGCGGAACAGCTTCACCGGCGGGATCAGCACGCCCTCCTGGAAGCATTCCGTCGCCTGCGGATTGTAGCCGCCGGGAACGTTGCCACCGATGTCGAGCCAGTGACCGACCGAGGCGAGCCAGGCGAACAGCTTGCCGCTGCGCATCAGGGGACGCACGAGGCGGAAGTCGTTGAGGTGGGTGCCGCCGGCATAGGGATCGTTGAAGATGTAGGTGTCACCGGCCGCGAGATCGCCGCTTGCGAGCGCCTTGTCGATGACGGCCTTCACCGCAAAGGCCATGGCACCGACGAAGATCGGCAGCCCCTTGGTGCCCTGCACCAAAGTGGCCCCGGTCTCGGCGTGATAGAGCCCGTGGCAGGCGTCGCGCGCCTCGGCGATGATCGGATTGAAGGCCGAGCGATAGAGCGTGGCATCCATCTCGTCGGCGATCTGCTCGAGGCGGCCGGTCAGGACGGCGAATGTGATCGGGTCCAGCATGCTCATGTCTTGTCGCCTGCATAGTGCTTTCCGAGCGCCAGCATGTCGGGCGTGCCGATCACCGCGTTCAGGGTGTCGAAGTCATGCATGCGGTTGCGAAAAGCGGCGCTGCTGCCGTCGCGCGCCAGCGTCGCGTAGAAGTCAGCGGCGGTGCGGGCGATGGCGCGGACAATGCCGCCCGGAAAGATCACCAGCGAGAAGCCGAGCGCTTCCAGCGCCCCGGCGCTGAGGATCGGTGTCTTGCCGCCCTCGACCATATTGGCCATCAGCGGCAGCCGGCCGCCGAGCGCGGTGGTGACGGACGAAAGCTCGGCCTCCGAGCCGGGGGCTTCGACGAACAGGACGTCGGCGCCGGCCTCGGTGTAAAGCCCGGCACGGTCGATGGCCGGCTGGAACCCTTCGACGGCGATCGCGTCGGTTCGCGCAATGACCAGCGTCTCCCGGTCGGTGCGAGCATCGACGGCGGCCTTGATCTTGCCGGCCATCTCGGCGGCCGGGATCAGCTGCTTGTCGGCAAGATGGCCGCAGCGCTTGGGATAGCTCTGGTCCTCGATCTGCAGTGCGCTGGCGCCGGCTCGCTCGAACAGCCTGACGGTCCGCTGCACATTGAGCGCGTTGCCGTAGCCGTTATCAGCGTCGACGATCAGCGGCGTTGCAACGCGATCGCGGATCAGGGTGATGGTGTCGGCGACTTCGGTCAGGGACACCAGCCCGACGTCGGGGCGGCCAAGGCGTGTATAGGCAACCGCCGCGCCGGAGAGATAGATGGCCTCGGCGCCGGCATCAGTGGCCAGCGAGGCGGTCAGCGCGTCGTAGACGCCGGGTGCCAGAAGGATCGGCCTCTGCGCGAGACGTTGCCGGAGTGAGACGCTCATGAGGACCCGCCCGGTGTGGATGTGACAATCGCAGACATTCAAAGCCCCAGATAGGTTTTCATCAATTGTGGATCATGCTTCAGGGTGGCCGCCGTGCCGGACATGGCAATCGCGCCGTTTTCCAGAACATAGGCGCGGGCGGCAAGATCGAGCGACTGCACCACGTTCTGCTCGACCAGCATGACGGCCAGGCCCTCGGCGGCGATGCGCGAGATCAGCGCGAACATTTCGTCGACGAGCAGCGGCGACAATCCCAGCGACGGTTCGTCCATGATGATGAGCCGCGGTTCGGCCATCAATCCGCGCCCGATCGCCAGCATCTGCTGTTCGCCGCCGGACAGCGTGCCGGCGAACTGGCCCTGGCGCTGGCGCAGGCGCGGGAAGATGTCGAAGGCGCGCTCGAGGTTGCTGGCGCGGTTGGACCTGGCGCGGCGATAGCTGCCGAGCTCGAGGTTGTCGCGCACGGTCAAATTCGGAAAGATCTTGCGGCCTTCGGGCACGTGGATCAATCCGGCGGCAACGATGGCGGCAGGCGACAGCGCATCGATGCGGACGCCGTCGAATGTGATGCTGCCGGAACTCGCGCGCACCAGACCTGAAATGGTGTGGTTCAGCGTGGTCTTGCCGACGCCGTTGGCGCCGAGCACCGCGGTGATCTCACCTGGCCTTGCATCGAGCGAAAGCCCGCGCAGGATCGGCACCCCGCCATAGCCAGCCACAAGATCGCGGACCTCAAGCATGCGGCGCCTCGCCGGCTTGCGCCCGCATGCGTTCGGAAGCGCCGTGGCCGAGATAGGCCTCGATCACCCTGGAATCGCGCGCGACGGCGGCTGGCGCGCCCGATGCAATGATGCGGCCTTGCGCCAGCACCACCACCACGTCGCACAGGCTCATGACCGCCTGCATCACGTGTTCGATCATCACCACGGTCACACCGCCGGCGCGGATCGACTGCACCACCGGCAGCATGTCGCGGATTTCGGATGGATTGAGACCGGCCAGCACCTCGTCGAGCAGCAGCAGTTTTGGTTCGGTCGCCAGCGCGCGGGCCAGTTCGAGGCGCTTGCGGCCGGCGACCGTTAGCGCCCCGGCAGGCTGATCGAGCAGCGGCGCCAGGCCGACGGCTTGCGCGACCGCCTCCGCCTTCGCCAGCGCGGCGTCGCGCTTGCGGTGACGCAGATAGGCGCCCACCGCGATGTTGTCGCGCACGCTGAGGCCCGCGAACGGCTGGACGATCTGGAATGTGCGGGCGATGCCGGCGTTGGCGCGCTCGTGCACCCGCAGCGCGGTGATGTCGCGGCCTGCGAAGTGGATCGCGCCCGACGTTGGCCTTTCGAAGCCGGAGATCACGGCGAACAGCGTCGTCTTGCCGGCGCCGTTCGGACCGATAAGCCCGGTGATCTGGTCTGCTTCCGCATCCAGCGACACGGCGTCGACCGCCGTCAGGCCGCCAAACCGCATCGTGACGCTTCGGACGGACAGCAGAGGCGGGCTCATGGTGTTGCGCTCCGGGCCCCGACCGCCCCGCGGACGGCACCGATGACGCCGCGCGGCGCGAAGGCGACGCAGATGATGAGCAGGACGCCGAAAGCCACGAGGTCAACCCCGGGAAGCGCGCCGCCGGTCAACTGGGCGAAGAGGGTCTTGGTGACCTCGCCGAGGCCGAGTAGCACGATGGTGCCGATCAGCGGCCCGAACACGGTGCCAGGTCCACCGATGATCGCTCCCAGCAGCGCGTCGACGGAGATCCACGATCCGTAGGCCAGCGAGGCGTCGAGATAGAGGAACTTCTGCGTGTAGAGGGCTCCGGCCGCGGCCGTGATCGCGGCGGAGATGATCAGCGCGCTGAGTTTCGCGACGAGGGTGTTGACGCCGAGCGCGCGGGCGGCGTCTTCGTTCTCGCGCACGGCGATGAGCTGGGCGCCGAAGCGGGAGCGCATGATGGCCCTGCTCGCGCCAAGGACGATGACGACCAGCAGCAGCGCCAGCCAATAGAAGATGCGGCGGTCGTTGAACTGCATCTGGACGGGATCGAGCCGCAGCGGAACCAGCACGCCCGCCGCCGCGCCGGTGAAGCCCCAGGCATTGGCGACGATGCGCAGGATTTCGGCAAAGGCCAGTGTCACCAGGGCAAAATAGGACCCGCGCAGACGCGCGCGGAAACTCAGATAGCCGATGATGCCACCGGCGCAGCCGCCGAGCGCGGTGCCGAGCGGCAAGGCGAGCCACGGGTTGATCGCGAAGCGCACCTGCAACAGCGCCATGGCATAGGCTCCGGTGCCGAAGAATGCGGCGTGGCCGAACGAGAACTGCCCACCGAAGCCGCCGATGATGTTCCAGCCCTGCGCGGCGAGCGTGATGATCATGGCAAACGTCAGGAAGTTGAGCGTCGCATTCGTGGTCAGGACCAGCGGCAGCAGCGCCAACGCGGCTCCGACCAGCAGGATCGGCCAATAGGTTGCCTGCGTCATCGCGGTCTTCATGCCCTGGCCCCGAACAGGCCGGTCGGTCGCAACAGCAGCACGAGAATGAAGATCAGGAAAATGCCGATCTGGCCCAGGCTCTCGCCGAAATAGAGCCCGGAAAGGCTCTCGACGACGCCGATGAAGAGGCCGCCGATCAAGGCGCCCGCGATCGATCCCATGCCGCCGAGCACGACGATGGTGAACGCCACCAGCACGAAGCTATTTCCGATCCGCGGGTTGACGAGAAAGGTCGGCATCAACAGGCATGCGGCGATGGCGAGGCATGCGGCGCTGAGGCCGAAGGTCACAGCATAGATATGGTCGACGTCGATGCCGGCGAGCGTGGCTCCGGCCTTTTCCTTGGCGACGGCCCGGATGGCCTTGCCGGTGTCGGTGCGTGCGAGCACGAGCCAGAGCGCCAGCGAGACGGCGAAGGCGCCGGCAAAGGCGATCATCCGCGGCAGCGACAGGAACAGGTTGCCGATCTCGACGGTCGAGAACGCGTAGGCAACGTCGATCGACCGCGTGTCGGACCGGAAGATGGCGAGCAGGGCGTTTTCGATGATGATGGACAGTCCGAGGGTCACGAGCAGGCCGTTGGAGTCGTCGCCGTGGCTGGCCGGGCTGATGACGAACCGCTGCGCGGCGTAGCCGAGCCCGAAGAACAGTGGCGTCAGCACGAGAATGGCGAGATAGGGATCGATGCCGAACACGCTGTGGGCGATCAGGACCGCGAACATCGCGGCCGTGAGCGTAGCACCATGCGCGAAATTGATGATGTGCAGGACGCCGTACACAAGGGTCAGCCCGAGCGAGATCAGGGCGTAGACGGCCCCGATCAGGAGTCCGTTGGCAAGGCCGGACAGAAAGATATCGAGCTTGAGCATGGGGGCCGTGGGTGAGACGTCGCGCGCCGTCGAAACCCGACGGCGCAATGTCCGGCTGGGAGCCTCAGACGGCGGGGAACACGGCCTTGGCGTCGGCGAACTCGGCGGGGAAGATCACCTTGATGTCGCTGTTCTGCACCTGGGTGTTGACCGGGGCCGCGCCCGTGTTCTGGCCGTTGACGAATTTGGTGGGGCCATAAGGCATGATGTGATCGGCGAAGGTGGAGGCCGCGAGCGCGTCGGTGACCTTGGCGCGATCGGTCGAGCCGGCCCGTTCGATGGCGTCGGCCAGCAGGCGAACGCAGGAGTAGTTGAGCGGGGTGTTGTAGAGCCAGAAACGACCGCCCGCTTCGGCCTTGGCGCGCACCTCGGCCGTCTTCGGCTTGCGGGGGTCGGCCCAGTGATTGCAGTCCATGACCAGATTGGCGGCTTCCGCCGATTCCTTGACGAAGCGGAAGTTCGACGCGGCGCCATTGAGGATCGCGTAGACCCCTTTGGGCCGGATGTGCTGCTGTTGCATGGTGCGGGCGAGCAGCACGAACTCGGCATAGTAGCTCGAGGGGATCACGAGGTCGGGGGTCAGCGCGCGAATCCGCAGCGCCACGTTCGACATGTCCCGCGAGGGGGTCGGATGGGCGATGGTTTCGAGGATCTCGAAGCCGCGTTCCGGCAACTTGGCTTGCAGCAGTTTCGCCATGCCCGAGCCGAACAGTCCATCCTCGTGCACGACGACGACGGTCTTGGCGGGCTTGCCGGCGGCGTCGTTCAGTTTCACCAGGTTCTCGATCGCCGTCGAGGTCACGGTGCCGAAACCGGGGCCGAAGCGGAACGTGTTCTTGAGGCCACGGCCGATGATCTGGTCGGAGACGCCGACGTCGCAGACATAGGGCAGGTCGTAACGCGACGCCGCCTGCGAGGCAGCGAGCACGATCGGCGAGGCGAAACCGCCGACGATCGCCGCGACGCCTTCGCCCTGCATGCGCTCGACCTCCTGGGTGCCGCCTTCGGGGGTGGAGCGGGCGTCGCCGAACACCATTTCGAGGCGGGCGCCGCCCATCGATTTGATGCCGCCGGCTGCGTTGATTTCGTTGAGCGCGATTTCGGCGCCGAGACGTCCGTATTCGCCGTCCTGGGCGAGAGCGCCGGTGACCGGCTGCAGAATGCCCACCTTGATGGCGGGGGCTTGGGCGCGGACCAGGGCCGGCGCGGCCAGCCATGCGCCCGTGGCGGCTGTGGCTTTCAGGATGGTTCGTCGATCGAAATGCATTCGGCTCTTGTCGGTCATGCGCGTCTTCTCCCTCGGGGGGCTTGCCTGTCGGCGGCGGGCTTTGGGCGGGTTGATGTGCGGGCCGTCTTCGGCTTTGCCGGCGTTGCGACCTTTGCCGGCGCTGCCACGGTCGGCTGCCAGCGACGATCGGCGCCACGGCCGGTGCGCACCATTTCCATACGGAAGGCGTGGCGATCCGGCCGGTACAGGGCCGACAGGTACTCGATGCCGCGTCCGTCCGCGCCGAGGACGACGCGCGTCAGCGACAGCAGCGGCGAGCCGATCTCCACGTCCAGCGCTTCCGCCGCGTCGGGGCTGGCCAGGGTCGCCGAAATGGTCTGGTGAGCTTTCGCGGCAGCGACGCCTGAACGTTCCAGCAGCTCGAGCAGG
>Ga0307507_10004511_pt1 | contig 24515 bp, 2 predicted proteins | sample 7_EM_MG_FD_207223 | JGI IMG/M metagenome (GOLD analysis project Ga0307507, IMG submission 207223) | Populus trichocarpa ectomycorrhiza microbial communities from riparian zone in the Pacific Northwest, United States - 7_EM | ecosystem: Host-associated > Plants > Roots > Unclassified | place...
TTTCTTTCTGGCCTATAAATCCTTAAATAAATTAAATAATCTATTCTGGGAAGCCCTTTGCCCTAAGGATGTATAGGAGACGCTTATAGGGTATATTATTGTAGGCGCCGCTAATATCTAGGCTAAGCATTAATACTATAAAGTCCTTTCCATAGCCCATGCAGTTTAATGGTAGTAGCGAGTAGTATAAGTGCTAATAGCGTTAAGCGATTCTTTCTTGCCCCTATTTAGCTTTATGGTAGAAGGGCGTGTTCCTCTACCGTGTCTGCTATGCGGTCCGCTATAACCTTTTCTAAGATCTTACTTAGGGTGTTTTCTAAGGCAATAGGGCGGTAGCTTTCTGGGATTAAGTAGTCTGCTTTACCTTCTTTTTATAAGACGACCATCGTCATAGATCTTCCGAGTTATAGGTAGTAGCCTATTATAAAGCATACTCTGGCTACGTCTGCAAGCCAAGGTGCTATAAGTAGTCCATAGGTCTTTAGGGCTTTATTTAGGATCCCATCTAGTCCTAGTGCTGTGTTGTTTAAGAGGCGGCTAATAGTTCTGGCCATTTCTTTAGTTATTATGTTGCTGTTAACCCTTAGGCGAGTCACTGGTGTTTTACTAGTGATATCGCTAAGGTCTACTAGAGCCGGTTAAGGGAAAAATCTTTCTATAAGGATCTTTGCCTTCTTATTATTGTTGCTTATAGCCTGTGGTTCGCCTGCTCTTTGTAGGGGTAGTAGGTATAGATCTTTTACTAGGCGTCCCGCCTTTTTCTTTACCTATTTCGCTATGGTCCAAAGGCCCTTATTATAGGGGAGACTTAGATTAATAGTATATTTATTTATAAACCGTCTCCAGTTATTCCTTGCTTCTTTTCTTAGGGTATTCTTTAGCTGGTTTCTTATGTCTTTATATTGTCTCTCGTCCTTAGAATTGTGGCTGCTTGTGTATTTCCTCCTTACTCGTTATTGGCCGGCTATAAGGGCCACGCACTATGCGGACTATATATATCACGCATAGGGGCCTGGTTTTGAAACTAGGCAGTACTCTTTTAGTCCACTTTTAATTGCTGCCTAGATTCTTTCTAGTCTTTAATTAATTTCCTTAAGGGTAGCTAATAAGCCTTACTTATTTGGTATTAGGTGGATTTCTTCTAGGTCTTAGAGTTATTGTTTAATTATATTAAGGAAGCTATCTATGTTAAGCTTCCTTATTGCGTATCTTTTGCCATTTGGTTGCGCCTTAATGTCCAGATCTAGTTATATCTGGATAGGGATATAGTCTAAGGTAAGTGCCTATTCTTCTTTAGGGGAGCACCTTTTGAGTCTCTAGTATAGGTTTTCGTCCATAATTGTGAGGTTAATTGTACTTTTAGCAGTGCCCTATTGCTATATAATTGCACTTAGGGGGGTAGCTAGCTTAAGGCCCCCGTTATCTATAGCTCTTAGTAGGCACTCTACCTATTAATTAGCAGCAACATGGATGCCCCCCTACTATAGGTGGTAGAGGTTTATATCTTCTAGTAGGATAAACTCCGCGTATTTAGTTTCTAGCAAGCTTATTATAGATATAATGTTCTCTATTTATGCTACCCCTTCGACCCTAGGGTTATAGATATTAATGATTTGTACTAGTCCCCTATATATCTAGATGGTTATAACTGCAATATCTAGGTTAACTGCCTGCTATAACTATAAGGCAAGGCTGATATTTTTGCTAATCATAAAGCATATACGTGTGGCTGCTTTTGGTTTATACAGGAGCTGGAATTCTTAGGGGCAGTATATCGATTATATATAGGTATTATAATACGGCTCTTATATAGTAAGAATATGGTGTTTCTCTAGGTCTAGACTGTCTAGTAGGGGCCTTACTAAACGGTGGTTTGTATTGCCGTAGTTATACTGTATAATGGTTAAGTGGCGGACCCCTAGCGGGGGTCCTTTGCCTCTTCTTCGCTCCTCGCTTCTTCCGTTTCCACTTTCTTTAAAATGTTTAGAACTTCTATCTCCTATATTTGCTCCCTAGCCACTACTTATTTTGTATAGAGCTTTCCATTTCTATGTTTTGTGTTCCTATTAGCCTTTCTAAATCTAAGTTTGTTATTGCCTCTAGTTCTTCCCCCGTTCTTGCCAGTTGGCTATATGCCCCTTATGAGCCAGCTGCATATATTGTATTTACCGTGTTAAATCTAATTCTTAATTATCCCGGCCTTAAACTTGCTATAGCCGTCCATAGGGGTCTTCCTACTAGGCGTTCTCTCCCTTGTATCCCATATATTCCTTATATCCCTATTCAGTCTAGTGATGTCGCGCGGCGTCGCTTTTGGCCCGTTAAGGCTTGGGATAGCTGGCTTAGCCCCCTAGTATTAAAGGTAGGAAACGCTAGGAAGACACCTACGTCCCCCTAGCTTATTGCCTGTTGTTTCCATTTATATAACCTAGCGTGCAGTTGTTCCTATAGCTGTTAAGCCCTTTCCTTCCGTCTTCTGTATTTAATGCAGTCTTCTCTCTCCCACGCCTTATATGTGCTTTGGTGACAGTTTGCGCATTTTATTTGGTCTTAATTTGTATATTGTCTTGTATTATGGGGGCCTATATAGTGGCTGCAGCACACCTGTGCTGCGTATGTGGATCGGGTGTGTCCCTATTATATATAGCAATAATATCGTTCTAGGCGTAGTCTGTGGTTGTAGAGCCTTGTGTTATATATAAGGCCATTTATAATTATTCCTTTTTGGATAAGGAGTTTTTGCATTCCTAGTATATATACGCTGATAATAAGGGAGCTATATGTTTATCTATTATTTCCCTAGCGAGTCTCTGGCGCCCCTTATATCCTTTTATTGTTCTTATTATATGCTTAGTTTATATTTTCCTGTTAAAGCTATTAGATCTGGGTAATTATAAATCCTAATATAAGGCGTTCCGTTTGTTTTACTATCTTCTATATAGTTGCTGTATTATCCGCCTGGCGTCCCCTTTTTACCCTAAGGCTTATGGGAACCAATAGGACTTTAACTAGGTAATCTTTACAAAGCACTTTTATACTAATATGCTCTCCTAGCCTGTCCCCTGCCCTTACAGCCTGTTCCTTTACCTATTAGTCCTTTAGGGTGACTCTAATGTCTCTACTCCTAAGGTATTGGACTGCGACGGCGTTGTGGACCTCCTTATAAATCTTTATAAGAACTTCTGTTTCTGATTATCCCCTAAGTTCCTCTACCTTTTCTGTATTTGGTCGTATTGTAATTATATACCCGGTTGTTGTCTTTAGGGGGGTAGGTTCCCTATGCTATAGAAGTACAGCTACAGCGGCCTAGGTGCGGTTCGCCTATTAGGGGGGATTTTGTTTATCTTTAATTTTGTTTAGCCGTTGGAGGATTTAATTAAGGGTTTACTAGAGGGGCGCCTAAGGTTCGCTAGACTGGAGCTATTCTGCTAGCTGCATTAGTTTATAATAGCTAATAGATGCTCCCCTATAGTTCTAGATATTAGACGCGTCTAATAGGCTTTATATTTTGTCAGATGCCTTCTTAATTGGGGTATTTCCGCTTTCTGGTGTGGTATTCGCCCGTCCTTGTTGTTATTATGGGGGGCTATTGTTGGGTATGGGTCTGGCGGTCGCGCGCGACTGCGTACTACCGTCGTTCCACCTGTGCCTCCCCTGTGATGCATGCATTTCAGGGGATTATTAGGGTGTTTTTCAGGGTTCTTTTGGTTGGTTTGGTCTTTTTGGGCCAGGTATAGCAAGAGCTCTAAAAGTCGAAGGGTTGTTCTCAAATTTGTCATATAGCTTTATTTTAACTTAAATTAAAAGATTATTATAAAAGCTAACTTATCTAACTATGTTACTAGAGGCATTCTATCTTAGTATAATAAGGAAGGAGTACTGCACCCTATAGCGTATTTTTTAAAATAACTAAGTCTAGCTAAATATAACTATAAGATCTATAATAAGGAATTATTAGCTATTATTAGATATTTTAAATAATAGTAACCTAAATTAGAAGGCGCTAGATTTCTAATTAAGGTTCTTAGCGACTATAAGAATCTATAATACTTTATAACTATAAAATAGCTAAGTTATTACTAAGCCTATTAGTTAGAATATCTATTTTATTTCTAATTCTTAATTATATACCGCCTAGGTGTTTAAGGTTAAAAACCTAATACCTTAACCTAATATTTATAAAACATATTAGTATAGGAAGAAGCGCATACCTACTATAATTAAACTCCGCTTTACCCTAAATTATTTAATCCCCTAGCTAAAGACCTTATAATACACATCCTTAAAATAACTAATTAATTAATTAAATAGGTTATAATTAATCAATACCTAAATAATAAGTTTATCTAAGAGATACTTAAGCTAATTTAAGATGGCGTTAGACGCTCTAAAAAGATATTTTTAAGTAAATATAAAGCTTATAAAGACCGCTTATACTACTAGAACCGCCTCATTATACCTAACTGTAACAAACTTAAGCTTAAGCTTTTTAAACATATATATAACCTACTAGTAGCTAGCCACCTAGGCTGTGGAAAAACCCTAGAACTACTCTAATAGGAGTAATACTAGCTAAATATATATAATATAATATAAAGATATATCTCTAGCTGCTATACCTACTAATAAGCTAAAGCTTTATATAAGATATATAATAGCTTTTTAAAGCTATTACCTATTCTAAACTAAAGATAGAAGGATATCTTAATTAACTTTATTATCAATCTCCCTATAAGTAAAGGCTGCGCAAATATTATAGTAGTTATAGATTAACTATCTAAGATAAGACACTTAATTACCTGCCCTAATATATTAACACCTATTATTGCCTAACTATTTCTGGATTATATATAGAAACTCTATAAACTCCCTAAAATAATTATCTCTAATAGAGGTAGCTAGTTTATCTTAGTGTTTTAGAAAGAACTAACTACCTAACTCTATATTAAAGCACTATTATCTATAGCATATTACCTAAAAATAGTAGTTAAATAAAATGTGTAAATACTATAATAGAACAATATATTAGGATATACACATTATATTTATAAGATAACTAAATAGACTGGCTTATATTTGCTAAGTTTACTATAAATAACTATATCTTAAAAACTATAAAGGTCTCCCTATTTCTGGCTAACTATAGCTAGTATTTATAAATAGGTTTTAAACCCTTTAGTAATATCCCTTGCCTAGCTTATTAGGCCTTATAAGTTATAGAAGTAAATTAATTTATAAAGAAGATAGAAGAACTATAAGAGTTCCTTATTAATAAAATAATATAGGCCTAATCTATCTATAAAGCCGTAGTAAATAAGAACTAAACCCTAGCACTAGCCTACTAAATTAATAACTTTATCTGGCTAGATATAAGAAATCTAAATATAAAATAACCTATTAAGAAACTTAATTAGAAGAACGCCAGCCCTTATAAGGTTAAAAAAGTTATCTTTCCTTATACCTACTAACTAAAGCTCCCTAATATGGTTAAAATCCACCCTATATTCTATATATTAGTCCTTTATCTTACCGCCCCTATATTAGATGCCCAGCCTAAACAGGTCTAAGACCCTCCTTTATTAGTTAAAGTAAATAATAAGGATAAGTACCTTATTAAAAGAGTTAATAATATTAAGTATAATAAATAGAAATGTAAATATATATACCTTATAAAATGGAGAGGCTTTATTAAGCCCTTATAGGAGTCTATTAACTCTATAGGACTTATATAAGCTACAGAAGACTTTTATAAACTCTACCTAGAACTACTATAGCCCTATCTCGTAGAAGCTTAAGTTTAAAGAGGGGGTACTATTATAGGACACCTCTATAATACCTTATATATATCTACCTGTTTCTACTAACGCAGCAAAAAGAGACTAACTATAAGATAATAATCTAATAGCAACCTACTGGTAATCTATAGCAATCTAACAGTAGTCTACCACATTCTACCATATTCTACTAAGTCTATTAAATCCTACTAAGTTCTACTAGGACCGCCACTTAAATCCTATTTTACTCCGTATACGTATTAACTAAGTAACTAAACTAATAATATCTACCCTTTCTTCCCGTTTCCTTACTTTCTTTCCTTATATAATGTCTTAGCTTTATTATACAGTTTATATATAGCGCTTAATAATATCTACTTTGCTATATATTATTATCGCTTATATTTACTCCGTAAAACTTATACTTATCCTAACTTTTTAGTTAAAATATTATACTATTAAGATCCTTAGCAATTTTATTAAACTTATTAAGGTCTTAGGCCGTCGAAATCGGACTCTGCACCTATATGTGGTGACAGCTACAAACCTAGGTCTTTAAAGATTAGATCTAAAGCTAATGCAGAGACGTTATATAGCGTGCGGACAGGACCTGGTGGTGGTTATAGGCGTTAAGGGCGGTAGTGAAAATTTTTCAGATGGTGAGATCTTGAAAACCACCACTGTTGGCCCTCTACAGTATAACAACTACTATACTGTTCTCCTATTTAGGGCACCTATATAATCTAACATAGATAGACAGTACTTAATAACATCCCCTAATCCCTAATTAAAAGCATTAATAACCTTATATTAATAAATAAGTAAACGCGCAAATAAACAAACAAATAAGTAAATATACGGCCCCTCCTAACTCCTAGGGCGATCGCCCGTAGAGTATGCAGTTACTCGCCGTTTTACTGCCGTAATACTACTGGTAGCCTAGATTGCAACCCACGGTTTTCCTTATCTTCTTTTAACGGAGTGGTGACCCTTTAAAAGGGCCTAGCTGGGGCCTAGGCATAAAAGATACCCAATATAATATATCCTGCTGCTTAGTATCACGGTAGTTAAAATAGATGAATCCCCCTTATACCCTTAATGGCTCTAAGGGGGGGGCAAGGCGTATATAGCAATAGTTAATGAGAGATAGCATATAGGGGATAGTTAAGATATGGGAGAGGTAAATACACGGCGATTGATTAGTAAGGCCTAGCTAGGACGTAGTAAATCCTAGCTTTGGATAAGCTAGAGAAGGAAGTAGTGGTTCCTAAGGAGGAGGACGTGCTGTAGGCCTATAGGGCCGCAGCTACGTACAAATATAGCAAATTAGGGTTTTTTATCCTACTGAGGCTGCTTATAGGGTTTTTCCTCCCCTAACTGCAAGGGTTTTCTTCCTATAAATATATAAGTTTTCCCCCCTATATGGAGTAGTCTGCGTAGGCCAGTAGGATCCGTATCAGACGTTAATTAAAGAGTTACTACTATTAAGGTCTTAAGCTAGAGCTAGCTTTTTATATAATAATATACTTCTAAGTATAAAACTTCTATTTTAATATCTTTTCTAAAGCTTTTTAACGCTCTTAAGGATAGGCTTATACTATTCCTTTTTTTAAATCTACTTAATATATTTTATATAATGGGCTAAATAAAGAATAAGCGTAGTAGTGTAAAGGGGCAAGTTATCTATTAAAGGTATTCTAAGTATTTCTAATATGTTTAAAGAACTCCTTATTAGATATATACTCTTTCTAATTATATAATATTAGCTAGATTAAAAAATAGAAAAAAGAGATAAATTAACCTAGAATTTATTAAGGTGCTTAATTATAATATCTATTATAAAGAATATATTCTTAAGCGTTGCTTTATATCCTTAGTATTTTAGGGTTACCTAGTAAAATATTTAAAGAAAACTTTTTATTATATAAAGCGCCTCCTAATTCTTTAGACTAAAATAGTCCTTTTTAAGCATATTAAGGTTATGCTTAGTATATATATTAATAACAGACTATTTTTAAATTGCTATGCTAAGCATAAAATACTAGCTATTCTATCTTATATAATTATTAAGCGGAATTCTTCTCCCTTATATAACTAGCTAAGCTATAAGTATATATAGTAATATTATAAAGCTTTTTAAGTACGCTAAGTTTCTAAAATATATCGCCCTTCTCTTTTTCCTCTTTTAGATCTAAATCGTTTTCTTTTTTTTTTATATAACTTAATATTATTAAAACTAATTAAGTTTTTAAAGAGGAAAGCCTATATAGTAAGGTTTAGAATATAATCCTAATAGCAGATCTGTTAGTAGATAGGATTTTATTTGATTCCCTTTTCCTAAAAAAGCCAGTTACTTATTATATAATAGAGCTTATTATTTATAGTATAGTTATTAAATATAACAGCACCTAGCTTTTATATAATCCTATAATCTTTAAGCACTAAAAGAAAAATATTTTATTACTTATCCCTACTATAAGAGGCTACCATATAAAGGCCAAGAAGAGCATTTATAAGCTTTTCCTAGCTATTAATAAAATGGCTATAAATTATAAGAAGAAGGTAATTATTTAAAGAGGTCTAAATATTAACGGAGAGATAAATACTTATTAGTGCAGACTGCAGCCTCTTTTATATGTAAGCTTGCAGTGTAGGAGAATTAAGTGAACAACTTAATTGTAAATGTAGCTAAAAGTGTCTATATATACACGAGGAAGGTATGGAAATAAATGAAAGGGGAGACTAATACGTAATTAAAACAGCGTGATACGTAAGTGATATATAGGCGATACGCAGACAATACGTAGGCAATACGCAGGCAATACGCAGGTAAAACAGTGGTGGTTTGGCAGGGTACCGTAGTCGGTTACATTATATAATATCCTTTTATAATAGCTATAAGTTATAGATCTTTTTACTAATTGCTAAATAGGCTATAATTATATAACCGTCTACTTTAGGATTAATTAACTATAGAAAAACGTGGAACTTATTACGGCGCTAGTGTTACGGCGCTAGTAGAAAACAGTGTATTGTAGTAGATAGTTGTAGTTATATAACTTAAGGGCCGCATAAAACCTTAAACGGCACTACTATTCTTCTTCTTTCCTTTCTCTAGCTTTAGATCCTTGTTTGTAGATAATCTAATTATATAGGCTTGCGCGACCCTCTTACTATACTTATACCTTAATTAATTAAGTCGCTAACATTATCTAAAGCTTATACTACTCTTTCTTCCTAAGAAGGAACTTAAATATATCTATAAGGCTATAAATAGGATAAGGACATAGAATAGGACCCTAAGGACATTACTAGGACTATAAGGATAGAATAGAACCCTAAGAACTAAAGAAATATAAATAGAACGCGAAACCTAAGAATAGAATACGCATAGACTAGAACCCCTAAAAAAAAAATTAAACACCGAAAATTACCTAATACTCCTACTACTATTCTAAGAAATATAGTAGCTGGCAAAGCCGCTGTAGGACCTATAAATACCTCTAATAGTAAAATAGTTGCTGTCTTAACCCCCTAGGAAGAGCTTATAGCAGCTAATACTAAAATTAAATAGCTTTAAAAGCTGCTTAAAACTAGAGACACCCCTACGCCTAGTAAGGAGTTATTAAATACCTAAAGACTTGCTACGGTCCTTAAGGCCCTAGTATAACGTATAGTATTAGTATTATTGAGGTCCATAAAGGTTGTGGACCCCTTATTACTTACAGATGGAACTAACCCTATATTTAATAATTAACTATAAGATAAGCTTAAAGTTAATATAGACTACTTTCCTACTACTTAAGCTAAGATAGCCTATATCTTTGGCTGTACCGGTGGGGACATATAGATATATTTACGTCTGTAATAAGCCTAGGACTTAGTAGACCCCTTCCTCTCTAAAAAAGAGATAATTAACTACTTATCTTCTATTTATAAGGACCCCTTTAAGATATAAAACGCCCGCCTTAATTATAAAGCCCTTAATATAAAAACAATAGAGACCTTTTTAGCCTTTTAGACCCGCTTTCTGTACCTAGCTAGCTAATCCTAAATTCCCTATAAAGATCTGCTATTAGACCTATTTAATAAGCTTATCTTAGACCTATAGCGGGCTATACTACTAGTCTCTACCACTATATAGATGCTAAAGGAACTAATGGACTAATGCTTAGCTATTAATTAAGGCCTTTATTAAATTAAGGCATGTGCTAAGCGGTATAAAGCTAAAAACTCTTTAAACTAGACTATAGGCGCTATGAGAACGGCCCGTAGTACTCTAGTATAATTAGCAACCCTTACGGCACTAGCTGCATAGCCTACTATTAATTTAGCAACTAGCCATGCAGCTAACCCTATTGTGGATCTAGCGTATACTTAGTCTATATATAGTAACCCCTATAGACAGGCCCTTAGTAATTAAGGAGCTTACTTCTTATATAGCTAGAAGAACTACTTTGCTAAGGACTGCCTAATAAAGGTAAAAATAGATAAAGTTCTACTAATATAGGAAGATAGTGTAGAGTTAGAAAAAGAGGAACCTTAGAGGAAGACTCCTTTCTAGGGTTAAAAGGTATTAATATGTTATATATTAATCTGGGTTGGCTAATTAGTAAAAGAAGCTATACTATTCCTTATACTTTATTCTATAATGGATATTAAGTTTTAACCTCTGCTTTAGCTAACTTAGGAGTAAATGCCTTTATCTTAATTAATATAAAGTGCACTATAAAACTGGCTAACTTTTTAAATATGCCTTTAGAAGAACTGCCTAAGCTAATTCCTATTTATAGGTATAATAGATAGGTAGGACCACCTATTATAACTATTTTATGGATTTATCTCCGTATTAATGGATAAAGGTAGTATAATATCCCCTTCCTTATTATAGACCTTAGAAGCTATAATATAATTAATATAAATATAATAGCACCAATAATTGGAAGAAAATGGCTAGCCTATTTAGGCTTATAGCTTAATATACGGAACAGATGGCTTATTTAGCCTAAAACTATGCCCCTAACACGGCCGTCGAAAACGGACTCTGCACCTATACGTGGTGACGGCTACGAACCTGGGTCTTCGAAGTTCAGACCCAGAGCCAACGCAGAGACGTCGCACAGCGTGCGATACAACATGGTGGTGGTGGTTGCGAGTAGTGTGGGCGGTGGTGAAAAGTTTTCACATGGGTGTTACAGCACTGGCAAATTGCCGCAAACTGCCGTCACGTGATGGCAAGTTGCGACAAGTTGCCATCACGTGACCAGACGATTGTATATAACTTCAAGCGGTGCTTCTGCTCTTCTTATTTCCTTTCTTTAGCTTTGGATCCTCATTTATAGACAATCCAATTATATAGGCTTGCGCGACCTTCTTGCTGTGCTTGTGCCTTAATTAACTAAGTTGCTAACATTATCTAAAGCTTGTCACTACTCTTCTTTCCTAAGAAGGAACTTAAATATATCTATAAGGCTATAAATAGGACAAGGACACAGAATAGGACCATAAGGACATCACTAGGACCATAAGGACAGGATAGACCCCTAAGAACCAAAAGAATATAAACAGAACGCGAAACCTAAGAATAGGATACGCATAGACCAGAACCCCTAGGAAATAAACAAACCCTAAAAATTACCTAATACCCCTACTACTATGCTAAGAAATACAGTAGTTGGCAAAGCCACTGTAGGACCTATAAATACCTCTAATGGTAAAACAGTCGCCGTTTTAACCCCCTAGGAAGAGCTTACAGCAGCTAATACTAAAATTAAGTAGCTTTAAGAGCTGCTTAAAACTAGAGACACCCCTATACCTAGCAAGGAGTTATTAAACACCTAGAGACTTGCTATAGTCCTTAAGGCCCTAGCCCAACATATAGCATTAGCATTGTTGCGGTCTATAAAGGTTATAAACCCCCTATTGCTTATAGACAGAACTAACCCTATATTTAATAATTAGAAGCTTTAACTATAAGATAAGCTCGAAGTTAATATAGACCACTTCCCTACTACCCAAGCTAAAATAGCCTATGTCTTTAGCCGTACTGGTAGGGATATACAGACGTATCTACGCCCGTGATATGCCTAGGACTTAGTAAACCCCTTCCTCTCTAGAGAAGAGATAATTAACTACCTATCTTCTATTTATAAGGACCCCTTTAAGATACAGAACGCCTATTTTAACTATAAAGCCCTTAATATAAAAACAATAGAGACCTTCTTAGTTTTCTAGACCCGCTTTCTACACCTAGCCGGATAGGCTTAAATCCCCTAGAAAGATTTAATGCTAGACCTCTTTAACAAGCTTACCCTGGACCTATAGCGCGCTATGCTACCGGTTTATACTACTATATAGACGCTAAAAGAACTTACGGACTAGTGCCTAGCTATTAACTAGGGCCTCCGCTAAATTAAGGCATGTGCTAAGTAGTATAAGACTAAAAGCTCCGTTAACCAAAACACAAGTATTATAAGAATAGGCCGTAGCGCCCTAGCAAGATCTGCAACCCCTACGGCACTAACTATACCGCCCACCGTTAACCTAGCAGCTAGCCATATAGCTAGCCCTACTACAGGTCTAGCGAATACTTAACCTATATACAGCAACTTCTAAAGACAGGCCCTTAGTAATTAAGGAGCCTACTTTTTATATAGCTAGAAAGACCACTTTGTAAAAGACTGCCTAATAGTAGCAAAAATAAACAAGGTCCTGTTAATTTAGGAGGATGGTATAGAGTTAGAAAAAGAGGAACCCTAGAGCAAGACTCCTCTCTAGGGTTAAAAGGAATTAATATGTTATATGTTAATCTAGGTCAGCTAGTTGGTAGAAGAAGCTGTACTATCCCTTATACTTTATTCCGCAATAGATATTAAGTTTTAACCTCTGCTTTAGCTAACTCTAGAGCAAATACCTTTACCTTAATAAATATATAGTATGCTGTAAAGCTGGCTAACTTTTTAAATGCACCCCTTAAAGAACTACCTAAACTAATTCCTATTTATGGGTATAATGGACAGATAGGACTACCTATTATAACTATCTTGCGGATTTACCTCTATATAGACGGACAAAGGCAGTATAATATCCCCTTTCTTATTACAGACCTAGGAAGCCATAATATAATCTTAGGAAGAAAATAGCTAGCCTATCTAGGCTTACAGCTTAATGTATAGAGTAGACGGCTTATCTAGCCTAAAACCCTACCCCTAATACCTTCTTTTATAAAGGAAATCAGCATTACAATAGAAAATCTTATGCGGCTACAGATAGACACCATCTACTAGGCCAGTGCTATGCGTAGGGACTAGGCCTTTAAGAAAGATATATAGCTTAATCTACAACGGGTCTATATACTACGCCGCCCCCAAACTACTAATATTACACCACCAGCACTAGAAACCTAGAAAGTCAGTAATAAGCCAGCTGGCTTAGGCCCTATATAGCTACGAAGAGCAGCAAGGAATATTAGATGCTGTACTAAATATATAGACCAGAAGGATAACTTATGGAAGATGGAATAGGAGCTAAGGAGGGTTGTAACCCTTCCACCACAAAATACAGTCTATAGAACGTCCATAAAGAAACCTATAAACCTCCCACCAGTTAATATCTGCTGTATTAGTGCCATAGGGTTCTACCAGAACTTAAAACAGCCTAATACTATTACCTTTATAACTAGCTTATACAAAATTAACCAGATAATTAAAGACAAGGAAGCCCTAGCCCATAACTAGCTTAGAGGGGAAAGTAAGCTTATAGATAAGGAGCTAGTAGAACAAAAACTACCCCGCCAATACTAGGAATTTAAGGACATATTCTCCAAGGCAGCATCTAATATACTCCCACCTTACCGACTGTACAACTATAAGATTAAGATTAAGCCAGATAAAGAAAATAACCTCAGCTATAGCCCCCTCTACTAGCAATCTACTAATAAACTATAGGCTACTAAGTAGTACCTTATTAACAACCTTAATAAGGGCTTCATTAAGCCTAGCCAAGTCCCCTTTGCCGCACCTATTCTCTTTATAAAAAAGCCTAACAGCGGACTTCATTTCTGTATTAACTACTATAAACTAAACTATATAACCCGCAAAGACTAATATCTGCTACCCTTGCTTAAGGAAACGCTAGCCCATATAAGTAAGGCTAAGATTTTTATAAAGCTTAATATCCACCAGGCCTTTTATTAAATTAGAATAGACCCAGGATTTAAGGATCTTACTATATTTTAGACCTGCTATAGATTATATAAATATAAAGTACTACCTTTTAGATTAACCAACGGACCAGCTATATACCAGCGGTATATAAATGACGTACTCTTTAACTACCTTAATAACTTCTATACAGTATACTTAGACAATATTATAATCTACTCCAAGAATGAACTAGAATATTAGGAATATATTTATAAAGTCCTATAACGGCTCCGCAAGGCTGGTCTCCAGGCTAATATTAAAAAGTTGGAATTTAGTATTAAGCGTATAAAGTACTTAGGGTTTATTATTAGTATGGACGGAATTAAGGCCAACCTAAAGAAGACAGCTATAATTAATTAGTAGACACCCCCACAAACCGTAAAGGGGGTATAATTATTTTTAGGTTTCTGTAACTTCTACTAACACTTTATTAAGAACTATAGCAGGATCACCTAGCCCCTTAACCATCTTACTAAAAAAGACCAGCCCTTTTACTTTAACGCTATATATAGGCAGGCCTTTAATAAGCTTAAGAAACGGCTAGTATCAGCTTCCCTACTTGCCCACTTTGACCTAGAATAGCCCTTAATGCTAGAAACTGATGCCTTAGATAGCGTAATAGCTAGTATCTTTTCCTAGAAGCAACTGGACGGAGAATGGCACCCTATTGCATACTATTTAAAGACTATAATAGATGCTAAGCTAAACTACCACATCCATAACAAAGAAATGCTGGCTATTATCTCTAGCTTTTAGCACTAGTATGCACAGCTAGAAGGGACCCCTAAGCCTATTAAGGTGGTTTTAGATTATAAGGCCTTAGAATACTTTATAATAACAAAGGCCCTTATAGCCCGGTAGGCATACTAGGCAGGTATCCTATCTTAGTTCCACTTTCTAATTATATATAGGCCAGGCGCAACTAACTATGTAGATACCCTTATAAGGCGCAAACAAGATCTAAATAACTAGATAGCTGTAAAGATTATATTATAGACCTAGATGCTACTATAACCAGAGCACCTTAATCCCTAAATATAGGCAGAACTAAATACGGACCCCGTAAAGGCCAAGATGTGCCCTATTAATGCTATAGAACTTAACCTTATTAATAGGCTACTGCAAGCAAATTATACGGCCCCTTCTTTATAGGAGTACTATAAAAAGGCAAAGGACATTACCAGCCTATAGTCCCTTAAAAATGGATTACTTAAGTATTAGGAACAGCTAGTAGTAGCAGAGGAACAGAACTTATAGACTTAGCTTATTACCAAAGCACATGCCTAGGTCTCTACGGCCCACCCTAGAAAAAATAAGACCTATAGGATTATTGGCGACAGCTACTACTGGCCTAGAATAGTTATGGATATTAATTACTATATACGGAACTGTGACGACTACCGTAGGTCTATAATTCTATAAGATAAGACCCTAGGACTGTTAAAACCACTTCTAATACTAGAGCGCCCCTAGCAGTATATTTTTATAGATTTCCATAAGCTACCTACAGACCGTAACGGATATAATATGGCTATAGTTATAGTTAACCGTTTTGGCAAGCGCCCGTTCTTAATCCCTTATTATAAGAATATTAATATAAAGGAGGCAGCCTAACTATACATCCACTATATCTACTGAATTTATGGACTATTAGATACTATTATATCTAACTATAGCCCATAGTTTATATTAGCTTTCTGGAACGAGTTTACCTAGATCCTAGGTATTAAGCTAAAGCTTTCTATAGCATACCACCCTCAGATAAACGGCTAGATAGAGATTATAAACTAGTATTTAGACTAAAGACTCCGACCCTTTATTAACTACTTTTAGGATAATTAGGCCAAACTGCTACCTCTAATAGACTACGCCTAAGCCACCCTACCCTATAACTTTATAGGATTTGCACCTATCTAGCTAAAAATGGGGTATTTACCTTATATAAGCTTTAACTGGGAAAGAATAGAGGGGCCGCGGACCATACGCGAAAAACTATCTTATAAGGAAGCCCAGCATTACGCTAAACGCTTAGAAGAAGCCTAGAAAGTAGCCTATATAAACCTAGAAAAGGCCTAGAAATTAATAGAACAGTAGGCAAATAAGTATAGACATAAGCCTGACTTTACCATAGGCGATAAGGTCTGGGTTATAATAAAAAACTAAAAGATAGAACAGCTTAGCCGTAAGCTAGACTATTAAATGGCAGGACTATACAAGGTTCTTAAAAAGAGAGGCAACTTATATAAAGTAAAGCTCCCGGATTTAATTAAGGTCTACCCTAAATTCTCGCTAGATAAGCTACGGAAAGCTATAAACAACCTATTACCTGGACAAAAGAATAAACCGCCCCTGCTAATTTAAGTTAATAGCGACAATAAATGGGAAATTAAAGAAATACTAGCTTATAAACTTGTATAAGGAACACTAAAGTACTATATAAGTTAGAAAGGATATAATCTAGACCCTACCTAGTACCCCGTATAGAATTTTATAGGTAGCCCCTATAAGTTATAAGAGTTCTATAGCTGTTATCCTAATAAACCTAGACCGCCAAAGTACTTAGATAAGTAGATGGAGTGCTAGTATAGTAAAGATAATAAATTACTAGTGGAGTATAAAGATAAGAATGCCCTGTAGGGGTAATATGGACATATAAAGCCTAAGGGTAGGCTTTTTTAGAGAGGGGGGTAATGTTATAGCACTGGCAAATTGCCGCAAACTGCCATTACGTGATGGCAAGTTGCGGCAAGTTGCTATTATGTGACTAGATAATTGTATATAACTTCAAGCGGTGCTTCCGCTCTTCTTGTTTCCTTTCTTTAGCTTTGGATCCTCGTTTATAGACAATCCAATTGTACAGGCTTGCGCGACCTTCTTGCCGTGCTCGTGCCTCGATTGACCGAGTCGCTAACAATGGGATGGTGAGATCTCGAAAACCACCACTGTTGGTACCCCCTTACGATAGCAGCTACTACACTACTATTCTCCTATTAGAAGACACCTGTATGATCCAACATGGATACACAGCATTTGATAGCATCCCCTGACCCCCTAGGGGATGGCCAAGATATGGGAAACAACAACAATAATACACAGCAATCAATTGGCAAGGCCTAGCTGGGGCGTAGTGAACCCTAGCTTAGATAAGCTAGAGAAGGAAGCAGTGGTTCCCAAGGAGTTTGAACATCCAAGGAGGACAGGACGTAGTTATAGGCCCGCAGGGCCGCCGCTACGGACGGACATGGCAAATCGGGGTTTTTCATCCTACTGAGGTGGCTCATAGGGTTTTTCCTCCCCCAACCCAACTGCAGGGTTTTCTTCCTGTAAATTACAACAAGTTTTCCCCCTGTGACGGAGTAGTCTGCGTGGGCCAGATAGGATCCGTATCAGACGTTAATCAAAGAGTTACTACTATGCCCCTAACACCTTCCTTTATAAAAGAAATTAGTATTATAATAGAGAACCTTATTTGGCTATAGATAAATACTATTTACTAGGCTAACGCTATATATAGGGACTAGGCTTTTAAAAAGGATATACAGCTTAACCCGTAATTTGATTTATATACTATACCGCCCCTAAACTACCTATATTATACTACCCGCACTAAAGATTAAAAAAGTTAATAAAAAGCTAGTGTAGCTCCCTGTAGGGAACTTAGGCCCTATATAGCTATAAAGAATAGTAAGGAGTATTAGACGCTATACTAAATATATAGACTAGAAGAATAACTTATAGAAAATGGAATATAAGCCAAGGAAGATTATAAACCCTATACTATAAAATATGGCCTAATAAAAGTTTGTAAGGAAACCTACGGACCTTCCCTTAGTTAATGTCTACTATATTAGCGCCGTAGGATTCTACTAGAACTTAGTTTAACCTAATACTATTACCTTTACCACTAGCTTATATAAAATTAATTAAATAATTAAGGAAAAGGAAAAGGAAAGTAAGCTTAGTAGACAGGAAAGTAAGCCTATAGATAAGGAGCTAGTAGAATAGAAACTACCTTATTAATACTAGAAATTTAAGGACGTATTCTCCAAGGCAGTGTCTAATATGCTCTCGCCTTACTAACTATATAACTATAAGATTAAGATTAGGCTAGATAAGGAAAACACACTTAGCTATAGCCCCCTTTGTTAGTAGTCTATTACTAAGTTATAGGCTATAAAGCAGTACCTTATTAATAACCTAAATAAGGGCTTTATTAAGCCTAGTTAAGCCCCTTTTAACTTGCCTATTTCCTTTACTAAAAAGGCTAAATAGAGGACTTTGTTTCTATATAGACTACTATAAACTTAATAATATAACCTATAAGGACCGCTACCTACTACCCTTACTTAATAAGACTTTAACCTAAATAAGTAGAGCTAAGATCTTTACTAAGCTTAATATCTATTAGGCCTTTTACCGGATTAGGATGGACCCTAAATTGGAAGATTTTACTATATTTTAGACCTATTACAGAATATATAAATATAAAGTACTTTTTTTAGACTAACTAACGGACTGGCTATGTACTAGCGATATATAAATTATATACTCTTTAACTACCTTAATAACTTCTATACGGCCTACCTAGATAATATTATAATTTACTCTAAGAATAAGTTAGAATATAAGGAGCATATTTATAAAGTCCTATAACAGCTCCGCAAGACTGGCCTTTAGGCTAATATTAGAAAATTAAAATTTAGTGTTAAGCATATAAAGTACCTAGGGTTTATTATTAGTATAGACGGAATTAAGGCAGACCTAGAAAAGACGGCTGTAATTAACTAATAGACACCCCTAAGGACTATAAAGGGGGTATAGTAATTTCTAGGGTTCTGTAACTTCTACTAACGCTTTATTAAAAACTATAGTAGAATTGCCTAGCCCCTAAGCCTACTTACCTATAAGGACCAGCCCTTTTACTTTAATACTATATATAGGTAGGCCTTTAATAAGCTTAAGAAACGACTAGTCTCTGCTTTCTTACTTACCTACTTTAACCTAGAACGGCCCTTAATGCTAAAGATTGATACCTTAGATAGTGTTATAGCTAGCGTTTACTCCTAAAAGTAAATAGATAGAGAATAGTACCCTGTTGCTTACTATTTAAAGACTATAGTAGATGCTAAGCTAAACTACCATATCTATAATAAAGAAATGCTGGCTATTATCTCTAGCTTTTAGCACTGGTGTGTATAGCTAAAAGGGACCCCTAAGTCTATCTAGGTAGTCTCCAAATATAAGGCCTTAGAATATTTTATAATAATAAAGGCCCTTATAGCCTGGTAGGCACGCTAGGCGGATATCCTATTCTAGTTTAACTTCCTAATTATATACTAGCTAGGCGCTATAAATTATATAGATACCCTTATAAGGCGTAGATAGGATTTAGATAACTAAATAGCTATAAAAATCTTATTATAAACCTAGATGTTATTATAACTAGAGTACCTAAACCCTTAGATATGGGCAGAGCTAAATACAGACTCTATAGATGCTAAAATATATCCTATTAACTATTAGGTGAAACCTAAGTAGATAGTTATATAGCTGTAAGGTATGGGCGACCCTAGGGCGACCTAGGGGTGACTCGCCTGTAAGGTATATGCGCTGTATATGCCTAGGGAAAACCCTTCCTTACCTTGCACACAGACTCCTCCTTTTCCCTTAAGGATTTGTCTGTCCATATAATATACCCTATTATTCTATTATTAGACTCCCTATCTACATCCTTACCTTATATTTAAATCCTTACCAATCCCCTTAGGAGGATAGCCTGTTTAATTTTTCTATAATGCCTCTAAAAAGAAAACCAACGCCTGCACCTAATAGTAATACGCTAACAATATAACTGCTAAACGCCTTAGGATCTAGTGTAGACGAAACCGCTAAAAATATACTAGTAGGATCTAAGCTACCTTCTAAACCTTAAAATAATTAGCCACCTGTAAACGCTAGAGACTAGTTTAACTTATATACCTAGGCTTAACAGAAGCTTAGTAAGATTACCAGTATCCCTTTAAATACCGCTAATATAAAGGAGCTAAATAAGCTAGCTAAGAAAATAGCTAACTTATGGAGTATTATTAATTTAATAAAGCCCTCCTGTTGCCTCTCTAGTAAAGAGTATAAGTTATATAGTAAACATATATGCCAAACAAATCTTAACGCCCTAGTTAAGAAGTTACTACCCGATATTGGCGGCATTACTTAATAGTATTTTAACCGCTAAATCGCCGCAGTTAAGAACCAATTTAAGGTTAATAATGCTAACTATAACTATAAGCGACGTACGCGCTAGGCCATTAAAGGTTTTATAAAAGAGAAGACAATTACCTAACTGGTTTATTACTGGCTAGGCACTAAAGATAAAGGTCCCTTACTATGGGATAAGTTTAAAACTATGGTGTAAAACTAGATCAGGAACCCCATAGTAAGACGCTTTAATAATGCTACTGTGTACTATACAGCCATTATAAAGGAGAATTAGAGGTTTAACATTTTCCTAGCCTATATATATAGCTTAGAGGACCGCTTCTTATATACCCCTTTTATTAACCCCAAGCAATAGGTAAACTTTTAGTTTTTTTGCCTTCTAGTCTATCTATAGGCAGAGCTCTTCTGCTAAAACTTTATTAAATAGGTAAGAACTATAGAGGACCTCTTTGCCAAAATCTGCTGTGTAGAGTAACTACTTAATACTATAAAGCTTATAGAAGATCGTGTAGCTAGCAGTGGCAAATCCTTACGCTTAAAGTGTGGTTATAGCATAGGCTCTATAGAGTTAGATTTAGGGAACAGAACCTAAAAAGGGTAACGCTTTAAGCAAACTCTTAGGGAGACTACTTAAAAGCTAAATAGCTTAAAGGACCCCTTAGACGCTAGTAATACGCACGCAAGTTAAAAGAGGCCTATAGGTAACTACTATAAAGAACACTAGAAGTAAGCTAGTAAAGATAAGTTAGGCCAGCTTTTAGAAAACCTAAAGCCCTAGTAGCATATCTCTTTTGACTGCAACTAGGACCTAATACAGAGGGAGAGAAGAAACGTATTGTAGTATATATTGCAATAGATACACCCTAGAGTAAAGTCCGCCTATATTGCTTATATAATAATAGGTGCTAAATTAACCTTATTAACTAAGACGTTGTCTATAGGTTTAACCTGCCTATAAGCTATACGCTATATTTACGTAAACCTATTATATATTTTCTTAATAGTAACCAGATAATAATCTAGGACGCTTATAATCTAATAGTCACTACTAGCGACTTCTAGGGTACCCCTTATACTATTAGCCCCTATACCTTTTAGGGTAGCTTATTTAATAGTTATAATATAGTTCTAGGATAGGATAGGCTTATAGAAGTAGATCTATTAATTGGCTTTTATTCTAGATAATTTGTCTAGGGTACTTTAAACCCTAGACGCCTCTAAATAGTCACCCTTAATACGCTCCTAGCAGATATTAAGGCTAGCGAAATAGTCTATTTACTATAGCTAGAAGACTCCTTTACGCCAGTTATAAACATAATAGAGGACCTGTTATTACTAGCAGTAAGTACCTATATAGACCCTTTAGACGTAGAGATACTAGTTATAAATATAATAGAGGACCTATTATTACTAGCAGTAAGTACCTATAGAGACCCTCTAGTGCTAGCGTAGATTACCTTAACTTTAGGGGGAGGTGATTAAAACCCTAAAACTATTAAGTATACTGCAGTAGAGCTGTATACACTCTTAGTACAAGCACACCTGTAAAACATATGTTAGCTATACCCTTCTCTTTACTAGCTCCTAGAAGTACACTACTATATAATAGTCGCCTTAACCTCTATAGACCCTAGCCTACCAGATATATATAAAGAGGAGATTAATGTCTTCTCTAATAAGCTAGCAAGTATACTACCTTAGAACTCTAAATATAACTATGTAATTGACTTAGAAGAAGGCAAGACGCCACTATAGATACCTATCTACAACCTCTTATAGAAAGAGTTATAGATCTTATAGAAGTATCTAGAGAGTGCTTTTAAAAAGGGCTAGATTAGGCCTAGTAAGTTGCCTACTAGAGCGCCTATCCTCTTTATACTAAAAGCAGAAGGTATAATATGGCTATGCGTTAACTATAGACGCCTAAATAAGATTATAATCAAAAACTAGTACTCCCTACCATTAGTTGGCGAACTCTTTAATAGGCTTAGCTATGTAAAGATATTTATAAAGCTGGATCTTTATAATGCGTACTATAGGATTTATATTAAAAAGGGAGATAAATAGAAGACCGCATTTAAGATACGCTATAGTTACTTTAGGCTGCGTTTGGTTGCAACTTTAGATTCAATCTGGAGGCTCCAGAATACGACCGATCTGGAGCTCAAATCTGATTCTGAGGTGGTTGTTTGGTAGATCTAACGACTTTCTGATCTAAAGCTCCTTTAGATTGGTAAGCGCGTCAAATTTAAAAGCTATACTGTATACGGTAGTTAAACTAAGGTTCTTAGCACCAGTTTAATCTGGAGCTTTAAATTCCATATGGGCTCCAGATTAATCTGGAGCTCCCGCATACGCGCTAAAGTGACGACTTCTTATAATATAGCGCCTCCACCCACCCTAATCGCAACACTGCTATCGCATCTGCAAGCCCTGTATAATGTTATTGGCTTAACCTTTGTGGTTACAGTAAGTCTGTTTCCAGGCGGCGTTTGTACTCAGTATACTGATATATAGAGAGGAACAAGGTGGACGACGGAGTTACTTTATAGCCATAAGGCACGGCTTATAAGCCTCACCCGTATGAGGCCTAAGGTATTTAGGAAGCTTTTAAATTGGCTATAACTCTACAGCGGCTTAAAGGATTTAAAGCTTCTATTAGCAGCCGAGAAGCTAATAATATTCCTAATAATATTTAGCAACAATGCGTTATATAGATTACTAAGTGAGGTAACACAGCACTTATCTACAACAATCTATAAGTGAGTATTTGCTTACTAGCTAAACTTCTGGTACTAGTTGGCTACCCTATAGAGCTGTGTATAAAGTCCTTCTTGGCCTTCTAAAATTATATAAGGAAGTCGTTTGGCTTCCTAAGAACTGCACTCTAGATAAGGTTGCTAGTAACCCTAAACAATATCCTTTCTTTGCTAATTGTATTAGAGCTCTTAACGGTACTTATATACCTATTAATATAAGAGGTGGTAATATATCGCAAGCTCTATAGCGTGGAAGAAAGGGAGGATTAATATAGAATGTTCTTATAGCTGTCGACTTTTAAATGAACTTTATATACGTTCTGGCTGGTTAGGAGGGCTCTGCTCACAATAGTAAAGTTATTAATTTAGCTAAGGCCAAAGGATTTAAGGCTCTAGCTAGTAGATACTACGTTATAGATGCTAGATACTCTAACACGCCTATAACTCTAACTCCCTACTATAGCTGTAACGGGACTAGCCCAGTTACAGTAGGAATGTCTCAGTGAAACACTTAACAGATAAATTCCAACGCTTTAATTAAATTCTGCCAAATTCCACTAACTTAAATAATTTCTACCAGTCTCCACCAAATTCCACTAATGTAATGGAATTTGGTTAAAACCTGTTAAAATTCGCATAGGCTTATGCCCACGCGTCTACTGCCAAGACTATAAATATTTAGTTATAAGTTTCCTATATTCCTTTCTCTTCTTCACGTAATATCTTGTTCTCTTTAAGAGCTATATACCCTTAGATTTAGATAGAATTTATATTATTCCTTTAAATCTTCCCTAAAGCCTCTTCGCGCCCTTACACTACGTTGCGTTAAAATAACTACTATTAAAAATGGCAAATGAACCCAAATCCCTTTTAATAACCACGAGTATTATATCCCTAGTTAGGGAACAATTAACCATAATATAACAATCCTTTATAGATGCCCTAGCTCAGTAGCGGGCTGCACTAGAAGCCTAATATTAGCAATTAATGGAAGCACTCCACGAAGAACTCCGTAATATTAAGGCTCTTTTATTAGAGACCCTAATAATAATACCTATAAACAAAATTAAAATAACCGTATCTAAACCTAACCTGTTAAATACAAACACTAAACTAGTAATAGTAACTCAACCCGTATCTATAATGAGTTTAATACCTACTATAAAATCTAAAATGCTCCCTAATCCTCTAATGTTTAATAAAAATTAAAACAACCTACGTCCCTTTATAATAATTATTCATTGCTTAACGTCCGATTCGGATCCCTATTGGGCCCACGCGGACTACTCCTTATTTACATATGGGGAGAAAACTCTATTTGAGAAAATGAGAAAACCCCGTGATCCATCTCCCCGCCTTTTAGGACTTGTATATAGGGCGCCTGCGAGTCACCTATGGTGCTTTACTACCTTACTTTATAACCTCCTTAGGAACTACTACTGCCGTAACAAGCCTACGGACGCGCTAGTATCGCAAACTTAACTCTACTACTGTAGAGTTATTAAGGGGCGCCTAGTACTCGCCCCTTTACCTTCTATTACTATTTCCTTTGCAACCCAGAA
>Ga0307507_10004512_pt1 | contig 24505 bp, 18 predicted proteins | sample 7_EM_MG_FD_207223 | JGI IMG/M metagenome (GOLD analysis project Ga0307507, IMG submission 207223) | Populus trichocarpa ectomycorrhiza microbial communities from riparian zone in the Pacific Northwest, United States - 7_EM | ecosystem: Host-associated > Plants > Roots > Unclassified | place...
AGGCTAACAAACAAATTTACAAAGCAAATAGACAGAAGATTGTGCTGTTCTTTCTGGTAGGTGCTTGACATTTACAAGCTGCAAGTGGGTAATTTATGTGGGAAAATAGTATTTTGTAATAGTTATGGACAAATAACAGTGTTTGCTGTGATAGCAAAGCTGCCACAATGAGATTTTATAAACACTTATGACATAACATGTTTCCCAAGGTCAAGCTAACTTGATGACAATGCCAACTCTCCAAATTGCAGCTATTCCTGATTGAGAGCTACTACCGGATTGTCTCCCAAACCTTATGCCATTCCATATCAATTATAATGGCCCAGCAGCAATATCAACATTTATGCACATCAAGCATGCAAAAGGGGAGGTTGGCACACCTGAGAAAAACCAGATTGGGGTTGTCAATGAGGAGGTGATGGTTGGAGTTGAAGGATTGATGGTAAAGGATGCATCTGCTGAGAAACAAGTAGTCATGATGAAGAACAAGGATGTGTCCATGGAGGAGACTACAACTGACTTGAACCTGCCTCAAATCGAAAAGAAGGCATTGGAACCAATCACTGGGCCTGACATTGGAAAAAGTGTGGAGGAAACAGATGTAATGTCAACCAGAAACAGCACTTGCAGTGAGCAAAAGGGCAAAAAGGTGGCCCAGGTCACAACATTGATGGCTGCTTTGCAAGACTCATCCTCTGAGATCCCCATCCCCACTGGGTCAACATCATCAATTGAGCTCCCAACTCCACTAGAATACTTCACTCCCTCCCCTTCAGATCCTGATTTATCATGCTTTGTGCCAACTTTCTGGGGACACACTATTCACAGTCTAAAGGTCAGCTTACTGCTGGCTATGTGGGCATAGTGCTTCACTCCAAGGGTGTTGCTAGCAGTAGTCAAGCTGCCAGGGATACAGTTGACACCCTCATAACCCATAGCCTTTGGTGGACAGTTCAGGCTATGGGTTGCAGGGGGGTGGGAAAAAAATAAGCACTCACAAAAGTTGTGGAAATTTTGAGAAAATCTTTGTTTTCTTTGTTACAATAGGTCTGTTCAACTGGAAGGTAAACAATCAGTGCCATTTGGGCAAGTTATTATTGGTGTATTTCCATTCAATGGTGTTGGCTTTATCATTGGGCAAAGATTGGTTTGGGGGGGAGGGGCATTGCAGGTTGGTTCTGGAGAATTTGGGGATTAGCAGGCCAAAAATTGTACTATGGTTGATTTTGTGTAGCATCAGGGGAAAGAAAGGTGAAAAATATTAAATTTATGACCATTTTTGGTAGGTGTAACCCTAAGCTAGAGTCCAAAACCTATGGATTTTGCCCACCAAGGGCTATGGGTTGCAAATCCCCACCTACCAACTCAGTGGACCCAAAAACGTATGGGATCTCAAGGGTTATGGGTTATCCAACACATGGGTTATGAGGGTGTTCACTGTACTGTACCATTTCAATTGATTCATCCTAGGGTGTGACCTGTGACCAGATGGACAAAAGTTTGACAACATCCAATGTTGGTGTGACCTGGGACAGGGTTCAAAATTCGGCCAGCCATGGGACACTGAAGGGGAAACAAGTAAAGAACAGAGCAGCAATGTTTGAGAGACAAATTTAGTAGTTGAAAAGGAATAGTCAGTAAGTCAGTCCTTGATGCTTGAGGATTGGATCACTCATTGGGGTAACTCATAATTGAAGAGAGGGATGGTGAAATATTGCAACAATTTTCTGGCATTATTTCGCTCTACACCAAAAAAAAGCCAACAGACTATACAACTCCAAGGATTTCTGGTGATACAATGAATTGGATTCAGATTGAGATGGCAGCAGCCCATTAAAGAAGTAGGTTAATATACAGACCCATAAATATTTCTAAAAAAGTCTATTTTGACCATTTTTTGGATTCACAAAGTCTTTGGTCAGGGGGCTTGTGATGTGGGACAGGTGACCAAATTCATCCAAGACCACAGGCCATGTGATGTGTGACAGACGAATCAATTGAAATGGTACAGTACTAAAGATCTGAAAGGGAAGGCAAAGGCAAAGCCAGCACTGAAAAAGGTAACAACTAGGAAGGGTAGACTCACCCAAAGCATGGTCCCAAAACACACAGTCGAGGAGGTGGAGGTGGAGGACCAAGAAACTGATGAAACTGCAAGCCTGGATGCAGATTGCATTGAGGCACTACCAAATGACATGCCTTTACAGACCTTTGTTCCCACCTCACAATTTTTGTCATTTGTTCTATGGCATGCAGACTGACCTGTAGATGAAAATAGGGATGAATATTTTCACTCCCTAGCAGAGTGGACGAAATTGGCTGAAGAGGTGTTTTTCATCATTTATAAACAATGTCTATTACTTCCATCGGCTCAAGGATTAAGCATACTGTCACTCAGGAGTGGGTCAACTAGACACTGGATTCCTCCTCCAAATGTTGTCTTTCTTGCTCTAACATGAGATGACAAGTGAGAACAAATTCATGTGAATGAACCAAGCCATGGCGAGAAGACATCCAAAGGCTGTATATCCAATAAGCATCTTCTTTCAGCCCAATGTCACTGTAGTACCTTGTCAAGACACACAGTGGTACCGTTTTGCACTCTTAGCTTAGTTGACATTGCATCTGTTTCGAGATCAAGTTTGCCTGCAGCCTCTTCATGATTTGTTTGAATGATACTGATTGACTACACTAGAAATTCACTGGTAGTAGAGACCACAGCCATGATGTGCAACTCCAAGCTGCATCCTGAGCTATTGAGCTGAACTAATATTAAAATTTAAAGATCATTTGGCCTTTCATTTGTTCTGGTGAAATAAGCCTCCTACCTCCATTCCCCCATTCCAAAGGTACCTATATCTACATTAGACACATAAAACTACCAGAATAACTATTTAGAAGAATCATGGGTATCTATGTTTACTATTTTATGGCTATGAATGGTACCATTGCCTGATACCTCCCAAAATCATATCAGTTTCTGGGATGGTATCAGGTCATTGTAAGTGAATTTCAATTGGCTAAAGGGTAGTTATACAAACTATAAGAAGATTTATTAGGTTTAGAAGCAAGCACCTTCATGCTATGGTAGTATTTGAAGTGAGGGATGAGGAGGTATACCAGGGATCAGTGATCAAGCCATACCTCCATCAACAAAAATTATATGGAAATTATTGGGACAGCTATGGATGCCTTATGAGTCCCTTATATTGACTTACAGAGACCATATTGCCCACAGAGAAGGTGGTGAAATGTTATTGAGGTTGGGGAAGGTGTGTGCAAAAAAACACGAAATCTCTCTCCTGTAAGGGGAACTCTTTAGTTAAAATTAATCTGAGTACATAGATAGTGAGATTTATGCAGCTATAGAAGGATATCCACTTTCTAGAGAAATCGGTTGGCTGTAGCATGAAAAATCAAATCCAAGAGGCCAATACATTGTTTGGAGATATGTAGCCAAACTTTGATCATAATCCTGCACTTTTGATGTACCTCCCTTGACATCCATTTCAGACATATAAAGACATATATTTTCTCAATCTCTCTAATTTCTTTATATTTCTTTCATAGCCACATTAAGCTCAGTATCTATATACTCAGATTAATTTTAAGTAGAGAATTCCCTTCAGAGGAGAGAGATTTCATGTTTTTTTTTGCACACACCTACCCCTAGCTCAATAACATTTCACCACCTTCTCTGTGGGCAGTATGGTCTCTGTGAGTTGATATAAGGGACTCATAAAGCATCCATATCTGTCCCAATAATGTCCATATAATTTGTATTGATGGAGGTTGATCCCTGGTATACCTCCTCATCCCTCACTTCAAATACTACCATAGTGCAGAGGCACTTGCTTTTAAACCTAATAAACCAATGTTATAGTTCAGATAACTACCCTTTAGCTGATTCAAATTCACTTAAAACGACCTGATACCCTCTCAGAAACTGATATGATTTTGGAAGGTATCAGGCAATGGTACTATTCATGGCAATAAAATGGTGAACATAAATACCCATGATTCTTCTAAATAGTTATTCTGGTGGTCCTATGTGTTTAATGTAGATGTAGGTACCTTTGGAATGGGTGAGCAGAAGTAGGAGGCTGGGGTAGATTACACCTGCAGAAGAGATATGTTCTGGACATAACACAGCCCTGTAGTTATACACCCTCCCTCACATATACTAATAAGGAATATTCAAGCTGGCCATTGGGTCTAATAGCTTCTCTGCAGCTGGCTATGGGTGCTGGTGATGAGCATGCATATTCATATGTGTGATTACACAACTCTATGATCTATTTAGATGCAGGTAGCTATATAATACTACTCTACAGGCTTGCTATATGGGCTTAGGCAAGAAAAAGCAAAGGGAATGGACTGGGAACAGTGGAATAAAGCTGCTCATTATCACAGACAGTGAGCATGGAAAGGGACACATGTGCCAACAGTGGGTGTAAGCCATGTCCATGTTTGGCAATGGAAAGTGATGGGAAGGTGCATGTGGTGCTGCTGATGCAACAACCTTCCCAATGCAGATGGATAGGGAGCCTGAGAAGGGTGGGAGGGTACATGGGATAGTCCCCAGGAGTTAGTCAAACATTAACCCAACTGATGGGAATATTGAAATAAGCCCTCTCCTTAGAAGGGGTCACACAATCAGTGACCACTTCTAATTAGAGACATGATGTGGTAACCATAGGTGGACTTGTAGTGAATAATATTTTAGGCAGACAAAGTACAGTCTGATGTCACTTTAAAAATTAGTATTGGCTCAGCTGAATAGCCCAGGATGAAACCCAGGCAGATCTACCAAGGTGATTGACTTGTAGTGAATAATATTTTACTCAGTGCAGTCCGAAGTCCCTTTGAAATTTATGATTTGTTCAGCTAAATTCCTGGGATGTGACCAAGACATATGTACTGAGGTGATTGACTTGTAGTGAATAATATTTTACTCAGACAAAGTGCAGTCCGAAGTTCCTTTAAAATTTACTATTGGCTTGGCTGAATAGCCTGGGATGAAACCTGGGCAGATGTACCAAGGTGATTGACTTGTAGTGAATAATATTTTACTCAGACAAAGTACAGTCTGAAGTCGCTTTAAAATTTACAATTGGTTTGGCTGAATAGCCTGGGATGAAACCTTAAGGTGATTGACTTGTAGTGAATAATACTTTACTAAGACAAAGTGCAGTCTGCATATACCAATTTGATTATGTGTTGTCTCAGTAATTTTGTATTTGAACAAATTATGGTGTAATAAAATTGATTAAATTAGCTCAATGACCTTGGATGTCCCCCAGGCTTGGCCCAGTTGCCTAGGATACTACCTGGTCATATACACCGATCTCATTCACTGTTCTACTCACTAATTTTGTATTCCAACAAATTACAGTCTGACATTGCTGTCAAATATTGGACTGGCATGTTTAGGTTGGTTGTTTGGTGGGGCTTGTTCTATCATGGAGCAGGATTGGTATCAAATATTGGACCACCATGTTTACATTGGGTGGGGCTTTGTCTATGCCCAGTGAGGCAGTGTAGGATCAGTATCAAATATTGTGGGGATATTTTGGTCATTGTATTCAGTGGGCTTGTTCTATTATGGTGTCAGTATCAAAGATCAGAGCAGCATGTTTACATCATGTGGGCTTTGTCTATGCCCAGCCTGGCAGTGTGGGATTGGTACCAAACATCAGATCAGCATGTTTTAGTTAGTTGTTCAGTGGGGCTTGTTCTATAATGGAGTGGGAGTGGTATCAAATATTGGACCAGCATGTTTAAGTCAGGTGGGGCTTGGGCATATCATGGTGTGGGATCAGCATCAAATATTGGGTTGTAAGTTTGGTTGGGGGTATATGCCCAGCCTGGCATGTTTTAGCCGGGTCTGGAATATTAATATTTGGCTGGGGCAGCTGATTTGTATTCTGCTGACCAACCCATTAACCAGAATTTAGGGCCCTTGGCCGACTCACAAAAGTACAACTTTCAAAACTGTCAGCCAACCTAGTACAACCATTACTTAAACTTTGTACATCAGCTGATACAGTACATTGGCTCCCAAGGTTGAGCCTAATGTCTTTGGCCAACCCTTCTTTGCCTTGATAGCTGGACTCACATGGGCCTACCCATCAATGTTGGGTTATTCTGTCTCATTGGCCCATCAGCTCCCACCATCATCCATGGCCTCTTTGTATCACTGACTCTCAGTGTTGTTGGGTGATTCCTACTAACTGCCCTGCTTTTCCTCATCAGGAACAAGTACAACACCCTTACCAAGGCAACACCCAGCATGGCCACTCCTTTGGGCTATCAAGCTGTCACCAACTTCTGCTGTGAAGTCCAAGTCATGCATGCTGTTTCATCAGCCACTCCAGCACCTATTACCCCTCAAGACAAAGCCCTTGCAGAAATTGTGGAGGTAATGGCTGAAGCGAAAGCCAAGGCACATTTATTTCATACTTGCTTATTATTCTCATTTTATTAATGCAGTGCAGATACATTCTAAAACAGTGGCCCCACAAAGTTATCAAGTCCAAAGCTATCATTGAGGACAAGGTTGATGAGGTTGAGATCATCAGCAATGTTGACTACATGATGGGTGGGTGTGATGGCCTTAATGCCACTTCTGGGGCTGACACTGTGCATTTTTAATGAATTTCTTTGAATAGAACCTCATTTTAATATTGCATACTGCTTTGCGCAGATGGCAGTGGACAATATCTCTGCTGGCTATCGACAATCCCTTGTACCAGGAGATCTTAGCTTGTGTGCATGCTGCTGTTACCAATTGCATGCCCACTCTTCCCACCATCACTTATCACAAGCAGGAGGAGGTTCACCTTCAGGAGTGCATCTTTCTCAGCATGCAATGCCTCGACTTGGAGCTTTGTCTTTGTGACATTCTTGTTGCTGATTTCAAAGTGGTCCTTGTCAAGCTTGCTGAATTCAAGGGTAAAGGCAAAGTGGCTGCTACTGATTAGATAGGTGTATGACACATTCTTTTAAACAGACACCTAGAGCCTGTATATATAGCAGGCTACACATGAAAATCTAGAAGGCCTTAGTGCATTTTACATCTTTCAGATCGAATTCCTAAGTCATTTTAAAGTGTGAACTTCAAAAATTTAAATAGTGAATCCATCATGTTTCTTTGTTACTTGACTCTGTGAAATTTTCTAAGTCCTCAGAGCCATCTAAGGAAGACCTATCAAGATTTACCCCTTCAAAGTTATAATCTCTGGTGTCCAGGCTATCTTCTAGGCCTGTGTTCTCAATCTCATTTAAAATTTCATTGTCTACATCAATGATATTATCAAAATTTTTAGGAAGGTCTATCTTTTCTCTAGCAAAATAAGGAATGACCCTAAAGGCCCCAATCTTGTTTTGCCAAACAGATCAATCCAGTTCTGCCACAATATATGAACCACCTTTCATACATTGTATTATAATTATTGGCCCTACAATACCTTGGCTTTAATTTACTATTTAATGAAGAGGCAACCATGGAATTGTATATAAGCACTAAATATTCAGGCTTATATACATGATTACTGATTTTATGATGATGATTGAGTTCATATTTCACTACACGCTTAATTTTTTCTAAGGTAACTCTCCTACACATTTCTGCTACATGAGTCCTGTGCTTTGCCAAGGCTCTAGCATGGTAGCCAATTAATTCTTCAGTCATTAAAATACAATCTGGAAGTTTTACTAGCCAGGTAGCTTCCTGTATATCAAGAGGTAATATTGGATGGGCACCTGTCACCATAAAGAACGGTGAGCAGCCAAAGCACTTTCTAATTGTAGTTCTATCAGCCCAAAGCACCTACCAAAAGAACCAGTACCATTTTGCAAGATTCCTCAGTCTGCAGCACTTGGTGAGCATTTGAATAATATCCCAGTGCAGTCTTTCTATCCTGCCATTTGCCTTTGAATTATATGGGGATATGTGAATACCCTTTATGCTGTATTTTTCTTCTAGCCATTTTACTGCAGCCAGGAAATCTGAACCATTGTCTGTAACTATTTCTTCTAGACATCCCCATCTACAAATGACTTCTTCAAAAAGCCATAAGCCAATGGTTCTTGCTGTTTCACTTTTTAGGGGCCGCCCTTCCACCCAGCTAGACAGAGCACATCTCCCATGGACTATATATTTACAGCCATTTGATTTTGGAGTCATGTGTACTGTATCTGCACGTAACCTCTGAAAAATGGATGGTGTATGCATTGCACATTGTGTTCAATTTCAGGCCACCAAAATCACTCCATTAACATATTCTGCATAGCATACACACCCCTATGTCCCATAGCATTGTGTGCAGTTGTGTCATGAATCAATGCTCCATCAATATAGTCTATCTTCTTTATCTAAGCACTTCAGTCACCCATATGTAACAGACTATTAGTCATGTAAACTCCAGGTATATTACATGACTAAAAGTTGCAGTGTATATTTATATTTTATATATATTTGGCCTATAAATCTACACTTTTACAAAATATATTTTCACTGCCAATGTCACACAAAATATTTTTTTGATGCATCACACCCCCCAAAATATATTTTGTCTGTAGAATGGGGTCAAAATATTTTTTTCATGTCAGGACCCTGAGTTGTTGGTAGGGATATATTTTGACTGAGAATAATTTCTGGGACTAAGAAGGGTCTCTGGGGTCCTAGTTCCAGAAAAAAAAGATTGTTATTTTTCCACCATTGGGGGATTCCTGGCAATTGTTCCTTTGTATACAGATGTTTTCCTGGGGCTGTAGGTGTCTGCTGCCTACAAGAATGAGCTTAGAGTGCTGCTTGTTAGGCCTGGAGAATGCTTCCAAAAATATCTCCAGATCGCAGATGCATGCACCTCTTGTCTCTTTGGGCCCTTTAAATGGCATCATAGAAGATTAAATAAGCTCTAGATTATAAGAAACAGTGGAGAATTGAGTGACCTAGAGTATCTACCTACCAAAACACAATATACAAAATATCTCCAGAATGCAGATGCACGCACCTCTCATCTCTTCTGGCCCTTTAAACAGCATTATATTAGATTTAAATAAGCCCTATACCATAGTAAACAGTAGAGAATTGGGTGACCTAGAGTATCTACCTACCAAAACACAATATACAAAATATCTCCAGAATGTGGATGCACACACCTCTCATCTTTTTGGGCCCTTTAAATGGAATTATAGTAGATTTAAATAAGCCCTAGATTATAGGAAACAGTGGAGAATTGAGTGACATAGAGTATCTACCTACCAAAACATAATATACAAATATCTCCAGAACACAGATGTGTGTACCTCTGATATCTCTGGGCCCTTTAAACAGCATTATAGTAGATTTAAATAAGCCCCATATCATAAGAAATAGTAGAGAATTGGGTGACCTAGAGTATCTACCTACCAAAACACAATATACAAAATATCTCCAGAATGCAAATGCACATACCTCTTGTCTTTTTTGGCCCTTTAAATGATACAATAGTAGATTTAAACAAGTCTAAGATCATAAGAAACAGTGGAGGATTGACTTACCTAGACTACCTGCCCACCAAACAGAAAATGCAGAATATCTCCAGAACACAGACATGCAAGCCTCTTGTCTCCTAGGGCCCATTAAACTACACTATAATACATTTAAACAAGCCCTCAATGATGGAGGATGATGGAAAACTCACAAAGAGAGAGTACACCCTCCTCCTGGAACACAACATGTCGAATATCTCCAAAATGCAAAGGTGGATGCCTCTAATCTCTTCAGACTCTAAGGATGACAGTACAGTAGCTGATAATAAACCTTTATTTGGTAGGAAATGATACAGAACTCATTGAGATACATTACAGAGTCATGGTGTCTATCTGGCATCTATTACATGTCTTTTAGGGCTATTATGATGCACATTCTCAAGTTAGACAGCATAGAACTCATTTACAATTAATATGGTGCACTTATGAACTCTACAGTCATACATGAATCTGGGAGGGCAGGTGGCATGGGAGGTGTTGCCAGGAGAAGACTCAGAAGAGCCAAGGCATGTGAATCTTGGCATGAGATAGTTCACATCTCATGAGAGATTCAACTGTCAGGTAACAGCCAGCAAATAAATAGCCAGAGGAGGGATAGCCAGAATACTCAGAATACCCAACACTGAACAGTTGAACTTCCAATGATATGAAAACCATCTGACACCCAGATTCAGCTAACCCTCCTCTTCTCCTGGAAGCACCTCCCATGCCACCTGCCCTCTCAGATTTATGTATGACTGTAGAGTTCATCAGTGCACCATATTAATTGTAAATGAGTTCTATGCTGTCTAACTTGAGAATGTGCATCATAATAGCCCTAAAAGACATGTAATAGATGCCAGGTAGACACCATGACTCTGTAACGTATCTCAATGAGTTCTGTATCATTTCCTACCAAATAAAGGTTTATTATCAGCTACTGTACTGTCATCCTTAGGGTCTGAAGAGATTAGAGGCATCCACCATTGCATTTTGGAGATATTTGACATGTTGTGTTTCGGGAGGAGGGTGTACTCTCTCTTTGTGAGTTTTCCATCATTCTCCATCATTGAGGGCTCATTTAAAATGTATTATAGTGTAGTTTAATGGGCCCTAGGAGACAAGAGGCTCGCATGTCTGTGTTCTGGAGATATTCTGCATTTTCTGTTTGGTGGGCAGGTAGTCTAGGTAAGTCAATTCTCTACTGTTTCTTATGATCTTAGACTTGTTTAAATCTAATATTGTGTCATTTAAAGGGCCAAGAAAGATGAGAGGTGCACACATTTGCATTCTGGAGATATTTTGTATATTGTGTTTTGGTAGGTAGATGCTCTAGGTCACCCAATTCTCTACTGTTTCTTATGATATAGGGCTCATTTAAATCTACCATAATGCTGTTTAAAGGACCTGAAGAGACGAGAGGTGTGTGCATCTGGAGATATTTTTGGAAGCATTCTCCAGGCCTAACAAGCAGCACTCTAAGCTCATTCTTGTAGGCAGCAGACACCTACAGCCCCAGGAAAACATCTGTATACAAAGGAACAATTGCCAGGAATCCCCCAATGGTGGAAAAATAACAATCTTTTTTTTCTGGAACTAGGACCCCAGAGACCCTTCTTAGTCCCAGAAATTATTCTCAGTCAAAATATATCCCTACCAACAACTCAGGGTCCTGACATGAAAAAAATATTTTGACCCCATTCTACAGACAAAATATATTTTGGGGGGTGTGATGCATCAAAAAAATACTTTGTGTGACATTGGCAGTGAAAATATATTTTGTAAAAGTGTAGATTTATAGGCCAAATATATATAAAATATAAATATACACTGCAACTTTTAGTCATGTAATATACTGTACTAATTCAATCAATTCATCAGTCACATGTCACAAGGGGTCCAAAATTGATGAAATCTGGTGAGGTCACTGGTCACAGGAGCTGGCAACGAAATCTTCAGAGAGGTTGAAATTGTGCCTTCAATTAAAATTTAATATCTATTTTTTGTGTCTCCTGCCATTTATAACAGCTTTTAGTTCCATAATTTTTTTACAGAATAACAGGCCAACTCACCTTCCGCTTGATGAAATTTTCTAGCAGTCACACCTTCCTTGATGATGTGACAAAACCAAAATTTCGTCACATCAGTCACAGGTCACAGGGTTTGACAAATTGATTGAATTAGTACAGTACCTGGAGTTTACATGACTAATAGTCTGTTACATATGGGTGACTGAAGTGATCCAAGAAGAAACTCTTTGTAAACCTCACAAAAGCATGGTACTTTTTATCAGAAAATCCTTCAAATTTAATAGGATTCCTTAGCCATCCTCTTAGTAAGAGTAGGAACTCATCCTGTGACTTCCCAACAAATGACCTATGGTCTTCCTGGTAGGGTAGCTCCTCCTCTTGTCTATCATACCTGGATTCTAGTCCTGGTTTAAATAATGAGATGACAAAGGTTTGAAGGAAATCCTTTTGTTTGCAGCTGCTTTTGTTGTGATCTGGGTCTTTATCTATTCTTTCTTTAACTGAATTTACTAATTGTTCAGTCAATGCATTTTCTCTGTCTAGCTCATCCTGAAAATCAGAGATGTCCAGAGCTAATTGTTGTATATATCCCCCCCACAAATCAATCTGATCCTTGAAGCTTTCAAATTCCAAAGGTGGATCACCCCTGTTTGGAGCAGGTAATACCTCCAAAGGACCTAACAGCTTGTCTTCATGCTCTTCTGAATTTGGGAAAACCTCATCTCCAGGCTGAGCATCCCAACATGATAAACCATCTGCAGCAAAAGTCTTTCCTTGGACATGCTGGAGCTTAAAATGGAACATTAGGATTTTATCAATCCACCTGTTAATTGTAGTGTTTGGACCCATACCAGGATTTTTAAGCATCCCAGAAAAGTACCTGAGTTCTTCATCTGTTAACAAAATGATTTAAGAGTTTGGACTGTGAAAACCTATCTCTTTGAGAAGGGATAGAAAACACTGACTCAATGAGAACCCAACAGAATCTAACTGCATATATGATTCTATGGGTAAAGGCAAGTGATATGTAAGAGATTCAAGTCTAAGCAAGTTCTGTATATATATGTGAAGGGAACCAAATATGGGGAAGGTGTTGCCAAACAAGGTCCAACTGTGATTACAGGCTGGAGATATTTTTGTACCTCTTGATACCCAAAACTTAAAAAAAAGATGATTTTAATGCACTTGAATGAACCACAGACATTGCAGGTACATCAGCTGTGCTGTGGCCACTCTTGTACTTAATGATTTAAACAAACTTGGTTTGCCAGTGGATCTTATGTATAGCCTGCTTGAACATTTGATTAGAGTAAAATGTTGTATATTTAAATATTTTAGATTCATTTTAAAGCTGGAAAAGGTTCACAGCCCACCAGGAGTGCAGCTGGAAATTTCTTCAAAGTACACAGTGGCAATTTCCTGTGGCCTGAGGAATGAAAATTGTTACACCACTTCATGATGGAGGACAACAAAGCATTCACATTGGATGACTCAGAAAGGGGAAGCTTCAAGACAGAATTCTTCCCACCTGTAGATATTCCAGTAATTCCACACATGCCATGGGTATTGAAAAATATTCCAGTACCACCAGGACTTTATTCAGAAGTATGTAGGACCATTAAGACTAAGTTAGAAGCTGGGGTTTATGAACCTTCAAATTCTTCCTATAGGTCAAGATGGTTTTGCATGCTTAAGAAAGATGGAAAAAGTTTAAGACTTGTGCATAGCCTGGAGCCATTAAATGCAGTGACCATAGCACATTCAGGTTTACCACCTGCAACAGATGCACTTGCCACACATTTTTCTGGTTGAGCTTGTAGAGGGATGTTTGATTTATATGTAGGATACAATGAAAGGCTTTTGGCAGACTTCTCAAGACTTAACTACCTTTCAAATGCCATTTGGAGCTTTAAGGCTAGTCACTCTACCTATGGGATGGACAAAGTTGGTTCCAATATTCCATGAAGATGTAACATATATTTTGAAAGATGAAATTCCTGAAGTGACTATACCATATATTGATGATGTGCTGGTTAGAGGCCCAGCAACTAGGTATGAGTTACCAGATGGAGGCTATGAGACTATTCCTGAAAATAGCAGAATAAGGTGGTTCATTATGGAACACCTCGAGAATGCTATCAGAGTAGTCCATAGGATGAAATATGCTGGAGGAACTTTTTCAGGATTTAAATCTGTAATTTGTGTGGCTGAAATTACTGTAGTAGGCCATCTGTGCACTTATGAAGGAAGAAAACCTGAAACTGAAAGAATGAAAGTGATAGAACTTTAGGGGCCTTGTAAAGATCTACATGATGTCAGAGCTTTCCTTGGTACCATAGGAGTCTGCAGAATGTTTATTGAAAATTTTGCAAAGAAGGCAGAACCTATAAATGATTTATGCAAGAAAGGGGTTCCTTTTGCATGGAGCCCTGAACAAGAAAAATCTATGGCTGAATTAAAGAAAGGACTTCAAGAAAGCAAAGCTCTGGTTCCATTAGATTATGAAAATAATCCTAATCCCATGGTTTTAGCTGTAGACATGTCTTGGAAAGCAGTTGGGTTCTACATATATCAGGATAATTATATTACTGGACAATGGCAGTATGCCAGGTTTGGTTCTATAAAGTTGAATGATAGAGAAGCACGTATGTCCCAACCTAAGAGAGAATTGTTTGGTTTACTTCAAGCTTTCAGTGACCACTTCTAATTAGAGACATGATGTGGTAACCATAGGTGCCCTCTCCTTACTAATTAAGTATATACTTCCATTTTAAGCAGTCCCTGAGCTCTACTTTAAGTGGTCCCTGAGCTCTATTTCTGTCAGTGTCACTTCCATACAGCATTCCACTTGCACTTGTTGTTGCAAAACCAGCCTCCAGCAGGCTTTAGTATCAAACCTTGGCATGTTAGGTGATACCAGATGTAGAACAAATTTAGTAATGTGGAGAGAACTATTTGAGTAAGTCTTTTTTTTTTTTTTCTGGGTCAAATTTTAAGTCTATTGGGGCAAAGCCCCATGTTGGACCTTACAACTCTGTAGACTACCTAAGGCTCCTAATGCCTTACTTCCTGACCCCCCCAGTCCACATCATGCACCAGACAGGGCATGCCCATGGCAATTATTCCCCCCTCAGCCTGGCACAGAAACACTGTTTAGAGGTGTGGCTTGTATGGCAAGGGGGTAGTCTTGTCTCACTGCTTAACTGTGCAGTCCACCTAATTAGTGTTTTATCTTCCAAGTATCCAATCATGGACAATAGGTATAGCTGAGGTGGGACAAGAAATGCCACAAAGTTTAGGGCCCTGCTTGTGCAGGATCTGATTGGATCTTTTGATACCCAGGGTTGCTGAGGCCCCAGGCAACCCAACACTTCTGCTTCAACTTAAGCCAGCCTGGACATATTATTTCCATGCTGACTGATAGTAGATATAGATCTCTTGAGCCAGGGTATGGAGACTGTCCTGCCCTGCTATGGCCCAGCTCAGCTTTTCTGCTGAACCTTCCTGTCCCCTGGAATGGTTTTATTTTTGCCAACTGGCTTGGAACCCCATCTGTCCAGAGTTACTGTCTTGCCGCATTTAACCCATGTGTGCTTATGGGAGTCTGCATGACTAACAACAGCCAGACACCACATCCAGGTGTCCTGTACAGTCCCTTGCAGAGCTGGTTGGATTGTCCTCATTCCTGTATCCCCAGATTTCATGTGTTCTATCCTTTCAGTCCCTTTTACAGGCTGGGAACTGAGCCTGGCCAATCAGCTCATTAGGTATGCTGTCCAGCTGAGGGGACCTCACAGTACTCAATCACCAACAGCACATGACACAGCCCCCTTTGGACTTCTAAGGGCTCACAGAGTGCTCATTGCCTCCAACCCCTGAGCCATCCTTTTGGACCTCTTGTCCCCAAACAGGGAGCTCAGAGGTTGTCCCATGGCAAAGCCATTGGTGCAGTATTATGGTAACTGCAGCAAAGGGAATTGAACCCTCCACCTCTCAGCTTGGTGCACAAACCCTGCCTTTTAGGGCACACAGTAGCTGTTGAGCCACTATGCCCCTGAGTAAGTCTTACTGTAAGATAACATCCTGGTGATTGATACTGTGTGCTCAGAAGGTTGCTATTATTAAAAAGTCAACAAACACATGAATGTGGGCATGTCAGAAGTGCACCTTGTTCTTCTTTGGTCAACAATGGGGGTGCAGGAAAAAAATCTGCATGTGGAAGAGGTTCAGTTCATGAGGGTCCATGGCAGCTTTATCATCTGGCTTATCCAGAATGACTCAAGGCATGTGAAAATGATGTCAGCAGGGCTCAAAAATGGCCCAAAGGCCTTCTTAATCATTGGTGTTAGACTGTTGAAACTGGAAGAAAGAGCACTCAGTACTTACCAGTGTGCAGTTCATGGGGGGTATATTATAGTGACCCAGTTTGCAAGCCAACCACCATTTCTACTATCATAGACACATAGTGTTGCTGATGACTAAGCCGATCAATTTCATAAAAATGAGATGTAGCTTTGAATAAAACAGATAAAATTCTAAGAATATTTGAGCATATAGATATCCCTAAAAGCTGGTGGGTCATCTACTAACACTGCAGGCACTGGCCTATTTATTCAGTGAATAAAATCTGAATATATGGAGAATAAATTTAAAATATCTTCAAACACAAATTCACTGATTATATTTTGAATATATTTAAATTTTATTCTTCAATTTGTTTCCATTTTATTCAGTGCTTATATTCAAAATATAGTAGTCAAATATACAATGAATATATTGAAATCAAAATGTGGCGGACACCTGTCAACCGCCACCCGCTATCTTCAGCAGATTGATTTAGGGAGTGAGTTGATGCAGGACGTTTCAGGACACATCAAGGCTTGAATGGGCATCATCAGCAATAAACAATTGTGTTAGTTATTAGGCTCAGAGATGTTTGTCCAGGGAGGGCTCATGGTGAATTTGTGGGAATGGTGGATTAGATATGCAAGACTAACAAGAGCACATCAAAATTAGTTTGTTGGGATTACCGTATAACTCATGAGGACTATGCGAGCTGGACCAGGCTGGACCATGCACTCTTTTTGGGGGGGCGGGGTGTCACGCTACTGTAATACAGTGTGACCATCATCCCTTTCTTGCTCCTTTCAGATCTCACAGCTAAGTAGATCAATCTGATGGAGATAGCAGGTGGCGGTTGACAGGTGTCCACCACATTTTGATTTCAATATATTCACTGTATATTTGACTACTATATTTCGAATATAAGCACTGAATAAAATGGAAACAAATTGAAGAATAAAATTTAAATATATTCAAAATATAATCAGTGAATTTGTGTTTGAAGATATTTTAAATTTATTCTCCATATATTCAGAGTTTATTCACTGAATAAATAGGCCAGTGCCCACAGTGTAACACTAAGCAATCTGTGTTGCCAGTGAAGATATATTTGATCAGCTACAAAAACAGCTCAAAATTGAGCTGTTTTGTAGCTGGTCAATTATCTCTGGACAACCTAACTCTTGCACTTAGTGTTGGCAGAGGACCCACCAGCTTTTATGGATATCTGTATGCTCAAATATTCTTAGAATTTTATCTGTTTTATTCAAAGCTACATCTCATTTTTATGAAATTGATCGGCTTAGTCATCAGCAACACTATAGACACATATCTTAGAGAATACTTTAATCAAGTGGACAGGGCTTATCCATTGATTGTTATGATTGTACTTAGTGTTTTACATGGTTTTTCATGAATAAAAGCATAAAATTTGTACTGAACACAACATATCACCAGAGTAACTGAAAGGCAGACAAGGGACTTGAAGATTGTTAAAAAATAAATGCATAGCACAATGAATTCTGCTCAGAATGAGGTGCATTGAAAAGGTAGAAAGGAGGTGAATTCAGATATGGAGGATGTGGCATGGTGGGAGGTGAAGGGGTTGAATGAGAGTGAGGTCACAAAGTGAATCAGACCTTTGGTTGTGTTGCTGGATTGGGAACAAGATGGGAGCAAGGTACAAGATAACTGAGTAAAAACATCAAGTACAATAGAGATGAAGAGAGACAAGGGAGCAAGGAATAACAAAGTAACAAGACAATAAAAGATAGGATGGAGGGACAAGGTATCATGGTGATGGAATACAAGGGCAAAGAGTTTATCTTGGGGATGGTTATGTTGAAGGTGTTCTCCAGGTAGGGTATAGTGGGGAGAGGGTTTGGGAATACAGCTTGAATTAGAGCTGAAGGACTTTGAAAAATAAATGAGATAATATTATACATCTTAGCTTGTAAGTTTGATTGTCAATTGAAGAGATCAGTGTGTCCCTTGGTGATGCCTGCAGCTGTTACAACACACTTTTAATTATTAATCAAACTTACAATATAATATACATAATACTACCTTACTTGTTTCTGTAAGTCTGACAGCTGTGATACAAGAAAAAGCATCTGGTTAAACACACTGCCAATTACTGGGTAACTAGCATTATCATGCTATCACAAAAAGATTCACATGATCAATAATCTTTATAGTAGGTGTTCCACCCCAAGAATTCTGTTTCTTGTATCCAGAACTTGAACTTCTCTGCTTCTGTATACTTTCTAGACCTTGATATGTTGCTGCTAGATTTTCCATGGCAAAAATTGTTTTTGGGTATTTTGCTCCAATAATTCTGTTCCTTGCATCCAGAACTTGGATCTCCAGCTTCTCTGCTTCTGTGTATTTTTCTAGACCCTGATATGTTGCTGCTAGGTTTTCCATGGCAGAAATTGTGTTTGGGTGTTCCACTCCAAGAATTCTGTTTCTTGCATCCAGAACATGGATCTTCAGCATCTCTGCCTCTCTGTATTTTTCTAGGCCTTGATATGTTGCTGCTAGATTTGCTATGGCTCTGATGGTTTCTGGGTGTTCTACTCCAAGAATTCTGTTCCTTGCATCCAGTACTTGGATCTCCAGTTTTTCTGCCTCTGTGTATTTTCCCAGGCAATAATATGTTACTGCTAGATTTGCCATGGCTCTGATTGTTTCTAGATGTTCTACTCCAAGAATTCTGTTCCTTGCATCCAAAGCTTGGACTTCCAGTTTCTCTGCCTCTGTGTATTTTCCCAGGTGTCCATATGTTGCTGCTAAATTTGCCATGGCTGTAATTGTATCTGGGTGTTCCACTCCAAGAATCCTGTTCCTTGCATCCAGAACTTGGATTTCTAGTCTTTCTGCCTCTGTGAATTTTCCCAGACAACAATATGTCACTGCTAAATTAGCCATGGCTGTAATTGTATCTGGGTGTTCTACTCCAAAATTTCTGTTTCTTGCATCCAAAACTTGGATATCTAACTTCTCTGCCTCTGTGTACTTTCCCAGGTATCGATATGTTGCTGCTAGATTTGCCATGGCTCTGCTTGTCTCTGGATGTTCTACACCAAGAATTCTAGTCCTTGCATCCAGAACTTGAATCTCCAGCTCTTCTGCCTCTGTGTACTTTGCCAGGTGTCTATATGTTGCTGCTAGATTTGCCATGGCTCTGATTGTGTCTTGGTGCTCCATTCCAAAAATTCTGTTCCTTGCATCCAGAACTTTAACCTTCAGCTTCTCTGCCTCTGTGTACTTTCCCAGGTGTCCATATGTTGCTGCTAGATTTTCCATGGCAAAAATTGTGTTTGGGTGTTCCACTCCAAGAATTCTGTTCCTTGTATGTAGAACTTCATTCTCCAAGGTTTCTGCCTCTTTGAAATATCCTTGTTCTCGCAACAGCCTGCCAAACTTAGCATAAGCATCATCCAAGTAATTGACATCATTCTGGTCACTTTCTGATCTGGAATGCTCCATATTTGCTCTCACATGTGTTATCAAGGCCCTCTGGAATCCATATGGCTGGCCTTCATCCCATCTTAGTGAACAAGACAAAGTAACATATGCCATTAAGCAGCATTTTTTCCTCTCATTTAAAATCATTCTGTCTCTGCCCCAGGTATGGACCAGTGGATGCATGGCATACACACAATCAGATGTTTTCTTGATCAAGGAAAATGACAGTAATATTCGTAGCCCCTCTCTAAAGACAAAGTTATCCCAAGCACCTGTTTTGTTGAGAGGAAGTAGTCTATGATCCAGTATTGAATTTGCAATTGGTAAAGCAGGGCTAGAGCTTTCTTTATCTTCTTGAAGTGCTGCATAAGAAAATATTTCCTCAGTGATTCCCTCATGATGGAAGAAAGGAAATAAATTGAGCAGAAGCATTGCACTACTGGCTGCATTGGCCCTGTGGGAATCATCAGATTCAGCCCTCTTCTGAATTTCTTTGTATGATAGTTCCAAAGTTCCATAGACACTTCTGTTATACTTAGAAGCTCCAGGAAACTCAGAATGTGATAATAATGTTTTTCGGTGCTCTGAATATTTTGCAAGGTAGTCTCCAATAGTGATGGCCCCAGATGCAATGTAAGCACCAGCCTGATCAATAGCAAGAGGAAGGCAGAAGAGCTTCTTCACAATCTTAGAAGCTTCAGCTCGAAACTCCATAGCAGATGGATCCAAGCAACTGGCTTTTAGAAGTAATTTAATGGCATCATTCTCTTCCATCTCAGTTACTTCAAGAGAATTCTCAGGTGAAGTCAGATTCCTTATGGTGGAGTTGTGACTAGTTATCAGAATGTTTCCCTCCTTTCCAGGTGGAAGATAAGCCTCCAATTCAGCAGGTGATAGAACATCAGCATTGTCAAAGACCATTATGTAGTTCTCTTCCAGTGAGTCAATCCAGTGAAGAGCTGATTCAAGTGAGCCATCCAGTCCACTACACTGGGCTACAGGTAGATTACAGATACCTTTTAGTCCCTGTGTGATGGTGCCAACTGAGGAAGCATCAATCCAGAAAACAGAAGAGAAACTGAAGGTAATTAAAATTTCAGAAATGAGCATTGGAATTGCCTCTTTGATGATACTTACCAGTCAGTTTCCTCAATGAACTTCAAGCAAATCTGAGTCTTTCCAATACCCCCCATTCCATGTAGCAGAAAGAACTTTCTCTTCTTAGCTGAGTCATTTGTATTTGTAGAAAAATGCTTCTTAAGTTTGGTAATGACTTCTGTCCGCCCTGTGAACCGATTGCTCGGATTTGGCATAAGGGGAATGACCCCATCGGACGTCGTCCTATTGCCATAAATGTTGTGGATGTTGATGATCTGCAAGAGATCCAACACCATCAGCTTTCTTGATAGATACCTTTAGCAAGCTGCCGAGGAATTAATAGACCAGATCCAATGACGCTCCACTTATTGATCTTGTTTAGTTGTGGGGCTTCGGGGTCGAGCAAACAACCGAACTAGGCATCTATAACTATCTATGCACTGAGCAGGATGGAAATCGATTGGGACACGCGTTCGGTTACTGTTTGTCCCGCCCCAAAACTAAACAAAATTGCTGAAAGGAGCGTTACAGAAACTGATCTATCGGTACCTGGTTAGCTATAAACATTTCACTCACAGTCTTAGCTTCATGGAATGTGTTATTGCTAGCAAGAAAGTGGTGAGCGCCCTCAAGAATGCTCGCTCCGCTCATGTTGAGATACCGAAGGTGGAGAGGTTCTAAGGGAAGGAAGGGAAAGAGAGCGCCCGGAGGCACAGAAGACCCCCCAATTGTGCCACGAGGTGTTGATCTATTTTTATATGCTTACCCCCCTTCCTGGCCTCTCGGAACTCCCATTCTCCCCCGGTCTTCTCCGCCGGTTATCATCTTCGTCTTTCTCATTCCTCAGCGGTTTATCCTCTTCGGTGGGTGGATTCGACTTTCTTTGGACTCTCTTGCATACTGGCTCTGTCAGGCGCCAATTCCGGAGCTTCGATTGGGCTCCGCGACTTCATGACTTCATACAGCAGCGAGCATCCCTCAAGACTTTCATGGAAATAAAGGTACGGAGTAAACTCCCTGGATGCAGAAGCCTAGGCTGACAATCTTTCGGGTAGCAGCCATAGCAAATTTTGGTGCGCGGCATCACGCGTCATGCATTCATGCATCATGCATCATGTCCTAGCCCCTCGAAATCAGAATACTATAGCCTTTCTCGTTTCATCTCTACAACCCTTCCGGCGTCACCATTTCTTGCAGTCAATGCCCAGACTTGCCGGTTCATCATCGAACAGGCCACTACATCTAAAGGCACCAAGACTGCCTTCTGCCCTCGTTCAAACACCTGTTCTGAGTACAGGGATACTTGGAGGCAGTGTTCGACACGGTAGATCTGCTTCGTCAAGACACCGAGGGAGCGCTCAGAACTGTTGTTAGGCGGGATTTGGATCATCGTCGACCCTTGACTCGACGGTGGGCAATTCATCCAAGGAAGGCTTTGGTGAGACCCTTGGGTAATTTTGCATTCTTTTCTATCACGTCGTTAGTTGACGATTCTACACGAAGCTAGCGCCACTTAGCTCTACTTGACTTACTTTCGAAAGTCACAGTGTGTTCTCTCGCAGTCCCTCCACCACTTTCATCTCTTCTCCTTAGACGAAGACTACCCGCTCGACATACAGCGACCGAGGTTCACGAAATTTCACTCACTGTCTAAGTGAAAGAACCAAGCTCTCTCACTCCCTGACGTTCGCTCTGCCTCAGCACGTTTCCACAACTCCCCTTCGCCAATCATCGCTCGTTCTTATGGGTCCAATCCACGTTAGCGTATCCAGGAACTGGTGGTGCTGACAAGACAACGTCGATCTCGTTTCGCGGGGAGGTGGCCATCGTTACGGGAATCCGATGCACATGTACACTCAGCATGAATCCGCGCTGCATCCAACCTAGCTAATCTATCTATCATTCTACAACCGCCAATACAGCTGCTGCCATCGACACCGCACACCCAGATCCGACCCCTCGCTTCTTCCAATCAACGACGAACGGCCACCTGACTTCCCCAAGGACGCTAATGTCCTCTGAAGTGGCACCGGCTTCCCGATTTCGGCTGCTCCATTACTACCTCTCTTCGGATGCAGAAGTTAGAAACATCCTTCAACCTTCTCACAATCCTCCCCACTGATGTCGATCGTTGGGAAGGCCACTCAGACGACGCGGACCCACAGCTTCCTTTTGGTGTGTATCTGGGGGAGCGGATCAGGTAGAGCGGACGATGGGTGGGTTGAAATACTCGTCGTCGTTCGATGTCTACGGGCGAATATCGTGGACAAGGTTCGGACGAATCTGGGAAAGAACAAATTAGGCTACGACTTCACCCTCGACTTAGGCCACGACATCCTCCCCGCGGACGGGGCCCTCTCAGGCACCGTCAACACCAAAAACTCATGGAACAAATCAAGTGACCTTGTTCGGAAGCTCAGTTGGCGCGCGGAACGGGTGATCAAATGGTCACGAATGAGTAGCATTTGAACCCAGATGAGTTCAATTGGATGACGACGAGGGTAATAAGAATGATGTGGACGAGGGTGGGGGTGGATAAAGAGGAGCACACGTGAACCTTACTAACAATGTCTTGCTCGCAGCGCCAGTGCCCTTCTATCTCATTGTACAAATCCTAAAAGCTATGGAAAGTATACCGAGCATCATAATGATGAGGTATGTCATAATCGCCACGGTTTTCGGATTCTGAAATGTCTAAAGCTCTTCTCCGCAGCCGCGTCGGCGACCAGCTTGTGAAAGCGGGGAAGTGGGACGAAGCTAAAGCGTTAGTGGAGCAGCGCCAACGTTTGGTTGGCGACCAATTCCAAATTCCAGTAATTTCAGATTCGAGCAGTGGTAGTGGGCTCAGGAGTGCTCAATATACAGATATGGGCCACTTTTGAAAGGGCCAACCTGATGGGATGCTGCAACGGCATGGCCAAGTGCTATATACACGAGAAGGATATCGAAAGTGTACGTGGTTCGCATGGTTTAAGACTTGCCAGTGTGCTTACCACGTGTACAGGGCCTTGCTTGGCTGGATGAGGCAAACGTGCTTTACCTGAACGGATACTATTCTGCTGAGCAAGGTCCACTGCACGGCAACTGCACGGTGAGCTTCCGATGAACTTTATAGGTCTGAATCGTTAAAGGTTGGTTATTACGTTCCAGCGTGTCACGGCCCTCGCCACAGGTGCCATCCCCCTTCACGACCTCGGAAATACCGCAACAGCTGCCCAGAGACGGTTGGGACACCATCAAAGGCATGCCACTTTACACCCGAAATGAATGCCATCAACGACGTGGACAAAGTCCTAGACACCGTTTTGCTGCGCCATCCAGACCCCCAGCTCTGCGGGGAACTCAAGGTCGCGGCGCCTTCCTTGCAGATCCGTGGATCTCGGAAGAAGCTGCAGCTTAAGGCCCCCCAGGGAGAACCATGTGTCGCTTGAGATTCGCGAGCTTCATTAGAATCTCAAGTTGTACGTTGCTAGTGGCACCAAGGAGTCTCATGGGTCACTTTATCAGGATTTCTGGCGCCCAAATTGGACGAGTAGCGTCAGTTACCCAATTGCCCCATCCCCCTTTTCAAGACGGGCTTGTTTATTGGTTGGAATATGGTGGTGCACGAAGAGCAGAAGCGCCTACCTCTTTACTGGCCGGCCCAGGTTGGACTATTTCGACCTCGTCATTCCTAAGGCCGTGAGTCTTACTTAAACTTTCTTCAATCCAAGTTGTAGAATCCAAATATCGGCAATAGGATTATCAACGACCTGTTTTCAAGGTTTCCGGGATGTTTTCAGCAAGGAGTGAAACACCTCAAACCCATTATTGACGCTCGCAGGAGGAACATGAAGTTGGAGATGGGTGGTCATTTTTCTTACGTTCTTGAACCTCAATCCCGTTGCTCAACTACTATTAGCTTGATTTTCTATCATGGCTCGAAAGACTAAGAGCAAACTATAGAAAGTCTCACGTGACGCGTCTTAGTTGTGAACTTCGCGGCTCTTCACTCATCTTCAAATATGAGTTATTCCATGTCGACGCCTCTTCAGTCACTCACCGCGTGT
>Ga0307507_10004513_pt1 | contig 24491 bp, 3 predicted proteins | sample 7_EM_MG_FD_207223 | JGI IMG/M metagenome (GOLD analysis project Ga0307507, IMG submission 207223) | Populus trichocarpa ectomycorrhiza microbial communities from riparian zone in the Pacific Northwest, United States - 7_EM | ecosystem: Host-associated > Plants > Roots > Unclassified | place...
TGTATGCTGACTAATCAAGGGGGAGGCGCGTCAGTATATAGACTACGTAGTCTACCTTAATAGAATCAACAGTCACCACCATCCCAAAGAGCATACGATACTATACGTATTTCGTGCCCCGGGATATAACTCACTTGTATTATTAAGTTAATACAAACACTAATCAGTGAGTGCGCACAGATCAGCAATCACTCGACACCTCCTACCAAGCGATATACAACAGCGACCACCCGTTCAGACTCCTAGTACGACCTGCTGGAAGGTCGGAAGTTAGGGATTATGGACCTATCACTAACTCTGTATACTTATTTAAGTCTTAGTACGGTTTACCAGAAGTTTATAGACGTGAATACAGACCTTTACGGAACCCCCTACCCTCCTGCAAACCACTACGGACCCGTCAATCGATTTTACGGACCGTTACAAGACCTCCTCCACCCACTACAGCTTATACAGACATACCACGCTATATAACATGGCAGATATAACTAAGCAAATCAGTGAGGGTTAAAAGAAGTAGAGTTAGGGAGTCGACCTTATGTCTACGGACGGCGTTAACGACTACATTAATTTCAAAATCCTTAAATACGGACACTATAAGCTCCTGAACGACGACCTATAGGAGCAATACAAGGAAGACTTTGCGGACTTTATGGAAGCTATTCTTAAGGCTTATAACCCTACTGCCATCCATAACCTACGAACCCTTTTACGTCACTAAGGTGTATGGGTTAAAAAGGATAAACAAGTCACTGTTGCACGGTCCTTATATAACATAATACAGGAGGAGGACCAAACGGAATAGACTAAAGAGGAGATCCTAGACTAGGTTAAAGCCACTAATAAACTCTTTACTTCTCCCAAACTTAATGGCATCGCTGGCCTTATACCTAACCTACTTAACCAAACTCGTCCTATAAACCTAAGCGATTTTGGAATTGATCTTACGGGCCAAAGTACACCTAGTACTCAAGTTACGGACCGCAATACCCCCGTAACCCAAATTACGGACCACAATACCCCCGTAACCTAAATTACGGACCGCAATACCCCTGAAAATCAAATTACGGACCAAACCCCTTCCGTTATTTAAGTCACAGATCCGCAAACCACCTAAGTAAAGACCTACGGCAAGGAGCTAGCTAACCTGGCTAAGCTCTACACCAACGAATCCAAGTATAGCGGTGAAAACAACAACTTTGACTTTAAACTAACCATCTTTACGGACCTCTGTTAGAAGGCTGATATTTCTAAACAGGAGTTTAGCTAAGCCTACTCTACCATACTGCGCGGCCTAGCCCTTAACCACTACTATACTAACCTTAAGAGCAACCCCCTTGGTGTTCCCTTTGATAAGCTATATAAAGCTATACGCAACTACTTTAAAGGGCCAGAATATAAGCGTAACATCCTTATATAATGGAATACAATTAGGTTACAGACCGTAATTAATAAGAACACCAAAAAATTAACTATAGAGTGCCTGCAAATTCTTATTAAAGACTTTTGGCACCTACAGTATGGCCTTAATGCTAAGCTTCAAACAGACGACTTCCTATATAACAAACTTATTACAGCCTGCCAGGAAGTAGAACCCTGCAAATACGCCTATTACAAGCCTGCAGATACCTTAACTAGCCTTATTAACAATTTACGGTCCTCCATTATAACGTACGAAGTTTTAAACCCTCCAGGCAGTACTTAAGCCTTTATTATAGACCTACAAAACCCGCAAACTGACTTAGATGCCTACTTTACGGACCGCCGCTACCGCTAGTAGTACCCGTACCAACTAAGCCCCACCCGTAACCCCCGTAGTAACTCCCGTACAAAAGCATACCCCCGTAGACGAACCAGCCAGAAGTGCTTTATATGCGGTAAGGAAGGATATTGGTCTACAAGGCATACCTAGGAAGAACGTAACAAGTCTAAGAAGAGATTTAATAGCCAAATTAACCAGTTTATTTTGGACTACAAAGGAGAGGAAGAAGAGGAGGTTCTTAATAAGTCAATAGAAGCCCTTATAATTGACTTTAACTTAGATACCCAGAAATAGAAGACCTTAGAGACGTTCCTAACTACTTTTAGACCTTTTACGGACAGCTAAGCCTTTAATATTATGACTGTATTAGCCGACCGCTCCTTTATATACTTAATTGCACCCAAAAACCAGCCCGCAAGTATACCCGTTGGACCTGTTATGGACGTTACGGACCGCGAACAGGACCCATTTGCATATATTACCACAGAACGCTACACCCCCAAAGAATTCTATGGCGTTATAATCGATATAGGTGCCTCTAAGAAGTCTACTACAGGTTACGGATAATACCTTATATATAAGACTACTACAAGTGATAATACGGACATTGATACTATGCAAACTAGGGCCATAAACGTCTAATTCGGCATTGGCTTAACCGCATTAATTGGATTAGTTAAAGTCAAGACTTTAATTAGCCTAGTTAATTTTCACGTAGTAAAAGCGGATACCCCTTTCCTACTTTACCTTGCGGACATAGACAGGCTACAGGTTTACTATAATAATATTACAGACACCCTAATTGGCCCTATAACTGCCCTAGGAAGCAAGCATATTACCCTACCAATTATATAACAATTCGGACACCCGTTCCTTATATAGGGAGAGACTTTATGGACCTATATTCAGGAATCTTTTAACTACAACCCGTGCTACCTTACTAGTACTGAGATCCACCGCCTATACCGCCACTTTGGCCACCCGTTAGCCGAAAAACTATATAGAGTCCTTAAACGCTCTGGACACAACGATGTTAATAGGAAGGCAATTAACTACCTAACCAAATACTGCTCTTTTTGCTAGAAATACGGACGTTCCCTAGGCTAATTTAAGTTCACCCTTTACAAGGACCTTAACTTTAACTACTTAGTATACGTGGACATTATGTACATTAACGGCAGTCTAGTATTATATATAATTAACAAGGTAACCCGCTATTAAGCCGCCCGTTAGTTACAAAATATATCCATAAAATATACTTAGGATATTTTATGGACCTGCTAGATTAATACATACCTTAGACCTCCTAAGTATATTACCCACAATACTGGTAGGAACTTCATCAGTAAGAAATTCCAACAGTACGCTACGGCTATAGCTATTTCAACAAAAGCCGTTCCAGTTAAGGCGTACTGGTCTATTAGGCTTATTAAGCAAGCTTACCTAGCTCTATAGAGAGCTTACCAAATTATTACAGACGAGTGTAAGAATATCTAAAAGGAACTAGCTTTACAGATAGCTATAAAAGCTATAAACAACACCACTAGCCCTAATGGACTAGTACCTACCCTCTTGGTTTATAGAGCCTACCCAAGAATAAGTAAACTAGACCCTCCTACCCCGTCTATTACAGATCGAGCAGCTGCAATACGGAAGGCAATAGCCGAAATAATCAAATTACGGGCTAAACAAACTGTTAATAACACTATATACCACCGCAACGGACCTAATACGACCTCAGTATATAACCTCCCGCTTAATTCTAAAGTCCTTATATAGCATAAAAGCAGTAATTAGACTAGACCTTACCGTCTACTAGCCGTAAAAGATGAGACCTGCTATATACAGCTCCCTAGCGGACCAACAAGCTTTAGAAGCACGTCCGTAAAACCCTATTTTCGGTCCAAAAATACCCATAACGTCGAGCTAGACAAACCAGAAGCACCCACCAAATTAGGTAAACTAGAAACACCCGCCGAATTAAATAAACTAGAAGCACCCTTACCTACCCTAGAGGTCCCCTAGAAACCCACTAAACCTACTAAACCTGCCGTAAAGCGTGGCCAAGGACGCCCCCGTAAGAACCCTATAATGGAGAATTACCTAACCTCCGCAGGTATATCCGCAAGGCAATCTCCGCCTGCGGATATATCAGTTCTAGTACAGGAAACCCCTTTTACGGACTCACAACGCAAAGAGATTAATAGACTACTTAAAAAGGGCGTCTTTGCGGTTATAACAGAGAGAGACGTTTCATAAGGCGTCTATATATTTAACTCGCGCTTTATTAACAAAATTAAGCACCCTAGTACTAATAAAGCCTTTAAAAAGTTAAGGCTCATTATACAAGCTTATAACAACTAGGGAAAAGACTTAGTCCTTACGCAATTGCCTACAATCCAATAAGTCAGCCAACGGATTATACTTGTACTTATGCCCGGTCTACAGCAAAGCAAACCCGTAGCTCTTTACCTATAGGATATCTTATAAGCCTACGTACAATCTAATACCTACCTAAGTAGGGATATCTTTATATAACCACCGCTGGAGCTTAATTTGCAACTAGGAACAATTTTACAGGTTATAAAACCACTCTATAGAGTGCCAGAAGCTGGAAACTATTGGTTTAAGACGTACCACCAGCACCACGTCCGTAAACTTAAGATGGAGTAGTTAACCTATAACCCTTGCCTCCTATACACCCTATTAAACGGCCTTGGTATTGTTGGACTCTAAATAAATAATACCCTCTTTTTAGCAGACCAGACATTTACGGATGCTAAAGAGACTAAACTGCAAGAAGCTAAGTTCCTAGCAAAGCTATAAGAGTAGTTAACTAAGTAGACTCCAATTAAGTTTAACAAAGGCTTAATTATATAAAAGGGCAACTTAATTTAGCTAACCTAGAAACGCCAAGCTTAAAACCTAAAGCTTATTATAGCAAAGCCTACGGACCTCACTAGTTCCCGTGGAGAGACCCGTAAGACCGTAAATACAAAGGACCAATACGCTGCATAGCGTGCAAGAGGCGCCTATATTGCCACAGTCTGCCAACCCGAATCTGCCTATGACTTATCCTTTGCGGCCCAGGCAGTAGATCCGCAAGAAGAAAATATTAAGTAGCTTAATAAGCGCATTTAATAGCAGATTAATAATGCGACAAAAGGACTTAATTTTATACCGCTAGACCTAAATTCTATTAGCGTAATAGTATTTACGGACGCCTCCTTCGCCAATAATAGGGACCTGTTATTGTAAATTAGCTTTATAATTGTACTTACGGACCGTAATTAGGATGCAAATATACTCTACTAGTCTTTAATTAAATGCAAGCGAGTAACCCGCAGTATACTAGCTTCTGAACTATATGCACTAGCTTATGGCTTTAATATAGCAGCCGTAATTAAATCAACGATCTAGAAGATCCTATAATTAGAGCAGCTACCCCTGGTTTTATACACCAATTTAAAATCCCTCTACAACTGCCTAGTTAAACTAGGCACAACACAGGAGAAGAGGCTTATAGTTAACCTAATATGCTTGCGTCAGGCCTACAAACGACGCGAGATTACAAAGGTCAAATAGATCAGCAGTGGAGACAACCCAGCAGACGCTATAACTAAGGCAAAGCCGTGTTAAGCTCTTAAAACCCTAATTAATATGAATAAGCTCAACCTAAAGGTCACAGAATGGGTAGAGCGAGACTGACGGAGTATTTACGGTTCAGTTACGGCCCGTCGGAAGGCCGTATGGTATATTTACGGCCCGTTAAAAGGCCGTACAGTTCATTTTACAGACCGTAAGCAGGACTTACGGCCAGATTAGAGCACCATTTGGAAGGCAACCTAGAAGGCACCTTAGGAGGGATTTCCTATATATTTTCTTATGTGTTTTATGGTTCTATTAAGGCAATTACGGAGGCTATACACAAGTGGTTTCATTTTCCAAGTACCGCCAGTGTATAATTACAGCACCTGTCGTACTAACCACTTGTATACTGACTAATCAAGGGGGAGGCGCGTCAGTATATAGACTACGTAGTCTACCTTAATAGAATCGACAGTCACTACCATCCCAAAGAGCATACGATACTATACGTATTTCGTGCCCCGGGATATGACTTACTTGTATCATTAAGTTGATACAAACACATAATAATATAGATATAAATATATTGCGCGGGACTAAGGAGTATTTAATTAAGTACTTTGCGTTTTATTATAATAATGCATACCAAATTTATAAAGACGCTAAGTATAGCGTAAGCTATTAGCTATAAGAGCTAGAGTTATAAGAATTTAAAGGAACTAAAGAGTTAGATAAAGAGTAGGATTAACTCTATAAGCTAAATTAGAATATTACAGTAACGTGCAGATAAAGATCAGTAGAAATAATAATGGAGTCGGAGTACTTATTAATTAGTAGTAACAAGGAAAAAAAGTAGTTAACTAGGAATATGTAAACCTTAAATACGTAATAGAAGTAGAGACTAAAACTACTATAGAACGCGGTTTGGTAACAAGTATTATAACACTATTAGATACGGCATTTATTGCTTTATAAGACGGAAGAAGTAATGTTTAAAAGAGATTAAGTAAGTAAATGACTACTAGTGCTAGCTTACCACTTAATAAAGGTAAAAGGCTATAGGCTTAAGATTCTTAAAGCGAGATAAGATACACCTAAGGACCTATAATGGACGAAAACTAATGGGAAAGGGTAATGGCCTAGTTTAAAGGCAAACAAATAAGTACAAGACGAAGATTTCTGGGAAGCTAAGATTTTAAAGAATAAATAAGGTCTATAGCAATCCTAGATAAACGTAGCGGTTAGTTTAAAGGTTAAAAAGTCGATACTATAGTTAAAAAGTTTAATAATATTAAAAATCTGTTTATAAAATGTAATAAGACAGAAACTATAGAGGAATTTAAATAACAAATTCTTGTATAGTAAGAGTAGAAGTTAAATTATAGATTAACTATACTAGGACGTATAAGGGATAGAGCACCTATATAAAAGATTACTAATAGGCTAAAGGTAGGTATACTAAGGGCTAAGTGGCTTAATAACCTAGAATAAGAAGAGGATTTAGAAATCCTTACTAGGTTTATAGAATAATATACTAAAGGTTATAATAATGCAGTAATAAAGAGATACTTCCTTATAGATAGATTGTATATACTTACAGAGCTATACTAAAAGTGGTTTAAATAATATAAAAATAATAAGTGGGAAGATTTCTGTATATAGCTAGACGAGAAGGCCATACTGGATTAAGCTATATTAAAAAAAACAAGTTACATTAAAGGAGCCTTAATTATAATATTAAAGAATCTAAAGGAATAGGCTATAGACTAGAGAGAGATAATATAAATATTGGTACTAGTAAATAATATAGCAATGTTTAGATTAATAGGATAAAGGTTTAAACTTAAGGATAAAGACGAACTATAAATTAACCTAAGATACCTAGTATACTATATATTAGCGTGAATTGTATATATAGATAATATAGATAATATATATAGAGTACCAAAGGATAAATATTGTAAGTATTTAATAAGGATATATTAGATAACGGAAGAAAGGCGATTTAAAGACGCTAAGTATATGTATAGATAGTACCTAGTAAAAGTTTAGAAGTTAGGAGACTTAATACTTTAACTAAAAAGATTCCTTATGGAAGAATACCTAGATAGATAATAATAGTGGAAGTGCACTAAAAATATATATTTATAGTATATTAAGGAAAAGAAGCGAACTAAGTATTGGCTAAAAGTAGACTAAGTATAAATAAGATCTGGCAGCTAATAGTTAGGAAAAGTAGAGGCCTATGGGACTAAAGGGAGCCGGTAGTAGAACCTTAAACCCTTAAAGGAATTTAAGGATAATATTTAAACCTATAAGTAACTTAGCAAGATTAAAGGTTTAAAGTGTTAGTAGATAGTAGAGCAATAAGAAACTATATATTACTAATAGCAGTTAAAAGGATAGGATTACTATATAAATAGAAGGAATATCTATACCTGTTAATAACGATTTTAGAAGAACTAATAGCCTATAGAGGAGGTATTATTAATCTTAAAACCGGACTTATATAGATAACTATTAAAGGAAGATAAATTAAGATGTCTTTTAATATCCTACTATTAGGAAAGGATAAGGTAATATTAGAAATGTTTTAGTTATAGGAGTATAATTTAAAGATTAATTAGGTTATAGGACAGGTTAATATTAAAGATACTTAATGGTATAGAGCGTAGTAATAAACTAAGATAGTATAGTACTAAGTTAGAGTAATATATAAAGAGACTAAGTAAGGCTTAAGTCATATACTAAAAAGATACTATAAGTATAGTAAAAAGCTATGGAGCCTAGAAAGTAAAAAGTCGTTAAAATATATAGTATAGGATTATAAGATAGAATTAAAACCGGGAATAAGTTTAAGGTTTTTTCTAATCTATAAGCTAACTAAAGATAAATTAAAAGTACTTAAGGAGTTTATCTAAGAAAACCTATAAAAGGGGTATATTAAACCATTATAGTTATTAGCAGGATATTTAGTACTGTTTGTACTAAAGAAAAACGGAAAACTTAGGCTATGTATTAACTATAGACAGTTAAATAGCATTATAAGAAAGAATAGGTATTCTTTATTTTTAATTAGCAAAATCCAGAATAGGATTAGTAATATGTAAATCTTTACAAAGATAGATCTAAAGTGGGCGTACTATTAGATTAGGATTAAGAAAGGTAATAAATAAAAGGCAGCCTTTAGGTTAAAGAAAGGACTATATAAACCATTAGTAATGCAATTTAGGTTTATAAACGTACTAGTGATATTTTAGAAGCGAATTAATAGCGTGTTAGCAAAGTACCTTAATAAGTTTATTATAGTATACCTTAACAATATTATTATCTACTTAATAAGTAAGGAAGAACATGGGAAATACGTTAAGTGGGTCTTAAAGAGACTATAAGAAGAAAAGATGCTAGTAGTAATTAAGAAATACGAGTTCTTTACCATAAAGACCGGTTTTATTAGATTTATTATTAAACTAGGAAAAATTTAAATAGACCTAAAGAAGGTTAAAGCTATAGTAAGTTAGTAAGAACTAGAGAACGTTATATAGTTGAGATTGTTTTTAGGAGTTTGCAACTACTATAGGAGGTTTATTATATAGTGGTTAAAGAATATTAAGTATAAGGGATATTATTGCGATTACCTTGGGTTGCCCTTAGGACAACCCTTAGATATCCCTTAGACATCCATCAGTTACGTACTAGAAGCATATGCCTATAGTATATAGTTTCTACAATCCTAAAGGCCTTACCTCCTTAAGGATTTATCTCCTCTACAATCTATCCTGTTCCTATACTTATGCCTTATAGCTACCTATCTACTAAGTCCCCTTATATTTAAATCCTTCCTACTCCTTTTTAGAAGGGCAGCTAGCTTTAAGAATTAGATTCTTTGTTTATATCTTTGTTTATATCTACTATTTCTCCTTTAAAACCTTATAATAACCTAATAAAAACTCTATAGATACCCTATAGAAAGCCGTCGCCTTAAGGCAGGAAGGTCCCTTTAATAGTAAGAGATTGAGATAATATAAACCTCTAGGTAAGATGGCTAAATAAGCGTTAATACCTAGATGCGCTAGGAGCTTAAAGACTTTTGTACACCTATAGTTACTAACAACGCTAAGGAAAATATAAACACCCTCTATAATGGCTACAATACTGCTAAAAAGTAGCTGTAACCCCTCTGGCCCTACTTAGGCTAATTAGATGATTAAGCGCTAGATATAACCTTAAGATTTCCCCCTAAGCCAGAAATGCTAAAGGAATATATTAATATATTTAATTAGGGACCTAACCAGAACCCTTATAAAAAACCACCGGCCTATAATTAGTATAGTAGTAGTATATAAACTGCTTATAAGCTAAGCGGGCCTACCCCTTTAGATAACCTAGCTTAAATACTAACTTAAAACTAGAGCCTTATTAGAAAGCCTATATTTATAACGGTGCTAGAGCGCGTCACCTGCTACTTTGCCATTTCCTAGGCAATCTGAGGCAATCTGCGGCAATTTTGCGGCAATTTGCCGTTTCCTAGGCAATTTGCCGTTTTCTGGGCAATCTGCCAAATCCTGCCATATTCTGCCAAGTTACTATTAGCTCGCTTACTACTAGCGCCTTAATAACCTTTTATATCTTGCTAGTCTCTACCAGTCTTCTTCTTCTCCTTAGCTTAGTATTCTTATATAGTAGCAATCTACAAGCTTTAGTTTAAAAGCATTTATATAAGTCCGTCACATTATACTAGGCTCTCCCTACATTGCCTGGGAAGGCCTTAATAATATCCCACCCTAAAAAGAAGACCTTTATCTACAATAACGCGTTAACACGTTATACTTAGACATTAAAAAACTCATACTACTACGCCTAAGAAGGCCCTAATAATATCCCAATTTATAGGCTAGACTATACTTAACCTACATACCTAAAAGAACCCTAGAATTAAAACCAAATTATATAATTCTAATAAATCTTAGGAAGCTAATAATGGCATCTAAAGCAAGCTTATCTAAAAGACCTGCCTCTACCTAAGAGGAATATAAGATCTAGTTAGGATCAGAAATTAAAGATAATAACAATATTACAAATATGTATAAGCAGATTCGTGCCCTTATAGCTAATTAGAAAGTTAATTGTCTCTAAGCCTAAAGTATATAAGAGACTCTAAAGGAGATCCTAGAAAGCCTTGCTGCCCTATAAAATAGCCTAGCCTCTCCTTTATAAAGTGTTAGTTAACCTATTCACTTAACTAAATATAATATATTAGAGAGTATAGATACAATAATAAAGTAATTAAAGTCTATTAAGCTCCCTAACCCCCTACTATTATTGGATAGTATAGACCCAACCTTTAAGAACTGGAGAATCCAGGTATAAGGAAAGCTTTATATTAACCATAACTATTTCCCCTCTAAAGAAGCTAAAATGCTCTACCTCTTTGGTTAAACCATTAGGGATGCCTAGTAACACCTCTAGGCCAAGTTTAAGAATAAGTTACCTATTTAGTTTATATCTATTAATAAGATAATACAGCACCTGGCTACTATCTATATTAATCTAAATAAAGTACAGGATGCCTATTATAACTATAATTACCTAATAATAAAACTAAACTAATCCTTTACTAAGTTCTAGACTTAATTTTTACACCTAGCAGGCAAAGGCCAGGTTCCCCCTAGGAACTACTGTTTGGACCTATATAATAAGCTAACGGTCCAACTATAGGAGAAGATCGTAGTAGCCTTAGATAACCTACCAACCTACCAAAGACTCGCAGCCTAATGTTTGTCACTGGATTCAGAACTAAAATAAATTAATACTTATTCTAACTAACTAAAGAAGTCCCATAGCAACCAGAACTGTCACGGGACTGCCCGCGATACGCGCTACGCTAGACGCGTAGCTTTCCTTTCCTTATTTGATATCGCTTGGTAGATAGTTTATCCGCCCCGATTGCCCTTATATAGATTCGCCCGCAGCTGCATTCTTGTTGAGCTCTCCAGCAATCCTTTTGAGTCTCCACGACAGCTGTACGTAGCTATCAATTCAACGAATCTGATGCTTGTTTATCTAGCGTTCGCATGTGATACATCGTCATCGTGACAAGAACCTATCTACTACGCCAACAGGAGCTAGCGTTAGAAGATAAACCATAACTACCCTTACACCAAAAGCGGTCATAACTACCTACTCGCGAGCCTCGTCCGAATTGCTATATACTATGCCTTTAGCTAATGCTTATTACAACACCCCAATTAACCCTACTACGGTTACGTGCTTTAATTGCGGAAAGGATAGTTACTTTACTATATCCTACCTAGAGCTAAAGGATATAGGTAATATTAAGGAAATAGAGGAAGAAGAAACGTCTAACAAGTTAGGAAAAGAAGAACCCTAGGGAAAGACTCCCCTTTAGGGTATCCGATTAATCTTAAGGAGATTAATTTAAGTTAGCTAATAGGTGGCAAATACTTTATAGTTCTATATATAGTATCTTAAAATAGATATAAAGTTAATATAACTGCCCTTATTAATACTAGAGCAAATGGCTTTGCCTTTATAAACACTACTTATATAAATAACGTTGCTAAGTTCTTAAATATAAATGCTACCTAACTAGAGAAGTCTATTTAAGTAAAAGGCTATAACAGCCAAGCTGGTAAGCTGGTTACCCATATCTTAAAGCTATATATTGCCATTAATAGACAACGCCAGTTTAGTATCCCCTTCTATATCCTAGACCTAGGGTCCTATAATATAATCCTTAGCCAAAAATAGATGTCCTACTTTAATATTTAGCTGAACATTTAATAAAGACGGTTTATCTGGCCAGAGAATAGACTAAAGTTACCCTCCTTTATTAGAGAAATCTGTACTAACTATAAGATATTAGCCGCGAAGGCCAACCCTATCTACTAGTAGGATGTTAGGGACTGCGACCTAGCCTTTACTTAAGAAGATACCCGCCATAAGACTAGTAAGAACCCTATACTAATAAGGATACTCCCCTAAAGGACTATAGTTAAGGAGGACTCTACTTATAGAAGTAAAACGGACAGTAATATAAACAACTTCTATATTGCGGAGATCTGGCTAATAGGAAAAAGGACATACTAATAGGATGTAGAGGATAACCTTTAGAAGATTTAACAAGAGCTAAAAGGAGTAAAGATAATACTAATACGCTAAAGGCCCCTAAGGCCGCGGATACCCCTACTATTATATAACCCCCCTATAGTAGATATCACGGCAATTAGCGCTATAGGTTTTCACTTTAATATATATTAGAAGGACAATAAGGTCTTTACAACCAGCTTATATAAAATTAACTTGATTATTAATAAGAAGAAAGAAGGGCTAGTAGAGGAAACTAATAAGGAGCTAGTTAAGCGCCTTCTCCCTACGTATCTCTTAGACCATAGAAACGCGTTCTTAAAAGCAGCCTTAGATATGCTGCCCCTATACTAAACCTATAATTATAAGATTTAACTAAAGGCTGATAACTCTCTAAGCTATAGCCCCCTTTACTAGTAAACTATAGAGGAACTAAAAGCAACTAAGTAGTACTTAATTAATAACCTCTATAAGGGGTTTATTAAGCCAAGTTAGGCCTCTTTTACTTTCCCTATCCTATTTATAAAGAAACCTAATAAAGGCCTCCGCTTCTGCATTAACTATTAGAAACTAAACGCTATTAATTAGAAAGATTGTTACCCTCTCCCCTTAATTAACGAGACCCTTATACGTCTAAGCTGAGCTAAAATCTTTACTAAGCTTAATGTCCGCTAAGCTTTCCACTAAATTAGGATAGACCCTATATTAGAGGATCTAATAATACTCTGCACCCACTATGGTTCTTATAAATATAAAGTTCTTTCTTTTAAACTAATAAATGGGCTAGCTACGTACCAATGGTATATAAATAATGTTCTTTTTAACTACCTTAATAAATTCTATATGTATACCTAGACGATATTCTTATATACTTAGACAATAAACTTAAGTACTAAGTTTATATTAAAAAGGTCCTAGAGAGACTGTGGAATGCAGGCCTATAAGTTAATATTGAGAAATGCAAATTTGGAATAAAAAGAACAAAGTACCTTGGGTTTATTGTTAGTATAGATGGAATTAAAGTTGACCCTAAGAAGGTAGAGGCAATATATAACTAGAAACCCCCTGGTACTATAAAAGGTATCTAGTCCTTTCTTAGCTTCTGTAATTTCTACTATTAGTTTATCTGTGATTATAGGGTTATAGCTAAGCCTCTTATGTAACTAACTAAGAATAACACGCCTTTTGTTTTTAACGACAGCTATATAGAAGCCTTTAAGCAGTTAAAGAACCAACTTATCTCCTTTCTAATTCTCTATTACTATAACCCAGACCTGGAATTAATACTAGAAACGGATGCGTCCAACGAAGTAGTAGTAGGTGTTCTCTTATAGCTACACCTAGATAGCGAGTGGTACCCTATTGCGTTCTTCTTAAAGATAATAGCCCTAGTAGAGTGTAACTACAAGGTACACAATAAGGAAATGCTGGCTATTATATAATTGTTGTCCTAGTAGTATGCAGAGCTTAGAAGCATAGACTCTTAGATTAAAGTCTATACTAATTATAAAGCCCTTAAGTATTTTATAACAACAAAGCAGCTTACTAGTTAATAGGCTAGGTAGGCTAAAATACTCTCCTAATTCTTCTTTATAATTATGTACCGCCTTAATAAGCAAAATTTTAAAGCTAATGCCCTTACCTAGAGAGAACAGGACGTGGAACTATAGGATAAGCTAAAGGCTTAGCACCGGATATATGCCCTCCTCCGCCCTAAATAGCTTAACCTATATATCCTTAAGGAACTAAGCTCTGAATAGAATGAGCTGGCGCCTATAGAAGGAGAGATCCTAGATAAACTAATGGGACTAATTAACTGTATTTTAATTATAAACCGTATAGCCAAATCCCTAAAAGCCCTCTGCAACTAAGCGATAAAAGGTAACCCTAATTTAGAAATAGAAGACGGACTACTCTTATACTAAGAACAGCTTATAGTTCCAGATGTTAACAGCCTATAAATAAAGCTAACCCGTAAAGCCTACTGTTAAGTCTCTATGGCGCACCCTAGTTAAGATAAGACTTACCAACTACTAGCGCCTCACTACTACTGGTAAGGGCTCCTATCCGACATAGAACGATTTATTAGGAATTATCATCTTTATAAACAGGTAGATACCCCTAGGAATTAAACCCCTAAATAGTTATAACTACTACTAGTTCCTAAACGCCCTTAGCAGCATATCATAATAGACTTTAAATTATTTCTAAAGGACAAATATGGCTACAATATGGCCTTTATAGTAGTTAACCAACTAAGTAAGTAAGCTATTTCTCTCCCCTGCTTTAAGACTATAACTGCAAAGGATATGGCCCGTATATATATTAACAATATTTACCGGATCCATAGCGCTCCTAAGTTAATTATCTCTAACTATAAACCCTAATTTATATTAGACTTCTAGGACAAATTCTACTACATCCTTAGGATTAAGATTAAGCTCTCTACTATATTCTATCCTTAGACCAACAGCTAAACCAAGATTATAAACTAATACCTTAACCAGCGACTTCGCCCCTTTGTTAATTACTACTAGGATAACTAGTTAGAACTACTGCCTATAATAGACTACGCACAGCTTATACTCCCTTATAATAGTATAGGAATGTTACTATTTAAGTTACTCTATAGATACAAGCCACAAACATCCTTTAATTGGGATAGACCTATAGGACCTATAACGGCCCGTAAACGCCTCAGCTATAAAGAGGCCTAGATATTTGCTAAGAGAATATATAGAGCCTAGGAGACTGCCTAAGCAATTATTAAAAAGGCATAAGAGAAGAAAGAGTCCGATATAAACCAATATTATTATAAGGTAGACTTCTATATAGGAGATAAGGTATAGGTGTTAATAAAGAACTAGAAGACCTAGAGGCCGAGCCATAAGCTAGACTACCAAATGGCTAGCCCCTATAAGATCCCTAAGAAGGTAGGGCACTCTTTTAAGGTTAAGCTACTAGAGTTAATGAAGATCCACCCTGTCTTCTCTCTAGACTAACTATAAAAGGCGGCGGACAACCCATTGCCTAGATAGTATAACAACCCCCCACCACCAATTTAGATCGCAGAGGACAAGGAATAGGAAGTTAAAGAGATATTAGCAGTTAAGAAGGACCGTGGTACCTTAAAATACCGTGCAAGCTAGGTAGGTAATAACAAAGATCTAGAATGGTACCCCGTATCCAATTTTAAGTACTCTCCCTATAAGCTATAAGATTTCCACCTAGCCTACCTAGACCTCCCTGGACCACCACACAGATTAGATAGCTGGATTAAATGCTAGGAAAAAGGGCTGGATAACTATGATAATTTAGATAATAATAAAGAACTTGGATAAAGCCTAAGGGTAGGCTTTTTTGGGAGGGAGAGGGTAATATGACGGTGCTAGAGCGCGTTACCTACTACTTTGCCGTTTGCTAGGCAATCTAAGGCAATCTGCGGCAATTTGCTGTTTTCTAGGCAATCTGCCAAATCCTGCCATATTCTGCCAAGTTGCTATTGGCTTGCTTGCTACTAGCGCCTTAACGACCTTTTATATCTTGCTAGTCTCTACCAGTCTTCTTCTTCTCCTTAGCTTAGTATTCTTATATAGTAGCAATCTACAAGCTTCAGTTTAGAAGCATTTATACAAGCCCGTCACAATATTAGCCATTAGTGCTAATACTATCTCTATAGCTAAAGCTTTCCTAGGGCTAAGTTTAGAAAGTTAGAAGCCCTATACCAATCTCCTGCAAAAAGGATATTAGGAAACTACTATAAGGCTCTTAAAAGCCATACGGGAAGGAGCTACTAATAAATATATTAAAAACCTCTAGGGGTAAGTTTAAATCTAATAGAGCTTAATTTAGGCCAAATAAAATCTTTTATAACCTAGCTAAGGCTAAGGGCTTTCTAGGGGCTATATAGTACCCACCTAAAGAGGTATAGAAGACCTAGAGAGGTATCTATATAGCGAATAGAAAAAGGATATAGACTAACTAGCTAAGACCTCCGGTAGTCTAGAGCTCAGCTATAAACCCAATACCCAATAGTTAGATAATTGGGTTTGTAAAGTAGATAACTTTTTTAAGATGCTAATAATATAAGATAATACCAAAGAGTGTACTTAATAGATTATTAGCAAGATTAAAGATTAAACCCTAAACCAAATTATACTAAATTAGCTTAATAAAGAGTAAATTACTATATAGTCGTAGCTGTAACCCTTCTTAAAGAAATAGACTTAAGATTTATATATTGTATATAATAATAGTGCAGAACTATTCTAGAATAGGATACAGCTTAACTGCTACAATTTTTACCAGTTTATAAACTTTATAGAAACTTATACTTAATTAATAGATTTAAAGCTCTTTAAAAATAAGGACAGTAGCATTTATAAGAAGGAGAAGATTAGATTTATCTAGGCTAGAATTAAGTTAGTAATTTATAATAAAATAAAGCGCGTAAGAGCCCTATTGCGGGTTACTATATATATAGATTTTAAACGAGTAGTTCTAAACGCTGGGGATTTAGTAAATAACTAGACCTCTTCTAGTAAAAAGCTAAGGGGTAACTAAAAGCGTAGGCACTTTAGTAGTAATATAGGGTAGACCTAAACTTTAAAGAAGCTATTCTTAAAGAGAAATCTAGAATAGTTAAAGTTAGGGACCTTAAGTAATAGGAAAGACTTTTAGGGCCAACCTAATACCCGTCCGGCATCCTTATAGAAATACTCTAAAAAGTTAAAAGAAAACTTCTCTGGAGGTAAACCTAATTAGAAAAATAAGTAGGGCGATAACCGCACTAATAATCTAAAAAAAGAAAAGCCCTAGTTATAGACCTCTTCTGGCTATAACTAGGGCAAGATATAAAAGGAGAGATTCTCTGTATTACTGTTAAGCTAAAAATGGCACTCCCTATAGGCAAGGTATATTAGTTCTAAGCACTATATAATAGTAGCGCTAAAATTAATCTTATATAATATAATTTAGTAAAAGAGTATAAGCTTATCCCGTTGCTAAAGTGGCAAAACCCTACTATAGGGTTTCTAAATAAGTATTAAATTAAACTATATAGTGCCTATAAGCTTATAGTGTTAGTAGCTAATATATATAACTGTACTAAGGTGGTTAGCCCACAACCATTTTAGGTAGCTGACTTTATAGGCTATAATATTATTCTTAGATATTCTTAGCTTGTAAAAGCAGATTTTAAAATACGCTTTAAAATAGGAGCCTTTAAATAGTGGAACGATAAAGAATTAAAAGGGTATATTTTACTAATAAGCTTAAAAGATATTCTAGAAGATATAGCTCCAGGGAAAATAGTATACGCTCTATACCTAAAGGAGTATTAGATTTAATCACTATTTTATAGCAAGATAGGTATAGAGCCTAGTATAGACAATAACCCTTTGATAATAAATACTCTATAGGGAACTGCTGGATAGGTTGCGGAGATACTATAGAGAGGTGGCAATCTTAAAGATCTTATAAGATACTTCTACCGCCATAGATTACTCTAGCTTAAGTAATATATAGAGAGTATACTACAGCACCTTAAACGCTATGTTAAAGAATTCCCTACCTTTTACTGGCTACCGTATAAAACTGTTTAATATATAGTAGTAACTATATATAAATAGCCACTATGACGCGTGACGCTGCCTATAAGTGTCCTAAGGGAGCTTTAGGACCTACCTAATAATAATATAGAGGATAAATGCGACCCTAATTTATTAAATATTCTAGTAAGCCTAAGGGACTTACTAAGGGTATTTTTAGGTATGTAAGCTAAAGTCCTTTAGCGGAACTTAGAATATAATTATATAATTAAGCTAGAAGAAGGCAAATAACCACTAAACCTTTCTATTTATAACCTCTCTTATAAAGAGCTTAAGATCCTATAGGAGTACCTTAATAGCTTACTGGAAAAGGAATAGATATAGCCTAGTAAGTTGCCAATACGTGTACCAATTCTCTTTATTCCAAAACTAGATAGAACTGTAAGGCCATATATAGACTATTGCGGTCTTAATAAGATTATAATTATAGTTACTAGAAAGTGGCTAATAGCAAAAGGATCTTTAGAAGGAGGTAACTCTTACTAGACTTCTAGAAAATGGATAGTAGTAAGCAAAAGGATAGGGACAGGCGTTAGGATTTCTCATTCTTACTAGTTTCCTACTGTTTTCTTACTACCTAATAGTTAGCAACTTAGTATCTTACTAGGGAGCGGTAAACCTCTAGCTTAAAGGTTTATAAACTACTAGGATATAGTTACTAGTATATATGTCAGATAATCTATATTCCCTAAAGGCGTGGGTTATATAAGTCACATATACGGAGCCTATGCACTATAAAGTCTCTTTGTAGCTCAAAGCCCTAGGGGCTTATTAATTAACAATCAAGTCAAGATTATTAATCAATTAACCCATTTCATTAATGAACTGCTCTATATGCACTTCGTAACAGTTATAAGCCTAGTCCGCCAACTTAAGAAGCTATTTAGCTATTACTTAATTATTTAAAGAAATTCTACCTTATTGTTAGACTCTAACACCTTATCGTCCTTATCGTCCTAGGACGCAGACTCTGATAGAAATCCTGCCTTAAGTGTTATAGGATGATTCTAACACGAGATTCCACGAGATTCCACAAGATTCTACCTTAATTGTTATAGGACGACCCTAATAACAAGGACGATCCTAATAACAAAATACCATCTTAATTCCTTACTTGCCTATTAGTTAAATGACTCCACTAATAAGTTTATTAATAACAATTATCCTTAATAAGCCAGAAGACTGGGAATAATAGCTATGGCAACTCTAAGCCCTTATAGATTAGCGAATTTGGGCCTATATTAACCCAGACAATATAGCACCTTAATAAGCTCTACTACAAGAACTAGCCTATCTAGAAGTTATAGATTTTAATAAGAATGCAACCTTATATATACAGCTCTTAACAAATCAATAGAAAGCGTATAAGAACAGCAGATAATACTATAACTAGAATATAAAGTATTTCCTAAAACAAGAAGAGCACCTTTAATAAATACACACCCAGATCACATCTATAGTATTAATTTAGAAAAAGCTACCGCTTAACCTTTCCCTTATAGTCAAGGAATGGCTAAGTTAGTTAAAGGAAGACACTAAGCCCTTAAAGAACTTTATAATGAGAAAGGTACAGCTACAGTATATAGAATTACTTAAGGGACTTAAGTAGACGAAGGTTACCTAGTGGCTTAACCGATGGGAGTATGCGATAAAGATGGTAGAGAAGTATAATCTTCTATAGATAACTAATAGAATCTGGCTAATAGACCTTGTAAATGCAATATAACCTATAAGCGAAACCTATTTTATTATATACACTAAGCAGGCAAATAATACTAAAAAGGCTTACTTATTAAAATACCATAAATTAGCAATAGAGCTATAAGAAGCATTTATAAACCTCTTAAAAGTTGTACTATCCTTAACTACTAGAGGGAGTATATTTAATATAGACTTCGCAGGAAAGTCTAAAGAGGATATCTCTATTACTGCTAAAGTCTAAAAGGGAAGAGGGAATAGCTTATCTTATAATTAAAAAAGGGCAGGGATAAATTTAACTAAAGAGACGTCTTCCAAGAAGTCAAAGAACCTAAAATGCCTAGTATGCAATATAAGGGGACATACCCTTCCTAGCTGTTGGTATCTATTTAAGTACAAGAGGCCTAAGGGATTTAATGCTAAGGGTATATAAATAAAAAAGATATATAAAAAGGTAAAGTATAATAAGGATCTAGCTGCCTAAGTAAAATAACTTAAGCTTAAGGAATTAAATGTTAATAAAGCTTAATAACAACATGATAAGAGTTAGGAGACAGTTAAGAAGATTAAAGGAGAAGCTAATGCAATATTCCTAGAATTGTTTTACACCAGTTAACTCTATCTATTAAAGCTATTAACTATCCTTAACTTAGGAACCACTCTCCATATCTTTAATAATTTCTCTCATTTCTATAACTTTAGAAAAGCTCTAAGATATAAATATGTTATCACTAGCAGCTTAAAAGTGCCTATACTAGGTTATAGTAATATTACAATCTAAGTCACAAAATTAGACAAGAGCAAGGGAATCCTATATCTTAAGGATATTGCCTTTTATACGGACTTTAATACAAATATAGTGTTATTCCATCTACTTTAAAAATAAGGATACTACTAGGATAATAAAGGAGATAACAGTCTTCTAGTTTAGAAGGATAACACAATCCTATATTAAATAGAAGAACGTTACAGATAATAGACTATTAAATACATCTAATCAGGAAGTCTATTAGCGTTTAATATAAGCTAACTGCTACACCGCTAATAGAAGCGCAGAGCATTATTAAGAGACGCTTGTCCAGATTTAAAAGGTAATATGCGTTTATAGTATCTGCGTCTAGGTTATCTAGGACCTATAAGCCTTTACTATTTAGGTCTTAATGCCCCAGGAGTTAAACTTTAAGGCCCTAAGATAACGGAGTGTTAACACTGTAGCCTTACTAAAATTAAGCGTTAGGTCTTATAAAGGTTCTTAAAACAGAATATTAATAAACCTTATCTTAACCTCTATATTGACTAGACTGACCTTAAAGAAGTATATACCAAATTTATATAAGTTATACTTATCTACAACACCTTCTTAGGAAGATCCTTCCTATATTTTATAATAATGCATAGCAAGAAGGAGACACTATAAGTACTTAAAGATTTTATCTAATGGATTTATCTAAGGTATAACCTTAAAGTTAATACTATTAGATTAGACAATAAGCTAGGGAGAAGAAGAATCCTTAAATGGCTATAAATACAAGGGATTATATTTAAGCTTTCAGCGCTATATACCTAAGCTTAAAATAGTACCACTAAACGCTTAGGGGGTATAATTATTAAGAGAGCACGAGTAATAAGAATTGCTGCTAATCTACTACACAACCTATAGAATGAGATAGTTAACTATACAGTCTACCTTTAAGATTAAACGCCATATGAAAGCAATAGTTGGAAATCGCTATATAAGAGGTTCTATACCTTCCTAGCCAATAGGAGATTAAAAAAGCTGTAACTGGCGCACCTAAAAGCCTACAGCTATAGGGCGTACGCAATAACATTAGACACCTAGCTAAAGAAGAAAAGGCTAAGTAAGCTAGATTCGTAAGCCCATATTAGCTACCTTATTGGCTATAACTCTACCAATATCTATAGGATCTAGATCCCATATAAGGGTATTGTTATCTCTACTAGAGATATTATCTTTAATAAAAAGACGTTCTTTAACGGCAAGTAAATGGACATTTTAAAGGATCTACACGCTAAATTGGACACGCTAATTAAGAAGATTTAACTTCCTAATACCCTAACTAAAAATAAGGTTCTTGTGGAAGATAATAAAGAAGTATTTAAACCATCAATTTAAGAGGAAGACGACAACGTTAATAAGCCAGTTTAAACCTTTAATAAGTTAGCAGATCTTAAGCTTATAAAAGCTCTTAAAGATGCGTATTACACACTACCTTCAATAGAAGAAGACAAAGAATCTCTATATGCCTTTTATATTGAGTATCTTATAAAGTTAGATATATATAATACTAATTCAGACATCGTCAACCGAGTAGGAGATAGGTTTTACACTTAGGGGGTGTTTAATAACTTGGCTAAAGACTTATTTAAGGAAGCCTGTGATAATAGGTTTAAAGACTTTATTACTAAAAGGATTACGTTAGCCTATTAAGGCACCTTCTTAGCAGGAAGAAAGTTTAACCTTAATAGTTAACTTAATAATAATAAGCTAAAATTAGGTAGAATATATAATGTCAGATTATATAGGAAGAACTTACCTTCTCTACCTTAGTTAATCTAGGACCTTAAAACACACCCTCTTTAAGATTAGTTCTAAGAGGCTTAATAAGCCCACCTCCAATCTTATTATTAAATAAGGTTGTTTTAAAAAACAGATAAGAAGCATATAAAGGGACAGCAGGTCCTTAGCTTAATATAGGTATTTGTTTATAAGATAGATAAGTACAGATTCCTTTAGAAATGCAAGGCACGCTTAGTAGTATATAGAAATTAATAGGCCCCAGGAGACCTACCTATAAGAGCTACTATATTAGCTAGTACAACCTTCCAAACCCTTATAGTGATTATTATAAAATTTAACCTAGAGATAACATAGATAGATATAGTTAATGTGTTTATCTATTACAATTTTAATAAGGTTATCTATATAAAGCTACCGCTAGGGTTTAATAAAGGAAAGACAGACAAAGTACTATGCTTAAGAAAAGCCCTTTACGGACTATAATAATCACCACTATTATAGTAGAAGAATCTTACAAGCTCGCTAACGGAATTAGGTTTCAAAGAGGTACCCTAGGAGCCGTATATTATGCTAAAAGGTGGAATAGTTATCTTTTTTTATATTAATAATATTATCTTCTGCTACCAAAAGACAGATAAAAGAAAGCTTAAGAAGTAATTAAGGAGCTAAGTAAGGAATACCAGATAAGTACCCTTAGTAAGCTAAAATAGTTCCTAAGAATCTATGTACTATATAATTATAGCTAGAGGCTCCTATAGCTATCCTAGAAAGCCTATATTAAGAAGATAGCTAACTAGTACAAGATAGATCTTAAAGGGCGTCTTCTAGATACTCCTATGGCAGAATTAGAACTCCTCCCTACTAATTACCAATTAATCCATCTAATACGTCCGTCTCCTAATATAGACCTATTAATCCGTCCTATATCCCTACCAGCCTCTACAATGCTATATTAGAGAAAATTGGGTTTAGTACTCTATATAGTAACTATAACGCGTCTAGATATTACTTTTGAAATATTATAGCTAGTAAGGTTTAATTAGGACCTAAGCCAAAAGTATTATTAAGCGGCAGACAGTAATCTAGTACCTATATAGCATAAGAAGCAGAGTAATCTGCTATGGAGGAGATAAGGAAGGAATAAACGGTAGAGGGAGAGATAAAGGAATACGCAATAAAGGACAAGACAATGCACTATAATAATAGAGCCATAGGATATAGTTATAGACTAGGTTATAGACCAAGTAGACGCCACAAAGTTAGCGTACCCTAGAATTAGCGAGAATTCTATAGGATATACTAGAGGTGTTGCGGCACCTTTAACTTAACGGCGTATAAGCTATAAGTTTCCAGATCTAAAGGGGATAGGCGAGATACTTATCCGTAGCGTAGTACACTATATAACAGTAGGAAAATCTACTGGCACTAATAGTTACTAAGAAGCTATAGTAGTAAGACTAAAAGGATCTATTGCGCTTTAAGGGTGCTGTATATATCCTAAAGGACTAAGCGGTTTAAGATAAAATTCTAAAGGTCTTCTATAATAACCCTCTTAGGGGTTACTACGGTGCCAATAGAACCCTTAAGGCCGTTTAAAAGAAATACTTTTAAAATAGAATATTTAAAGAAGTTAAGGACTATATATTAAGATGTAATACGTACTAAAGGGTATAGATATCTAGGCATTACCCCTATAGTAAGTTATTAGTGCTTTCTATTCCATAAGGACCTATATTAGAATTAATAATAGATTTTATAATAGGCTTACCCCTTACTAAAATAAGAACAGAAGAGGTTGCTAATACTATCCTAATAATTATTAATAGATATATAAAGTTTTTAGGGTATTTTGCTGTTATAATAATAATTACAGCAGCAGAACTGGCAGACCTATTTTTAGACATCGGCAAAATATAGTACCCTTTCAATGGCCTCAATGGTTGGTGGTTGACGCAATTGGCGCGCAGTTAAGGTCATTTGGCAACTCGACCGACTAGCCTATGTCGTGTTTTTTTAACACACAGCCTGCGCGCAGCCTGCGCGCAACCTGCGCGCAACCTACTAGTAATCTACGCATTTGGCAACCATAATTATATTTACCTCTTTTATACTAATAACATATTTTAAATAAATAAAAGCTACTTTAAAGCTATTTATAAGGCTAGTAAAATAAATAATATTATTTTAG
>Ga0307507_10004514_pt1 | contig 24480 bp, 20 predicted proteins | sample 7_EM_MG_FD_207223 | JGI IMG/M metagenome (GOLD analysis project Ga0307507, IMG submission 207223) | Populus trichocarpa ectomycorrhiza microbial communities from riparian zone in the Pacific Northwest, United States - 7_EM | ecosystem: Host-associated > Plants > Roots > Unclassified | place...
ACCTTATCCGTGGTCCGTTTGTAACCCCATGAATGCCGTCTTTATGCCATTTTTCCTCAGGTGTTCTGAACACCCAAATACCCTTAGGATCCTTGGACTTTTCAACCATGCATTCATCACTAAAGATGACCCCCTCAAAGTCCTCCTGTGTCCAATCCTTATACTTCTTGGCCCAAACAAGCCTCTTGACAGCATGCTCATCTTTCAGAAATACTCTTTTCCAGGCTCTCCACTTCTTGATGTTGACTAATGCTAAAGCTCGCTTAATGGTCTTGACTGAGGCATGTGGTGCAACCTCATTGCACATTTCTGATTAGGGGCGGCGGCGTGCCGTCTTAGACTCTCTGACTAGGCGGCGATGGGTTCCGGTATCGATAATTTTGTGTCTTCTAGGCATGGAGAGGTTTTTCACATCCCCCCTCAAGGGGCACCGGTTGTAGAAACTTAGAACAGTACTCTTGGGACGACTTAAGATCTTTCCCATTTCAGAAAAAGAGAGAGATTTTTCTTTCAAGGCAACAATTTGCCCTTTCTCAAACTCTGTGAGATTGCAAGTCTTTTCTGGAGGCATGGTTGTTGAGGGTTGGTTGATTGTTGGGGTGGGGTTTTTTGAGGGGTTGCCCGGTTGCCGCCGATCGGACGAATAGCTTTGTCCTTGTACTTTATATATCCTACTAGACCAGTTGTAACAAGTCTTACCCCGACAGTCTCTCGGAATTCGCGTAGATCAGGGTCTTGAATCTCTCGGACTTTATCGTGCTATCTGCCAGCTTCGCCTCCATCGCATTCCTCACAATATGCTACCGGGACGAGACATCAGCGCCCGCGGATAACAACCCTCAAGTAAGAACTTCCGTGCTCGCGATCCATCTGAATACGCAAGCATAATCTCCACGCTATCTTGGCCTCCCTCTTCTCCAGTAACTTATTTACCCAATTTTTGTGACTTTGTGCACGGCGCATCTACTAGTGAGCTATAATAATACTCACTAACCACCTACCAACCCGTCCTACGCTTTCCAGTGGTAGCCTGCCCTCACCTTTCACATTATGGTCCCCCTCCCCCCGATATTATTCAACAACAGCCAGAGCGTCTTCTTCATATATCATCACTCGATTTTCCGAACTGACCCCGAGAGAATTAACCCTGTTTTTCTACTGAAAACATCAGCGAGAAATTCGTTTCTCCGAATATAGGGTGCGAAGCGTCCCCAATGCCTACCATAGCCGCTGCATCACGAAATACCTCTATTTAATAAGGGTACAGGGTTATATGCGGGAGCAGGAGCTTTCAAGGGTCTCAACTTGAATTCAGGTTTAAGTCCATACTAGTTGGGAATTTATTTCAGTTTAAGGTATTTCGAGACATATTGAATCAGCCTAGAGGAAAGGAGAGTAGCGATTATGATGTATTATTACAAGCTGGTTCTTCCTTTATTTCACATAAAAATTTAATAATAGAAAAAAAATAAGAGAGCAAGGAGAATTGAATCTCGGGTGGTTTCCCTATATATTTACCCTCTTTCCTTACACAGTAGAGCCATTTTGCGATGTAATGGCCTTAGCACAGGGGAAGAGAGGCGCGTCGATGCTTAAAATTCGATGAAACAACTCGCTTGGCCTAGCACTGTTCTATTATTAGAGTTGGTACAGAGGGCATGACGGAATACGGTAAAATCTCGCGAAATTCACCATCTCCGGCAGCCCCTAATCTCCGGGTTTTGTGTCAAAAGTTCTTGAGAAGGATTAGCGCTTTCCTGATACGGTATAGCCTGAGTCACCCGTCTGTGTTGGGTCTTGTTGACTTCGCAGGTTAAACCTATCTTAGGTGGTGTGACAGGCCGGAGATGGCGAAATTTTACTGTACTGTGGTGACGGAAGTATGACTACGGTAGGATATCGCGATTTGAGCCGTCTCCCACTTGTATGTACTGAGTTTAGTTAGTTTTAGTTGGGACCTGTTTCGTTACGGTGGTCCCATTCCGTTGGGCAACCATTTCGGCTGTGAAAATGGATAGTTCCGTTGGGCGATCATTTCATGCAAACAGTCCCCAAGTTTCTACTCGTTTAGGGTTTGTAAATGTGACTGCTGTGCAGAGCGTTGGCAGGGAGGGCTGTCCCAAAAAGTTATATAAGTGGCCTTCTCTGCGCTGCTTTGCAACAAGGACCGTGGTGTTTTTACAACACAGAACAGGGTGACGACTGACACCTTCTAGAACAAGACAGCCGCATTAATTGATTTCTTTCGCGCTTGCCCCTTATATCCTTTTTCTACCTCCACCAGTGGCAACCTATTCTGTTGACACCCTGCGATCACGAATCCCTCAAGTGCGTAGTTTTCTGTTTCCGTAAGGCGTCGCTTGCCCACCTTTCCTGGGAGGGATTAAAGTGTATTAATCCTTTTTCTGCTCTATCCCGACCTCATTTCACCCTTTACGTACTGCAACTGCTCTGGGAACGGGAGGACTACGCCAACACCACTATGTCTGACAATTCGAAACAGACACCTCTCTTGAGGGCTGCTAAGGAGGGACACCATGCAGCAGTCAAGCTACTGCTGGAACGTGAGGATGTCGACCCAAATATAACAGACATAGGGGGCCGAACACCACTCTCATGGGCTGTCAATAATTGCCATTATATAGCAGTGAAGCTACTCTTGGGACGGAAGGATGTCGACCCAAATATGGCAGACGGAGATGGTCGAACACCACTCTCATGGGCTGCTAGTTATGGGTATGATGAACTATTGGAGCTACTGTTGGAACGGGAAGATGTCAACCCGAATTTCCCGGACAATAACGGCAGGACACCTCTATGGTGGGCTGCCATGCTGCATTCCGATAAGATAGTGAAGCTACTGATAGATCATGGGGATGTCAACCCCAATATATCTGATAAAATTGGCCGAACACCACTCTGCGGCGCTGCCGAGCTTGGTTTTTATGAAGTAGTGGGGCTACTGTTGGAACGGGAAGACGTCACCCCCGATGCCGAGACCGTTCTTGGCGAAACACCGCTCATGATAGCTGCCAATCGTGGGTCTCTGACACTGATGAAGCTACTGTTGGGAAGGGAAGATGTCAACCCCAATATGGCTGATAGGTATGGCCGAACGCCGCTCCTGCGCGCCGCAGAGCGTGGACATGATCCACTCGTGAAACTACTCTTGGACCGGGAAGACGTCACCCCGAATATTCCAGACTGCAACGGCCAAACGCCTCTCGCGGCAGCTGCCAAGTTTGGGCGTGATGGAGTAGTGAAGCTACTGCTTGGACGCCAAAATGTGAACCGTAATATACCCGATAAATCAGGTCGAACGCCCCTCTTGTGGGCTGCTGCAAATGGCAGTGATGGAGTAATGCAGCTGCTGCTAGGACAGGATGATGTCAACCCCAATATGACGGACATTGGCGGACGAACACCACTCTCATTGGCTGCAAATCATGGGCATGATGGGGTAGTGAAGCTACTCTTGGGACGGAAGGATGTCAAACTCAATATGGCAGACATAGACGGTCGAACGCCGCTCTCATGGGCTGCCAATCATGGGCATTATGGAGTAGTGAAGATACTCTTGGGATGGAAAGACGTCGACCCCAATATTGCAGACAGAGGTGGTCGAACACCACTCTCATGGGCTGCTGATTACGGGTATAATGAAGTAGTGCAGCTGCTGCTAGGACAGGAAGCTGTCAACCCCAATATCCCAGACCATGATGGCCGGACACCGCTTTGGTGGGCTTCTCACTCCGGGCATGAGGGAGTGGTGAATCTACTCCAGGCCCATCAATCTGCGAACCCCAATGAGGTTTGACTCCAGCACAAAATCTTCGCTACCGTTTTCAAAACCCATATGCGCCGCCTTTTGAGCGTTTCTATAATCATGCCCATAATGTATACCGCTCGCTGCTTCCTCACCTTCAAACCGCCATCGACTCCCTCCTCAGAGTCTCCAACACGTCTTCGTCACATCTGTCATTCGTTTCTCTTCTCTCTTCTCTTTCTGAATTCTATTTTAAATTCTTTTTTGTAGACCATCACGGTCTGGGATCGAAGGGACCCGGCATACACATACTAGTATAAGTGTTAATTGGATGAGGATTCCTAAAATCGTCCTGGCAGGGTGTGGATGCGGGGGGAGCATAATCGATTCTTGTAGTTATCATCGGAACATTTCATTTTTTTTGTTAACTTCCCTATTCCATAACAACCACGAATCCCGATTCAGATTAGTCATTGTTTCTCATTTACAGATTCTGGCTTTTCTCTGTTTTTCATTGTCTCCGAGCTACTATTCGCTCCCCTGTGGGCCCAATATCTACTCTAACATACTCTCAAGTTTCTTCTACTCTTCTTGGCTTTGTATTGCATAAGTACATCTCATAAAAATCCCAAGCAAACATCTCGTTTTTCGTTAAGGGCTATATAGTTGAAGCAAGGTTCGTTCCCAATGCCCGTCAGTTAAAAGACTATATAAATTTTATCACTCGACTAGCCCAGTCCGACCAATCTCGACCCAGTCAGTTCCAGCACTCGTGACTCTCCCTTCGGTCTTATTTCCACCGTTAGCCTAGACTTGACTTCCACCGCACCGGCTAGCCCAGCCCAGCCCACCACCATCCATTCGGAACCTCGCTCGAGGGAATGAATAAGATTCCAAAGATTGGCCACTAGGGAAGATCAGGCAATAAGCCCATCCGGCCGCCTATTAAGGACTGAACTCTTCGATCAAGAAGCCATGCAGGCTGCAGACAGGAGATGAGGGGATACCTGCGACATAAATGAATAAGGCGTGTCCCCTCGGGGTTTACTAGTTGAATTGAATCTGTTGCATGCTGTAGCTACCGGTGCGTGTCGGTCTCCTCCTGTTGGGTCCACCAATGCTCTCGCTTGTTCCCTTCTCACGGTTGGAGGCAGATGCCACTTCCTCAGACCCTAGCCTCATTACGGTAATCCGGGGCGAAATAAGTTATGGCTTTGATCAAGGAAGAAACACACCAAAATCCGAGCCTGGTGGCACCATAGCTTATTTTGCACGGGAGCCCAAGGTACTAAAAACTACACCTAGAGAATATGTAAAAATAAAATAAATATATAATCCTAATTAGTACTTTGTGTGCGATTCATCTGCTTTATTGAGATTTTCTTGTTGTGGTAAAAGAATGGTGGATTCGGGAGTGATGGGTGGGGTGGCGATGCTCTGTGGTGGAGCCTTGCAGCCCAAATGTTCGGCTACTTTGGCTAACGTGCAATGGGGCTATTGTCATTGAATGATATAATAGGGGGGAGGGGCCATTACATGAGAAGTGAGATCAAGCTACTATCGTACAGGAAATCATAGGACGGGTTCGTAGGCGGCTAGTAGGTATTATGAGAGCTCACTTGATGATGTGCCGTACCCCAGGTCTCAAAAATAGGGCAGAAATTATGCTTGTATATTATTCAGATAAATTAGGAGCATAGAATCTTTTTACCTGAGGTTTGTTATCCGGGGGCGCTGATGTATCGTGCCGGTATCATATTATGAGGAATGCGATGGAGGCCAGGCCGGCAACCGGAATGATAAAGTGAGGAAGATGTTGGATCCTGATCTACGCGAATTGCGAGAGACTGTCGGGGTAAGACTTGTTACAACTTGTCTAGTAGGATATATATCCAGACTGGCAAGAGCTCACCCGGTAATCCGCGGATAGATATCGATATCATACCAACACATCAATTCAGGTGCAAAATAATGTCTGGAATCTGGAATATAATGGATTTGCAAGACTATATACAGCTCTCAGCCCCGGCAGAATATACCTGAAATAAGAACAGAAAGCGTAATCCCACCCTAAACCGTTACCTAACCCTAGAAACCAAAATAGATAAACATGAAAGGAAGAAAAGGAAGAGAAATTACGGAGAGAGTCTAGTCGAGGTGACAGCATCTCAGTACTTGTCCCAAGTGGCTAAACTCTAACTGGTCGGGGAGCGGTAGGTATAAGAGGTAGTTGTCCCCGTGAGTTCTTTGAAGATCTTCCCCGGGTTGGTTGACCCTTCCGCATCGATGCTCTCCAAAGTGATTGATATATAATTTTCCCCAATAGCCTTTCCACGCGGTCTGCCGAAACGAACAGTGAATTCCTTGGGGTTATTTCTCACAATGATGGTAATTGCGAAACCGATAATAGAATAAGAATCGACCTGGGATACAGGGGTGTGACCCATCTCGGCTGCCCATGGGAGAGGTGACCTGGTATTAGTGTCCGGCTGATCCACGTCGATCCCTTCTTTTCTCCACAGGGGCATCACGACCTCGCGATGGCCGTTCACGGTAGCCGAAGAGAGTGGAGTTCGGCACTCCTCGCTTATCAAGGCAGGGTCGTTATAATCATACTATCTTTTAAGCTTGGCAAGACGTTTCGCTATGCGGAGTAAGAAAATTGCGCGATCTAGCTCAGCCTAATATCACAGACCATTAGTTGAAAATAATCAAACACCAAATCCCGATTGGTACTCACCAGAGTCGCACACCACGGTAGTGAGCTTGAGAAGTGAATAGACTCGCCTGTCTCCGAACCGATCATTATAACACCACCGGCAGGACTCTGTAAAAGGGACCCGATTGTTGTACAATCCTGTTGGGACTTTGACCATCCTCAGAGTCTTGTAGGGTACTTAGAGAGCTAGCGAAATGCGGGGGTAGGCTTGCTGGGAACAGCAGCCGATCCAACAAAGGATAGCGAGAGCGGGGGACATGATATAATGGCATGAATCTCATGTCGATGAGGATGCGATCACAGCTGCAGTCACCCTCCGTTGGGCAAAACAGCGCCAACTCGCAAGGAGGATTGGGAAAATCAGGGTTGACAGTGCAACCTCCCAGTAATAGCATAACAACAGCCACATGCCCCCTGGCAGCAGCAACCACAAATGGTGTCCTGCCATGGTCATCCGGGCAATTGGGATTGACATCGTTCCGATGCAACAAAAACTTGACTACTTCGTGTCCATTTTAATCAGCCCAAAAGAACGGTGTTCTCCCATCGTTGTCCATAAGCCCAGGGTTAACGTCGCCCCTTCTTAACAGTAAATTCGCGATCTCGGCGAGTCCCATTGCAGCTGCCCATGAGAGAGTATGTGCCTCTTCTGCAGTCACCATTCTTCTACCGAACGAAACACAGTCGAAAGGCGTCGCCAGGTACTTAAACCTCTCGAGCCAAATCCCTCTCAAATAAGGATATGTATCCTTCGCCCTACAAAATCCAGAGACAGCAATGAGGCCAATTTGCCGCATTCTCAGATGCATTAGTGTATCTGAAGGATTGGTGATAGAAATTCTCAAAGGGGTGGTGATCGCCACCTCATCCTCTAGTTTCACTCAAGTATCACTAGGAACGTTGGGCTGGTATTTGCATTATCGACGACTTGTTGGGAGAGCGTCGATGGCACCGTGCTTAAAGGAGAAGCATTCCAACTTGATCGCCGCAATCTACTCATTGGCAACCTCGATTGACCGTGCCCTGGCACCAATGGTCACCCCTTCAATTAGAAACACCTGGGGAGGGGAACGGTTGGAGAAGTGGGATCTGCCATCATATAGCTCGGGGGTCCAGATAGACAAGATTGACCATGATACCGGCACTAGGGATTCTATTCTCGTCAATATTCCGAAGAGCTGCGGTGAGACTCATGGCACTGGAATAACCACCTGCCAATTTTTGTCGGTACAACATCATTATGCAAATATTGAACAAATAATATAACTTACAAGCTAAATCCATCTAATATGTGGCATTCATAATGGCCGCAACAAAGTGCCACGGGAAAGTAGAAGGTGTCGCCCCAGGGACCATTGCAGGCGGCTGTCGAAGCAATCAATATGGTTGGATACCAACGAAGGTCTCTCCCTGCTTCGCTTGTACCAATTTCGAGCCATTCTCCTAAAGCCAGTTGACTGCGTATTTGACTGTGTGCTAATGTGATAAGAATCTGGGTCGAATAGCTCGGGTTTGGGTCTAACCTCATTGCTTGTTCCTTCGAAAGCGCCCGTGATGATTATGCATAAATCAATGCCATCTTATTGTGGTGGGTTAGAACACCAAGCCTGGAAATGTCCCTCAGGGCAAAAGCCAAGGATGTGGGTTGCCCCGAGGAAGGCCGTCGCGGTTTCCCAGTAAACGGGCTGCTGGGGAATCATATCACAAATTGGGAAATGATTGATTCATCGCCCGAACCATCACCGAGGTCTTGGCCGATGGAGGTGTGGAAAACGAGAATTGCGGGATCCGGCTGGGTGAAACCCTCTATCTCTTGAAGTGCTCTAAAAGGATACCACTTACAGAGTAAAGAGAGTGAAAGGGCGCCGAAATAGGCAAGAAAGGGTTTGTGAAACGAGCCTCCCCCGTAGGGGAACACGACTCTTGTGCAATCCTGTTAGAACTTTAACCTTCTTTAGACTAAGGTTGAGGCCGTAAAGGGATTAGGGAGTTCGGGTTACGTTCATCGCATCATTTATCAAAGAGAGACGAATATGTCTGTCCTTAGGCACATGCCTATTGATAATATCAACCTTGTACTGGACCTGTGCTTGAGGTTGGTCTCGTACCGACAGCATGGGCGATAGGGTGTCCTCACCCTCATTGATGGTGTCTTGCAGGGTGCTAGGGGTAGATTCCTCATCTTGCGGCTATCTCATAGCATAAAGTGTAGGAAAACGCCTTGGCAGTACGAGGATCTCGAGAAAGTGACGAGAGTAGCCGGACATAATACACGAAGGAAATATCAACTAATCCGCAATAAGCCGAAGATTTCTTGAAGCTCGTTAAATCGTGTTTAATGTTTGCCTGTACTCCGAAGACTGCATAGACACCAGCGATTCTTCCACCAGCGGCAAGAACGAGAGCAGATTCGTCTTATTTGATGGGTCTGTTAGCCGCTTAACGAACACTATTGTAGGATCTGACTACCTCGAGAATTTTGGCCGGAAAAGGTGCTCATAGGTTTCTTGTTCGTCGTCCTCCGCTTCCGTAACCTGCGGTGTCGCTAACGCCAAAACCGGCAAAGAAGCTTGGGACCGAGGATGACTCTTCGTCGAGAGCAAATTAGTCCGTAGGGGGTGGCAATTTAGACGCAAACCGCTAGCGAAGCTTGGTTCCATGATGAAGAGGGCTTGCGCGAGTGGCTCGTGATTGAGAATAGAAACCGGAAAGAGGATGTAGAATGAGGGGTAGGGGCCCCGGTCGTGGTTCCTGGTGCACAGTAGATGATGAAGATTTCCGGAGAAATAGGCAATCAGTTGGGCTTAATGAGGACCCTTTATAATCAGTAATCAGAACAACTCAGCATGAATTAAGTAGGGCGGAGGCAGATAGAAGTAGGAGGAACCAAAAAAGAAAAAGAAAAGCTCGAATGAGAAACTCACGATGGAGATGACATGAAAGGAGTTACCGCCAAACCTATTACTGGTTTCGTGAGGAAATGGCGAAACAAACGAGCGAGAAAAATTCCTAATGTAGAGGAGGGAACTGTAGGGGTACCGTCAAGTCGTGCAGAAGTTGATTAAGGAGAATAGCTTGAGTATTAGAGGATGATGGGGGAAGTAGGTATGATAATAGAAAAAGTGAGGGGCTGGTGGGGAGAAGATTACGAATCAATTTTGTGTGAGGAGGATCACTATCGTACAAGTTACAGGCATAAAGAACCCGAACTTTGAGTCCGAATTTTGTATGGGCGGTCAGACACGCACGGACAATTTGCCATATAAACTCCTCATCCCTGTATTCGGGTTCTTTATGCCTGTAACTTGTAGTAGAAGGGGGGGCGAGTGTCCGCTGGTGTCAACTTGCGCACTGCGAAATTTTTCCGGAAATGTGGGCTTTCTCTTGGCGATAAGTTAGGTGGGGCAGCCTACTATACCATAGAATTCCGTAAATATTGTACGATACTCGCTCTTGCCCTTTTTATTCCTTCTGGGTACAAGGGTAAGTCTGGCGCGATGCCACGAAATGTCGAGGTTTATTCCCTATTCTAGAAGTGCGCCCGACTTTTTTCCCCCTCAAGAAAAAAGCCACAAAACGGGTTTGTATGGGGAAAAACCGTATGGTAATTACCGTATATGGGGTGCGCCCGGCTTTAGGTACTGTACGGTAAGGCGCGCCCGTTATTCAAGATTGGTGTTGGGAGGAAGGGTAACTAAAGATTTAGCAATCACCGTTGCACCGTAGGCTAGTTGCGGCTCAACCTTGAGAGGGACTTCTGCGAGGTGGTAAAATGCTGAGAGATCGAATGCCGAGATCTCCGGGTTCGTTCCGACAACTTACCATAGAGCAGGCCCGGCAGGGATTACCATCTTCCCTCGCGCCCTTACAAAAAAAAACATTTAAAGAAAAAGTAAAAGTAAGTTGTTGCTTTTGCAGCGAGAGCAACGCATTGTTCCAAAGAGGCACGATGAAGTCATTTTCACAGAGGAAACGGTCGCCCAACGGAACGGTCCCAGTTGTGCCCAACGGGCCCTTACCTTTTTATATTACCTGCTTCCCCCATCGTCCTCTCACCCTCAAGCTATCTTCCTTAATCCCCTTCTCCGCGACTGGATCGTACCCCTAGAGCTCCCTCCTGTGCATTACGATTGTTTCTCTCTCACTTTTCTCACCATTGCCCTTTCTAACCCCTTCGCACTTTCCTTACGAAATAGTGATTCGTTTAGCGGTGACTTCGTTCATCTCAGTCTTGAGTTTCCCATTGGACCTTGCTGTGGGTTCCTCCCGCCACCACTTTTATCTTACCCCGCTGTCTACTGTCTCTGGGCTACCCTCCCCCCCTACTCAATTCATTTTGAGTTGTGCTGATTACTAATTACAAAGAATCTCCATTAAGTTAACCTATTTCCTTTTTCCTACCACCGGGGTCTTTACTTCTCATTCCGCATCGTCTCTCCACCCTCTTGTCCCAATCATGCGCTCCTCGAGCACGCACTCCTTATCCCGACCGCACATCATTATGACGATACTGAACCTCGCAGCAGTTTGCAACCCAACCGTCACCCTCGACAGACGAAGGTGCACTTGCCGAGGAGCCCATCTCGGTCCCTAAGCTTCTTTGTCGGTTTTGGCGTTCGCGACACCGCGGTTGCGGAAGGGAAAGATGACGCACAGGGGGCCTATGAGCACTTTTCCGCCTCTACTCGAGTAAGTGAATTAGAAGGACGTTTTCTACGGGGTTATGAGGTTCATACTGCAGCTGCTCAATTCCCCGGCACTCCGGCCAAGGGGCTAGATATGGTCAAATCCTACTATAATTTTCGCCAAGCGGCTAACCGACCCATCGAAGCACACGCATCTGTTCAGTTTCCTTCCCTTGCCGAAAAGAATGCTGGCGTTTATGCAGTCTTCAGAGAACGAGGAAACATCGAATAGTACTTTAACGAGCTTCGAGAAACCTTCAGCTGTATCCCGGATTGGTTAATATTTCTTTGGTGTATTGTGTCGGCTACTCTCGTCACTTTCTCGAGATCCTCGCGCTGGCAGGCTGTATGCCAACGGACTTTATGTTATGAGATAGCTGCAAGATGAGGAATCTACCACAGATCTTCTCTATCTGGTTTCTGCTCCTGGGACCTGTGCCCTCCCCCTTAATTGGCCTGGTTCAACTAGCGCATTACTCTGTATATATTTACCTCCCAAAGAAGTCAGTGGCAAGGTGCGGGTATGGGTCTGTCCAACTCATCCCCTGTAGCCAGGGAGCTTTAGGACCGGGCTAATACACATTGTATGGACAATTATGGTAAGTCATTCTTCTTATTATTCTCCTTATTGTTCTTCTTCACAATACTTACCCCATTACAGGTTTCGCGATTACGATCATTGTGAGAAACAACCCCAAGGAATCAACTGTTCATCTTGGCAGACCGCGGAAGGGCTATTAGGGAGGACTATATGTCCATCACTTTTGGAGGCGTCGGCGCGGCGGGTCAGCTGGGTTGGGGAAGATTTTCAAAGATGTCACGGAGACACCTCGTACACCCACCGTTCTCCGACCGGTCTTTGTCTGCGCCCCCGTTCACCAAGCCCGCGCTCACTCTTAAGAAGGTCCTCATTGAGGACATGAGATCTTGCGGATTAATCCAGGGAGATTCGGCTTTCGCTCAAAATTCTCCGGGCGAATACTCTATACTCGCAGCTCTGGCTAAGGCTATGCCTGTAGTCCGTCTCGCTGTGATGGTTTAGTCAGAAATAGGACACAACTAAGACAACTTATAACCAAGCTCAAGCCCCAACAGACAGGTGATGCTTACTTTTCCATGACAACGGCTGGGGTTTGGGGAGCCATTCCGGGCATGCGGGGATGGCTTTAGTATTGGCTGTTGAAAGAAAGAAAGGGAAGAAGAAAGGATAGGATACCGGGAGCGTGGAGGTCTAAAGTGTGGAGGCTGCTGGATCTGCATTCTGGTAACTATGGACTGTATGACCATGAGCGATAGTCTTGCCGTTGCACATTCCATCATAACGACATGATTATCCGAACCACCACAACTTAACACAATTGCATGTTTCTCTACCACCATATGTCACGGTTTGCGTAAAATAGTCACCATAACCTCCTAAGACATTGAAACTTTAACAGAAACCATCCCCATTTTTCTTGAGATACAATAAGGGTACGGTATCTCGGAGCAGGGTTTTAATCTCCCAAATGCGGGCATGACATGAATCAATTCAAAAACACTTTCCTATCATATGCCTGAATTTTATGCCATACTAAGCACTAATAGACAAAGTTGGCATGAGCATTGCTTCTAAAACGTGACTAGTCGACAACGACGAATCCTTCCAACTATTCGGAGAGGAGTTGGATCAAACCCCCTCGCCCCCGCATTTTTGCATACATGAACGGAGTTTTCCCAAATTTATCGGCTGTGCCATCCTTGGTCGCCCCCCGGTTGAGAAGTAGCCTTACCACCCCCTCAGTTCCGAGCTCAGCAGAATATGATAGCGGGGTTCGTCCCTCCAAGTCTCTCCAGTTGGGATTGACATCATCCCGGGCGAGCAAAAGTTCAATAACTTCTGGATGGTGGAACTTCGCTGCGTATAGTAGTGGCGTTCGGCCCTCTTGGCATATAGCATCAACCCTAAGTTTGTCAGATCCCAATAGGATCCTCACGAGTTCGGCCCTCCCACCCATTGCGGACCAATGCAACGCCGTTTTACCCTCCATGTCATATACATTAGGGTTGACGTGGGGGTGCCCCAAAAGTATCTTCACAACCCCTGTCCACCCCCACCATGCTGCCCACCAGAGTGGCGTATGGCCATAGCTGTCTTGCTTGTCGGGATTCACTCCGGCCTCCATAAGGAGCTTGACAATATGCCTGTGTCCATATCTAGCTGCGAGGTGGATGGGGGTTTCGCCATGACGGTTAGATAGATTGGGAATGACGTCGTTCCTTCCACTTGCTAGCATCAACGCCACCACTTCTTCCTTGCCATCCATGGCAGCAGCGGCCAGCGGTGTTGTACCTTTATGATCCGGAAGTGCAGGATCAACGTCCTCGTGCTCTACAAGTAGCCTTGCTACTTCGACACACCCACCCTTCGCTGCACAAAACAATGCTGACTCGCCAGAAAGATTGGGAAGATTAGGGTTGACAGTGCAACTCCGTAATAGTAGCTTAACGATGTCGACTTTCCCCCTAGCAGTAGCGATTAAAAGTGGTGTCCGGCCATAGTAATCCGGGCCATTGGCACTGGCCTCCTTTCGATGCAACAATAACTGGACTACGTCTTCGTGCCCATTATGGGAAGCCCAAAAAAGCGGTGTCCTTCCCTCGTTGTCCATATGTCCGGGGTTGACTCCCCCCCTCTCCAGCAGTAAACCAACGATATCTGCGTGCCCACTCGCCGCTGCCCACGAGAGAGGTGACAGGCCATCAGGGTCCGTTTTCTCGGCGTCGGTTTCTGCATGGCTTAACAAGGTTACTACTACCTTAGTATGCCCGCCCTTGGCAGCCCAGGAGAGTGGTGACAATGTCGGTATATGCTCCAGTTACAAAACCATAATCAGTACTGGAAGCAACCGAGATCGGGGTAGACAAGTAGGGGAAATAATTTTAAAACAATAGAATCTCCAACAAACGAGATACAAAACAACCCCTAGAAACAATCAAACGAGAAACAAACAAACCATTGATTCTGTATAATCGCTCACTGTTTCACGAGATAATTAGGGGTGAGACGATCAAGAAAATGGATTATCCAAATCCGGTGATGAACGCGGGGGGGAAATTTAGAATAAGGAGCAGGATGGGAAATGGGAGCAGAGCAGCAAGCGGTGCGAGGAGCTCTAAGGATGGGAAATGAAGGGAACTGACCAATGGGTAGAAACGCACACGTGTGCATTCAGCAAGCCTTCCAATGGGCCAGCTCTAGGGCCAAAATTCTAGATTTCATCAGGGAAAATAGCTGACGACTGGTGGTAAGCTCCGGCATCCATAAACCAATAAAGCATGGTCAAGTTGACAATTGGGTATGATATCCCATTCCCTCGAAACAAGGGGCAATTAGGAATCCTAACGATGGTTATCGGATCACATGGAGTATTTTTGGCACAATTCAATTTTCAAATATCTCGGAGTTAAACCGGAAGATCCCTACTTCCTTCTCCCCGAACTTGTGATTATCACCTAAGAATATTCTTCATTATTGTAAACTAACCTAGGCCTTATAAGCCTCAAAAACCCTCTAGAATCCCGTGAAAACACCGCCGAGATCATGTTCGAGACCTTCAATTGTGCCGGATTATATATTGCTTTGCAAGCGGTATTGGCATTGGCTGCGAGTTAGACCAGTAGCAAGGTTCAGGCCCGGGGCTTGATCGGTACTGCTATTGACTCGGGAGACGGTGCTATGGCGTTATTCAGGCTGCCGAGGGTTGTCATTGGATCATCGATTAGGTCAATCCCGGAAATTTACTCAAGTTATTTCTTAACGCCCTTGCCCACTGTGGTGGATACTGTTATCCAAAGCTCCCCCATTAACCCTTAGAGAGGTCTCTACAAGGTGTGGAAATGCATCCTTATGTTGGGCTCAAGATTAATGGCTCTTACATAATAGAACATTGTTCTTTCTGGCGGTTCTACACTCTATAGCAATTTGGTCGACGTCTTCAGTGTGACATCCGCAATCTTGTCGATGCTCGTTTTCTAAAGTGGGAAGAGAAATCAGGTGGTGTTAAGTCATGTGGGCTGGAATTAGAAGTTATTACTCACGAGTGGCAAAAACATGGGACATGGTACGGAGGAGGTTTGTTGGGTCGAACGCCGGAATCCAGAAGCTACTGCCATACTAAGGCTCAGTACGATGAGATTGGACCAAAAATCGTATGATAAGAAGATTTACGTTTTTGGGTGGACCTGGGCAATGAAGATTGTCATGTCACCTTTGTATATGCTTAGACGTGAACCTGTAGAGTTGGGACGAGAGGTCGGGTCACTATTACATGATAGACAAAATAACAATCACTATTCGTCCGATACTAGAGAAATTCATATCATAGTTCGAAAGAGGCAAGATGCCACCCTCTTTCTTTCCTTGTATTAAACATAGACCACCAGACTATGCATACGCGCGGAACTGTGGATCCCCAAACATCTCACCTTTTACTGTATTAGTAATCATGCTCACAAAGAAATAATTCACTTTTTCTAATTATCTCCGACTTCCCCCATCATCCCCTCATCGACAAGCTACTGTATCTTCCTTAATCACCTTCTCAGCGACTTAGTGGTGCCCGCAGAATTCCCACCCACACAGCACGAACTTTTCTCGCTTGCTTTTTCCGCCATTGCCCTTTTTACCCCCTTGTTCTTTCAGTAGGAAAATAGTAATATGTTTGGCGGTAACTCCATTCGTCTCAATTTTTCGAGCACTTAAAGAGATACAGGTTTTCACCCGGCTAGATCCTGCAGTTCTCGTTTTCCACATGTTCGGGTGAGAATCAATCATTTCCGAATTGGCGATATGATTCCCCAGCAGCCGGTTTACTAGGAAACTACGACGGCCAACCCACATCCTTGGCGTTTGCCCTGAGGGACCTTTCCAGGCGGCCCTGGTGTTTTAACCCACTACAATATGGCACTGGTTTATGCATAATCATCACGCGCACTTTCGAAAGCACAAGCAATCAGGTTAGACCCAAACCCGAGCTATTCGACCAACATTCTAATCTCACACTGACACGGAGTCAAATATTCAGTCAACTGGCTTGAGGAGCATGGCGCCAGATTGGTACGAACAAAGCAGGGAGAGACCTTCGTTCGTACCAAATTATATTGGCTGCTTGGACGGCCGTCTGGAATGCTTCCTGGGATGACACCTTATACTTTCCCGTGGCACTTTGCTGCGGTCATTATGAATGCCACGTATCAGATGGAATTATCCTGTAAGTTATATTATTTGTTCAATATTTGCATATGTTGTGCTGATGAAAGTCGGCTGGTGGTTATTCCAGTGCCATGAGGCTTACCGCAGCTCTTCCGAATATTAACCAGAATACAATCCCTAGTCCCAATATCATGGTCAATCTTATCTATTTGAACCCCGAGCTATAAGATGGCAGATTCAACATCTCGAACAACTTTTTTTCCCAGGTGTTCCCACTGAAGGGTGGACTATTGGCGCGAGGGCACGGTCAATCGAGGTTGCTAACGAGTCGATTGAGGCGATCAGGTTGAAATGCTTCCCCTTTAAGCACAGTGTCATTGACCCTCTCCCACCAAGTCACCAATTATGCAAATCCCAGCCCAGCTTTCCCGGGGATTCTTGACTGGACAGGAGAAGGAGGTGGCGATCACCACTTTAAAAATTTCCATCACCAATCCTTCAGATACACGCCCACGCCCGAGAATGCGGAAACACTGCCCTCGCTGCTGGCTCTGGGATCGGTCCGGCAGAGAATACCTATCCCTATTTGAAAGGGACTTAAGTCGAGAGGTTTAACTACCTAGAGACGCCTTTCGACGGTGATTTGTGCGGTAGGAGAATGGTGACTACAAGCGAGGAATATTCTCTCTCGTGGGCAGCAGCAATAGGACACACCAGCGTCGTGAATTTACTCTGAACAAGGGGGGACGTTGACCCTGGGCTTATGGATAATGATGGGAGAACACCGCTCTTTTGGGCTTCTTACAATGGACACGAAGTAGTCAGCACTTTTGTTTAATCGGAACGAGGCCAATCCCAATTTCCCGGATAACCATAGCAGGACACCACCTCTGATTGCTGGCGGTAGCGGGGGGTCCCTGTTATTGTGCTGCTTCCGGGAGGTTGCGGTCTCAACCCTTATTTTCCCAATCTTCATCATGTACCGTGCACCAGGAACCACCACGGGGTCTGTACCACTCATTCTCTATCATCTCTCGGCCCTCTAGTTCACTATCAGTGGCCGCTCGAGCACGCGCCCCTTATTTTGACAACCATTCATTATCACCCAACCGCAGCCGAGCTTTGCGGGCAGTTCCCCTCCCAATTGTCACCTTTTACGACGAATATAGGTTGGCGGTTTTCGGTGCTCGGTGGAGGAGTTCGCTGTTGGTTTTCTTCCCAGGGAGCCGCGGCGGATGCAGCCTGCTCGCTAATACCCTCATTTGGCTCTAATCCAACCGGTGACGCATCTGGCGAGGAAGACCTGACTGAATTCTCCACGGGAGCTGGAGAGCTAGCACGGCTGATGGTTACCTCTGGCGTAGCCGAAATACTAAAGGGAATTGATGGATAGATGGAGGTCGGCAGTTAGGTATTCTCAGCGACAGGGTTAACCTCCGCAGTCAAGGTACCGTCGGGAACCTTTAGTAGAGAAACAGCGCCCTAGGTTCGGCCGGTAGCAAGTGCATTCGGTGTATCGGCTTTAATTGCATCGAAGTCCTTCATATCCTGAATGAAGGAGGAGAGCTTAGCGTCGTTGGAGACCGGTAAGGGGGCACAAACGTCACCTATACCAGACATATAGCTCGGTTCATGTTACTCAGGCACACAGGGCAATAGCTGTTCACTAACGCCACTCCCAGGTAATGCCGAAAGTGTAGAAACACCAGTGGGAACGCCAACTTGACCTGTGGCACTGTTACTATCACTAGGGATTGGATAAATATCATTATCCTCCAGGGCGGCGCTTGGATCAAGAATAAGCCCCACCTCAGGAGTTTCCGGAGCACAAAAGTAACCACCTCCGCTAGGGCATTAGGATCGGGGGCCGGTACCCTCGGACAAGCTCAGCGGGAACCAACCCGACATGCGATCAGTGATGGGGCCGGTCGAGGTGGAGCTGGCGGGTGCGCTGTGTAAGAAATCCTCGCGAACGGAAGCGAGAACCATGGAGCCGGCTTGAGTGACTGTTAGTTATTCGCTTAATATTCTGCGGGCTCAGGGGGTGGGGGAGGCTGCGGGGTCCTATGTTTCGCTTCTCTTATTCGAGCTTTCTGTGAATATTGGCTAGCTACTTCTTTTGAACAGCTTGGATTAATGAGGGTCGCAGCGCGGGGGATGAAAATGGATGGGTGGATGGATCAATGGATTGGTTAATTGAATGATTGATTGATTAATGGATGGATGGATGGATGACGGAAAAGAATTGCGGGAGCTAGTGATACCCGATCGCGAAGCTTGGTTAATTAGAGGAGGTTTTGACTAAATTCAATTAGAGGAGGGAACAGCAAGGAAAGTGAGGAATGGGTGGGGGAGTATAAGTGTGGAGGTACCAAATGAGAAGAGTAGTCGGTCCAGGATCGGATACTCGAGGCGCGCGGGAAGGAGTAGGGAGGCGCCTAATGAGAGAGTAGCAAGGGTAAGGTTGGTGGATGGTGAGGAAGGAAATGATGCGTGGGCTAAGCGATTTTTGTGGCGCGTCTCAAACACCGTGTCATACCCTTCTCGGTGAGTGGGGATAGACGCCCAGGTAACAGCCGGACTAAGGGCACTGACCAAGAAAAAATTCCGTCCCGACCTTCACTTACACACTGGGAGCGCAATTCAGAACTGAGAACTGTGCTTCGCTCATGGCAAGAGGTGGGGCCCTGGTATAATACCCGAGTACCGGTATGGGTAAAGGTCGGGGACAAACTTGTTTTTTGGAGAGTACTGTACCGTGCGAAGCACCTAACTTACGGACTGAAGGGCAACCGCACCATGATATTGTTGTTTGCTTAACACCACTAGAGTCCACTCCACAACAACCGGACTAGTCAACCAAGTATCACACCGAGCACTTTAATTTAGTATCTTATCCTGCGGCTTTCCGGGACCTTTTACACTCTCGTAAAATCTTTAAGCGTACTTAGGGTCCTTAATTCGGGCGACGCCCATGTATAGTAAATAGCGCTCAAACACGGATGAACGGATCTTGTGGTTTTTTTTTTCGGCACCGCGAAAAAAATCGGGCGACACCCAATATGTAAACTAAGACTCACCTTACTTACCCTTGTGCTCGAGTACAGTACATTAAGTTTGCTCCCAAATTTTCACTTTTAGAAAAAAAGTAAAACTGTTGGCGGCTAGGGTGATATCCCAGCAATTATGCAGCGGTTAGATTCTTATAAAACCTTGACCTTGCTACAGATCTTATTTTGGGCTTGCGTCGTCTTTGGGCGAATGTTTTAGGCAATTTGCGCAGTAGGATTATTAGCTGAGGGGGAGGAGTAAGTATCCTACGCGGCTGCGGGGTGGAGAGACAACTATCGTTTGACCACCTCCCAGCGCAGGAAAACCCACAATGCGAAATTGCTTCCCCCACGGCATTCAGAGAAAAAAAAGAAAATTCATTCTTGAATTAACAAATCTTCAAAGGGGAAAATTGAGAAAGAAAAAAGAAAAAAAAATTGCCGACGGATATTTCGAAATTTCTGCTTTCTACTGTAGGATGTGGTATGATTCCCGTAGTGGAATTGGCCACCCTGTAAACTATCGGGTACAGGCATCGGGATATCAGTGTATCCATGTAAAAGTCAAGGAGCGAATAAAAGGGGGGGTGGGGATTAATATTGTTCAAAGAGGGAAAGAACGCAAGCGATCTACTGTATGTATATGCAAATGGGGTGAAATTTTACAAGATCTCTATAGACTCTCATTGACCTCATTGAGGAGCATACAATACTACCGTAAAAGCTCATATAATCGGTCGGTGCTGGTGCTAGAAACACACCAAAATCTGGGGCTCGTTGCATCATAAATTAACTTTATTCCGAGCGGGAGTGTGCGGTCGAGAATAACCCGCTGTAGAAAAGGGTGGAGGGCATAGAAAAAATAGAGCGCCTTGAGAGACAAAAAGACAACAAAATACTGAAGCTTACCATAGGAGGCAACTCCAACGACATAGCGCAGGGGAGGATAATTTGGCTTTCAACAGTAGGGAACCCCACGCCCTTGCCATTTAGGTTCTACTATCACCCGGCGACTGGCTCTGCATCTATCCGCGAGAAAATGGATGGAAGGAACGATAGAAGGAAATAATTTTACTACCCGCTCTGGTTTGGCGATCAGAAGGTTCCCCTCGGTGCGGCTGTAATAGATGTGTTCGACTGCGGACGCGCATAGGTTACGGGGCGGTCCGTTGCCCGTTTAGTTCACAGGGTTGGGGGGGGTAGTGGCGGGGCTTTTGTCGCGCGATCTAGGGAGGGTGCCCTAGCTTCCCCGGCAGTTCCCGCCGCGGGTGTGTTTGGAACTGCAACGGTCTTTTACACATGGACAATGTTTTCTCCCTCCAACGCTGAGAGTCCCACATCCATCACCTCGTTTCCGGAATCTGGGGGACAGTTCCCCCATCATCCTCCTGTCCTCAAGCTATCCTCTTTAATCACTTCCACTGCTTAACGGCACTCCTAGAACTCCCTCCTATATATTCTGAATTTTTCTCTTTCTGTTTTCCGCCATTGGCCTTTTTACCCTCTTCGCTCTTTCCTTACAAAATAGTAATACCTTTGGGGTAACTTCATTCTTTCTTTTACGTGAGTTTCACATGGTGATTTTTTGGTTTCTTCACTCCCCAAGTCCATCTTACCCCGCTCCTTACTGTCTCCCAAGCTCCCTCCTCCCTACTCAATTCATTGTGAGTTGTGCTGATTGCCAGTTATAAAGACTCTCCATTAAGCAACACCAGTTCTCTTTTGTCGGGCAATCTCTATCATATACGGTGTACCTAGAACTGCCACGAGGGTCTCTACTCTTCATTTTGCATCCTCCCTCCGCCCTCTTGTTTTCAATCACGAATCACTAGAGCACACCCTCCTTGTCCCAACTACCCTTCATTATCATGCAGCCGAGCTTCGCCATCAGCATGGGATTCGTTCCATATCACGTCCGACACTTTTACCATTATTTTCTGCATTGTTTGGCGATAGTCATGATCCCAGACGACCAGACAAACAAAAAACGAGCTTCCGTTTCCATTCACGAGATATTGGGAACCCTAACCGTCTTCGTTATTTTAGCCACCTTTGATCCCGCTACCGCTATTGCCCTCCCCCCCCCCACTACCCGCGAGACTACTACTCTCATCCTCACAACGACTCTCTTTCTCATATCCACCGCTGCCGATTCCTCTAGCATCTCTACCCAGCTGCCCCGCATATTGCACTTCAATCGTTACCACTTTTCTTCTTTTCTCATGGAAAACACTCGAAACAATTGCACCCCGTCAACCAACAGAGTCTGGCAAGCACAAGAATGCCATCATTATCCCTACCGGTAATGATTGCAAAAACTTGCCTATGATTGCCTAGTGTCTGGAGAAGACCTTTACCGAACAGTTTGTTACCTATAATTCGACCCCCATCTAGAGACCCCCCACCTGATTTCTAACAATATGGGAATAATAGTAAGCCAAACTAAGACCTCATTATCGTCGACGATGCCTCTCGAGATGGCCCCCAGGAGGTTGCAAACCAACTGACCACCCTTTATCGAGCTGATCGCAATGTTCTCATACCGCCTTCGGGGAAGCTAGGTCTCGGAACTGCATACGTCAGTGGACTTCAGTTCGCAACGGCTAACCTTGTGATCATCATGGACGCTGACCTTGCCCATCATGTAAGTTCGCATAATGATGGTCAATGCTAACAGAAACTAATAAGTATTATAGCCGAAATTAATCGCCGATTTTATTGCGCTTCAGATTATGACATTGTTACTGGAACCCGTTATGCAGGCAACGGGGGAGTTTACGGGTGGGATATCAAGAGAAAGCTCGTTTCGCGTGGAGCGAACTTGCTTGCCTCTGTTGTATTAGGCCCAACGTCAGTGACTTGACTGGAAGCATTAGGCTCTGGGAGAGAAAAGTCTTGGCAACAGTCATCTGGCAGACAGAAAGCAAGGGATATACCGTCCAGATGGTATGGCTTTTATCCTATATGATATGATTCTATCGCTGACACTTTCGCTACAGGATATGATGGTTAGAGCCCGAGATCTTGGTTACTCAGTTGCTGGGATGCTCATCTCCTTTGTTAACCGTATTACGGTGACAGCACACCGGGGGGAGACAGGGTGAATGCCGGCGAAACCTACCCGTCGAGACACACTCGATATTCCAGCTATGTTTTCGTTCAAGGGAACAAATTCCAGGACACTCCGATGAGAGGTACCTTCGCTCTTACTCATGGCATGGTCGTCCGAGTTAACAACGCGAGAGATCTCGCTAGGGCCTGTCATTACTGCCAAAGGGAAAAATCACACCGCTAGTTGGTATGTCTAGCCTGTCGACGTTAGAATGTCGCAAGAGAAGTGGATTCTCATTGACCTCATTGAGGACTCACGGGAAGCCCGCGTCCTTGCCACTCTGGTTCCGCTATCACTCCGAGGGTAGCTCTGCATGAATCCACGAGATAATGGAGACAAGGAACGATAGAATGAAGGTATTTTACTACAGGCCCCGGTTTATCAATGGGAATGTTCCCCTCGACGCGACAGTAGAAGATGTGTTCGACGGCAGACCCCGCAGATTACTGGACAGGCGATTGCCTATTTCGCCCCCAGAGTTGGGAATAATGGCGAGGCTTTCATCGAGCGGACTGAGAAGACCCTCTACGCACTCATGGATTTGATCTATTGTGGTTGTGTGGAAAGTTATCTTCTCACAGGCGATTGACGGCGGTCTTCTCGAGCTCGTTCACCTGTCCAGGGCGGCCAAATTGCAGAACGGCCGTCCATAGGCCGGACGGCGGGCCCTGCAGAGTGAGACATGTGTGTTGAGGGCAGGGGGGACGGCAGGAAATGATGGACGACGGCGGGGGACGGCATGAATGATGTCTCATGATGCTATATGATTGGCTCGGAGGTGCATGATTTCACCTTCGGCTAGTACCTGAGATCTAAGCGCTGCACTATAGTCCCCGACAGTCCGTCAGGTCTTAACCTTCCGGGGCGTAGTCCGTCCTAGCACCACCAACAAGACGGACTATGAGCCGTAGCCCGCCCCGTCCGACTCCGAAGAGGGACTAGACTACTAGGAACACTGTTCAGGGAAGATAGCCATCATCCCTATACATCTCATCGATTTCCCCAAACCAACAAAACAAAATGCTTTGTTGTTTGTTGACCCACTTCCATGTTCGGTACAAACTTGGTGTCTAACTTGGCTGTTTTAGTTTCCAAAGAGTGCATTGAGAAATACGAGAGTGTTAGGGCCTTCTGCACTTTGGTTGCGGCTTTGGAAACTTACTCTTCTCAGCTTTACCGTGCCAAAGGGATTCCCGAAGGGAGAAGCAGTCGTAGCTTGGACTTGGTTCAGCCATATCAGAAATCGCGAAATGTACATACAATGTGCTACGGTTCGCATTGAGGAGAGGAAACCTCAATGAGGGCTTTTGAAGCATTACCCGAAGTATTCTAATTTTCGTTGCATCGAAACGAGGCCAATCCTAATTGCCCGGATGACTGGGGTAGGACACCACTTCTGATTGCTACTGCCAGGGAGAATGTCGCCGTTGTTATGCTACTATTAGGGGAGGAAACCTCGATCCGGGCTTTTAAAGCACTACCCGGCTTGTGTAAGGCGAATATTGGTGGCGCATGGGTCGTTTCCGACCGTGTTTCAAATGATAAATTCAGATTATACAAGTATTCGCAAAATAGGCTCGTTGTCTTGCTCCTCTGGGACTTCTTGCGCAGCAATGCAATGTCATGTGCGATCGCCAAAACTGATCCAATGCGATAAGTGTGAAAACAGATAGAACAAAATTACCAGGTGCTCAGTCATGCTATCCCCTGCAGTGTTGATAGTGCCGAATTTCCCTACACCGTGCTAAAGGCCCACTTGCGAAATTAGCGTATTTCTTTGATTGGTAGATTCGACCTCATAGAGGGCAATGTTGCCACATAATCCGGGATGTTGGTTAGTAAATATCAACAGGTTCATTACCGGTAACATCATTCTCATATTAGGTTTAGTGCTCCTGTTAACGGAAAAAGATCTGTACCAAAACTTGACCTGAAGTGTTTTTGATATCACTTG
>Ga0307507_10004515_pt1 | contig 24477 bp, 22 predicted proteins | sample 7_EM_MG_FD_207223 | JGI IMG/M metagenome (GOLD analysis project Ga0307507, IMG submission 207223) | Populus trichocarpa ectomycorrhiza microbial communities from riparian zone in the Pacific Northwest, United States - 7_EM | ecosystem: Host-associated > Plants > Roots > Unclassified | place...
TTTTGTTAAAATTTGAAAAAGTGTGGATCAGAATGGATCGAAGTGGATCAGGTGGACCACGGGGACCACGACCCCCCTTGGTGGACCAGGAGCGTTCAGGACCACCTTGGACCACGCTCTGACATTTTCCTGATGCCGAGAGAAAACCTCCTGCAATCATCATCATGTAAGTGGCGAACTACAGACAACTTTGCAGCCTTCATGTCAATAAGACTCTCTGGCCCATCAGCATTATCATCATTCATGCAAGATTCCTGGTCGCCGGTTCTACTTATACGATATACTATTCTTGATTGACCACTCAGCTCCCCTGGAGAGATACACGGTTGTGTGATCCTCAATAGCGCTATCCGGAGCCAATACAACCCTGACTCCCTCTACCGTGATTAGACGTATGCTTCTAAAGTCCAATAACATTCCTGCAGATAAGCTACTCTACTCAGGGTTGACTCCAGACATTTACTGGACTAGATTTGGAAGCAATCTAAACTTGTCACTAAATCTCCCGATAAACATTATGGTGGTTCTCTTACAACACATAGGCATGTAACAGTCCAACTATACTCATCAGGTGTCTCATGGAGCTCAAGTAGATGACCTCCCTCTGGGCGGTCACCCAGACATCCCCTATATATCCTGCGAACAGCCTCTAGTCGAATTGACGGCCGTGACTTTTTCAGTGTTATGAGCCTATCTCCAATACTTAGATTTAGTATGGGGATTCTCAACTATATAGGTATTTTGCCTCTGCGCACCGCTTATTCATCGTTGCCAGAGAGGGGTGTTGGATACCTATTCTAGGCCCGGGGCTGGGCTAGAATCCCACTTTAACCATACCAAAGCCTGGTATACCTTTGGTTACCAGCAGCACCAGTAACATCTAATCCCGGGCATACCAGTAGTAATTCTAACATACTTCGGTATGGTTTTTCCAACCAAGGTAGGGTAATTGGGTCTCAAGGTAGGGTAACTGGAACCCTTTAGGTAGGGTGATAAGATTCTAAAGGTAGGATAACTTTACCCTGTCATGCCCCAAATCTCTTCTGAAGTCTACATAACAGCTCGTAAAGTGTCCGTGAAGGTTCGTGTAACCTTTTTATTGTTTACTTGAGTTCTGAGGAGTAATCCATCTGAAAGGTTACCCTGTCTAACAATGCACCTTTCACTACCTTTGGTTACCATACTTATCACTAAGGGTAACAATTGCTATAGCTTGCTGGTAGACTCTTATACTAACACTTACTCTACCATGGTATACTAAGTATACCAGACCGGACTTACCACAATTACCTCTTAATATACCATTTGGGCTTGTAAGATGGTCAACTGTAGCTGCTTGTCCTAGAGTTGTTACAGGAAAGCTCCACATGGAAGATTGGTATACAAAGACGAATATTCCAGATACCTATTTGGTGGTAGTCTCCGAATCTGGTTACTCAAATGAGAAGTTAGCATTAGACTGAATCCATCACTTTGAGCACTTTTCCGCTGTGCCTCAAGTTGGTGCCTGGTGATTACTTCTTCTTGATGGACACGATTCTCACTGTACACGCGAGTTCATCACCTTTTCTGATAAGAAAAAGATTGTTCTTTTTTGCCTTCCATCGCATTCCACCCATCTTTTCCAACCGTTCGATATTGTGATCTTTCGGCCATATAAGTATTTCCATACTGAGGCACTGGAGACTGCCCCACGCACTGGATGCTCTGAGTTCAATAAGAGAGAATTTTTCTCCCCAATCCAGTCTATCCACTCTCCTACATTTAAGCATTCTACTATCCTCTCAGGATTCAGAGAAACTGGTCTCATCCCATTCAATCCAGCAATTGTGCTAGAGAAACTACCAACAATTCCACCAATGACTTTACAACTTGAAGCCAGTCGGACACCTTCCCCACCACCAGCAACTATCCCTTCAACCCCAAAGCCAATACCGTCACTCACGCACCATGCGAACTCAGTGAACTCAATTCTTATGAAAGAAGACCTTTTACACACATCAATAGTCCATATTTAGAAATATCTGAAAGGTAGCTTAGCTCAGGCTGAGAGCGGTGCCCTGGCACTTAGTTATCTTTAAACACTAAGGCTGCAAAGATTGCGCGAGCATTGAAACAAAACCTCACCTGACGATCAATTCAAGATGGTGGTGTCTTGTACCCTCAAGGAGCAAGAGAACTGATTGGGTGGAATGAGGACGGGAAAGTTCAAAAAGCTCAGCCTATTATAGATAATGCGCGGAAGGCTGTAGACAATAAGGTTAAGAAGCAGTGGAAGGAGATTTGCACCGACTTGAGAAAGGCTTTTAGGCAAAGAAAAAAGAGGCCAAGATTGGAGGCTTTAAGAGGCTAAAATTGCAGGCTTTCTTTGCTTGTGATCTTTTGAATTCTATTATAAACCTTTCTTCTTCAAATTGATAATAAATTGAAAATAAATTGCGGCGATATGGCATTGTTGGCGTTTGGCATGGTTGAGCAATGCTTGTAGATGATGTTTCGTGGTAAATCTATCGTTGGGCTGTTACTATCATGGAACTGTGGGGCACTCCCTCGGAGTGCCACCTACCTCAAAGGTCGCTTAGCAGCTTTTGAAGTGGTGGGAACCTTGGCATGGTTATAGGGCCGGACCCCAGTAGCGGACTCTATTGTTCAATTCCTCTGAGCGTAAAATCTCTTTAATTCCACCATGGCCCATCTGCTGTTCAAATCTCCCAATCAGAAACAAAACGCCCAAAGGAGAAATATCCTTATCCAGACAGTATTTCTTGTACTCGAATACTACCGTATTCGATTCCTTGCCTATTCTCTGAATAAATGAGAGAAGGACGAGCAAAATATCCCCCCTCCCGTGGACTCTAATAATATAAGGTAATTGTGCCCAGGCCCTTTTCACTATTGCCGTTCCAGTGCCGGCTCCTGGGGAGCAAGGGGCTAGATTTAGAGAAATCAGGACTAATGTAAAAGGATCATCAGAGACCTTTTGTTCGAAACTGTGGCATCTCAGGATCCAGTTATCTGTAGTTGACCTGATGGTATACTTTTGGTACATGGATACCGAGATGACGTCCTCATTAGTACCAGTTTTCACTACTTGAGTGATGTTAAGCTTTATATTTCTTCTTTCTTTTTCCATTTCACAATATTTCTATGAGCTTATTGCCTTTGAGGGCCCCAATCAGTATCATGCCTAAGCTAATAAATACCCTTTGAAGTGATCTTTAGCTAGTGACTTCCATCGAAGAACATATATACCTCAGCCTTTCCTTCCGCCAACATCTGCGCACAATCATAGTGTGTAACCTGTTCCTAAGTATCGTGAGATTCCCAGAGGGAGATCCGGCGATACTGAAAGGACAGGGAGGAGAAGCGTCGATTGGAAATCTCTACAAGAGATATAACAAAGGTTAAGAACTAGTAAAGTGACCGTTCAACTTAGTATATTTTAAAGTGAGGGTTCCTGTGAGGCTTTAGAGTCCGAATCCTTAAGGGATCTCGAACTCTTTAAATACAAATAAATCATAACCAGTATCCTGTCCAAACGAGAATGCTAAGCTACACTAAGGTAGAAGCGGAAACAACTAAGTCCTAAAACAAAGGTATAGAAGCAATAGGATATAACCAACAAAACAAGTAATGGAATCAAACAAGTAAGGGATCGCTACTATTGTACTAAACCAGTAATACATAGTAGAAAGCATAGGGTTTCCCAATTGGGTACAAGAAACGAAAGGTAATAATAAGCGCACTAAGGAAAGTACTACCTAATAGGAAACTATAACAATAGGGAAGGTACAAGGTAAGGAATAATGCGTTACTGGGAAATCCTAATAGGCAATATCCAACGTCATGCTAAGGAATAACAGCGATAATAGCAGATTCCGTTACATAGTGCCTCCATCAACACTGTTGGTATATATATCTGGGCTGAGGAGGGCATTACGGGGTTGAAGAGAAAGTTGATATTTAAACTCTTCAGCACAAGTTCCTACAGATGTTACCATCTCTAAATCGATTGATCATGGCAGGCGGCAAAAGGTAGCTCTCCGCCACTGCCCGGACCAGCTTCACAACCAGACAAACGCGAGTAAGAGCCGACAATTCTAACATACACTCTACTTCCTTAGACACAAGTTTATCCTCCCTGAAAACCTGACAATTCCTCTGAAGCAGTAGCAGACCTAACGATCTATTCCTACAGTGACCCAAACAAAACAAAACTAGGAGTGTCAGCGCCTTCTCACAAACAGTCAATTCAATTACCGATACCAAACTTGAAGTCTTGTCCAAGCAGCACACAGACTTTGCCGCCCATCGAGACGAGATCATTATTCGTGCCAAACGAGAGACCGACCTTCACGAGAGAATCCGGATTCTAGTCCGAGGAATTAATTCTTTGCATGCCAAAGGCTGTATAGAGCCGGTTGGTGACCAGCTGGCTACCCCAATCTCCACCCTCGCGGCTTCTGCCACTAATATCCACAATATACATCTTTTCCTGGGCCAAGCTCAGCAAGATACCAACGCCGGAAAATCGCTCCTTAATGGATGGGAGGAGAAATTGAGCGATATATTTCGCGAGACTATACAATTTGGGTATGCGGAGCTCTTTGGAAAACTAGTGATAAAATGGGTATCTGGGTCAGGGACGAAAGCCACTAGAGTAGCTGTAGCGGAAGCAACAAGTGATGAGGTTGAGATGGACAATAGCTCTACTATATACGACTCTCAGGAAATCGGGAGGAAAGAGATCCATGAGCTGCGGGCACAATTCGAGTCAATTGTCTACAAACCACTGGATACTATTGCAGATGCAATTGAGAAATATCTGGAAGATATATTTTCATCAAAAGAGGCCCAAAGACAGCTCGCGGACTGTCGAAACAACATTGAATCCTTTGGCAGGAGTTTGTTTAACAACCCCTTCACACCTGAAACAGTGAAGTCGACTGTCGGAACCCTTTTGAACGCAGATCATCTATCAAATGAGAAATGGACAACGCTTCATGAATTCATGCGGGATAAACTGGTACTGGGGGAGGTTGCTGATGTTCTTAATATGCACCTCTCTTCTTTATCATCGTGGTCATGGCCGGTGGAGGATGTGCCTGTGGAGATGAGAAGGCACCTCTATGGCAAATATCAAATGATATTCATGGATGAGGATATTATCCAGGCGATTTTCCTCCACTTCATTGGCCTCAAGTGGGTCTATAGATTTCAAAGGAATATTTACCAATATTTTTAATCCAAGAGCCTGAAACACTGAGGCCAAGCCTTTGCCAAAAAAGATCATCCAAAAAATACAAGAGCAGTTCTGCCAGGCGCCTGAGAAATACCTCCCAAGCGGTAAACAAGAGAGGACTATCGACCAGAAACGACGGAGCATGCAATCTAAAATGTTCTTCGTGAACCAGTAGCCCGACGATATTGATGATTGTGCGTGCTCTTATGCCGGGGACAGCGAGGATGATATGGACAATATTGATAATGCTAGGTCTTACCACTGGAACAGGGAGGATTATATGAAGGGGCCGCACCACTCGCATGAAGGGATGACACCATTAAAGACCAAACAGATGCTCTTGCGAATGCCAACCACTGAATGTCTTCTGAATACTACCCTTCATGGAAAATTCACCATAGTGCGCTCAGATTTTTCATGGTTCGGACCAAGTCTTTCTCATACTTCGCTAATGACAGTCTTAAAATTTTTTGGAGTTCAAAATATCTGTATCGACTCTTTCCAACGTTTCCTGAATGCCCCAATTGAATTCACCGCGGATGGCCCAACCGCATCTATGCAGACTCGAAAACGTGGGGTCCCAATGTCCCATTCTATTAGCAATTTACTCGGGAAAGTACTCCTCTTGACAATGGACTTTGCAGTCAACCAAAAGACCAATGGTCTCTTTCAAGTTCTCTACTAGATACACGATGACTTCTGGCTAAGGGATAAAGACGAGGAACCTGTGGCCACTGCTTGGGAAGAGATAACCAAATTCCCAAAACTGGTTGGGCTGGAATTCAACGAGGAAAAGACCGGGTCGAGCTTTATTTGGGACGGGGCTCTCCATCCCTCTTTGCCAAAGGGCGATATTAAATGGGGCTTCCTTAAGTTCCATCAAACAGGAAAATTCATGATTGACCAATCGCGAGTTGGCCTCCACATCACCGAGCCCAAACGCCAACTCTCAGCTGCGGCAAAGCAATCTATCTTCGCTTGGGTTACTGCATACAACAAGTATGTATTCTCTTTCTTTATCAACAACTTTTCTTTCCCGACAGCCCATTGCTTCGGCCGGGAACATGTAGCCACAGTGATCGAAACCTTGGAACGCATTCATCACGCGATATTCCCAGAACATCACGGCTCCGTCACGGAATACCTTGCCAACTGGATCAAGCGCGACTTTGATATCACTAGGATCCTAGAAGGCTGGTTCTACTGGCCGATCTGCATGGGCGGCCTGGAAGCCAAGGATCTATTCATCGTCGCCAATTCTGTCTGGAGAGAATTGTACTAGTACCCCGCCCAGAATCTAAAGCAAGCTTTCCTGACCGAGGCAATCCAGTACACTGTGGTGAAAGAGATGTGGGAAACCGGCCAGGCTTTGAATTTCATTAGAAGCGAGAGCATGAAGAAACTTTTATCCTTTGAGGAGTTTAAGGGTCTCCGGGAGCAGAGGCTCACTTGCTGGACTGACCAGTATAGATATTTGCTCAGTGAACCATCCTCTAGTAAGGTACTCATGACAAAAGAAATTGAAGCAGTGGTGAAGAATGTTTCTCAGGGGACCGGGAAATTGACGGGTAAAGGGGGTATATCTAGGAATGGGTGGGGGTCGATGAGTGATTATTGGAAGTGGGTCGTGGCGTTCTGCGGGCCTGGTATGGTGGATATGTGGGGTGGGTTGGAGGTTGTTAGACCGGGACAGTTACCGGTTGGAATGGTGACCTTCTGGAGGTCTCGGAAAATCAGGTGGGAACAGTAGTAGATTCAGTGTTCCCAACGGGCCAGGCGGGCCAGGCTTCCGTAAAGCCGGGTCTGGCCTATGAAAATTCTCTGGGGCCTGGCCTCGCCGGAGCCTCTAGGCTTGGTAACGCCTGAGCCTGGCCGGGCCGTGCCCGCCTATAAGCCGTATAGGCCTAGTCTAGTCCGCTCCTGGCGAGCGGCTGTGCGGTCACCTCGGCGAAAATTCAAAATAAATGTTCCCTCATTACTAAATAACGTTAAAATGCAAAAATAATTTGACTTATTAGCAAAAAATACTGGAGAGAGTAGGTCAATTAATTGAATTAATTGTAGAAAAACAACATCGGAGGGAAAAATGGTAAGATTTACTGTGGTGGTGACTTTGGAGGTCAATCGTCAAGACATTCTTAAGATAAAGAGCAATAGCCGAAAGATAAAAACGAACCAGATAAAAGATGGGGAACGTGAAAAAGGCAGGGGAGCCAAGATACCTTTAAAGCGATCTGTTCTCAATGCTAATCACGGGGCCTATAGGCGCCTATCAGGCCTGATAGGCTTTGGCAGGCTAGTCGAATTCGGCCTCTATGGCTTAGTCTACTTCTAGCGCAGCCCGCCTTGGCTTGGCCTATGGCCTACCGACGGCCTGGCCCGTTGGGAACACTGAGTAGATTAATATTCCACCATCGTCAGCCAATAAATCCCAGGCCATCTCTGCTCTGCTTGAACTCTCAGGATTCCCAGTTGTGGGGCGAGGGAAGCAGATTACTAACTGCATTGGGGCTCCTTATTGAGATGTAGAAGGGATCGCAAACTCCCCCTCAGAGTCTCGACGGTTGTTTAAAGATTATGGCTGGCAGTCCACTTTGGCGTGTATGAAGGCCTTATACAGGCCTCTCGTACTATTCTATTACCAAAAGAGACCAAAGGGTTTCTTGCTTGTGCCTCGTTTATAAAGAGCGTTTAGAAAATTTTTATAAGGAGGCTGTTTTATATTTTTTCCTTAGTGTTCTACACTTTTAGTTCGAGATAACTTGAGAACTAATTTCATTGGCTAGGGAATTATCCAATTTACTATCTCTTCATATTACTATTTTCATTGGAGAACCCCTTGAGCCGGAGGGCTGAAAGGAGCGGACATAGGAAAATACTAACACTACTTGCCTCTATGCCATGTAAAATTACTGTTCGGGTGTCGGAAGTATTGCTTCACTGTGATGTGCAGTACAGATATGTTCGGCCAGTGGCCAGGTGACTTAGGACATGGGGAACTAGGACATGACTTGAGTCATATTGATGTATGATCATAGTTGAGATTGCTATAAGTACGGCTATCTCAGGCGCGTCTATAGGCAAGCAAGCAAGATAGAATCCATCTCTCTCTCTCTCTCATCATTCAAGTCCCATTACTTTAGACTCCATATTCGACCTCTCCTGTGCGACCTCCGACATCGGGCACCCGACTCGGACGAGTGATTGCCTGTGATCGATTATATAAAACAGCCTGGGAAATAATGATAACCTGATCACCTGCCGGGAGATAATAGCGGTCAATTGTAGCGGTTCCTACGAGCAGGATGAAGTAAAGTTAAGGCTTTTTTTTTTTGCACATACCATGCTAACCATAGCAATTTTGTTTTGTTCTGGATCCGGTATGCTAAGAGTGAGGCCGGAGATTTACTCTGCCGCAGCGACTAACTATTTTAGTGGTAATTTTCGAATCCTGGATTATCCTAAGCCCCGGTGAGAGGCTATTCGTAAGCGTGTTCAAGGACTCTTTGAATTACTGTTTGAGCTATTTGGCTCTGGGAAAGGAATTTGGTTTTGGCGAACTTCTCGATGGTTAGAAAGAGGGGGGAAGGTTATGGGGAAGGGAGCAACCTACCGTGACACGGCACTACGCTGTGTTGTACAGGTGCCGTGCTGTACTTGGTAGCCGTGATGGATATAAGAAGTACGGCCCCTATAGTCATAGAACCTGGGACGAGGTTGCGGGATAAGCTTTCGAGCCCGGATCCACACCACGAAGGACACTGCCGTGCTGCTTTTGGTTAGGTGACATGTAGGTTTTCGCTAGATCTGCTTATAAGCCTTGATATACTGTACTTATGTTGCCCCGAGCTAGCTAATTCCAGGGTGGGTGCTCTCGGGCACCCCCCTATGGCATGCAATATTTGTCCTTGAACAAACTTCGGGGAATGTGATTAGCGGTATGTACTGGGGTATCTATGGGAGGCTCCTAGGGCGGGGAGACTGTGCGCAATAATAAATACTTGGAAATTATTGAAGAGAACAACACTCCACATACAATAACACAATCACTAAATAGCCAGTTTTTTTGCCAGAAAATTCTTCAGAAGGCCTTCTGGTACATGGGATGAATGGTGTCAATAGTGTTAATTAACTGGAAGCGCCACCGTGAAAAATATTTGACGCGGCTCACTTTTAGGAAAACCGGCAGCTTAGCATTATCGGACAGACACAGGGAAGTCTAGATAGGGTCGCGCATAGTCTCCCCGGCCTAGGAGTCACCTATTATAGGGAGGGCCCGGGAGTCATTGGTGTTGAAGAGGCTTTCCTCTCCTCTTCTTTTCCTTTTTCCCAACTGAATAGTCTACCCTGGTCTTCCCTTTATCTCTCGGTCTTTTCAATTCATTCATTCTATCATAGCTTTTCGTTGTTTTCCTCGCCAACCAGCTGTCCTTTTGGTTGCGTTGCCAGACTTCCCACGTTCCATCCACACCTTCATTCCTTATTCACCTCCTTTTCACTACAGCGTTAGGACATCCTCGAGAACCTCTCAACATACAGACTCTTCAGGCACATGTCGACCTTATGTTCATTCCCATGTTCAGTAAAGTCTTCTCTCGTCTCTCAGCCCCTCCCAATTTCGCCCTCGCGCACCCTACCCCCTATCCGTCATTCGGACTCACATTGGGCGGCTTTTTCTTCCTCAAAGACTTTATTTTGTTTTCTTCTGAGGTAGAAGACATCCTCTGTGCTAAAGAATTCCCATTCTTTGTGTACGGTCCATTGTCGGTTGTTCCCATCCGTTTTGACATTGACTCACGGGATATTGAGTAGGGCAACACCTCCTCACAATGGCAGGTGGTGTTTACCAGCGAGGCTGAGCCCTCAAATTTACGTTTTCGTGGTAGGTTTTCCACAACATGCCATAGCTATTGGTGACAGAACTTGATTTTCAGCTTCTCCAAGCACTGCTACGGGCCCCGTCTCCCTCCCAGAACACTCGTTCCCGTACCGTACCATTTGGCCAGACAGGACCCTCTATCTCCTTTTCTAAGTTGTCACCAGTGTTCCCAACCGTCCGGGGGGACTGCCAAAAGCCCTGGACGGGGCGGAGCGGCTATCTGTAGTCCGTCTAGGGAGGTCAAAGTGCAGGACGGCCGTCCTTGGGCTGGACGGCGGGCCCTACAAGCTGAGACATGTGTGTTGAGGGTAGCGAAGGTGGTGGATGAAAAAAACAAGCGACCGGAAAGGACTTGCGGGCAGAATTGGGCAGGGCGCTTACAAGAGGCGCGGTGGAAGGTAAAGATGCTACCCAGCGACGAAATCGTTCGGTCGGGGCAATTTAAGGTTATTCTTGATGCTGCTTAGCCCTCGATTGTGTTTAAATTGTAGTTGATGCAGAGGATCCCTGAAATTGAGTTCTGGAGCGTTCTTCTTCTCACCCCCCATGGCATCATGGATTCTCACTCGGCGATATTAACAACTACGCGATGGAGTTTTAGACCATATATCATAGCACTACTAGTGGGCATAGGAGGAGGAGGAGGGGATTGTAAAATTTGACGCTTAGGTTAAGTACAGGAAAAATTTACTCGAGGACGCTTTATTGTACTAGTACTTGTTTGTATTGTGAATGTTTGTTTATTTGTACTGTGTTGCTGTTAATGATTATGTACAAACAAACCATTCTCCACCACCATGACTATTATATGTAGGATTGCTAAGTTTATTAATACAAAGAGTTTTCATCCGTCCATCCGATACAAATTCCCGATACATACTGCCAGCAGTTACCGAGTCGTTTTTCCTTCATGTATATTTGATTTTTCGGAAAAGGTTATCATTTGCCGGTCACACATGTTTACCTTACTTTACCCACCCCGGACCCCTCTCGCTCCTCCACGACCGCGGCCGCCACGGCCACCACCTCTACCTCTACCTCCACGTTTGGAAACACCTGCTCCATCTTTTGGCTTCAGGATTGGGGATTCGGGTTGGACGATGGTCGGGAGGAGTTTAGCTTGCGCCTTTTGCTGGGTTGACTTCATGATGCGCGTGCTACGGCGCTGGGGGACTTGCGGTGCCTTGCCGGGGGTCTTTCCGCGTTTGAATTTGTCGGCGGGGTCGGCCGCGGCGGTGGTGGCGGCGGTGTCCTGAATGTGAATCTGGTTCTCCTCCTTCTCCTCGACCTGGGGGCTTTCCTTTTTGATTTTCGGGGAGGGCGTCTGGCTGGGGGTGGGGGTGCGGCTGGGGGCTTTATTTTTTCTGACTCCTGCGCCGGGCTTGGGCTTTAGGATCGGGGAGGCCATGGACTTAGGTGTGGTTTTGTTACTCGGCGGTGGTCCTAGGGTAGTAGGCGTCAAGCCTTCCTGCATGGTAAGGATGTCAATTAGATTCTGTGCCGATGCCTGCACGGACTCCAGAATGCGTAGGTTCCGGCGCTGGGCAGATTCCAGTGCCTTCTGGGGAGTCTCGGCCCGTGGGGTTTTCATAATTTCTTCGGTCGTGGTGGCGGTGGTGGTGCCGGCTTCGTGGACTGTGGTTGGCGGGGGTGTGGAGCTTGTCGCGATGGCTGGGGAAGAGTGATCGTTTGTGAGTAGAGGAGGAATCTGAGTCTCAGTCTGGGCCGCGATGATAAGGGAGGAGGTAATGGTATTCTGATTTCCATTTTCGAGTTCGTTTCCCGGCTCCATGTCCATTTCTACTTGCGGCTTAGCCTCTAGCCCAGTCTGACCACTTAGCCCAACAGGCCCCTCCTCCTCCTGCGCGGTAGGGACAGAGGCGAGAGTATCCTGTGCCGACTCGAGAGCTGGAAGTTGAGTCCCAGCTAGAGTCGCGGCAGTTGCGGTAGTAGTACTTATAGTAGTAATGTCCTCTTCACCGTCCTCCACCTCCTTCTTCACCTTCACCTCCTTCACCTCCTTCACCTCCTCCACCTCCTCCACCTCCTCCACCTCCTCCACCTCCTCCGCCTCCTCCACCTCCTCCTTCTTCACCTTTACCTCTTTCATCTTCCTCACTTTCGCCTTCCCCTTCATTTTTATCTCCTTTATCTTCTCCGCCCTCTTCTCCTCCCTCAGCTTCTGCTCTTTCGGCTTCTCCTTCATCAGCTTCTTCCTCTTCTCTCCCCCCATCTTCCATTTCCTCCACTCCTCCTCCTCCTCCTCAATTCTTCCATCGAGCCTGCTGAGGGCTTCAGAGATGGTATTCAGATCGTGCGACATCATGGTCATGCGGTCCACTTGCGCGCTTGACTGGTCCGGGAGGCTGGACTCAATGTGGCTGCTTACCTTTGCCAAGCGGGTTTGGAGGGCGTTCATGATTTCGATGTTGTCTTTGATGGTCTTATCCAGGTAGGTAGTTAGTGCTTGCATGCGGTCTGTAGGGGTTAAGTTATTGCCACTGGGGGCAATGGTGTTGGGGATTTCGGCGCTCATGATGAGTGGATGGTGAAAGTTAAAGGATCGAAGATATTTCTTTCTTTAGTTGAGAAGATAGATGCTCAGTGAGGATCGTGGATGTGTGTGGAGCTTGCAAGGAAGGAGGTGGAAAAAGAGCCTTTTAGATGACAGGAGATTTCGTGGCGAGGGCGAGCTCAGTGGGAGTGTAGAAATTTTGAGATCGTGAATGGCGGGTAGAGCTTGTACTCGAAGGTTGAATTCAACCATTGTCGCAGGACATTTGACGATAGGGGGAGATACAGATTCCCATTGTCCTTCGTTGATGGTATGATCAGACTTGCCATTGATCTTGAGCTCTGGAGTTGTCGAACTTGCCATTGAACTAGTAGGAGCTATTGAGGTTGACGTCTACGAGCGAGAATGGGAACCTCAGTCAAGCCATCGAGCCATGCCCTAAGCTCGGTTCCCTTCCCTTCTTCTCTCCTTCCTTTCTTCACGAACCCCGGTTTCACTGTTTCCCATTGTCTAACCAATGCGACACTCCCGCGGCTTCATTGAGTGTTCCCTTTGTTTTAGAGGGCACTCTACGCACAACCTTTGCCTTTTGAGGGTCATTGAGATAGGGTTTTGAGGCCAACATGATGTGTAAACCCAAGAAGTGGAGGTGGTGCTCGAGGGCTAAGGATGGTACGAGTGATTTCTTGTGATAGCAGTTGCCAGCCTGAAAGAGGGTTTTGATCCGACGTCCGACGCTGGCCAATACCACGCACTCCTCCACGCGGGCTGTGGAATATCCTCTGTAAAGAGTTCAGGGGTTATAATTTGAAAGGAATTACTCCCGAACGCCCCCCCTCCCCTAATATCGAGTGGTGCCAAGCCATAAGTTTAAACAGAAGCAAGAGTTTTTTTCTGAGATAATCACTGCACTGGACTTTCTCTTTCTCTTTTATCAGCTATTGCAAGTATTCGTTCCTGAAAAAGTTGAGTTTATAAAGGGAGAAACGGCGAGGGGATGCACTCGTCAAAAACTGCTAACCTTATACAATGCATTTTGTGAGGCAAGCCTTTCAAACCGCAGTTTGCAAGGAGGAAATTTATCAGAATTAACCTTCTGGCGACTATTCCTCACCGGAGAGGATGTTGTCAAGAACGGTTGAGGTGCAATTTGTCCTTGCGCTGGGAGAACGTTCTGGGGGACGGCATATCTTGATACTAGAGACTCTCTACAAGTAGGACGGAGGTCATTGAACTATAGTAATAGTACTGTACTCTAACCATAAGCGCTGACAAGACATGTAACTTAATTTACACCGCAGTCTATCAGGAATCAACGAAAAGACTTATTTAGAATGAAAAAGAATTTCTCTCACTGGAAAGAGAGAAGGGTTCATTGTAGCTAATTACCACACTTCCACCTAGTCTACAGTAGGTTAACAGTCCCATACGGCCCCCTTGACCGTTCAGGGGATATCACTGCACCAACTCCAGACTAACCAATACGGTCGTAATCAAGAAAAGGAAAAAGAAACCCCAGCATCTGTCCAATCCAGTAGATGGACCCGTATCCCCTGGTGGGTTCATTAGTTCCTCTTCCTCAATTTGTGTAAGGGCATTCCTAGGATGAGAGTTGAAAAACCCCCTCCTGCTTCTCCTCGATACGTTCTCATACCCATTACTAAGGAGCTCTGTTATTGATGTGTACTATACAATTTTGCTACACTCTCCCAAGACGCTTCCCACCGATCACACGAGGCGTACTGTTGGGATACTGGCCATCCGGAAGCGCTAATGGGGCTTCCGCGCGGGAGTCTTGTAGCCTCGGAATACCCGCAGCAGATACCATCTTGGTGGCTCATCTGCTGGTACGTTTCGTGCTATGGAACAGATCGTGGGACCGGCTAGAGTAAGTGACATGAAAATCAGTGCTCCAGGGTCCCCCCACCCACGCCAGGCCAGGGAGATATAGGGCTCAAAACGAACTGTGCAGGAAACACATACGTTCTGGCTGAGCCTCCATTATTCTAAACAACCGACATTCAAAGTTCCTCAAAAGGCAAAACAGCACTAGGACATAATATTATATATTATCGGACAATAGAAATCGGCAGCGGCCAGAGCGAAACATAAAGTGGGAAAGCAGTAAGTATTCGAGATGACCTTTGTGGCAAAGAGCCTCATCCCAAATGGCACTTTCACACTAGTAGGCTATCATAGTCCCTTACTTCCAATGAGTTTAGGTTCTCCGGCGTTCTTTTGGTGGTTATGGCAATTTCGAAAAACAGGCTCGATGAACGGATTCCAGAAAGTGATAAAGCTCAAAGAAATAAGTGATCAAACTTGATTATTTCTGGGGTGCGGTGGTGATAGTTTTTCTCTGGTCCGCTTTTCCCCTTAAGTACACAAATTTGTTCTATGCTAAGCTAGTCAAGTGACGGTATGAAACATTCACGATAGTTTGCATGCTGCTGCGTAGTTTTCCCCATGGCCATTCACGTGACTGACAGTACAGTACTAGTAGACTATGCTTGGTTTCCACCTTATATTGATAAAAGTTCGGCTGTCGGCCTAAAAATTGGCGATGGCCACAACCCAAACACAGCTGATGTGACAAACCCTAACCCTGCTCCAAGAACGAAGTGAATTGAACAGTTAGAAAACAGGATAACCATAGCTGATAGGCAATTGCTTCAAGAAGGAGAGGCTATATACATATCTACCAGTAAGTAGGTACACCATTCCTGTGCCTACCAAATTTAGCCCTCCGACATTCTATCAGGCTACCCACAGATCCTCCATCATAGCTACCCTTCTCACCTCTTTCTCATTGTGTGAAACCCCCCGCCTCTTCCACTCCGCCCCCCTACTCCCCAGTATGCCAGAACGCTTGAGAGATTGGCAGAATAGGTCTCAGTTTGACGCCTTAGTCACATAATATTATTTCCATTAAAGTGAGGATATTTTGCTCATTCCATCATAGAGATTGTGTTGTTACGCTAAAGTTGAGCCATCGCAATCTGTAAACGACCTCTAAAGCTGCAAGTAAGTTATTAGGGTTCCCAGTAACGCGCAGTAACAAGGAGATCGCAATTTAAAATCTACACAGTAGAGCCAAAGAGGCACACCTCAATCTCAACAGGCTAATCGTAGCCTCTCATCTTAACTCTAGAACCAGCCCAAAAGAGGAGAAAAATTGAGCAGGGGAAAGAGTTACTTTTGCTACAACACCGTACTTGTAAAACCCGAAATAATTGGGAATGGCGCTAGGATGTCCCGAATTCCCCCCTTTGGATTGGGGGGAGAAAACACAGCGAGAGGATTGTCTTTCAGCCCTCACTTGAGACCAGGAGAAAGGAATAGTTCAACGGACCTTACTAGGAGAGGCAACTCCAACGTCCTAACGTGATTCCCGGTTACTTCGGTTTTTACGGTACTTAAAAGTGAGTAGGATAGGGGGGAGACGATAACTGGTATAAAGCTAGGGGGTGCAGTGCACGAAGGTAACTTCTTAAGTTGTATGAGTTAAACAGCATCCAACTCCCGTCATACAGCCGTAATCCCCATTCAAGTAAGCACTCCTTCCTCGCTCCTCTCCATACAATCTAAACAAAATACACCCCCCCTCCGACAGAGTTTAGAGTAATGATTTAGTATCACTCGTATCCAAGATCCATTCTCCTAGTCCCTTACTTGTCCCAGGCAAGAATCCGAAAAACAGGGATTCACAAAATAATGTTGCGTTACAAAATATCACTACTTATCTAGGAGCACACACAAATCATTAACCCCCGTTTCTGGATACTTCATTCTTAGGACAAGTATCCTAGACCCTACAGCCATACTATATCCCGTACCCTACGATATATCGATCACAAGACAAGCAGAAACATCCAGAGAACACTCTAAGAAATCTTATATAAAAAAGCTGATGCATCACGCATCGTACCCCCGGGTTCTCTAGCCTAAGCATTCTAGGGCGAAAGATACAAATACTCATGCTTCTCTGCCAAGAGTTAGGACCAGATATCTAGTAGCAGATGGCACAAGTTCTTTTCCACTGAATGGGTGTAGTGTTTAGCTAGTAACTTACGGGAACCCAACTCTTCCTGATAAAACGAAATATCCCATCAGTCAGAAGCCTATAAGCTGCTGTAAATCTTGTGGCGACCTTAATTTACCTAAAGGGTTAGGCCCCTGTACTCGTTTCACACAACTATGATAATACACTATCCTTTAGAGAAAATTAGTCGTGTCATCTTCTACAAAAAATTTAGTGTTAAATATTTGCGGAGAAGCACGAGCATACTAAATACCGGTACTAAGTTCCTCAGATAGGAGGTAGTGTTGAAGATTGCAATGCGTAAATTGGGAAATAGTAGGACGGATCAAAAGGGTAAAAATGCGTCTACATTGGTTATACGGTAGTGTGAACTTGCAACCCAAATTTCCCCATAACTATCCATGAAGATACTCTCGGCTAACAAACCCGCCGTCAAAAGAAGGTATAGAAAGAAAAATCTATGCAAGAAGGATGCGGATTATACGCCTCAGGTACCAGTACACCCTCTGACCGACACTACCACTATCAGAAATACTTCTTCACACCAAATACCGTCCACTCATCAGTAACCTAAGGTACCGGCACAGTACGGCACAGTATTCGGGATGGTACGACAAGTTGCCGGTACAAGTACCATACCTACCGGTTTTTCACGTGGCAAGGTAGTTCTACTAGTGTCTCAGTTTTGCCTCCTCGGTAACACCCGCTATCCAAATGTTGGTTCAAGAAATGGAAGCTGGCTTACTGTCCGATGCAGCACGATATGTGATTGTTTCACCGCATGAGATGCTCAGATGTTGTGCTTCGGGATGGGGTCACCACCTAACTAACTTGACGTAGTAACTGATAGCTCCGGGGATCCGGCTGCGATAGACACTGGTATGGTATTGTAACAAGTAGACTCCGTTAGGGGGGGGCAGAAACAGCTCTCGGCAGAACCTCAATCAAACTTCTCTCTCCCAGAAACTCTCAGCAGGATGAAATCGACAAGGGCGCATAAAATTCTTGGCACACCCTCACGTCCAATCACTCGAGAAGATCATTGTTGGTCCTGAATGGCCGAGAGGGGATACCAACCTAAGTTACTCCTTACTGTAACACTGACAATACCAACCAAAACTGCCTTGGTCACATGGACTCAGCACAGCTCATCACCCTACCAGTATACACCCAACAGTAACTAATCACCACGAGTCCCAGTGTTAATGACACAAGTACCAATACTACACTCGTACTCGCACCGTAGAAGGCAAGGAATATTCGGAAACCGGGGTCGTGAGGTTGTATTGGCGCTCAAAAACGGACGGCTTTTTTGCCAGATAGGTATTTTGCGAATCCGTGTTTTCGGGCGTTTCTTTCCTGGCCCTAGCGCCTGGGGCAGGTAGCAGGGTACTGGCAAATTTCATAAGCATCTAGACACCCCAATGCTAAGGCCCATTAAAAGCATAGGTCCCTGGCGCCAAGGTGTCCTTGGAATTCACGGGTAGTCCGTGAGGGCAACAACCAACAGAGAAGGTGAACCACAGACTGTCATGTGCTCCGTTAACTGCGGTACACAAGTAATCCCGGGGGTTCGGTACATTAAGAGACACCCCGGATAAACCAACAACGACGGGGAGGGAAGTAAAGTGTTAGGTTGCTTGTCAGGGGTCAACCATACGGACAGGTTAATCAAAATATTGCCGGGGAAAAAAAAAATATGGGATTTTGCTGGGCGTTATCTATACAGTAGATCCCCCCAAAGGGCTTTTGTAGCAGCCGCTCCGCGTATATCTATAGCTTTCCCCTCCCCCCAAATCTTATACCTTCGTAGACTATTCATTTCATAATAATGGCCGGTATGGAGATGGAAACCTGCGATATCATAATCATTGGCGCGGGACCAACTGGCTCTGTGCTATCCGCCATACTTTCCCGTTCCACTCCTAGGCCTCGCACAATCACCCTCGAGCGGGATACCCAGATAACGACCGATCCACGCGGGATCGCCCTGGACGAAGATGGAATCCGCCTACTACAGGGGGTGGGGCTTTACAAGGAGACGTTCGCAGAAATTGGCGAGGGAATGGGGTACTTCAATTTCATACCTGGGAAAAACGATCTATCAGTTCCTCCTTTTTTGAGGTTTAACCTTGCTACGGTAGGTACCATTTTTGTTTTTTTTCCTTCCCATTCCAGAAAATGCGCGACTTGCTGCTAAGTCACGTTTATAGATCGAAGGAGGAACCGGGCATGTTGGGTTTTTATGTCACAAGCAACCAGTGTTGGAAGGGTGTTTGAGGAGAGTTGTTGAACAGTCAAATAAGTCTGAGATCAGAGGGGGTTGCAGGTTGGCTGGGATTGACGAGATTGCGGATGGCGTTATTGCAACTTACGTTCGCGATGGGAGGGAGCACAAGCTGAAGGGCAAATTTCTGGTCGGAGCAGACGGCAAAACAGGATTCACCAGGAAGATGTATTTGGAGGCGAAGGGTGTCAAACTCGAATCTTCGGATAAGTATGAGATCTCCCTCTTTGAGCCATTTTGATCAAATAACTAACTGGGCGTTGGTAAAGGTTTAGATATAATGCTGTCTGGGTCGCGCTGAATTGGCATATCCTTCTTCCTACACCAGAGACACATCCCGATTTTCCCCTTTGGAAATTGGGATTTACTCCACAGGAAGTTTACGATGCTTTCTTTCCGATACATTTCAGGTTCATCTGCAATCCTGACAGACCCTCAGTTTGTGGACGGTTCGGGCTTAGTAAAGACCGGCTCTGGCGCTTTGAATTCATTGTTAAGGAGGGAGAAGATGGAGTGAAAATGGCAGAATGGGAAAACGTGTGGAAGATCGTCGGGCCATACCTAAAGCATGGTGGAAAGAGATACGGGTAGGTACATCTCAATTTTTGGCGTATGTAACTAACGCGCTCCCAGACTCGATGGTGATGTTTGTTTTCCTCAAGACTGCATCAAAGTCCTTCGATCAAGGCCATTTAGCTTTGCTGCCAGAAGTTGTAATAAGTGGTCAGTGGGGAGGGTTATCCTGTGCGGAGATGCCGCTCATGTTTTTCCACCATGTAATTCCCCAACCGGCTCCTTCTTCTGTACTTACTAACAATCCCAAAGTCGGCGGCCAAGGTATCGCCTCCGGCTTCCGTGACGCATCCTCCCTCGCCTGGCGTTTAAACCTCGCTTGCCGCTCCGCTTCAACTTTCAACCATGAGACTCTTTTCGAGGGCTGGTACTCGGAACGAAAACAGCAACTCGAAAAGTCACTCGCAGCAACCATTCAGAATGGAAATCTCTGCAACGAGCCGAGCAAGATCAAAGCTTTTATCCGGAACACTTATTTCTCGTTAATAAGGCTGTGGCCGGCATGGGCACATCAACTGGAGCTGGGACCCCGAGCAGAGGGCATGGTCAAATACAATTGGACCAAGGGAATGCCCTTCTTGCCGCTGCTGGGTGGCGGCGGCTGTATCCCACAGGTCTGGAGCGCTCCTTTAGCAGAGGGTGCCGGAAAAGGAGACATATTTACCGATGACGCGATATTCCGGATGGGCAAGAAAGGGTTGTTTCAAGTAGTGGTGCTACTTGATTCCACTGACGACGTAGAAGACGCTATGATGGGCCTTGCAGGACTTGACGAAGTTTCCTCTGGGGAAGTGCTCGCAGAGGAGGCAACCTTTATTATTCATGACACTTCCCTCTCAGATCCAGCTGCACGCCACGCTATTCCGAGGGACATGGCGCGGAACAAGGGGATTGTGAGAATCGTTTCAGCGGAAGAAGCGAAGGTGTGCAACGACAGTGAGAAGGTCCCGACTTGGCCGGAGCCACTATATTATAACTGTTATAGACTACAGGAAGAATATGCAGGCAAGAGGTATCTTATTGTGCGGCCGGATAGGTTTGCCTTCGCCGCATGTGAGGGGCGGGATGAATTGATGGAAGCAGCGGGAATGATTGGAAAAGTTTTAAGGGATGAGTGATGTGTCTAATTTGTAGCCGTCCCCCAAGGTGTTTGGTGTGTTTGTTGTATTTATAATACCAATGGTTAAGTCAAAAAATTAGGCGAACTAAAGCTTGTGTTTTTACTGCTGTGCTACCTCACATCGAGTTCTGCTCAAGGGGCCATTCTTCATAGGTTATTCGGTGCGGTACAGCACCCGCATAGACATTTAGAAATAGCGCGTGGCGCGACATACAAACACAGTACGGGCATCATACTCCACCAGGCATCTTCTTTGGCTCCATCTCATGATATGATATTGCTCCTCATGCACAAGGTTAGGACGGACCTCAGATGTAATGCCAAGACGAGTGATTAATTGTGACTTTGCTTCCTAATCTAGAAGTGTATTTGTGTAATAGCGAGACCATGTGAGAATACGAAGTCGTACCTGATATCGATAGCTCCTGACAAATCCGATATTCCTAACTCTCTCCTCCAACACGATTCGCACGAGAAGCATAAATACAGAGAACATTTCTCCTCCAGATCCATCAACTGCACTGTTGTTACACCATCGCCCGCCTCAATCACGGTGCTGGCAGCGGTACTGCAGTTTGTCGCGACATCCCGAGACACTCTGTTAAGGGATTCCTTGCGAAACGGCAACGCTGGTAACCGTCATCTACCATTAAAGGATATCGACCGGATGCGCTTTCCTCCCTCGTTTCCTCTGATTTGGGTTTAAAATAAAGAAAGCCAGCTTGATTACTTGGGCGTTCTACACCCTTTCAGTCAACCCCTCACGAAATAATCCTTCACCGGCTGTACTGGCTTTAAGTGATATCGCTTAAATAATTGTACTCTGGGTTAATCATTCCTGCACGCTAAATACACTTGGAAGGTCATCACATACGGGATGATACTCGATCTGGTCCGGTACGGAGTATAGCCGCGTGAGTTTCTGCTTTCTATCGAATCAACTGGTGGGAGAACTGAGGGGGTCCTGAGAGGGGGACTATCACACTTGTAACCTCAGGGTTAGGATAGCCACCCACTTCTTTGATCCATTCTTTGTTCGCTAAATATCCCAATCTCACTCACCTTTGAGCCGTACTCCAGAGTCCAAGCTTACATACCTTTACCGGCAAAACAGGAGAGAAGAAGGGCATTGTAAAAGGAATGTAGAGGGTCGAGATGTGGGGAAGCCTCTGTCTTTGATACCTTCTACACACCTCGCTAGCCTCTATTAGACCCAGGCTAAGTCCCGCCACTTTCTCGACCGACAAAAAATAAATCATCGGAAACTCGAAAAAAACGCTGCAAAATATTGTTGATATTCTTCCCCGCCACAAAGGAAAAGGGGAAGAGATAGCCAAGAAGGGGATCAGTAAGTCAACTGCTGTGGAGGAGGAAAAATGAAGCGAACCGGCCCGCGCGTCGCTAAAGAGAGGAAATGCCATTACTGCGGCAAGCTCTTCTCAAAAACAGAACATCTCGAGCGTCACGAGCGATCACATACAAAAGATCGTCCTTTCCAGTGCCAGACCTGTGGAAAAAAATACACAAGAAAGTTTGCCTCCCGGTTCTGTTTGCCCTTCGCTATTGCACTGTTTATTTTGTTGTGGACTTGGCATTTGCTGATTGATCCTTTAGTGATACATTGCTTCGACATTCGAAATCGCACAACGGAGGAGGAAGTGGAGTTCACTCCTCCGCTAATTTAACTACGGGAGATCTCGACGGGGACAAGGGAGAAGAACCCTCCCCAATTTCAACATCTGGTACAAACTTCTACTCGCCATCCATTTCTCCAAACTTTCACGAGAACACTGGCAGCTACGATAGCCACACTTGTGGGACGGGCGATCATGGCGGCGGCGGGACCGGGAACTTTAATTCTCCAAGTGGGCTGCTGTCAGATCCCGTCAGGCACCATGATCCCATGTCCATGCAGTCCGTAGATCCGACTCTAGAAATTTCTCCCCAAAACATCCCTCAAGGAACTCTACCCGGACTTCATACATCTCCGTCTTTCGTTGACCCATCGCTCGATGATGCTAGCCCCCACAACCCCAACCCCACACCGTTCGTCACAGATGCGGACGGGATGCAAATTAATCTTGTTTCCACCGTAAACTCCGGTTTCGATTCAGGAGACCAATGGGCACAAGCCTTGTTTGCCGAACCTTCCTGGCTGATCGGACAGGGCTTTGATTTCGGAGCATTAAACGCCTCGATTATTCCTGGGTTTTCAGATATCAATACCAATATCTACGTAGATGATACTGCCTCATCTGTTTTACCCCCACCAGCTGTGACGGCTTTACAAGAAAGTCAGAATCAAATTGCCGTCCAGTATAAGCCCCCAAAGACAAACGTAGCGAAATTGTGGTTTACGTCTATGGATCCATCGGAAGAGAATGACGAGCCGTCGAGGCCCGGAAGCTCCTCGCTGATGTCTCCTGATCGTGAAATGACAGATGCTGGAGATGAAAATTCAGGTGTTTTTGACGAGCAATATCGGCAGAGGCTGTCGAACCAGATGAAACCGAAATGGGCAGAAGAGCCGCTGCCCTCTGTGGACTTTCTGGTATGATTCTCACTAAACTTCAGTGGATTAGAGTTAATTTGTGATAGAACCTGTGTGTGCAAATGTATTTTACAAAGTGTAGCACCCTCCTGCCGATTTTGCACCGCGCGACGTTCAAGCCAACGCCCGAGAATTCATTTTTGCTACTTACGATATGCACTCTTGGAAGTCTGTTTATTGGGTCTGCGAGTGCACGGAAGCGAGGTGAGAGGATCTTTGAAAGAATTAATAAGGTCATTCTTGCATCAGTATGTTCCGCTCTCATTTCGACAAATGTCTTTCGAGACTGACCTCTCTATAGTGGGAAAAAAGGCTCGTACGAGGGGCTGGGGAAGAGCTAGCCTTGATACAATCTTCACTCATCGGGCAGACGTACGGTTTACTCTCGGGAGTAAGTTTCCCACAATTCATGTGATTCGGTCATTCTGACACACTTAGTCCCCGAGCCATCTGGCGATCATTAGTGCTTTCCACGGAACTGTCATCTCAGTACGTCTTTTCCTCGTAACAGCCATTGACCTAATATCCCTTAAGCTTACCGAACATAGTGGGCACGAAGGGCGGGAATGTTCCAACGAAACAAGGCGACACCCTCCCCCTCCGGGCTATCTGGCGAGGCCCTAGAGAGGGCTTGGCATCAGTGGGTGAAGGTAGAGGAGGCGAAGAGGTAGTGTTCCCCGGAAATTCTAGCGCAAATCGCTCACGTTTCATAGGACGGTACTCGGATTGTATGTTCATGATGTCGAGTTGGCTAGCATGTTCCATCACGAGCCGGCTCTCCGCCACCATGCCAACATACTCCCGCTCGCCTGTTCAACCGAGCTTTTCGAAGCCCCCACACCGAGCGCATGGGCGGCTCGTTATCTCGCGCAGGATCCTAACGCCGTCACTTCAGCTCCCATAAAGACTTTTAAAGACTTTTCTGATAGGATATTTCCATCATGGCCTGTTGCAAGCCCGTGTCCGATGACTGTATCTGTGCCACCTGTCGTAACGGCCGACTATACGTGCATGTATACGCTATACATATCGCTCTTGAGTATCAACGCAGCAGCTTGTGACGCTCAATCACTCGGGAATCTTCGCTCGCAGGAGACCTTCTCCTCCTTGAGCGCTGCGTTGATGCAGTGGCACCGCTATTACCAAAACGCACTAAAGCTTTCACCTAACGGGCCTCAACCTTGTACATTCTCACTCATGGCCTTATGGCATGCGGTCTTCCTTTATTTGCTCGTCGATATTAACAAGTTAGAGCTAGCCATTGGACG
>Ga0307507_10004516_pt1 | contig 24466 bp, 7 predicted proteins | sample 7_EM_MG_FD_207223 | JGI IMG/M metagenome (GOLD analysis project Ga0307507, IMG submission 207223) | Populus trichocarpa ectomycorrhiza microbial communities from riparian zone in the Pacific Northwest, United States - 7_EM | ecosystem: Host-associated > Plants > Roots > Unclassified | place...
GCAGACAGTTTCAGACAATCTCGGACAGTATTACGGTACTGGCAAATTGCCGCAGATTGCGGTCACGTGACGCGAAGATCGCATAAAACATCGAGCGGCGCTGCTCTTCTTCTCCTTTCCTCTCTCTAGCTTTGGATCCTCGTTTATAGACAATCCAATCGTACAGGCTTGCGCGACCCTCTTGCCGTGCTCGTGCCTCGATTGACTGAGTCGCTAACAACCTATAGACCAAGTGGCGTATACAGGATTGTTCTTAATAGGAAGAGCACTTAAGTAGTTTAAACCTTACCTTACCAAGATATAGATAAACGGAATGTTAACTGCTAATTAGGAAGTATAGTATATATTTACTAACTAGAACGGGTTCGCGGAAAGGTTAATATAGATATTTAGTGACTTAGAGGTATTAACCATAGCGGAATAAAAACTTCAGAACCTAGTACAACGCACTTTAGCAATTAAGTATATAATACAGTTTTAGATATTTGCAATATAGGTTAAGTGGAATAATAAGGCGCTTATGGCATAGTATAAATAAGGACTTAAGGCTAAAGTCCAGGACGTAATTATCCTAATAGAAGATGCGGATACTCTAAGAGAGTTAATAGATTAAGTAATAAAGATTAATAATAGGATCTATTAAAGGGAATAAGCTAAGAAAGGGTAAGATAGAGTTCTATAGTTGTATAAGGCGCAGAGTACGCAGCGGCAGATATAGAGTTAAAAACTATAAAATGGTGTAGAGCTAATAGACCTAAACAGTACTAAAGAATCTAAGAGATAGATAAAGAAACTATAGAAACCTAGAGGTTAAGGATTAAGTAATTACAGGACTAAGAAGCAGAGGCCAAACCAGGGATCTTAACAGTAGAAGACGTTTAGGTGGACTCTATAGCAAAAAGAATAGTTTAAAAATGGAGCTGATATAAATTGTGGAAAGAAAGGTTATTTTGCTAGTGTCACGGAGCGAGTATAAGCGACGATAATATATAGCAAAGTAGATATTATTAAGCTACGTACATAAACTGTGTAATGAAGTCAAGACGTTGCGTGAGGAGAGAAGGTAAGGAAACGGGAAGAAAGGGTATATATCGTTAGTTTGGTTGCTTGGTCGACACGTACACGGAGCAGAATAGGATTCGAGGGGCGGTCCTGGCAGAATTCGGTGGGCTTTGGCGGAATATGGCAGAATTCGGTGGATTCTGGCGGAATATGACAGATTGCCGTCTCGCGGTCGGTCTCTTCTTACTGCGTCGGTAGAAACAGGTGGACGTGTATAAGGTGTCACGGAGGTGTCCCGTGACAGCTAGAGACTATAGAGGTGGTTAAAATAACCACACGGTAAAAGGCATAAGGTTATTAGAGTATAATAATATGGATATAGGTGTATTGTACAGAACTAAGGAGTATTTAATTAAACACTTTGCGTTTTGTTATAATAACGCATGCTAAATTTATAAGGACACTAAGTATGGCGCAAGCTATTGGCTATAAGAGCCAAAGTTAAGAGAACTTAAAGGAACTAGAGAGTTAGATAAAGAATAAAATTAACTCTATAGGCTAGATTAAGATGTTACAGTAATATATAGATAAAGATTAGCAACTATAACAATAGAGTTAGAGTACTTATTAATTAATGGCAATAAGGAAGAAAAAGAGGCTAACTAGGAGCGCTTAACCCTTAATAACGTAATAGAAGTAGAGACCAAGACCTCTATAGAATAAGGATTAATAACGGGTATTATAACACCATTAGATACAACATCTATTGCTTTATAAGATGGAAGGAGTAATATCTAGAAACGGTTAAGTAAGCAGATAACTGCTAGTGCTAGCTTACTACTTATAAAAGGCAAAAGGCTATAGGCTTAAGATTCTTATAGTAAAATAAGAGAAGCTTAAGGTTCTTAAGACAAGATAAGACATACCTAAGACTTATAAAGTGTAATAAGGAAGGCTTAAGCACCTATAATAGACAAAAACTAATAGGAAAGAGTAATAACTTAGTTTAAGGATAAACAAATAAGTATAGGATGTAGGTTTAAGAATTATAAGTTTAGAGAATAAGTAAGAACGTCTATTTTAGGTAAATGTAGTGTTTAGCCTAAAGATTAAAAGGTTAATATAGAGATTAAGAAGTAAGATGACTTTAAGGATCTAGCTGCAAGACGCAGAAAATAAGAAACTATAGGTAAGTTTAGAGCAAGAATTATTATATAGCAAGAATAAAAGCTAGATAAAAGGTCTATAGTAGGTTGTATAAGGGACAGAGCACCTATATAAAGAGTTACTAATAGACCTAAGGCAGGGACGCCTAGAGTAAAATGGTTAAATAAACTGGAACAAGAAGAGGATCTAGGGATTCCAACTAGGTTTAAAGAAAGACATACTAAAGGATGTCACGATGCAGTAATAATAAGGTACTTTCTAACGGATAGACTATATATACTAAGCCAGTTATATAAAAAGTGGTATAGGCAGTGTCACAATAATAAATGGGAAGATTTTTATATATAGCTGGACGAAAAAGTTGTCTAAGACTAACCCATTACAGAGAAACGCATAAGTTATATTAAAGGAGCGTTAATTATAACGTTAAGGAACCTAGAAGAGGGGTTTAGGGACTAGAGAAGTAAATAATAAATCTTAGTACCTATAACAGAAGTACCAGCAGTTAGGTTAATATAGTATAGGTTTAAACTTAAGGATAAAGATAAGCTAAGAGTTAACCTAAAGCACCTAGCGCATTATACACTATTATGGATAGCTTGTGTGGATAATATATACAATATATATAGGGTACCAAAAGATAAGAACCGGAAGTATCTAACTAGAATATATTAGGCACCAAATAAAAGAAAGTATAAAGACGCTAAGTATATATATAGATGGCACCTAGTAGAAGTATAAAGTTAAGGAGACCTAATACTTTAACCAGGAAGATTCCTTATAGAAGAATGCCTAGATAGAAGATAGTAGTAGAATTGTCTAGAGAACACTTATTTATAGTATGTAGAGGAAAAGAAATAAACTAAGTATTGGCCTAGGAAGGACTAAGTATAAATAGGATCTATTAGCTAATAGTTAAGAAAAGGGGAGGCCTACGGAACTAGAGGGAATTAGTAGTAGAGCCTTAGACCCTTAAAGGAATTTAAGGTTAACACCTAAATTTATAAGCTAAGTAGTAAGATTAATAGTTTAAAGCGCTAGTAGATAGTGGAGTAATAAAAAACCACATATCACTAGTAGTAGTAGAAAGGATAGGGTTACCACATAGACAAAAGAAATACCTATATCCACTTATAATAATTTTAGGAGATTAGATAGCCTATAGAGGAGGCGTTATTAATCTTAAAATAGGACCTATTTAGTTAACTATTAAAGGAAGGCAGGTTAAAATGTCTTTTAATATCCTACTATTAGGAAAGGATAAGGCAATACTAAGGATACCATAGTTATAGGAATACAACTTAAAGATTAATTAGGTTATAAGTTAGGTTAATATTAGAGATACTTAACAATATAAGATACAACAGTAAACTAAGTTGGTATAGTACTAAGTTAAAGCAATATATAAAGAGACTAAGTAAGGCTTAAGTTATATACTAAAGAGATACCATAAGTATGGTAAAAAGTTATAGTTACTAGAAAGTAAAAGGCTGTTAGAGCACGCAGCATGGGACTATAAGATAGAATTAGAACTAGGAATAAGTCTAAAGTTCTTTCCAATCTATAAGCTTACTAAAACCAAGTCAGTAGCGCTTAAGGAGTTTATTCAGGAGAACTTATAAAAGGGATATATTAGACTATTATAGTTGTTAGCGGGATATCTAGTATTGTTTACTCTAAAGAAAAATAGAAAACTTAGGATGTATATAGACTATAGATAGTTAAACAGCATTACTAGGAAGGATAGGTATCCTTTACCCTTAATTAACAAAATCTAAGATAGGATAGGTAACGCGTAAATCTTTACGAAGATAGATCTAAGGTGGGCATACTATTAGATCTGGATTAAGGAAGGCGATAAATAGAAGGTAGCTTTTAGGTCAAAAGAAGGACTATATAAACCAGTAGTTATGCAATTTAGGCTTATAAACATACTAGCAACGTTCTAGAAGCGAATTAATAGCGTGTTAAGAAAACACCTTAATGAGTTTATTATGGTATACCTTAACAATATTATCATCTACTTAATAAGTAAGGAAGAATATGGAGAATATATTAAGTAGGTCTTAAAGAGACTATAAGAAGAATAAATGCCAGTAGCAATTAAGAAATGCGAGTTCTTTATAAGAAGGACCAATTTTATAGGATTTATTATTAAAGTAGGAAAAATTAGCATGGGCCTAAAGAAAGTTAAAGCTATAGTAAATTGGCAAGAACTAGAGAATATTACGCAGTTAAGATTGTTCCTAGGGTTTTGCAATTACTATAAAAGGTTTATAGTATAGTGGTTAAAAAGAGTTAAGCCATTTATAAGGCTAACAAAGAAAGAGGAACTGTAGGTTTGGGCAAAAGAATAAAAAAAGCTATTTAAGGAACTAAAAAAGTTGTTTACCTAGGAACTAATCCTTAAAATCTACTAACTAAAGTTAGAGATAGTGGTTAAGACAGACGTATTAGACTTCGCACTAGGAGTATATTTACTATAAAAGTATTTAGACACATAGCATCTAGTAGCATACTATAGTTAAAAGATGACACCACTAAAACTAAACTATAACATTTATAATAAGGAGTTGTTAGGTATAGTTATAGCACTAAAGGAATGAAGAGTATTCTTACAAGGCATAGAGAAACTATTTAAAGTTAAAACGGACTATAAGAATCTTATAGGATTTCTAACAATAAAAGAGCTAAACAGAAGATAAGTTAGATAGGCGGAAATGCTTGCGGAATATTATTTTAAAATTTAGCATACTAAGGGAACTAAAAATGCAAGAGCAGATACACTTAGTAGGAAGGCGGAGTTATAAAATAAGAAGAAGCCGTTAGGGGCTTTATTGCGAAAGGATTAAGATAGAATAATTAGGTATAATTATCTAAAGATTGCAGCAACTAAAGAAAGTTAAGTCTATAAATTACCTAAGAGTAAGTGGATATAGAAGATCTAAGAGGTATAGGCAGAGGATCTAGATATAGAATAGTATAAGAATAGAGAAGTAACTTATATTTTAAGGTCTATTATAAAAGAGTTTATTAAGTTATTTCACAAGGGACTAATATAAGGATATAGTGGAGCTATAGGCTTAGTGTTAAGACTTTAAGAGGAGTATATTGTTTAAGGAATCTGGGGACTAGCAAGATAAGTTATAAAGGAGTGTTTATATTACTAAAGAAATAAACTAATAAGGTATAAGCTATATGGAGAACTACAACCTATTAAAGTACTAGGAAGACCATGGGAAGTTATATTATAGGACTTTATTATTAAGTTACTAAAGTTAAAAGATCCTATTAGTGGATAAGATTATAATGTAATCTTAGTAATAGTAGATAAGCTTATAAAGTGGGGATACTTTATAGCGTGTATAGAAAAGATATTAGCAGAAGATGTTACTAGAATCTATATTAAGGAGGTATTTATAAGACACAGAGCACTAGATAAGATTATATTAGACAGAGATCTAAGGTTTATAGTAGTGTTTTAGGAAGTGTTTCTAGCAGAATAAGGGGTTCGCGCAGCAACCTTAACAGCATATTATCCGCAGACGGATAGATAAATAGAAAGGTTGAACTAGACACTAGAATAGTATCTAAGGCATTATATTAATCACGCATAAAATAATTGGGTATTATTACTACCAGTTACACAGTTTATATATAATATAACACTATAAGAAGGAATAGGAACATTACCGTTTAAGGCAAATTACAGGTACAAGCCAAAGTTATTATTACTATATTAAGCAAAGAAAACAAGTAGCACAGCTAAAGAAAGAATGGAGATGTTAATAAGTCTTTATAATTACCTTAAAGAGACAGCTAAAATGGTATAGCAGAGAATGAAAAAGTACTATAATGCTGAGATCTAAGGGACCAGATCTTAAGGAGGGGGATAAAGTATAGCTACTATATAAAAATTTCAAAAGTTAACAACTATGTAAAAAATTAGACTATATTAGACTAGGACCTTTTAAAGTTATAAAAAGAATTTTATTGGTTATATATAAGTTAAACCTACTAGCCAAAATAAAGATCTACCCTATATAGCATATTGTAATACTAGAGCTAGCATATGGGAATGTTAAGCTACTAGTTTATAAGGCAGACACGTATAGAGGACAAAAGGAAGATAAATAGCAAGTTTTAAAGATTGTTAGTTATAAGGACGTAGATAATAAAATATGGTATAAGATAAAATAGATAGGCTATAGTAAGACTACCTAGGAACCACTAAGCAACCTAGAGAACATTATGGGAAAGGTATAGGAGTATTAGAGGAAAGTAGGTTAGGTAGCATTAATAAAAAGGGATCGCCAAAAAATAAGTTACCTAAGGGGGACCTAAGAGGAGCACCTGCCGAGCTACTTGGAGTTATTTCCCCTACTGCTAAACGCAAGTCTGTCTCAGCCTCCTCTACTTCCAACTTATGGAGACCCTACTTAACTAGGCGGAACTCCTTAGAACGCACCTTTTTACAAACCTTCTTAAGATAGGTTAACTAAGTAAAGGCAGTCTGATGAAGTTTAAACGCGTAAGCAGACGCTTCTAACGTATAGCATTAAGCCTTTAGCAACCGGGCTGATTCCTTAGCAGAACGGTAAAGTTCGTTATAAGTAGCTATAAGTGAGCTCTTAAGCTTTTCAGCCTTAGATTAAACACGAGACCCTATAATAAGTTACTTAGGGAACTTAAAGACTGTTAAGAGTTATAGTGTGGTGGGGTAAAATGTCCTATGCTTAGTGTCTTGGCATTTTCCTGTATATATTAAGCCTTCGGCTTCCCTCCTTCTTGGATATCACAAACCTACCAAAATATATTCTTTTCTTTCCTTTTTTACAGACTGCTTTACTGATTACTTTTAACTGATTATAACCGACCAACCAACAGATAGACAGACAGATAGACTAACAGCATTCTAACTTCCTATCTGAGGGATACCGTACCCTTCTACATTTTGGCATTCCACGTGGGGATAACGGTAAGCTCTTTAGATTAGAAGTCTAGTGCTATATACATATAAGACACGCAAGAATATATTACAACTACAGAAGGACGACCAGCTGTAGAAGAACAACCAGCCAGACAGATAAGACAGCAGTAGAGAAGCAAACAGTATCGGATAGTAAGGGGAACCAGGCAGTCCCTAAATAGAAAGACCGGAAAAGGTAGGACAGCTAGACTCTATATATAGGCTAAAGAGTATCTTGGAAAGATATAAGCAAGGATATTAAGCGAACTAGTAAGCTAGTTAGACAACTTTAACCGGCGCATGGACATAGCCAGAGCTTTATTAAGGATGTAGAGATGACAAGCCAAGGACTAGTTAATTAAATGGAAACAAGACTTAAGGGATCTAGCGGTAGAGGAAGTTAGTACTACCCTTTAAGAATAGAGACAAAACCGAGTAAGGTAGTAAGTATATAAGATTAGGTCTCTCCTTAAAAGCCTCCTATTCTGGCTTAGCTTTATCTTCTTTTAAGTTATCTGGATTATATCAGTGGCAGCTTTAGAGGCATTCTGTAAAGAAGTAGATATAGGCGGAAGCGTAAGGCTTAGTAGCACCCTACTGCGCGGAACGATGGCAGACTAAAGCAAATGGACGTATCGAGACCTAGCAGTGGCTGTAGATGATAAAGACACCGTGCTCTTTTAGAAAGACCAACCTTTAGGCGTTAAGAAGCAGCCAGAAGGAACAGAAGCTTATACTTCTTTTACTAAGTATAAACTAACACTAGGACGGCCATCTGGGACATCCTTTGTTAAGACTATGGCCATGTAAGAAGATCTACCGCAGCGTTTACCTATAACACCTAGGACCGATAACCCTTAGCAGACAAAGGATAAGAGCCGTAAGGACCACCTATAAGCTCCTAAGGAAGCTCTAGATACACGTAACTAGCAGTTAATAGCTTAAGACAAGATCTACGTTATGGTTTAGCCTATGCCAGCCCCAGGAACTATTAGAGCTCCTTACTTTATAGGACAGAACGTGTTGTAGTTTATTAAGCAGTACAAACGGCTATACACCCAATATCGTATAATAAGTAAGGAGAAGCACTAGGGCCTTCCAGAGTACTGTGATTATTGGATAGGGATATAGATCTAAAGCCTACCTAAGTTTATAATTAGTAATTAGACGGAGCTTATTAGAAAGCTTAAAACCAAGTATTAAACTAAGGACTACTACTAACGCATAGAGACACGAGACTTTATAAAAGCTTTTATTTAAAAATCTACGGAATAACTAGGCGAATTGCGTTACTATATATAGGACTTCACTACCATCTTAGATAAAGCGGTAGCCGCAGGAAACCTTACTAAGCAAGATAAGGGGTAGTTATTTATATAAGGACTTCCTATTAAATACCGCAGGCACGTAATAGAAAAGATAAGAGCTGTAGCAGACGAGTCTAGCACCCTTATATTTAAAAGACTAAAGGAGGCCATAGAGTTAAGGATAGTAACTATAGATGGCGCTAAGCGAATAGATGTCCTTTTAGAAGAAGACGCCCTAAATATCTAGCTTGTACAGGAGCTACGGCAGTAAAGGGATAAGCTTGACCGTAGGAGAGAAGGAAGGCTTCTAGACTTAGGTATACACAGAGGAGCCCTAACACAGCAGCAGTTACCCCCTACCGTAGATCAGGAGATGGACGAAATAGTAAGCCAGTTAAAGAGACTAAGGTTAAGCAAGACGGAGCTTACAGTAGCTATACAGTTAATGCCGTTCCTTAACCAAATTTAAAAGGACCTAGAAAGGTTTACAATACTGCTAAATTAGGCTGTAGTTTAAAGCTTAGTATAAGGATACGGCCCAGCACTAGGATATAAAGACTGGTAGAACAGCACCTAAGCTCCCTTTGCTCCGCAAGACTTTTAATATCCGTATGATTTTTAATATCCGTAAGGCTCTTAATGTCCGCAAGATTCTACTGCCTTTAGACGGCTGCAGTGGGACATATAGGGTTAGTAAGGTATGCGAGGACAAGGCCTACAGACCTATTTTAGATGTGGAGAAAGTCACCATTTTACCCAGTATAAATGCTAAGGGCTTAAGGATCTTGTTTAGTAAGGATTTATGCATCTATCTAATTAAGGAAGACTAGTAGCTAGGATACGCAAACGACCTAGACCTAAACTTCCATGGCTCGGCAATAAAGAACAATTAAAAAGTATTAAGAACTGGCTTTATACGTACCAAGGAATAGACCCAGATGGACAGGCACATTAGAAAATAGAAGAATAAGGATAGATATAGAAACAGGTCCCTATAGTATAAATAGATTTTACTACTTTCTATAACAGAGTAGTACTAAAGAACAGTGACGAAATACGCACGAGCTGGGAGGACTATTGTCAAGTACAGCCTACGGACTCTATAACGCTTAGCTAGCAACGTCCGCAGACTCGCCTAACCCCTAGAGACATCTATACAACTAGAACAACCGTTAAGCCGTAGGCTCTGCCATAGGAGAATGTTTAACCAGGAGATTACGTCTAGGTTAGGTCATGGCCTACAGATAAGACAGCTAAAACTAGGAAAAAGAATAAACCGTCTAATCCTTAGAGACGGTTATGGAGATAGACGCTTAAGGCTAGCCATTAACCCATAGGCTCCGCAGTAGGCTCCACAGCAGGCTCCGTAGCAGGCTCCGCAGCAGGCTCCGCAGCAGGCTCCGCAGCAGGCTCCGCAGTAGGCTCCGTAGTAGGTATAGGATGTTTAACTAGGGGATAGTCAAGTTCTAAGGTGGGGAAGGGGACGCAGGTAACAACCGTATAAAAGATTTCTATTTTGTCTGCTTAATTACTATATTTCCTAAAGCTCCTTTTCTTGTTTACTTTCTTAATTGTGACGCGTTAGTTGTGATGACCTACTACAAAGATATTAGTTTAGCTTACCGCCTAATATTAAGCCAATAGCGATTTTCTATGCCCGGCACGGAAAATCCTAATTAGTCTATTCAGCAATAGAGCTAGTAGAACTCTATACTACCCCTAGAATTTAATAATACACTAGATGCACCAGCTATATAATAAGAACAGCACCAAGAGCCTTAATTAATTGCACGGATATAGAGCCAGATATAGAGCTGTACGCAGAACCTTAACCAAACAACTGTATAGAAGCCTTAATCGAACGACTGTATAAAAGCTATGGTTAGTTAAAGAACCGAATTAAGCCAGAGCCTTAATATTAGCACGTCGCCGTCACTAAATCAAGTCTGTTAAATGTTGTTAAGTTAGAGCTTTTAACCAGGCCAACCTTATTCCTTATTTAAACGACAGCTAATTATAGCTCCGCAACCGCCATCCGAATTCAGCACTGCACTAGCTACACAACGAGAACAGACACTGTGGCAAAAAAGGGACCTATATAAGGGCAGCAGCATGACATTAGAAATTAAGTACTACGGAAATAGTAAAGTAGTATATAACAAGGTACTAATAAAGATGCTCTATAAGAGATTATATGGAGGGCATAGCTAACCACGTTAAGCCTAAACTATCCTTATATAACTAAAGACGGAACTAAGCTGTATTTAGCTAAGCTAGTAAAGGACCTTACCAAGAATTATAAGGGGAACAGGAATTGGATATATAGGAGCCGGCACTTCTTAGAGATCGTCTTAACAAAAGGACTGTATTATGGACATAAGGGCAAGAGATATGCAACGGAGGTAGTTATAATAGCCAAAAAGCTGCCACTAGATGGCCTTAAAGATATTAAGGACAACTTAGGCAAAGTATAGAACCAGCAAAATAGTAACAAAGAGACTAAAAGCAGAAGATAATCCTAAGAAGGCTCTTAAGCTAGAAGAAGATTAAGGATATATAAGCATACTACCAACAGCCGGGGTAAAGAAGCAGCTATAAAAGCCTAAGGATGCGCCAAAGAAGCCAAGAGCAAAGGCGACTTTAAAAGGAAAGAAAGTAGCTATTAAGGACGTCTTATAAAAGCACTAGGCCCGTGGAAATGGTCTACTAGAAACTACCATTTATGCTTATAAAGAAGGAAGTCTTAAGACAGGTCTCTAGATTAGACGTCTAGTGGAAACTAAAAGCCTTAATTAACTATAAATGCAGAGCTTTAACCAAATAACTATATAGCCAGAGTCTTAATCAACTGTCCACAGATATAGAGCCTACGGATATAAAGCCTTAATAGAACGTTAACGGATTTAAAAGCTTTAATTAAGTATACGACGATGCAGAGCCTAGGTCTTAGACGCCGCCTCTATAGTTAAGTCAGATTAATTAGAGCTTTTAGTTAGGCTAACCTAGTACCCTATTTAAATATTAGTCAATTATATATTATCACGGTTAAATTAAATCAGTCACTATTACCATTAAACGTCTTTAATTAGCAGTTAAAGATTTTATAATAGCAGATAGATAGATACTAGGCCTAATAATAAAATCAGTATATAACCGCAGAATGTTAGAAATATGGCCAATTAATATCTTAGAGCCTCTTTAACCAGAACAATCTTTCCTATAGATATAGATACGGAGTCTTATATAGAGTCTTACACGGAGTTATATACGGAGTCTATAGATATAGAGCATATAGGTACAGAGCCTTAATTGGATAATATTATGGCAGCTTAACTGGACACCTATATATACAAAGCCTTAATTAAACGGCAGCCTTAGTTATATATACAGCCAAAAACACCTTAAGTTAAGCTAGGGCCTTATTAAATCTTAATTAGTTAAACCCCATCTCCATATTTAAATCAGGATAGTTAGAACCTTTAACTAGGCTAACTTTTTACCTTAATTAAACAACCGAACGATTAGTTGCAGCACGTCATCGCCGACCAATTAGATAGTCTTCGGCCAGCAGTTAAAGCACACATATAGATACGGACGCAGACATGGACGCAGAATATATAATACAGAGCTACTAATTCACAGCTAGATGCATAGCTAGACGCAGAGCTAGATGCAGAGTCTTAATATTAAACAACTAGCTAAACAACTAAATTAAGCCAGAGTCTTTGCTATTTTAATTAACTACCCTACCGCCGCCGCCGCTATTCCGTCCAACTGCTTTATCCCTACTGTCTTAACCGACTGCTCTGTCTCTACTATTCTAGATCTGTACCGTTGCTAGATCTATTTACTACCGGATCTACTAGATCTATTATACTGTTCCGCCCAACTGTTCTAACTAACCTGTTCCGTTCTACTGTTTCTACCAACTGCTACTCTAACTGACTACTGCCGACCGATTGTTCTACTGCTACTGCTACTGCTACTGCTACTACTATTCTAACCAGCTATTCTACTGCTACTATTTAGCCGTTCTGTTCCGTTGTTCCAATTATTCTGCTGCTACTGCCTTAACTAACTGCTACCGACCGTTCCGCTTCTACTAAGTGTTCTACTATTAAAAGTTCTGCTGTTAGATGTCCTACTGCTTACTAACTGTTACTAAGTTCTTCTACTAAGTGTTCTACCGCTAACTATTCTGTTTTATTTTACTGCGCTAAATATCTACTTTTACTACTGCTTCTACCACCGTTACTATTACTGTTATTACCGCCGCCGTTATTATTTCTGGTTTACTATTCTGGCTACTAGTAGGAAGATCGGATCTTAGCTATAGATAACAGAAGGATATTATGGAATAGTTCTATAGGGCTATAACGGCTGTAGAATTACGCTTTTAACTAGTACCGCTAGTAGGTGTAGTATATAGGCGATTAGGGCGGCTAGTGTATACATTTATGCTTTCAACCAGTGACGCTGGTGGGTATAGTGCATAGGCAACTAGTACGGCTAATAAGTATATTTATTTCAGTGCGTGTCTAATAGGTATCTTACTAGGAGGAAGAGATTTCCTATATTCTATTTTATGCTTTCCTTTTTCTATTCTGTTTTTGCTTTACTTTTGTTTGGCTATTCTTCTATGGTATAGAACGTTAGGGGACAACGTTCTTGATGGGGGAGGTATATAGTAGGGTAAAATGTCCCATGCTTAGTGTCTTGGCATTTTCCTATATATATTGAGCCTTCGGCTTCCCTCCTTCTTGGATATCACGAACCTACCGGAATACATTCTTTTCTTTCCTTTCTTACAGACTGCTTTACTAATTACTTTTGACTGATTATAACCGACCGACCAATAGACAGACAGACAGACAGACTAACAGCATTCTGACTTCCTATCTGAGGGACACCGTACCCTTCTACAATAGGATGCGTATACTTAGTGTTAGAAACAGAGTAAACATCGCAGGAAGATTACATATTTAATTTGGTATATTTAGCGTAAGAGGATAGTTGGCGACCGGAGGGAGCCGCGATTATAATATATACCAACTTCTTGTCTACGCAATGGGAACAGAAAGGCATGGCCTTACCCAGAGAAAGAATCTTAAGTACTACACAATTACAACAATTAGTAGACAAGGAAGAGGAAGCTTTAGGTATAATAAGTAAAGATAACAGCCAGACTAATTAAACGGACATTATACCTCTAGTAGACAACTTAGAGATGTTAGGAATCTTTAAGGACGAAGATAAAGAGGAGGGAGATGGTGTTATAGATAGCTTAAGTATAATATTATAACTACTTAGAGAGGAGTTAGCGGAAGCTAGTTAGTTAATAGTAGCACGGTCCAGGATTGTGACGGCGCTGGGGCGCGTCACCTAGTCAGGGGTTCGCTTAAGTCTTGGCTTGTGTATTTAGACGTGGCCTCACCACCTTCTTCTGCTCCTCACCTTGATATCTTCGTAATACAGCATTCGTTCGCTTCGTGTTAGAAGCATTTGTTCAAGTCTTTATTAAGACATTTGTTCAATGGTTCGAGCCGTCACAAGGATGGAGCTAGTGGAACTATATAACAAGGAATAGTAACCAAGGTTATATAGTTAGGTCTATAATCTATAGGATTAGGGAAATAAGGGATCTATAAGCAGATTAATAGATTAATAAATTAACGGATTAACGGAGCAAAGGGATTTCTTAGGCGTACAGTTGTGTATTTAAAGGACTACAGTCCCTACCTAGATAGTTCTCTCTTTATAGTAAATCTTAGAATATAATTAGAGTTAATCTGTTGGGCAACCACTCTACTAGTTGTTATTATGTTGTTACCTTGGTTATACCTACATACCCAGCCCATTAACGAGTCTACTATAGTACCTACTACAAGGCTCTGTTACACAATTACTAAACCATTACATTGCCGCTAAGCTATTATGTTATTACTAAGCCATCGCGTTATTATACGATTGCGTTATTATATTAAGGTAGTAGACAGCTACGCGGTAATTTAGTTATTAGGTAATTAAAAATATTTAGTATATAAAGCTTTAAATCAGAATTATAATTAACTGCTCTGTTACATCCTATATAGAGGGCTCTGCATTAAAGCTCTATAGTCCAAATATATACTAGATTTATAACCAATATAATCTTAATTACTAGCTATAAAAGCTCTATTAAACGCCCCTAAGCTAAAAGCCTCCAAGCTAATAGCTTCTGGATTAAAAGCTTCTAAATTAAGGCTCTATATTAAAGTTCTAAATAAAAGGCTTAGTAAGTGTAAACTCGGTCAAAATTTTCGTTAGTTTTTACCCTAACGATTATCTTTATTTAAATAATGTAGATTACTAATAAATTTATATGCAAAGGACATAATTACTATGCCAAGCGAGACCCCCTTGCTAGCGCTGGCAATGTCTCAGCGGACAAAGGGATAAGACTTAGAATCCCACTATTTCTCAGGGTCTTTTATGGAATTGGGATCTTAAACGGGGGTCTAATTCATGAGATAACGCGTCACCTGGTCAAGGGGTCCTAGTCAGGGGTTCGGCTAAAGGCTTGGCCCCCAACAACGTCCCTTCCTTAGCTTAATATCTTCGTAATACAGCATTCGTTCAAGCTTCGGTTCAGGGGCATTTGTTCGAGCCGTCACAAAGGACGACGCGATGAGAACGACGCGATAAGCGGCCAAGATCCGGGCAGTAACACTTGGCAGTAACTTTACTGCCCGAATCTCTTGCCAAGTTTCATTCTGCCGGTGTAAAATCAGTGGCTTTAAGCTTGTTTTTAGTGTTATAGATCTAGATTTTAGAGCCGTGGATCAATCAATCGGCATAAAGCCATTGAATCGTAATAAAGCCATGTCTTAAGCAATCTATATCATGATCCTTGGCATGGTGTTGCATGTGGAAATGTAAGTTCTATAATTGCTTTGAATTTAAAGCTAGCCTAACAATATTTGGGGTTGCTTGGTTACTGCAGAAAAGTCATAATACTTGGCGTGGTGTTAAACTTAGGGGAATGTAATCCGACTGCCCCCTACTAATATCACCAATATTAATAGCAGAGCCTAATTAAGTTGCAGAGGACTCCTTTATATACATATTAAGCATAGCAGAAGGTAACGGCTTTAATAAAGCAAGGCAGTGGGTTATAAATAAGCACTATTAGTCGGGAACGGTTGCATTTGCTAGAGTCGCCAAACACAGTCAAATGGCTACATACACCTGCTTGGCCTTAGATAGAATAATTAAGTGTATAATTGGAACTGTCTTGCCAGTATTGTTATTACTTAAACAAGGACTTAAGAGGTAGGGAGAAGAGCAAGTTAGTGGCAGATAATAAATATCCCGGGCGTTTTAACACCGAAGTACTCCAAGACATGCCACCGCACGGTTATATTATTGTATTTAGTGGGTCCCACAATACTAATTTGTAATTTAGATGTACTAAAAAATGCTACATTATCTGTGCTGTTGGGAGAGGGGCCGAGGGAGGTAATTTAGGGGAGGCCGTTCATCCAATGGACCCGAATCCACTGCGGCAGCTTGTTCCTTTCCTATTTCTTCAAAGCTACAAGATACACTCATTTGGAAGGCCAGAGTGCTCACCAGCTTCCAGCTCGAGCAAGTGTTTAGGAAGGATTGATTGAATAGCAGCCTGCATCACCGCAATCGCGTTCTCGTTTCTTAGCTTCTCATAAGCCTTCTATTTGACTAGCTGAGTTTCCTAAGGCGCGGCGGCAGGAGTAACTGTAGGAGCGTCCATTTTGGATGAGAATCTTGGTGTAGAGCGTAGGGAGCCATTGCCACATATATAGAGCTTGGGTGGCGATTGAGCGGTGTTAATTAACAAATCTTGGCGGTAACAAAAGTACGTGCACCTCCGTTTCACCGTGCGGCAGCATGCGGGGCATTCCAGGGTGAGGGGTATTGGTGAACATTGCATTTGTATGGCTTTTACTAGTAAAATAGGTGCCCGAGTAGTGCCTTGGCTACCTTGACCGCCTGCTAAGCCGCCGCTGATCAAAAGATTCGGGTAGTAAAGTTACTGCCAAGTGTTACTGCCCGGATCTTGGCCGGTGGCACAGTAGTTCTCGCGCGAATAAGTAGCTGTGTACCTACAAAGAATCCATTGTAAGCGCTTATAGATCCTACAACCATTACTCTTATGGGACAAGACACGTTCGTTCTCTCTTCTGTAACTATACATCTTCTGCCACAGTGCGGCACTTTGGCGTCTGGAGAGATAGTGCGAAAGTATCTCGAAAGAGATATCCGTTCACTAATTCTTCTACTTGTAACGTATTCTACCAGCGAGCCGGCCACCCCAGCGAGCCGGCCACTTCAAAACACACCAAAAAGTTGAAATTTTAATCTTAAATATCTCAACCACTACTTAATAATATTTTTTAAAAATTTAAATATGAGCTCTTATATACCTATTTTAGTATATATTATAATATTAGAGCGTATAGCTTAGTGGTTATTATAATATAGAGTTTAGGGGCTAAAAATAAAGGTATTTTTTAATACCTCGACAACCACTAAACTATATACTTTTATATTATAATAGGTACTAGAATAGGCATTTGAAAGCTTATATTTAAATTTTTAGAAATTATTATTAAGTGGTGGTTGAGATATTTAAGATTAAAATTTCAACTTTTTAGTGTGTTTTGAAGTGGCCGGCTCGCTGGGGTGGCCGGCTCGCTGGTAGAATACGTTACTTATTTTTTTTTGTGTGCAAATACTTTCTGTCACTGCACTTAGGTTCAAGAAATACATGGTCGGGCGAAGCTCCTACGGACTTGAGCCCAGTGTGTCCAATAGCCAGCGACGCTGGCAGCGTAGCTGCCAAGAAGCTGATAACGTAAGTAGTCAGCTAGCAGTCAGTCTGCGTATAGGGTAGTTGCAGTCAGTCGACAGTCAGTCGGTGATAAAACTACAGCGAGCTAACAGCTCGCTGCCTTGGTGGTAAGGAAAGGAAGATTTGGTGGTGTTTTAAAGCTTTTAGCAGAATTCAGATCTTCGGCTAAGATCCAGTTGGCTAACCCTTAAGAATCTCTCGCTTAGCTATAGTAAATAAGCATTTTTCCCAATATCTTTACTACGCGTGTAAACCTATTCCCCAATATTAAACCGAACCTTTTTATTACCTATATATAATGCAAAGTACATTACATTTTACGCCCTAGTAAGGTAGCAGAGCTTCTTCCTCTGCTTCTTTCTCTGCTTCTTTCTCTGCCTCTTCCTTATTAACTTTATCTATATATCCTTTAGTACCGCGTAGGCCTTATAGATTAACTGCTTCTTCCCCTCTTTTAACCAACAATAATACTAAATTAGGCGATTAAGATAATTTTATATCGCAAGAGCCTCCTCTAGCTAATTAGAACTACGGCTATATCTTTCCTATTAATTAGGATAATCTCTACTTAATATTATATGGCAAGCTTACTAGCAAATATAGATACTAAGTTATTAATAAGCGGTCACTATTAAGCAATACCTCTATATCACTAATATGGAAGCATGGAACAGACATTTTTTAGGACGGTCCTTTGGGCAAAAAGAGGCTTTAGCTGTATAAGCTCTGCTATCTAGCTTAAAGACTAGGTACTTTGCTTATAATAAATAGCAATAACTATATTAGCGGCCATTTGAAATTAAAGCATAGCCTTATTATTAACTTAAAAAGCTATAGTGGTAGTATATAACTGCCAGCTAAAGCTTCTACTCTAGCTACCAGCCATAAACACCAGCCGTTTTGGGCAGCTGGCTATGCTTAAGCCTATATCAATTAGATAATTCTACAGGATATTACCTTTTGTTAAGCTATAAGTCCTTATATACGCGCTCTACTAACATTTAACTATCCTTAGATTTAGGAGTGTCTCTTAAAGGCGCCTACATCCTTAAGCAATTAGATTAAGGCCGCATTTAAACAGCAACGCGTTAGTATTAAAGATATCCTCCTTACCGCACTCAGTAAAATTAACCTTAGCTATAATATCTGGATATCTACAAACGGAATATTGCTACTTAGTATAGTAGCTTATTTCATTAATAAAGACGGCAGGCTTTAATTAGTGCTTTTACGCCTTCTATAACTGTAAGAATTATATACTGCTAAGAATATAGCAACGGCTTTAGCAACGGTAATTTAAAAGTATTAAATTAATTATAAGCTCGGCTCCTTAATAACCAATAACGCCAGTAATAATAATAAGCTCTATAGTTACCTCTTATAAAGCCTCTTAGTGCCTAAAAAGGAACGGCTTTGGTGCGTTAGCCATATTATTAACCTTATTGTTAAGGCTTTACTATACAGCAAAGGCGTAAGCAAGCTTAAACGCTCACTAATTAATATAAGCGATTAAGCTAAATTTAACCTTATGCGGGAGAAAGGCTTTGTAGGCAAGATCTATAATATTATTAAATATATTATGCGATTAACAGGACGCCATAAGGACTTTGCTGAGAATTAGGCTAAAGCATACATTAAGGACGATCTTTTTAATTAAGTAGAGCTTCTACTTATTAAGGACGGAGGTGTTCAATGGAATTCAACCTACTTTATGCTCCGCCATGCATTGCTTCTTTATAAGGCAATTAACAAATATCTACTAGCTTAGAGGAAGCCCGCCAATAATAGCTATAATCTATCTTAGGACGCGCTTACTGATAAAGATTGGCAGTAGGTAGAGCAGCTTGTTAAGATTCTAAAGCCTTTTATATCAGCTATTAAGCGCATAGAAGGCAACGCCAATAGTCCTGGTGTTAAAGGCTTATATAACGCTCTATAGGAGTTAATTACTAATATAGAGCTCCTCTATTAAATCCTCCAGCGAACTTAGCAAAGCCTTAAGAATAAATGTAACTCCTTCCTTAAATCTAGCGTTAATATAGCTATTAAAAAAACCAATAAATATTTCAATAAAATAAAGGCCGAGAGCCCTTACTATTTTGCCGCAGTAATCCTTTATCTATCTCTTAAACGCGCCTACTTTTGTAATAAGTGGAAATGGTAGCCCTAATAGTGGAAACACGCCAAGCGGTGTATGGAGACTCTATTTAATAAATATATTAATAAGCAAGTAGATAAGGAAGATAAGGAACTAGTTAAGCCATAACGTAGAAAGGTTCCTTATAAATCTAACAACAATTTAGCTGATGAATATGCACAGTCCTTAGTTATAGACGAGAGCCTTACTTCCTTAAAGCGCAATTAAAAGCGTATTAAGCTCGCCAGTGAGCTTAACCGCTACTACAACACAGGCCTTAAGTTTATCAAGATTAGTTCCAATAACGGCCATAAGCGGAACAACGTTGTTCCTAATCCTCTTAACTAGTGGCTTAAAATTAGTTAAATCCTTTATCCAACACTTGCTAAGATCGCTCTTAATATATTCTTAATACCAGAAATAAGCTCTGCATATAAACAAGCCTTCAGTTAAGCTAAAAAGATCGTCACTAATAAGCGTAATTAACTATCGGCCAACACAATTAAAGCAGATCAATATCAGAAGTGGTGGTTAATTAAGGGCCTTTTATGAAGCAGTTTAATCAACTGTATTAACTCTAATAGAGCTTTAACTACACCCTAGCTAGCAAGCTAATATTAATCTTACTGGCTATAAGCCAGCTTAGTAAGATACATTTAATAGAGCTTTATATTTAATTAAATCTGATATAAAAATAGAGCCTCCGGAGCCCTTACCGCTGCTTTCCTTTCTTACCACTAACGTTACTACCGACTTAAATACTTGCGGAGGATAATTTTGGATATATTTGGACACTATTAGATGAATTAAGGTCAATTTTTAATTGGGCAATGTTAATATTTGTACATAGAGAGGTGCTGCTAAAAATCCGCAATGAAACACCACGAACTTTATACAAATTGCCTAATTCGGACAGCGAGCTGACAGCGTGACAGTCAGCGTACCTGGTTTTGACACAGCGGACAGCGAGCGATCCACTTGGCTGCAGTCGTCAGCTATGAGGCCTCAAAGCTCGCTGTCCGCTGACTGTTGGACACACTGACTTGAGCCCTTCTAGGATGGGTTTGTTCTCCTCGCCACCGCCTTGGGTTACGCCCGACTCGATGAAGACACTTCTGGGCATGCGACAGGCTGGGTACTGCCAAAGTTAGGGGAAATATCAAGGAGAGATGTGGACACGTACGCTACGAAGGAAATGCTTGCCTTTCGCCTTCTGTTGTTCCGCAGGTCTCCCTTGTCAGGCTCACGAATCGATCCTCCATTGTGGCGCGATACCACACGGTCCACCAATATACACCGATGTTAAACGTATAATGTCTATCACTGAGACATGTTGGCTTACTAGTTCATCTAACAGGAAGATTGAAGAAGAGGTGTTGAGAAACACGTTCGTTGCAAACTTCCGGACATGTACTCCACTCCGATGAATGTGGAGCTCCACGATTCTCTGTTGCTCTTGAACAAAATGGGGCAACATGAATTCCCAACGGCCTCAAGCCATTGAGACGTGCACCTTGCGGACACACTTTCATGTTGGCAAGTAAACCATGCCACGCAGGATGAAACTACGGCGCAGCATATCAGGTAACGTACGAAAGATATAAGAAAGATTTAAGAAAGATTGAATGTTCGGAGCAATATAGAAATTATCATCGACGAAGACCCTCGTACGCTTTCAAGAGAGGTTTGCAAGTGGCACGAGGAAAGAGCGAAAACATTGCCGTACCATTCTTGTTCATGTCTCGACTCTACTGGACTTGCCTCCTAGGGCTGGCCCCTCAGCTGCCCGGGGTGCTCGCATACCCTAGAAGTCCTCCGGCGACAGCGGTGCAACTGGACGCAAGGGCGGACAAATTCATCTTTGGAGCCATTGGTGACTCTTGGGCTGTAAGCTTTTCACAGACTACAATCGTAATATGCCTGACTTACAGATACAGTAAACCCCCCTTATTACGATATGGGGTATATAACAATAATATCTATATTACAATATACACCCCTTAATTAAGCCTTTTTTGGTGTAATATTACGATAATCTGACTTTTGACGATATCGTTAAGCACCTACCACCAATATTATTATAACTAGTTTTTAATTCGTCAGATTTGGCCTTTACTTACCGCAAGTTTAGCCATTAAATGCATTACACAACGATCAAAATTCATCAAAATTATACTTAGATCTTACTCTCTATACTTAATTCTATTATATTTATTATAGGAAGACATATAAATTCTAAAGCCCAACGCCGTTACGGCTTCTCTGATAATAAACGTTAAAAAATGCATGCCCACTACTAAAAATACCCTGGCCTACTATAAAGAGAGCTTACTACCTAGGTAAGTAACTTCCTCCGTTGCAAGATTAATTAATCCTCAATATTAGAAATACTAAGTAATAAATTTTAACACCTTAATAGAGTTAAATTGCCATATAGGTAAGGTATATGGGAGCGAAGGAGAGCTGCTAAACATTCTCTTTTAGAGGAGGCTCTTTGTTAGCGACTTGGTCAATCGAGGCACGAGCACGGCAAGAAAGTCGCGCAAGCCTGTATGATTGGATTGTCTATAAACGAGGATCTAAAGCTAAAGAAAGGAAACAAGAAGAACGGAAGCACCGCTCAAAGTTATATACAATCTTCTGGTCATATAATGGCAACTTGCTGCAACTTGCCATTATATAACGGCAGTTTACAGCAATTTAACGGCAATTTGCTAGTGCTATAACATTACCCCCTTCTCTAAAAAAGCCTGCCCTTAGGCTTTGTATGTCCGTATTACCCCTATAGGGCATTCTTATCTTTATGCTCTACTAGTAATTTATTATCTTTACTATGTTAGCACTCTATCTACTTATCTAAGTACTTTAGCGGTCTAGGTTTGTTAGGATAACGGCTATAGAACTCTTATAACTTATAGGGGCTACCTATAAAATTCTATGCGGGGTACTAGGTAGGGCTTAGATTATATCCTTTCCAACTTATATAGTACTTTAGTATTCCTTATACAAGTTTACAGGCCAGTATTTCTTTAATTTCCTATTTATTATTGCTATTAACTTAAATTAACAGGGGCGGTTTATCCTTTTATCTAGGTAATAGGTTGTTTATAGCTTTCTATAGCTTATCTAGTGAGAATTTAGGGTAGACCTTAATTAAGTCTAGGAGCTTTACTTTATATAAGTTGCCTCTTTTTTTAAGAACTTTATATAGTCCTGCCATCTAATAGTCTAGCTTACAGCTAGGCCGCTCTATCTTTTAGTTCTTTGTTATAACCTAGACCTTATCACCTATAGTAAAGTTAGGCTTACGTCTATACTTATTTGCCTACTATTCTATTAATTTCTAGGCCTTTGTTAGGTTTATATAGGCTACTATTTAGGCTTCTTCTAAGCGCTTGGCGTACTGCTAGGCTTCCTTATAAGATAGTTTTTTATATACAGTCTAGGGTCCTTCTGGTCTTTCTTAGTTAAAGCTTATATAGGGTAAGTAGCCTATTTCTAGCTAAATAGGTATAAACCCTATAGAGTTATAGGGTAGGGTTGCCTGAGCATAGTCTATTAGGGGTAGTAGTTTAGCCTAGTTATCTTAGAAGTAGTTAATAAAGGGCCAAAGTCTTTAGTCTAAATATTAATTTACAATCTCTATCTAACTATCTATCTGGGGGTGGTATGCTGTAAAAAGCTTTAGCTTAATGCCTAAAATCTAGGTAAACTTATTCTAGAAAGCCAATATAAATTGCGGCCTGTAATTGGATATAATAGTATTTAGTGGTCCATAAATTTAGTAGACATAGTAGATATATAGTTAGGCCGCCTCTTTAGCATTAATATTCTTGTAATAGGGGATTAAGAATAGGTGCTTGCTAAAGCGGTTAACTATAACCATAGCCATATTGTATCTACTACGGTCTATAGGTAGCTTATAAAAGTCTATAGAGATATACTACTAGGGGCACTCTAGTATTAGGAGTGGTTTTAATAGTCCTAGGGTCTTGTCTTATAGGATTATAGATCTATAGTAGCTGTTGCAGTTCCATATATAACGGTTAATATCTATAACTATTCCAGGCTAGTAGTAGCGATCGCTAATAATCCTACAGGTCTTATTTTTTCTAGGGTAGGCCATAGAGACCTAGGTATGTGCTTTAGTAATAAGCTAAGTCTATAAGTTCTGTTCCTTTGCTACTACTAGCCGTTCCTAATACTTAAGTAATCCATTTTTAAGGGACCATGGGCTAATAATGTCCTTTGCCTTTTTACGGTACTCCTATAGAGAAGGGGCCGTATAATTTGCTTGCAGTAGCTTATTAATAAGGTTAAGTTCCGTAGTGTTAATAGGGCATATCTTAGCCTTTATAGGATCTATATTTAGTTCTGCCTATATTTAGGGGTTAAGGTGCTCTAGTTATAATAATATCTAGATCTATAAGGAGATCTTTACGGCCATTTAGTTGTTTAAGTCCTGTTTACGCCTTATAAGGACGTCTATATAATTTATAGCGCCTAGCCAGTATATAATTAGGAAGTTAAACTAGGATAGGATGTCCGCCTAGCGTGCCTACCAGGCCATAAGGGCCTTTGTTATTATAAAATATTCTAAGGCCTTATAATTAGAGACTACCTAGATAGGCTTAGGGGTCCCTTCTAGCTGTACACACTAGTACTAAAAGCTAGAGATAATAGCCAGCATTTCTTTATTATGGATGTGGTAGTTTAGCTTAGCATCTACCATAGTCTTTAAATAGTAAGCAATAGGGTACTATTCTCTATCTATCTACTTTTAGGAGTAAACGCTAGCTATAATATTATTTAAGGCATTAGTTTCTAGCATTAAGGGCCGTTCTAGGTTAAAGTAGGTAAGTAAGGGAGTAGAGACCAGTTGTTTCTTTGTGACGGCTCGAACCATTGAACAAACGTCTTGACGAATACTTGAACAAATGCTTCCAAGATGAAGCGAACGAATGCTGTATTACGAAGATATTAAGCTGAGGAGCAAGAGAAGGTGGTGAGGCCAC
>Ga0307507_10004517_pt1 | contig 24460 bp, 25 predicted proteins | sample 7_EM_MG_FD_207223 | JGI IMG/M metagenome (GOLD analysis project Ga0307507, IMG submission 207223) | Populus trichocarpa ectomycorrhiza microbial communities from riparian zone in the Pacific Northwest, United States - 7_EM | ecosystem: Host-associated > Plants > Roots > Unclassified | place...
AATAAAAATTTTATTTTCATTATACTTTGAAAAAATACAAAAAATCAGTTAATGAGTATCACAACAAGTTTGCGATTATCCATTAGGATTTGACCAAAATTTCAAATAATGTTTTTTTATTTCTCGGGCTTTAGAATAGTTAGGTTTTACTTGATAAGATAAGAATCTCCTTACCAATGATATCTTTTCTTAAATCTTGAACAGACTTTTTCTGGACTTTAGAATGACTAGGTTTTAACATGATGAAATAAAGATCACCTTATCGATTAGGACTTTTCTCGAACCTTAGATAGATTAATGAATAAAAACACGACTTGGAACAAACAATAAAACAACTTACTATATGTAGGTGCACCAGGAATGATATGTCTTTCATTTGCACAATCACACTCCTTAGCCAAACTCTCGCAAACCATTGAGTTTTCTAATGATTAAAATACTAGATGGCGACTCTCATTCCCCTTGTTTTACTGATAAAGGCCAAGAATTCACCATCCTTTCCACCCACATCATTCATGATAATCCCAACTTAGGAGAATGATCACCGTACACATGCAACAAAATGACGAATCCATGAGGGACTTCTTGTGGACTAAACTTTGTCTTTTTGTCTGATGTTGTGTTTTTTTTAGTATATACATTTTTATTTTTTTTACGCTTTAAGATTTTACTGCTTGTGTGTGCTTTAAAATTTTACTGCCTTTTGTGCATCATTTTTATTATCAACATGCATTCTTTTGTACGTATGACACATGTATTTGTATATTGAATGTGGATCAACACCTCATGCGTCACCTGTTTTAATTTTTTTAAAGCACACACAAGTTTCTAGATTAAGTGAGGGATTAATGGTATGTCCTATGATTATTGATCAAAGTTTAAATCATTATAACCCCATTAAAAGTAAATTGAAATAAATTTTGAAACCCAATTCATAATAAGTATGTTTTTTCTTGGAATAATCTTTTATCTAACAATATAATAGACCATTTTTTATTTAATTATATAATAAAAAAGTAGATGATCATAAAACTGAGTATCAATCCAATGTTAGGATGTTTTTTAAGACTATGATAACCTTATATAAAAAAATTAAAATAAATTACAAAGTCCAACTTTCAGTAAATTCAATGTTAGAATATGAAGAAAAAAAAACTATTCCAATAACAACAACACGAGAGAAGGAGAACAATGATTTTCCCCTTTTCAATTAGGTCGTGTTAATATGGCTTCATCTCTAGTATGAATAGTGTATATGTATTCCAGTATATATAAATATACTTTTTTTTTTGTATTGGAGCTATGTATAAAAATAAATACCACACTAATATAAAATAAAATAGAACACGATTTATATGGTAATGTTTAGTTACTATCATTAAACAAAAAAAATGAAAATAACATTAATAAAAATATGTTTGGTTGAAAAAATATAGACAAAGTGCTGAGAAAACATGTCTTTTCTATCTATATTTTTTTAATCTGAAATAATAATTAAATAATGTGTTATTCATTGCAAGTAAAATAATTTAAAATGCAATTTATACATGTATTTCTAAAAGAATAGTAGTTTGGATATAATAACAGATTTATTAAATGATTTTTTTACTTAATTAAATTCATATGTTTGAAATAAATTTTAATATGATAAAATTGAATTGAATTTATGCCTTTTGAAATGTTTTCATAATCAATTAAAACACTTTTAGACTCAATTGATAATGAGTTAATACATTAGGGACTAAACTGAAGTTTCTCAAAAATCCTACTTTTTCTATCGACTAACGTTTGAACTTTGAAGAGAAGGAACCTGTTAAGCAGCCGCTAACCCCTACATCCAAGGGTTAATAATAGTTATTACAAAACATGGGATCTAATCTAAGCCGTACGATCTCTCCTTCACTCCATAACCCCTACTACTACTCCTACCTCCTTCACTCCAAATCCGCCACACCCTTCTCTTCTTCCATTCTCCTCTATCTTTCTCCGAAAAAAAAAAAACTCGAAAGAGAGAGCCTTTCTGTTTCGGTTAGATCGGGTCTCTCGATTTCGGGTCGGCCTCGATCCGGTTTTTCTTTAAGGTCCGTTTCTTTTTTTTTTCTCTCCTAAGAATTCATTCACAGTTCTGAAAATTTGAAACTTCAGTGCTCTCTCGTTTTCTTTTTGAATTTTGAAGTTTCTGTGGTTACTGGTGCCCCCTTTCTTTTTCTCAGGAAACAAACAAAATTTTTAAAATATCTTTAAAAAAAATCGAATCTTTTGGCGAAAAATATCTCAAAAAGAAAAAAAATGAAAACTGTTTTTGAGAGAAATCACTAATCAATCAAGGGGTTAGGAAAATATTGAATTTTTTCCCTTTGATTTTACTAATAATAACGATGGTTGTGGTGATGAAAGAAAAGAAAGAATCAGAGAAACTCCTTTTTTATCCAGTTTCGTGCATTATGCTAACATGCGCTTGGATGCATAACGTGACTCAGTTCATGTTTTTTTTTTAAAAATTAATTTAATATTTCCCAAGATATTTCCAGTCCTAAAAGAAATATTTTTTGTTTTATATCTATAAATAAATATATGGGTGTCTCAGCTTGTTGTTCTTGTTGTTTTTGTAGGGTTAATTGAGTTTTGAAGATCGACAATGGCCACCGAAACCAAACTCGAGAAACGTACCCTTCCTTCCTTTCTCTCAAGTCTTTTTTTTCTTGGATTTCTGTTCCTGTTTGATTGATTAAATCTGATAATGGATGATTTGAGTTAGTCATTAACTATATAATCTAATATAGCTGAGACTGTCTTGACAGGATTGGAGCCAAACCCTGTTGTTGCTAAACCAGTTGACGACAATGTGGTATTTGACATTTGACCTACCTTCATTTTTTTCAGTTAAAATCGGCTTGGCCGGAATAATAGAATTATGGGATGAAAAAGCTTTGGCTTTTAAGGCTTTTTTTTTTAATGTTTTCTTTCTTTTTAAGCAGGTTTCTGGAAAAGATGGAATCCCATCAGATTCAACTCCCACCATTTTGTCATCTGGGAGTGGTGCTTCTGACACCAAAGTTAATGGTAGTGCTGCATCTACCACCAAAAAGGAGGGTGATCAAGAGCCACATGCTGCCTTTGTCCCCCCTACTAGTAGTTATAATTATCAATACCCAGGTTAGTAGTCAAAATGTTTTTTTTGTTCTTAAGATGTGCATTCATGGAAATTTGTAATCTCCATTGCAAATATACTATGGTAATAGGTTCTCAGCTAAACGAAGTAGTGTACTTGGTACTCTTTCAGGAATTTAATGAAACTGAAAGTTAATGGATTTTTGTGATCTCTATTGTTGATATGATACTTTGTTGCCATAAGGTCGGAATGTTTTACGCTACACTGTGCAATTATGTGGAAAAGGGAACTTCTTCACCTTAGGATGTTGTCAACCATGAGAACATCAAAAGATGTTGTCTAATTAAGCCAAGCTACTGTTGGATAGAAAAAAAATGATTGCTGGTCAGACTAAAAATCAATCCTCAGTTTCCATTCTGGGCTGGGTAGCATGTGGAATAGTAACAGATTGCTGGTCAGACTTTGGTTTAGCGTAGGAGTACTTGTACAGTACTAATTTAATGGGATCGCCTGGGGTTTGGTCAATGAGTATAAGCAGGTCAGGATTTGGAGCATCTAGTGGTGGCTTATATGCTACTCTTGCTTACTCAAAAGGTTTAGCGAGCAAATCACATTTGCTGCTCTTTCTAGTTGTCAAGGTGGTAGCAGGTGGCTAGTGGGGTTGTCCTAATTGATACCTGGTATATACTGACTGATTTAACGTCAAAAGCACTTTCAACAAGATCACTGCTGTGACCTGGGTATAAGTTGGGTAGTAATTTGAGATAGCCCCAGGCCTCTTTGCTTTATATGATAGACATCATAGAAGCATTCCTTTTTGTGTTAATGCTTTGCCTAAAATAATACTATAAATTTTTATAACCATGAAGTTTCTTCTTTTACTATTTGGAGCTGTCTGCATTTACTGGGAAATTTTCATTGGGTTTATTCACCTTTGATTTCCAATTTCCAATTTATAATTTGAGCATTTTGTTTGTCATCACTGTACTTGTTTTTTTAGAAGAATTAACTCTATTTTGCAGGCTATAGTGGGTCCTTCACGCCATTGGATGATCATGGCTATTATCAAGCAGATGGTTCTCATATGGTATGTTCCTCTTAACTTTTACGTAGAAGCACAGAGCGTCATTACCTTGTAATGGTCCAACTTACATTGACTTTGAAGTTTTGAATCTGTTTGCAAAAGTTTGGGCTTTGTCTGTTTTTTTCTAAATCCAATAGAGTAATACTACTACTACTACATATATTTTAGGGGAGAAGCTACATTATAGAGAAGGCCGCCCCCCTTAATTTTTTGAACTTCCCATTTAGTCCTTATATTTTTTATCTTTTCTCACGGATCAAAATTAAAATGTATGAATTGCCCCCCCATACTTTTCTTTTTTCTTGTCATTGGGAAAATCTGCCCCCCTTGAAAAAAATTTCTAGCTTTGCCACTGCATATCATCACTACTGCCATCACCTTCTGATGAAATATTACTTCTTATACTCTTTATTGGTTGCCTCTTCAGGGTATGCAATCAGATAATGGTTCAATGGTTTATTATTGGCCTAGCTATCCATATGCTTCAGGGACGGTAGTTGGTGTTGAGGGGCAAAGTGTTGCTCAACAGCCATATTTTTCTTCCTCTGGATATCTACAGCATCCTGTGTCCTATGGATTAGAAACCATGCCTTGTTATTCATGGGATTCAACATATGTTGGTGATGTCTCAAATGGAAATGCTGGTTTTGAAAATGGAAAAAGTGGCTCGGGTTCCACTGCTTTTGCCAAGTCAAGTGGATTCAACTCTGTAAAATCTAATAGCAACGTTGGAAGCAAATTTTCCAAGCCTATGTATACACAACCTGCCAGACCTATGACCAAGGTATATAACCCTCTTGGAGCATGTTTAAATTTTTCCAGAAATCATCTTTAGCATTTTTCTCATTTTTATTGGAGCAGTGGTTTTGTTGAGCGGAAATTGCTTGTGAGTTTTTGAAACTGCATTTCTTTTCCTTCCATTTCTAGATACTCTTAATATTCTTTGAACTTCTTTCTTTATTTTATCATAAAAGCTGTTTCAAGAATAACTGAACTTTGTATGGTATGCATTGTGTTAAGGGATTCTTTTTGGAAGTGTTTTGCTGATGTGACCAATCAATTTACAGGTTTCTCCGCTGGGTTCAGATTTTTCAGCAGGCCTTTACAAGGGATACCAACCTATGGGAAAGTTTCCTCCATTTACTGGCCAAAAACAAGGTCCATTCCCGCACAGTGGTCCATTGAACTACAGGCAAAATGTAAGAATGTGGAATGGGAATTACAGAAACAAACCAAGGGATAGATTCAATAGAAATGGTGATTTTGAAAACCAAACTGAATTAACTCGTGGTCCTAGGGCATCCATCAAAAATGCTCCTTTGGACGACTCGGTAAAAAATAATGCTCCATTGGACTCCTCAGTGAAGGACATGTTGGGATTTGCAATGCATAAGGAGCAATACAACTTACCAGATTTTGAAATTGAGTATTCAAATGCCAAGTTTTTTGTTATCAAGTCTTACAATGAAGATGATATTCACAAGAGCATTAAATATGATGTATGGGCAAGTACCCCAAATGGCAATAAGAAGCTAGATGCTGCATTCCACAATGCAGAAGAGGTTTCAAGTGAGACCGGCACCAAATGTCCAATTTTCCTCTTTTTTTCAGTAAGTTGGAAACACACTTTTTTTTTCTTTTTGTGAAAAGTTTGTCGTCTCTTTAAATACTCATTATGCCCTTATATACAATCAAACTTTAAATGACCTAGTCATTTTTTTTTGTTTGGTTGTGCCCTCGGTTTATTATAATGTCAGGTAAATGGAAGTGGACAGTTTGTTGGCTTAGCTGAGATGGTTGGTCAGGTAGACTTCAATAAAGACATGGATTTTTGGCAAATTGACAAGTGGAATGGTTTCTTCCCAGTTAAGTGGCATGTAATAAAAGACATTCCTAACGGTCAGCTGCGGCATATTGTGCTTGAGAATAACGATGGGCATTCTGTAACTTTCAGCCGGGACACTCAAGAGGTATCTCCTATGTTCTTTTATTTAAATGCACGTGGCACCTCTTTGTGGAACCTGGTCTGGTCCTTGAATGAAGTATACTAAACCTGTGTTTCCACAATTTGCCGTGTTTCCTTGAATATGCAAGCCAAATCATAGCTGTATGTCCTCTGTTTGATATGTGGGGTTGGAAGAAGAAAACAAAGAAGTCTTGTAAAAGCCCTACTGGCTCAATGATACCAGCTAAAAGCTTTGATTTCAATCCTTGCAGGAGAATAAATCCTTAATTAAAAGTTATCTGATAAACACATGAAATGACTAAAGGCTCCTAAATAAAAAAAAGAAGAATTTAAAAACAACTGGAAACTAAAAAGTATAGCTCTTTCATCCCAGTTGTTGGCAGATGGCATTTTCTTTTGTGGATTTAGTGTTTTTCTCCTATTAAGGGTAACATTCAAGAGAGAGGGGAATCGAATGATGTTTGTCACCCTCTACTAGGATCTGAGATTTGAATCTTTGATATCTCTGCAAGACACCCTACCTGTAAATGGAATTTTGTGTCTAGTCTGGTCAAAATAAAACCTTTCGCTTGTGCTCAATGTTTTCACAGTTGGTCTGACTAGACTGTCATGTAAATTTGCAGATTGGACTCGAGAAAGGTTTGGAAATGCTTAATATTTTCAAGAGCTATTCTGCAAAAACATCTATGTTAGATGACTTCAACTTCTATGAAAATCGAGAGAAGTCACTTAATACCAAAAAGAGCAACAAACCTGCAACTTTGCGAATGGAAATATTTGAGAACAGTGATTTCCCTGTAAGTTCCTTGTCCTCTTTTTTAGTTTATTTCTCTCTTTTGTTTTTCAACTTTGAACCACTATATGTAAAATTCATACAGATATCTTTGGTTTACCCTAATTCTGTTATGAAACACCTGTGTGCAATCATATTATTTTTTAACCGAGACTAAGACCATGACAACAAGATAGCATACTGGTTTTAATTCTCATGTCCATACCAGCTACTATTCTTGTTATCCATGTGCCTCCCACCCCAAATTCAGGCTAGGAAGTTTTATGCTTTATGTATCTACCGAGTGTAGAAATTTTGTAACATTGTTTCATACCTCTGCACAGAAACATACAGCAGCTGAAGAAAAGATATCTGAAGATGACTCAAGGGCCAAGAAAACTACCAATCCCTCGACTCTGATCAATTTAACTAAAAATCTCTCACTCAATGGTCACAACCAGAAGAGTAACTCTGTAAAGAAGCCGATAGGAAATTCAGCCTCCCCTGTTCCTGCACCATAGGCTTTTTTTAGAGCATTAGTAAGTTTGTTGCCGTGCTGTAGCTGTAGTAGTTTTTATCCCTTCTTTTTGAGAGCTGTCTGTTTTATTTCATTTGAAGCCAATTTAAAGAGCTTTGTCCCCTATAGGTGAGTAGCTTCCTTTAGTTTATCAGGGAGATGGTTAGCAGGTGGTTTGAAGTTTTTTATTTTTATTTTTTTTATCTAATAATAATTTATTTTGATTGTGTTTTGAACCTTGGTCTCTTACATACCGCTAAAGCCACAAAGCAAGGTATGATCCTTAATGGCAAAGAATTAAAATCAAATCATGCGTGCATAATATCCAGCATGAATTAGTGCATCCTCCAAGCAATCATCACCTTGCTATCATGTTCAATAAGATGTTACTGCCTGCCTGTTGCTTGGTTTGGTTGGTAAAGATATCATTGCAGCTCCATTGTAATTATGAAAGTGAAAACTGATTTGCAGTTTTTCCTGCAAACCTTTTTGTCAAGGACATTAAAAAAAACCAAACCAGAGAATGGTTTGTGGACTGCTTTGACTTTGTCTGTAAAGTGGTCGTTGTACCAATTTTAGTAGTTTTTTTTTATTATTATTTCTAATTAACTTAAATGAAACTAAAGAAGGGTTTTTTTTTATCGTGGTCTTTTAAAAAATTGTTTTTTGATTGAAAACGTATTAAATTAATGTATTTTTATGTGTTTTTTTTTATGATTTTAATGCTCTAACAATAAAAGTGAAAAAAAATTAAAAATTATTATTTTAATATATTTTTAATTAAAAAAATATCTTGTATTAAATAGGGGTTGGTCTCCACATATAAAAACAAAATGCAATGCAGGTTCTGTCACATGCACAAATTTTTCTGCACTGCATTGTTGTCATGCTGTGTAATTGCCTTTTATACAATTTTTCATTAAAATTTAAATTATTTTTAGTTTAAAATTATTTTTTATTTTTAGATTGTTTTGATGTAATAATATTAAAAATTATTTTAATATAATTCTAAAAAAAAAAACAAATATCATCAACAGTTTACCATTTCCTTTAGGAAAAAAAATTTAGTTTATATGCAAACAAATCTTTTTTTTGTTTCAACCTGTTCTTATAAAATAAAATATATCACAACCCGAGATAACTTGCCTAATTTATAATCCAAGACAAGTTTAATAACTTCGATATTTAAAATAAAATAGGAATAGAAATCATCTCTTCAAACGCTAGAGATATTTCCATGATTTACATAGCATATACCTGCGGGTCAAGGCCTTATTTAGTTGCATGGAAACACTTGGAAGAACTAGATTTTTTTTTCTTTCTTTCAAGGATTTGATCATTTTCTTTTCAAGAAAAACATTTATAATATTGGTGATAGAAAATGGCAAAGCAACCTGAGTGAGGAACTAATCAAATCATCCTTGCAGCATAATAAATCATTACAGTAATTAGCATGTATTTTCACAGCGAGTAATACCCAGAAAGGCTACTGGAGACTAGTCAGTAAAACGACTCCGATTTGAATAATGGATGCGCTGCAGATCCATTAACAGCATCTGATGAGCATCCCGTATCAAGCAGATGCGAGATACCATTACAGTAATAAACAGGCATTCTGTTTCTATTCATCACATCTATCCATGGTATAAAACTGCATCAATTCATCACTCGACGGAGGTGGTCAAGGTATTGACACAGCTATGAAAACCTACTTCATAAACGTCTCAATGGCAGCATGAATGGAACTTGTATGGCCAGAATCCTGATGCTGAACCAGCGAGTGAGGTCCACTCCAGACAGATCTTTGATTGTCAGGGAATAGAGTTCCACATAGGCTGAGAAGCAAGGGATTTTCAATGTAGAATTTCTTAAACACTTTAACCTTCTCTTCCCTTTCTTGCAATTCCTGCAACTGTAGCAAGACAAAATCAGTACATATAACATGACAATAACACATGTAAATATATAGTAAAATTCGATCACAAGCCCCATAGTGCTTTTCCTGTTCACACCCCCGCATACACACAAAAGTGCTGTATGTGCATAAATTTGCCATGTAAAGTTAATTCATAAACTCCAATACCTTGCGCTTATTTTGCTGAACTGCCATAGTTTCTTCCTCTTGCAGCACTAATGCATCTTTCTGAATATGTATACGGATATTTGCATTTTCGGATATTACAGGCTGAGGTTGTTGATTAGGCTCCTTCCCAGATCCATCAGCAAACTGTGATTTCTCTGGTAATTCATCCTTCCCTTGCTTCTGAATCTCCATCTCATTGTCTTCATCTTCTTCTTCATCGTCCTCCTCCTCCTCCTCTTCCTCCTCCTCCTCCTCCTCCTCTCGCTTCTCCACAGGGCTCTGCTGCCTTTCTGTAACCTCCACTTTCCCCTCATGTGCTTTTCCTTCCACTTCAACATACGCATCTGGGTCCAATGATTCACCCATATTTGATGATGAATCCTCACAAGGACTTCCGGCAAGTGAAGATTCCTTCAGCAGAAGAAAAGAATATATATAGAATGAACTTTAACAAAAGGTTTTTCTTTCAATTGACAGCATCACAAACTATTTGCTCTTTGATAATAAAGACAATTCAATATATAAAAAAAGTGGGTTCTTAATTAGAATGAACTTCAAGCTCAAGCATGCTTTTATGAAATCCATGCTCTCATTCTAGGCAGTCATAATGTCATTTTCTAGTTTAGCTGTACAAAAGATAGTATTTTGAATAAACCACAGCAAGGCAAACGCTTCCAAATGAGAACCTTTTTTAAAAGAGTTAGAAGAGCGTGAGAAGAATTGAATGAAAAGGATTAGATGTCTTTTCTTATTGTGATACCTCATTTGCACTCTTAACAAACTTGTGACAATTTGTATGCAATATAAGCTACAAATGCAAAATCCCCTCATCTTTGTTTTTCTGTTACATGCAAAGAAAACTGGATCCAATTACTGGATGTTATTGGACTAACAGAAGTGCATCGTGAGTTTGTGCAAAGCCAAAGGAGAATCATTTTCTCAGGGAAAATGCTGTGAAAATCAGAACGGTCATTTGTAACACCAAATGTTCATTATCATAGGCAATCAAGCGTGCATATCTACATTCATAATTTACACCACCAAAAGCCTTATGGTGACTCTAGAAAATTCAACGGAAAATAGTACTTCAAAATCGAGAACTGATCTCTGTCCACAAGCACAGCATGCTAGGTAGCCAAGTACAGATTCAAAACCAAGATAAACACCAACCCAGCTTATTACTTATATGTTAATATATTTTATTCTAGAGCATTATTAATCACAGGATAGTTAACACTTATTTCAGGACTGTTTCACACATTTAAGAAATTTCAATAAATGTTTAAAAACATAACTGCACCTCTTGCTTGAACTCTTGACCAAGTTCGTTATCAGAAACTCCGATCTGGCCTTTAGCAAGTCGAGCATTCTCTTCTCGCTCTCTTCTACGGCGCTTTAGAACACATATGGCACATAAACAATCAAGTTTATGGCGCCTTCTGCAAAAGGAAAAATCACATATAAAATGAAAATCAAGTTTATGATATGCTCAGTCCCGCTTACTGCACTCAAAAGAGAGAGAAAAGAGAGACTAGAAAAATACAAATATGATATCCATTTATCAGGGCCCATGCTTTCCCATCCCGCCCTACCCCTTTCATTGCTTGAGTTACCAATTTAGACAAATTAAATGAGTAGTTAATGAAGCCAGGTCTTAGACAAACATATAACATACAGCTCCTAAGAAAACTAAAGAATATACTCCAAAAGAAAAGGGAACCCTTCAGAGTAAAATGACAAACTAAGAGAGTGAAATCTAATAATTCACTATAATACGTTGCAACAAGCAGAGTCATGAATAAAATGACAAATGTGTTATCAGGAATTCCATATAGAAGAAGACCATCCACCTTGGCAATATGTGTAATTACAAAGGAGGATGTCAATTGGCATACATAATATGCAATGGGAAGGAACCAAGAAAGGTTTGGACCTTTTCTATTAATCACTCAATGGAAAACTCAGAACGTTGAAGTGAGAAGTTGCCTCCAGAACTTGTTTTTCCTAAAAAAACATTTCATATTAAATATAAAAATGTTAAACTGGCTGCCTTCTTTGAGAACTCAAATGACACTATGACTGGAAGCCAGGGATTTAGAAGAGAAAAGAATAATTGGAAGTTGGACACTTCTTATTATTTATGGACCAGAGTCGGACATAAAGGTGAGGGTAAGTTAATTCAGACTGCTGGAGTAGAAATTTTGAGGTAAAGTTTTTGAGAAGGGGTGATACAAGAAAATATTTATTAGAATGAGCCAAAAAAAATACAAAAGAAAGAACGATCTAATAATAGCAGTGTTAGCAACTGGTCCATATTAACTACATGTACCACAGATTTTCATTGTCCGACAAGTAACTGTCTTCCACTTCATTAGTTTACTAATTCTTCTCTGTTAAACTTATGCTGCTAGTTTACCATTGGTCCTTATGGACATCTGAAATTTGGATACTCAACTTCTAGGAAGTAATAGGACAATGCAAGAACAGAAAAAAGAAACTTATCCTGCAGAAACATACCCATGACGCTTTTTTGACTTCTTTGGTGGCACAATTTTATTATGTGCATGACTAGAAGCTGCAACATCCTCACCATGAACACCTTCATCACCTACCATAAAGGAAACAAATAGTGTTCGGATCACCATTGGCATATGGAGCCTAAATACAAGAGAGTTCCATATTTTAAGCAGCAACACATGTTGCCTAAAATAGCCAACATGCATGAACCAGAAAACAAGAATATTGATCAACTATTTCAGCTGTCAGTATAAAGTATAACTCAGATAAATATATTTTCTTAATTACAAATTGATACAGTGAATATCTATGGGACTTTAACTTGCAGCAAAATGCAGCCTTTCAAGAAACAGAATTAATAACCCTAATCCTAGGTTTCTAATTGGGTACTTCCTGTTTAACCCAGCAGTGGGTGTAGCGATTGCCAATGCAATCTCTGCTATGAACATGTGAACACTTCGAAATCTACATTTTCTGGAATAAACTAGATCTGGTATACTAAACAATGAAAAGAAATGTTTGTCTAGATCAATTACAATGATGAGCTGTACCATCTTAGCACCTACCATGACAAGTGATGCTAGTTACAAATTATACCACACAGAAATCATCTAACAAAGGTAACTCAGTGCTGTCTAAGCACTCATTGACTGCTCTAAAATACATTGAATATTGGAACTTTGCCACCCATTCATCCATTAATCATCAGCAAGAAATAATTATAGATGTGTGTCACCAAGCTAACTGTTGTCAGAATACTGATAGGTGATATATTGCTAAATTTTAAATAAGATGACTTGTCATATTAGAAATATACATGCGAGGAGCGCAACACCATAATGGTCTTGAACTATCATGCCAAAAGAAAGATATAAGCTTCATTGCTCTACAGCCCTAAAAGAATACAACATATAATCTGGAAAAGGGAGAAAACGAAAGAAACCAGGAAATAATAGACTTATACAGAACAAAAACTCCTCTTTTTGAGGTGATATTTTTTCCTTCAATGGAGCAAGTTAGGAAATCAAAAAACCCAATTTGTCTGATGGGCAGCTAAACGGCTTAAACAACCAGCCAAAGAAACACCGCATTAGTGTTCACATGATGTAGAAGACAGATTTCCTCTTTTAGACCTAGAGTTGCCATGCATTGTTAACAGAAAGTATGAGAGCAAAAGGGTTAAGTACACTCATGACTCAACATGATGAAGAAAAATAAAAATGAATTGATTGGAAAGAACAAAACCATAAGATCCTCACCATTACTTCCTTTTGATAGTTCAGTGTATAACCCAGCTGTTGTCCAATACTTCATAAAATTCTTCTTAACACGCTTCATAAGATCCAAGATATAGTCACCTTTGCTGTTATACTTAAAACAGTTGTACCAAATGTATTGAACATCCTTGTAGACATCCTTTGAATTCATGTACTTGTCACCTTTCTCAAGATTGCTGCAGATTGTTCCAAAGTCCATTGGTGTATCTATGATATCAAAATAATCCTGTAAAAGAGGAAAGTCATTTTGATATCATAGATAAATATGGACATATCAAGCAATACAGAACAAAGAGAGCTCAGTGGATTTTTATTTTTCAAAAACAATCTTATTAGGCAGTATGGATGAATATAGAAGATGGAGGATAATACATAGTTTCAATTCTCAAGAAAACCTTGCAACTAAAATATAAGACCTCTTCAATGTATTTGCAGGCAATGTCAACTAAGATATCCATTCAGACCATTCCTCTATAACACCCATAGCTGAGCAGCATAGGAACTTAATCTTCACAAAATCGAGTCCTTAACATGAGAACTCTCTACTCCAAAACAAACATAAAACAACAAAGCATCGCGCCATAATAATCAAGATACCAACTTACAGGTATTCCAAGAGCATCAGGATTGACAGGAGCGTTAAAGGGTTCGGCTGCATCCATTTTCATCACCTTCTTAATAACCTACAAATAGGATAAACAATTACACACAAACAAAAACAACAACTAAAAACAAACTCCCAACATACCAATAAGGCAGAATCCAATTCTTTCTTATCATATCGATTCTCCTTATGTGGCGTCTCCAATTCCTTGTTTGGCAAACCCTCATCCTCATCCTCATCCTCCACCACCACCACATCACCACTGCTCGAACCTCCTCCTCTTCCTCCTCCTCCCAACACCTTCGTCGACGAAGAAGACTTAATCTTTATACCCCCAGGTCTCCTCGAAACATACATCTTAATTTCAGGAACAACCGAATTCCCACTATCCTCACCTTGTTTCTCCAACCCCAAGTTCTGCACTGGGCTACTCCTATCCGTATCAGTCCGAGACTCCAAAATCTTCGAACTTTTTAGCTTAACCTTCACACGCCCAACACCCTTTACTCCTCCTCCTCCTGATGCTGCCGTGGCAGCAGCCTTATCGATAGAACCATCAGGATTAATACTTGCAAGATGCAATGGCTGGTCGGTTCCGGTGGAAGAAGGTGTATTGACCTCCATTGGAGATTGATCATCATCATCATCATCATCATCACCGTCATGATCATCATTATGATCTTCCCTGCTTAGAGTGATTAAATTGATAAGTGTTTGATCTTCATCGGCAGAACCCTCGCCACCGCTCACCGCAGCTTCGGCTTTTGGCTTCGCTGCTTTTCCTTTCTTCCTCGCTCTCTTTCGCTTCTTCATCTTCTAAGAAATCAAAATCAGTAAACCCTAACGGTAACAGTTTGGCGTTTGCAGAGAGAGACCTAAGCGATGCGTCGTTCGTTTGTTTGTTGTTAAGAGAAAGACAGGACTACTATTTATTTATGGATTAGTGTATTTATTTCGTCCCTCTATTTTTGATATTTTCTTATGTTACCACTCTACTTTTCTTTTTATTTATATGGCTCCTTTACTCCAGAAAAAAATGATTCCTTTTAAATAATATTTGTTCGATCTTAAATTTGAAGTTTTTACAAATGAAATATTGCTCTAGCAGTTAAGACATTACTATATTCCTGCAAGGATGAGAACACAAGTTCGATCCCTAAAAAATACACTTATTGGGAGGAACAACCACGAGCCCCGAACGAGACTAGTCTCACCTTTTAAAAAGATGTGAGGATATCCGGATAAGAACAAAAAAAATTAAAGTTTAAATAATATATTGATTAATTAATAAACTTGTATGGTCTCAATTATATTAATTTACAGAGATTTAATTTAATTTAATTTATAATATATTTCTTATTAAGATAGTTTTTGGGGAAATAGAAATTGAAGACAATTATTTGTTTATTTTTTCAATAATTTCCTTGTAAATATTCAATAATCTCAACTTTATCTTTTTGATTTTGCATTAACAAACCCTACTTCTTTTTTATAAGAACAAATTTATTATTGTGACTCTAACTTTATCTTGTATACCAACTTGTATATCTTTATTATTAAATAGAATTCTGTCTATATCTCTAGTTCTGTTCTTTTTATGAAATTATAAACATTATAATATAATGGATTATTAAAATTATAATGATTTATTACAATACAAGCACTACTAAAAAAAGGCTATAAGATGAAGAACTACATGATTAAAAGGAATCATGCAAATACCTTATTGTAAAAAAGAATTCATCGTAAGGACTAAATAGTATTTTCATGAAATTATAAGAAAAACGTTGTTGGTTTTTTTTTTTTTTTAAAAAAAATAGAAATCAAGTTTTGGGCCTTTTCTCTTTAATTTTTCAATGGCATGCATATATTTAACATACCACATCCAATGCAATGGAATTGAATGGAAGAATATAATATATTTTATATTTGATTAATGTACAATGGCATAAAAAATAAATATAAAAAAAGATAAAATATATTTGATTAAAAAAATAAAGCAAATATGTAAAATAAATTTATTTTTGAAATCGTTTTGGTATGAATTTATATCCATTTAAAATAAATAGAATTAAAAAATATATCCTTTCTATTTTAATTGTTTTCTCTCTTAACCACGCTACTTTAAAGTTGAAGAGGGTATTTAGAAGTATAAAAAATATTGTTTTTTAAAATATTTTATACTTAAAAACGCATCAAAATAATTTTTTTTTTCATTCATATCAGCACATCAAAACAATCTAGAACTATAAAAAATATTTAAATTTTTAAAAAACATAACTTCAATTGTGTTAACAATTACACCAAAAATCCAAGTTCTCTTTACATTTCCTTCTTGATTAATCACAAAACTATAATATTATTTTTATATATTTTCAAATAAAAAATATTTTAAAAAACAACTACTAGTATACTCTTAAACATTACCTTAATCACAACAATAAAGAGTATCAACATTGAGCTAACGCTATAATTAGAGAATTTCCATTTAGGTTCCTCTTAACCTTCAATTTCATCATGATTTCAATTACTTCAGTTTTCTGCTTTGTTTGAATCAAATAGTAAGAATATTCAACAAAGGTATTTTACATTCAAATTAAGGAAAATCACAATTATTAAAATATTGTAAAAATATAGGCCACTACTAGTCGGAGTATCGCTCTCTTACCAATTTCATATTCTATTGAAAAACATGAAATACAGAATATTAGCTAAAGAGTGAGTTCAAGCTTTTCAATTGATTAAAATTGAAATATATCATGGAGGAAATATGAAATAGGGCATGCCCAGAAAGAAGCAACAAAGAAAACCTACCACCACCTTGCATGATCAGTTGTGCCAGCAACACACCATCATTGATCATCCATGCATCTTTATTTCAAGACACAGCAAGAGTTCACTGGAATTAGCTCATCACTCTCCTACAATCTCATATGCCATCAAAATATGTTTAATGCTCCTTCATAAATTACAAAATGCATGTCTAGCTAGCCATTTCAGCCACAGACAATATACATGACTAGTAACTTGTTTATGGTTCCAGAAGCTGGTGAAGGCCATTGAGCATCACATCTCTCCGCGATCAATCTGCATGAAAAAACAAATAATTTAACTGGATAATACAAAAAATATGCACTTGTATGTGATTTTTGGGGCAAACTGAAAATACATGGATTAATTGTATTGTTCCATCTGGTACTTTTTGAATTCTCAGAATCTGGTTCTTGTACCGTTTTTTCTGTAATGTAGTTCCTACACCTGCAATCCCATCCCACACTACTAAATGCAGGCATGATCTATTTTTCCATTTTTAACATGAAATTCAAATAGTTCAGCACTTTGTTGAGGTTCACAGAAAGCACCATGCTACATGATTGATACATGAAACTCGGCATACTTTTCAGATACAAGTCCCAATTAGATACGGCAATGGACCAGATAATTACATAACCTAGCTCTTCCTACCTCAAAAGGGAAGCAAAAATGGAGAAAATAAGGAGGCCACTTGTAATCAGCTAAAGGTGTTCATGTTGGGGATGACAAGGGTTCTTGACCTTGCCTTAGATTAGATATCTAAAAGCAGCAAAAAGAAGTTAATATTTTTACTGTTCACAATAGAAAATTGGGCAGATTACACCAACCAACTCCTGAGTGACTTGGATTAATCAATCTTCTTCTTGAAATGACACGTCAGGACTCCTACATTATGAAGTTTCACTGTGCCAAAAACTCCAGAGGTTTGCTGTTATTAAAATGACTGAATCCTGGCAATTCATTACGTTTCCTTCCATCTATGAGACACAATCAGTGACCTTTTGTTTATGTTTTTCCCAGGTTGGGGGGGGGGGGGATAAAATAGTTTTGTCACCTCATTTGATGGAACTTCATGACTTGATGACGAGGAGTGTTCTTGTGCCTGCAATGAATCATCATGAGCACTAATGTTACTAGGTAGCTTGTCATTTAACTGAATGTCATGCAAAGCCCGAGATAAAATTTTACTATCAGATTCACAGCATCACCAAAGGTACCTGTTTTGAACCCAAGCCTTTAGATGGTTCACCGGCACCCATCTTCTCAAAGAAATTCTGCATGCTTGAAGCCATCCTAGCTATCTGTGTTTCCATACTTGCATACTTCTTCTCCATGGCCTCCATTTTACCCAACATCTTGCTTACCTCTTCATTAGCTGATTTTTTGGCCTCAGATGCCATCCTGATGAGCTCAATATGGCCAAGTTTTTGGCCCCAAAGATCAGAAGGGTTAGGACCCAACCCATATGTGCGCACATGGCCATTTTTTTCTTCTCCCATAACTTGGAAGAAAGCATCATCCCAGTCATTACTGTCATTTGAAGTCTGTTGTTTCTGAGTTTCTTGTTCACGGAGTTTAGACTGGAATGAAAACCAGTGTTCCAAATCATAAAAGTTATAAAAGAAAGAAAAAATATATTACAAAGAAAATAATGTAAGAGAAAATTAAGAGAACAAGACATCTTCAAAAGTGAAAGAAGATCACAACATAAGAAGCAACACTTAACCCCACTGAATACCAGATAAAGAAACACCCCTAGAAAGCTATTGCATGACATCAGAAAAAAAGCAAGACCAAGTTCTATGCCGCGTAAATTTTCTTGTACTATTGGTATTTGAAATTTTTTGAAAAACTACAATAAAGGTAAAAAAAATGGATTTCCATAGTTGTGTTCATTAAACCTACAATTATTTCTGCTGCTACATTATTCATAGGCTGTCCATCCTTACGAGTACGGGTCTTTATGTATAGCTCTGCCCTGGTTGGCTCCTTTCCACCAGACTTCTTTGTCCTCTATCCTCAAATGACAGCAGTCTGCATGTCAAAATAGACATCACGAGAGCAGTAATAAGATTCCAATGTAGAAGTTACCTCTTCCTCACGTATCCTTGCAAAACTCTTTGAGCCTGCAGTGTGGGTACTCTTCTGGTTCGAGCGGTTGGCCTTATTTTTTGCACTACGCAACTACAAATTTCATATAAAAGAATTAAGTTTCCCATTTTTATGTGAGAGAATATCAATGGTATAACACAGATCTTGCAATCATCGCTTGCACATACTTGTGCCTCTTCAGAGTTCCAATAGGAAATGAGGATTGCCCATTGCTCTGGAAGGACTCTTCTATCACGATCATTCAGGCGCTCCTCATCAGTTTTATGAGGATAATAATGTTCAGACTTCAATTTTGCTTTCCAATTCCTCCATTTTGATGCGAGGGATCTCAGTACCCAAGTTTTGCACACGGGCTCAATGTCAAATTTCGTCTGTAAAGCATAAAAAAGAAGAAACAATCATGAATGAACACCAAGAAATGATTGTTTAAGGAAGTAAAAAGTTCTTTCTTTTCCTTTGTTAGTAAAAAATGAACTTAGGACCTATTTCTACCCCCATCCTTGTCCACGTGCCACTTGAGAACAAAAGTTTTATTTATTAATACCTGGACAAACTGCCACATGTTCTCCTTCTTTTCATCTGGCATTGCAAACCAATCCACAAAAGTAAGGGGTGCCATCTCACCATTCCGTGCAACAGTTCCCAGGAAAGTACTTAGCTTAGATGCTTCAGGACCAACAGGCTGCCCCAATGTGTTGATGGGAACAGCTATCTGTTCACCATCACACATGTCCCACATGTCACGGCACAGAGTAGGGCCTCTAACTCGAGTCCTCTTCTTTGTCTTTTGTGTTGGCTGCTCTGGGCTGTCTGGATGGCTGTGACTCCCTGAGGGCTGCTGAGGCGAGTGACAGCCTGAAACCAATGGTGTTCTGGTGCACGGGTCCTCAGAGCTCCTCTGTGTATTTCTCCTCCCCCTCCCGCTAGTGTTTGCTAGTCCTGCATAGAAGAATACCAAAATAAAGAGGCAATACCAATTACTACATTGTAAATGTCTAAAACACAACAAACAAGATGGCTATAACACACACACACACACACACGCACGCACGCACGCACACTCAAGATTTACATAAAAAAATTACCATGCAGGTATGGAGAAAGGAAAATATAAAGCCTAAGCTATGTTCTTATGAGACTGTTTTCTGGCCATAACAACTGAACAGAGCTTGAGTTTAAAAAGATGTCAAAAGAGGAGGAATGCAATCCTAGTACAAGAGAAATGCACAGAGGAAACACCAAAAGAAGGAAACTAAAGAAAAGAAATAAAAACTTGTCTCCGAGACCTGATGTGAAAAAAAAACACAGAACATATTCTTTTGGTTTTATTGATTGTTTCAGTCACAAACCAGACATCAAAATGTCCAGTACTGGCATCAGAATCCTGAAAAGTATTTCATTTACAAAATTATGAACTTCACAGCAGCATACCAGGACTAGAAATATCTAAACTAGTCAGCGGCTGAGATGGCTGGGGCTGCCCAATGCTTGACTCAGGCTGATGTGGTACATTTGGTTGGTTACAGCTTAATGGGGGCTGTTGGGCATGCAATTCACTTTGATTGACAACCACAGGGCCCACTGGACACCCAGGCACATCTCCATTGTGCTCCATTGCACAATCCACAGGATCCACTAGACACACAGGCACATATCCATTTTGCTCCATGGGACAATCCACTGTAGGCAGTGGCGGATGTCCTACAAATGGTAGACGCAACCCAAATTGTAAAGACAAACACATGATTGAAACACTGTTGATGATAGGGATGGATACATTGGATGGAATTGAAGTAGAAAGGAAGCTTTCTCTGTATATATGAAAATTTTGGTCCATGCCATACCTGCACCATCAATATCTACACCAACATGTTCCTGGGAGGTGCTTTGCTGGGATTGCCATAAATGACATGAACTTGGTTGGGGTTGTTGCTGCTTGGAATGGGTAGGGCCACTCATCATGGAGACCATCGAATGCCTGGTTGCATATTTTTTCTGCCTCGTGGAGCGACCCATTAGAGCAGCTAATTTTGAATGTCCTGAAAGAAAAATGGCAAGATAATAGAGGTTAAATAATATACATGGACAGGAGGAACAAGATCCTTATGTTGCATGTTTGATTCCAAATGATACTGAGATCTTTCACAAATCAATGATTACATTAAAATAATAGAGTCAAACTTGCACTTTAACCCCATGGATCTTAACCTAACTACCAAGCATCCCTTGTCCTGAACTTTGGCTAATGGACAAAATGTCCCTTCATTACTAATTTCATAACAGAGAATATGCATTTCTTCAAAACCATCGTATCCCTAATAAACAGCAAGCCTCCTCGCTCAAATTACTGGAAGCATTTCAATCCAGTCTATCCCCTTCTATTTTGCCAAACACAGCAATGTTTGCTCACACATGATCCCCTAGCCACCAATAACACCTACCCTGAGAGAGTGGCAGAAGGCAGGTGTGCCAAGGCTCCAAGGCAAATGCACCTAGCCTCAAAAGCCCTTCACGCATTCTATAAAATGTTTCTTTTTATATCCCATTCCATCTTGACAAAGATGAATGCCACATCCTATAAATTACATGGCACACTAACCGTCTTCCTTTTTAAATTACCTCAATATAACAGTTTGAAGACTGCCAAAGCTTATCTCAGTAAAGTCATTGAATCCATTTTTTCCCTCTTTGCTATGATCTAAGCCCTTCCTTCTGATAACAAATCCATCATAGCTCTTGAATAATCTTTAAAGTTTTATCTTGAATAGGGTTGCCTCGACAAAGGTCACAACATCTCATATCAAACATCAAGTTCAAAAGAATCAAGGTACATGAGGAAAAAACAGTTAGGGTTGAATATGACAGCTCAAATTTTCACCTCCGCGCCCAACAAGTAATGTCATTTAGCTCTTTTTTCCTCTTAATGGATTATTCTTGAACATTTTCACTTTCATGTTTTCTCACTTCATGTTTTGCAGAAAACAAGGACGAGAAGAAAGATTAGAGACCATATGTGGAAATGGACCAGGGCAAATCAACCACTGATCTCAGCAGATACATCAGAAAAGGTAGCAGATTGAACAGACACACAAAAGTCATAGTAGCGTGGATCATTCAACCAAGACCTAAAGCTTGAGGGAATGAAACAAAAACAACGTTCACAAATATAAGAATATCAGCAAAATCAAATTTTATTCTATCTTCTTTGTCAAACTTCAAGAAAACAAAAAAAAAATATGCTTTATGAATTTTCAAAATCAACTGCCTTGGATTCCTTTATGTTAATTGTGATTCAGGAATTTCAAAGTCACATAATAAAAACATTGAAAATTTGACCAATAATCAATTTATTTCTTATCAACTTAAATGCCATGTGGATATCAATATATTTTCTTATGTATAGAGATATCTAACTATCAATAATCAATTAGAGTCATTAAGGTAGTTTATGACCCAGCTAAGTTTTATTTCTCAAGAAAAGGTGGACAATTTTGCAATGGCTATAAAGCATGAAACTTTCATCCACCTCACATCTACTTCTGTAATAACTGCAACACAAACAATTCCTGCCATAAGGCATGGAATTTTCATCTATCTCACATTTACTTCTGTTTCAGGTGCAATGTACCTGAATTATTACTGTCTGCACCAGCCTGTGAATGGGAAAGTTGCGGTGGTAAGTCGGTGCTTGGCTGAGGCTGATGCGATGGACAAGGCTGCCTAAAGCCTGGGAGGGGCATCTGAGATCGGGACTGGCTGGTGCCAAAATTATCCTGCTGCATATGATTGCCAACAATATGGTTCCCTGTAGACATAATATCACATTTATTATACCTCACAGTTGATTATTGGAAAGCACCAAGTAAGAATTTCCTACAAAATGAATACAGTTGATAATAATGATAATAAAAAAACTAAATACCATGATAATGAAAAAAGTTCATGAATTGATTTTGTTTCTTCCTCATAAAATTGCTATATTATAAGAATGTCTACGAAGAAGTCATGCATGATTGTGTTAACACAACTACAAATTTGAAATCACATAAGCCAAAAAGAGAGGAAACTGTAGCAAGAGAAGTATAGGGTCCCAAAGACCTGCTAAACATATGAAAGTTGTATCTATCCTGTGTATATTTTTGTTTTTACAGGGCTATGTACCTGCACAATTACTTTCTGCAACTGCTTGTGACTGGAAAAGCTGTGGCTGGGTATTGCTCAGCTGAGGCTGATGTGGCTGACAAGGCTGGTGATATTGGGGCACCTGAGAAAGTGCTTGGACGGTGCCAAAACTATCTGGTCTTGTCTGGCTGCTGACTGCGTGGCTCACCATAGAAATAGTGTCACCCTTGCTATGCCTCTTAGAATGATCATTAGAAGGCAAAAGGTGAGGATTTCCTACAACAATTAAATCAATCGATGATAAATAAAAATAAGCATGAGTGCATTATTATGTTAGATGCAAGTGCAAAAAAGGATACGATATCAAATTTCTGAATAGTCCAGCGTTAGACCCAGTTGCAATAAAAATTCAGTGCCTTGAATGGATACAGACACCAGCCATCAGCATGAAACTTGTACATTTCAATTATCTATTTTTGTTTTCGAAGCTCCATGTACCTGGAGGCTGATGCAACTGATAAGGCTGGCTATAGCCTGGTAGGGGCACCTGAGATTGAGGTTGATGTGACTGATAATGCTGGCTATAGCATGGTAAGGGCACCTGATATTGAGGCTGATGTAACTGACAAGGCAGGCTGTAGCCTGATAAGGGCACCTGAGATTGAGGCTGATGTGACTGATAAGGCTGGCTATAGCTTGGCAGGGGCACCTGAGACTGAGTGTGAATGATACCAAAATCATTCTGTTGCATCTGCTTGAGATCGCATACCACATGGTTGACCACAGACATAGCATCGCATTGGCTAAGCCTTATAGCATGGTCATTTGAAAGCACAAAGTGAGAATGTCCTACAAGAACAAAATCAAATGATTGTGACTGAGATTATTAGGAAAAAGAAATAATAATAGCTGAGAATCACTACCTCAATAATGAGAAGAAATCTTCAAGGCTAATGTATTCGGTGATTGCAAAAAATGAAAAGAAAAGAAAAACATATTAATAAGCCAACAAAGATGCACGGGGGGGGGGGGGCTGAGTTGCTTTGGGAGATTCATGTAAAAATAAAACACTAAATCCTAATCAGTTGGTTATCCATTATAAGCAGGAAATTCTATAAAAGGTGTACTAGCTACAATGAGCAAAGTGATGAAAATCACTAGAAGAAACATAGAAAAAAGCAGAACCTTGAAACTCATACCACTAGTTTTGGTCAGTATTTCACTTTTCAAGCCAGCTGCCGTCCAGTATTTCATAAACTTCTTCTTCACTCTTTTCATAAGGTACACGATATAGTCACCCTTCTTGTTATACTTGAGACAATTCTCCCAGATATATTGTACATCCTTGTATACATCCTCACCATTTAGGTACTTGACACCATTTTGAAGATTCTTACATATGGTTCCAAAATCCATTGGTGTATCTACGACAGCAAAGTAATCCTGATCACAATCAGACAACCCCAACCCCAATATTAGA